>CENJ01040802.1_pt1 | contig 40800 bp, 32 predicted proteins | sample 356161 | NCBI WGS metagenome assembly CENJ01 (sample SAMEA2619531, study PRJEB7988) | marine metagenome | biome: marine biome (ENVO:00000447); feature: surface water layer (ENVO:00002042); material: "saline water (ENVO:00002010), including plankton (ENVO:xxxxxxxx)" | depth 5 m | reverse complement strand
ATTTAAAAATACTAATGAATATGTTAAATTAGCTATTAAATGAAAAATAAGTTAAATAGTCTTTCCGATTTGTCAACTATCAAATTTGATAATTTATCGCCTGACAAAGAGGATATTATTGATCCAATTGAAGAGGAGTTTGAAAAATTACATTTTGAATTACATTTTAGCAAAAAAGGAAGATCTGGTAAAATAGTTACTCTAGTTAAAGGAATAGGAATAGATATGGATAAAGATAAAGACACTTTGGAATATATTTCTAAAAAGCTAAAACGTAAACTGAGTGTTGGTGGAAGCATTAAAGATGGGGAAATAATTATTCAGGGAAATAACAGGGATAAAATAGAAGAGATTTTGTTGAAAATGGGTCACTCCGTGAAAAAAATTGGAGGATAACCTATATTTGCTCACTTCATGGTGGTATGGTTAGTACAATAACAGTGAATTAGAAACAAAATCGGACCTTTAGGTCTTAAGAAATACCCTTCTTATAAAAATAAAAACTATTATTAAAACTGAGTACCCGATAAAAAAAGGAATAATAAAAGCTTGAAGTTTTAAAACAAGCATAAGAGCCATAATAAATAGTTGAAAACCAAGCCCGAAAATTGATACTAGCGTCATAAACCATTTCGGGAATGGTTTACTTTTTACAGCATTTTGATCCATATAATAAATCGTCTTATCAAAAGGAATATAAAGTAAGTAGTAAATATTGTAAAAAATATTAACCGCTAATTGACTCTCTCCATTTAATGCCTTAGGTGTAGTATTTTCGAAAATTCGACTAGTTGAATCACCTTTTACTGAATTTCTTAAAATTACGTAGTAGTAATTGTAAAGCGTTCCTTGAAGTTGAATTGATAAAAAAGCAATTAACATATAAATAATTAAAATATCAGTTATGTACCAAAGGGACAGCAAAAAACAAAAATTTAGTATTAGATCTGATATTGAATCGTAATAACGGCCAACATAAGACGGTTTTTTTTTAAGACGTGCTAAATCACCATCTGCAGCATCTAAAATTGATTTTAAGAGTAACAAAAAAGCTGAGGTAATAAAATATCCTTTTAGCAATAACCCTATAGCTATAAATCCAGTAATTAGAAACATGGTAGTTACATGCACAGGCGTCAAAGGAGTATTTTGAAGCTTAGTGGCTATAAAGTGTCCAAGAGAACGACCGTAATCAGATAAATCTAAAAATTGATGCTTTTCAGGTAATTTTGACATCTTTTAAATATAGGGAGAGATTGTTTATGAAAAGTGATCTTTAGGGTTATTAAATTATTCTCACTTTTATAAAGATAATTAAAGATTTGAATTAGGAAAGAATTTTTAATTGAACATAAAAAAACCCTCCTTTTGGAGGGTATTTAATATCTTAATCGAAAAGAACATACCCAGGAGGTGTTGCACCTGCTAATCTTTGATTTGCAATAGCTTTTGATTTATGATGTGCTTGATGCTCATATACCTTAAAAATAGCTCTTGCTCTTGTCAGTTTATACTTTCCAAAATATTCAATCATCTCAGAGTTTTTTGATGTATCAAACTCACCTAAACTATTAATAACCCAATCATAGCATTCAGTAACTGCCTGAGACATCTCTGCCTTTGTTTTTACTGAATCCGCATTAAACTTAGGTGCCTCTACCCCTAGAGCATTAGACATCATACCATAGTTTCCACCTATCATATGTTTTATATCAAAAGCAAAACTTCTTACTTCTGGTGTCGCTTTGTAATCTAACTTATCTTCCGGCATAGCCTCTATAACTGCTAATGTGTGATTTTTTGATCTTTCCCAGTCAGTTATGTGATATTCAATTTGAGCCGCTTCTTGGGATTTAACATTTTTTTCATTAGCCCTTGGTGCTTCACAGGAATAAGCTGCCAATGAAACAACAAATAGTAAAATAATTTTTTTCATTTTTATGTGTTTTTACAATTTTAAATTTTTAATAATACAATGTAAAGTTAAAAATTACACTTCTACTATCTTAACTAAACAATTATTATTTTAAATTTGTCTATAACCATAAACTAGAATAAATCATGAAATTAAAAATCGCATTATTATTAACGTTATTTATATCGAATTTCTCTATATCACAAGTATTTTTCTTACACGGGGTGAAAATTTCTGATGAAAACAGAGAACTATTTGAAAAAATAGAAATTAAATATATGTCAAAAGTTGCTCAAGACGCTGTTGACAAGGATCTCATTAGAGGATGGGCTTTACTTAAACTTGAGGTTAATGAAGCAAGCCAACGCTACAACTATATATTTGTTAATGCATTTGAAAGTATAGAACAAATGAATAAAAACTTTAATTGGTGGGCAAATACTGAACAAGTGTTAGGAATCGAATCAGATGTTCTTTTTAGAGATTTTTTTGAAGACTCTGGTAGATACTACTATAAACAAGATATGGAAATAGCAACTAAAAGCCCATCTAAATACGTAGCATTTTACTTTGGACATGCAAAAGATGTAAATGCTTATCTGAATATGGATAAGGCCTGGATGGGATGGCACAAAAAAAATATGAATTCAACTAAATTAAATGGATGGGGAGTAGGAACTAAAATTTATCCAACCAGCAGGAATCAAACAACAAATGTAATGTCTTGGCACCTATTTAAAAACAGAGACGATGTAATGAATTATGTTACAGGGCAGGTCTTTTTGAAAAGTGCTAAATCATTTACCCCAATTCCAAAAGTAAACGATACACAAACTTTATCTAATGGATGGGAAAACATTGTTGTAGGAGAAATATTAAGTGCAACTACACCAAATTAGTTTCTAAAATTATAAAATAGTCCCCTTTTAAATGTAAGGGGATTATATAATTAAAATCTACCAGTCTATTTGCCTTATACCTTTCTTATTTAAGTATTTATTGCAGGTACTGAAGTGTTTATTTCCAAACCACCCTCCCCTATTTGCACTAAGAGGAGATGGATGTCCTGATTTTAAAATTAAATGCTTTTTTTCATCAATTAATTTTGCTTTCTCTTTAGCATATTTTCCCCAAAGAAGAAAAACAATATTATTTTTTTCTCTAGATATGGTATTTATAACAATATCTGTAAATTTTTGCCAACCAATGTTTTTATGACTTCCTGCTAGATTTGCTTTTACTGTTAATACAGAGTTTAGAAGAAAAATACCTTGTTTGGACCATCTTGTAAGGTCACCACTACTAGGATAAGGGATGTTAAGATCCTTTTCTATTTCCTTAAATATGTTTACAAGTGAAGGTGGATGTTGAATATTGTCTTTTACCGAAAAACATAGTCCATTTGCCTGTCCTATTCCATGGTAAGGGTCCTGCCCTATTATGACCACTTTTATTTTATCGAATGGACAGTCATCGAAAGCTTTAAAAATCAATTTACCTGGAGGGTAACATATATTATTTGAATATTCATGCTTAACATTATCAACAAGAGCATGAAAAAATGGATCTTCAAAAACTGATTTAAGCTGCTTTTCCCAACTCTTATGTATGCTTACCTTCATATTTTGAGTAATTTTGTCAACTAATTTATGAAATTTAAGTTTTGAATATTCCCAATAAAACAGCAGTAGATCTAGAATTTCAAACACTATTGGAACAGATTTCATCTTTCGCAATTACTTCAATCGGAAAAGAAGAAACACTTAATATATCACCAATTAATGAAAAAGACGAGATAGAGTACCAATTAGATCTTGTCTCGGAATATACCTCTTCGTTTGATAATGAAAATAAGATTCCTAATCATTATTTCGATGAATTTTTAAAAGAAATTAGGCTTCTTAAAATAGAAAATAGTACAATAGAAATTGATGGGTTTAGAAAAATATCTAACACAAATTATACTGTAAATAAACTAATCAAGTTTTTTAAAAAATTTAAACGCTATTACCCTGCTCTTCATAGTATGTCTACCCATCTTGAATTTGACGAGAAGCCAAAAAAGAAAATTTCATCCGTAATAGATAATTACGGGAATATACATAACAATGCCTCTGATAAATTATTTTCAGTTCGCAAAGAAATTGGTATTGTAAAATCAAAGATTGGTAAAACATTTCAAGATGCACTCAAATATTACAACTCTACAGATTATTTAGATGACATTAAAGAAAGTTTTGTTGATAACCGTAGAGTACTGGCGGTAAAGTCATCTCATAGAAGAAAAGTAAATGGAACAATAATAGGAAGTTCAAAAACTGGGAGTATTGTTTATGTTGCTCCAGAGGAAACAATGAAATATTCTCTTGAATTAAATAATTTAGAATTCGAAGAAAGGGAAGAAATTAAGAGAATTTTAAAAGAATTAACAGATTTTTTTAGGCCCTATTGTGGTGTTTTTGAGGATTATGTAAAATATCTAACAAATTTGGATTCAGTTTTTTCAAGAGCAAAACATGCTTTTTCAATTAATGCAGTAAAACCAAATATTTCAGAAAACAGAGAAATTCAGCTTTATGGTGCATACCACCCACTTCTTTTAAAACATAATCAAGATAACGACTTAAGCACATTCCCACAAGATATTTTAATTAAGGATGAAATGAGAATTCTTGTAATATCGGGACCTAATGCTGGAGGGAAAAGTATTACTTTAAAAACGATGGGGCTTCTACAATTAATGTTTCAAAGTGGAATTTTAATTCCAACACACCCTAAATCCAAAATTTTTATTTTTGATAAAATTTTAACTGATATTGGAGATAACCAATCCATACAAAACCAACTGAGCACTTATTCCTATAGGCTGAAAAACATGAAATATTTTTTAGAAAATTGTGATAAAAACACTCTCTTTTTAATTGACGAGTTTGGTACTGGCTCAGATCCTGAACTTGGTGGCGCTTTAGCTGAAGTTTTTTTGAAAGAATTTTATGATTCAGGTGCATTTGGAATTATAACAACACATTACTCTAACTTAAAAGTAATGGCTAGCGAATTAGATTTTATGGATAATGCAAATATGCAATTTGATTCTGAAACATTTGAACCATTATTTAAGCTCATAACCGGCGAAGCTGGAAGCTCCTATACATTTGAAGTAGCTAGTAAAAACGGTATTGAAAATTTTTTAATAGATAAAGCCAAAGATAAGGTTGATTTAGACAAGGTTCGTTTTGAAGGAGTAATTTCTAAATTGCAAAAAGAAAGAATAAAAAACAATGATGAGTTGAGTGAGCTCAAGAAACTACAAATGGATGCAAGGGTTAAAAAGGATGAAAATGAAGTTTTAAATGAGAAACTAACCAATAAGCTTTCAAAATATAATCTTCTTTATGAACATGAAAAAAAAACAATAAATATTGGAAATAAATTCAATGATCTAGTAGAAAATTATAACAAACATGGAAAGAAAAGGAGACTAATTTCTGAAATGTTTAATATAATTGAAATTGAAAACAAGAAAAAGGAGAAGAAAAAATCTAGTGATAAAAATACAACTGCAAAAGAGATTTTGAAAATTAAAGATGAATCCAAAAAGGATATTTTAAAAATCAAAAAGAAAAAAAATTTAAAGAAAAAAGTTGAGATTAAATTTTCTGTTGGTGATACAGTAAAAATACCAACAGGGAAATCACAAGGTATAATTGATTCGATAAAAAAGAATAAAGCAATTGTAAATTATGGTAATTTTAAGACACAAATTAGTCTAACTGAAATTGAATTAGTAAAAGCTAAATGAAACCCTTAATAATATTTTTTGATGGACCTTGCGTATTTTGTAATTTTTGGATTCGCACTCTTTGCAGATGGGATAAAAGTGACAAATTGAGATTTTCATCTTTAGATAGTAATTTAGCTATAAATTTTGCTTCCAACAGGGATATAAACATTTCAAACAAGGATACTGTTATCGTATGGGATCAACTAGATGGGATCTACACAGAGTCGAGGGCTTTTTTTAAAATAATAAAAACACTTGGCGGGTTATTTAATCTAATTTTAATTTTTTCAATTATACCTAAGTTTTTAACAGACGGAATTTATAGGTTTATAGCTAGGAATCGATATAAATGGTTTGGAAATTACGAAACCTGCCCTACCCCGAGTCCATCTTTTAAGCACAAATATTTAGATTGATTGATAACTACTTGTTGCCTAATGATTTATTAACTATGGAAGAAACTGCTGCATCCCCTGTTACATTAACTATAGTTCTGCACATATCAAGTGGTCGATCTACCGCAAATATCAATGCAAGTCCTGCTTCAGGAATACCAGCTTGAGCCAATACAATTACGAGCATTACAATACCTGCACTAGGAACTGCAGCCGTTCCAATTGAAGCTAAAGTTGCCGTTAAAATTATTCCCAGTTGAGACGATAAATCTAAATCTAATCCAAATGCTTGAGCAATAAATACTGCCGCCACTCCTTGGTAAAGACTTGTACCATCCATGTTTATCGTCGCTCCAATGGGTAGAACAAAGCTGCTTACCTCTTTGTTAATACCAAGGTTTTTTTCAACGCATTCCATAGTAACGGGAAGAGTTGCCGCGCTTGAACTTGTAGAAAACGCAAGAAGTTGAGCTGGTGCAATACCCTTAAAAAACTCACCTGGACGTTTACCAGTAAGTAATTTCACAATTATTGCATAAACTAAAATCATCATTGCTAAACCCACTAATAGAGTAACTGAATAAAGACCAAGTGCCGCAAATAATTCTAAACTTGGAGCTTCTACTACAAGCGTAGCAAGTAATGCAAATACGCCATAGGGCGATGAGAGCATAATAAGATCAATTAGTTTTAAGATAATAGTATTTAACGAGTCAATAAATTCTTTTACTGGATGAACTTTTTTCTCAGGTAGCAAAATCATTGCAATTCCAAAGAATAGTGCAAAGAAAATTACTTGCAGCATGTTTTTGTTGCTAGTAAAAGATTTAAAAATGTTTTCTGGTACAATATCTTCCAGTGCTTGAAGTGGACCAGCAGATTTTTGTTTGTTTGCAGCTTCTCTCTTTTCTTCGGTACTACTAGAATACGCTTCTATTAATTCTAGTCTTGTTTCATTAGAGATTGAATTTCCAGGTTTAATTAAATTTACTAGCACAAGCCCAATAATTACAGCTATTACAGTCGTAAACATGTATGTTATTATAGTTCTACCACCCATTTTTGAAAGCTTAGATATATCTTTCAAATCGGAAACACCTTTAATTAGAGAGGCTAAAATTAAAGGGATGGCAATTAACTTTAATAAATTTATGAATATTGTTCCGAAGGGTTTTATGTAATTACTTATAAAAATTTTTCCAGGAGGAAAAAAACTCAATCCTAAACCAAAAAAAATTCCTAGAAACATTCCTAATATTATTTTCCAATGTAATGGTAGATTTTTCATGCAAATTATTTTTTATTAGTTCTTTTAATTAAAACATGGTCAGCAATAACTAGAGCTGTCATTGATTCAACAATAGGAACAGCTCTTGGTAAAACACAAGGGTCGTGTCTACCTTTGGCTTCTAAAATAATCTCATTCCCGTCTTTATTTATCGATTTTTGTTTTTTCATAACAGTTGCTACGGGTTTAAAAGCAACATTAAAGTATATATCCATCCCGTTAGATATCCCTCCTTGTATTCCTCCTGAGTAGTTTGTTGAGGTTGAACCATCTTTTTGAAAAATATCATTGTGTTCACTACCTTTAAATTTGGATGATTCAAATCCACTACCATACTCAAAACCTTTTACAGCATTTATTGAAAGCATTGCACCTCCTAGCTGAGCGTGTAATTTGTCAAAAACAGGTTCCCCTAGGCCTGTAGGTACATTTTTAACTACACAAGTAATTATTCCTCCAACTGTATCCCCTTCCTTTCGAATTGATTTAATAAGCTCTTCCATTTTTTTAGCTGTGGCTAAATCAGGACATCTTACCGTATTATTTTCTGTTTTACTTAGATCTAGCTCAGAATAATGTTTTTCAACTTTAACATCACCAACTCTTGAAACATATGCTTGGACTACTATATCTTTTAAAAATTGTTTTGCTATGGAACCTCCAACAACTCTAATTGCTGTCTCTCTAGCAGAACTTCTACCACCACCCCTGTAGTCCCTAAATCCGTATTTTACATCATAAACAAAATCCGCATGGGAAGGTCTATATGAATCTTTTATGTGATTATAATCTTTGGTTTTTTGATCTTTATTTTTAATTATAAAGCCAATTGGTGTTCCAGTTGATTTCCCTTCAAAAATACCAGAGAAAATCTCAACTATATCATTTTCTTTTCTTTGAGAAACTATTTTTGACTGCCCAGGCTTTCTCCTATCAAGATCCTGTTGTATTATTTTTTGATCTATTTTCACACCCGCAGGACATCCATCAATTATTCCACCAATTGCTAGGCCATGAGATTCTCCAAATGTTGTAAGAGAAAAAAGATTACCAAATTTATTTCCAGCCACCGTTATAATTTTATGCAAATATAAGGTTTATTGATAGGTTATAAATATCTGATGAATAACTTGTAATTTTAATTAAATAAGTTTCACTAATTTTAAAGTAAAATTTCCTTTGAGAATTATAATTACATTTTTTTTATTTTTTTTATTTAGTTGTGATGAAAACAATAACGCCTTTAAGTTAAATGGCACATCAGATCTAGATGATGGAGTAATTATTTATAGAATTGTACCTAATTCTGTAAATCAGCCTATAAAAATGGATTCAGCAATAGTTCGTAAAGGTAGATTTAATTTTTCCTCAGAGGTTAATGAGATTGACGTGAATTTTTTAGCAATAAAAGGTAAGGATCTTAATATTCCATTTGTACTTGAATTTGGTAAAGTAGATGTAAATCTATACAAAGACAGTTTAGATTTATCCTGGATTAAAGGAACTAAATCAAATGATGATTTAAATCTTTATAGAGTTAAAACAAAATCGATTATTAATAAATTAAATAAAATTGTGAATGAAATACAAATTGCGAACTCTCTTGGAGACAATTTATTGGTTGAAGACCTCCAAAATCAATACAGATCAACTCAAACTGAATTATTGAATTTTGAATCAGAATTAGCCAAAAGAGCAAAAGGTTCATATTTATCTGTACTTATGCTTGAAAAACTTATTAATGAAAAAACAATCGACATTAAGTCTGCTAAAGAAATAGTAGCTGCCTATAATCCAGATTTTTTAAATAGTCGAGTCGGAAAAATTTTGGTCGAAAAAGTTAATGCCCCGTTAGAGCCAACGTCAATAGGTGAAATTGCTCCCAATTTTGAAGGACCTTCTCCTTCAGGAGAAGTACTTAATTTGTCGAATTTGAAAGGTAAGGTTACTATAATTGAATTTTGGGCCTCTTGGTGTAGACCATGTAGAGTTGAAAATCCGAATCTAGTAAGACTTTACAAGGAAATGCATCCTAAGGGATTGGAAATAGTTGGCGTATCTTTAGATAGAAATAGGTCTAGTTGGTTGAGAGCAATTGAAGACGATGGCCTTATGTGGAGTCATGTTTCGAATCTTAAATTTTGGCAAGATCCAATTGCAAAATTATATAATATAAGGGCTATACCAGCCTCATTTATCATAGACAAAGAAGGTCGTATAATTGATAAGAATCTTCGTGGTGCACAGTTGGCTTCAAAAATAAATGAGATTTTAAACAATTAATTTTTTTTAATGCTAAAAAAACCAATCACAGTTATTGCAACCATAACTATTAAAAGATAAAATGACTCTGTAATGACGTTGGGTTTGAAAAGACTAGTTATTATTAGACCTGATAAAGCGCCTCCAACATGTGCTTCATGTCCAATTCCATCGTTTAATTTTTTAACCCCATAAAGACTGTAAAGTAAATATCCTATCGCAAATAAATATGCTGGCATAGGAATAGGAAAAAATAAAAATGCCAACTTCATACCCGGATAAAGTAAAATAGAACTATAAACTACTCCAATTACAGCTCCACTGGCTCCAACGGCAGAATAAAAACTATTTTTTTTATTAAAATACACAGAAAGCCAACCACTGAAAATAAGACTAGAGAAATAAAGTAAAACAAAATTAATTTCTCCTAAACTCATGATTACAGTATCTCCAAAAATGAATAATGTAAAGCAGTTAAATAAGAGATGTTGTATGTCTCCATGAAGAAAACCAGATGATAGTAATCTATAATATTCTCCTGAATTAACTTTTCCAACATTCAATTTAAACTTTTCGAAAATTGAATAGTTTTTTAGTGCATTAAGGCTTATTAAAACTATTGTCAATATTAAACTAAATAAAAGATTTGATATGCCTAACATGATGGTAGTATATTCCAAATATAACTATATTTGAAAAAATTTTAAGGCTTGCATTTATTTGTATTTTTATTAACATATCCACTTCTCCTTTTTTTGTCCTATCTTCCCCACTCTGTATTATATCTATTATCAGATTTATTATCTTTTTTTCTTTACAGGGTTGTAAAATTTAGACTTAAAATTGTTAGAAAAAATTTGAACTTAAGTTTTCCAAAAAAGTCAATTAGTGAAATAAAAAAGATAGAAAGAAAATTTTATATTCATTTTTCAGATTTGATGGTAGAGATGATTAAAAACTTTTCAATATCAAAAAATGAAATGCTTAAAAGGTATAATTTTAAAAATATTGAGTTAATAAATAATGAAGAAAAAAAAAGAAAAAGTACCATACTATTGCTTGGTCATTTTTCAAATTGGGAGGGTATGCTTACAATAGGGAGTCATTTGATAGGAAATGCATACGGAATATATACTCCTCTTACAAATAAATACTTTGAAAAAAAAATGACAATTTCTAGAGAGAAATATGGATCATTTTTATTGTCTAGGTATAAAACTTTTGAGTTTATTGAATCAATGAAAAGTTCAAATGATTATGGTTTACTTGGTTTTATTGGTGACCAATCCCCAAAAAAAGATTCAAAATCATATGTGAGAACTTTTATGGGAACTAAGGTTCCTGTTTTCACAGGTGCTGAGAGAATTGCAAAAAATTATAATTTTCCAATATTCTATTGTCAAATAAATAGGGTAAAAAGAGGTTTTTACGAAGCAGAAATATCCGTTTTAGCAATGAAGCCATTGGAATACAAGGAAAATGAAATAACCAATTTATTTTTTAATAAATTAGAAAGACAAATAGTAAAAAACCCTTCTGAATACCTTTGGACTCATAACAGATTTAAACATATGGTTGATTAAAATCTATTATAAATTTTCTATGAGATCTATAACTTTATCAGCAATTTGATTTGCTTTTAAAATATTGTCAGACTCTGAATAAATTCGAATTATTTCCTCTGTGTTAGATTTTCTAAGATGAACCCAAGATGTATCCTTAAAATTTATTTTTAAACCATCTATTTCGATAATTTCACAATCTGAAAACTTTATTTTTAAATTATTAAAAATCTTTTCAAAAGAAACATCATTAATATCAATTTTCTTTTTTGCCATATAATATGATGGATATTGTTTCCTAAGACTTGACACAGAAATACTTTTTTCAACAAGGTGAGATAAAAAAAGAGCGATACCTATTAAGGCGTCTCTTCCATAATGTATGGATGGTAAAATTACACCTCCATTACCTTCTCCACCAATCACAGCATTTTTGCTCTTCATCATTTCAACAACATTTACCTCCCCTACTGCAGAATAAAAATAATTACATCCTTTAAATTCAGTTAATTCCCTTAAGACTTTAGTAGAAGAAAGATTTGAGACCGTTGGCCCAGATTTTTTATTAAGAACATAATCAGCACAGGCTACTAAAGTATATTCCTCTCCAAAATATGTGCCTTTCTCGTCTATGAAAGCCAATCGATCTACATCAGGATCAACAGCTATACCAAGATTTGCATTATTTTTAACTACTGTCTTTGACAGTTCAACAAGATTTTTCTCGAGGGGCTCTGGATCATGAATAAAATTTCCGTCTGGTTCGCAATTCAATTTTACAACTTCTACATCTAACTTATCCAATAAATGAGGAACTGCAATACCTCCAGTGGAATTTATACCGTCCACTACAACCTTAAGTTTTGCACTTTTAATTTTATTTATGTTTACTAAGTTGTTGCATAAAATTAATTCTATATGTCGCTCAATTGAATTCGAATTAGTAATAATTTTTCCAGTTGATTTTGCATCTTCATAACTAAATGATTTTTTTTCCATAATGGAATTAATATTATCAAAATCGTCTTTTGATATAAATTCTCCTTTTGAATTAAATAATTTTAGGGCATTCCATTCAATTCCGTTGTGACTTGCGCTTATCATTATTCCACCATTTAGTCCTTCTAGATCAATAAAAACCTCAACACTAGGTGTAGTAGAATATCCTAAATCAATTATATTTACCCCCATATTGCAAGCAACTTCACAAACGATATCACAGATTTTTTTTCCAGAAAATCTTCCATCTCTTCCAACTGCAATTGAAATGGGTTTATTGTCATTAATGTTTTTTAGATACTGTATAAATGAGGAGGTGAAGTTTTTAATTACACCAGGATTCAAACTAGAGTTTTTATCTCCTTCTAAGGTTCCTCTTATTCCAGAAATAGATTTAATTAAGGGCATATAAATATTTATCAAATATACATTTGATTTTAAAAAAAATAAACAAGCAAGTAATTCTAATTTAAAATTAGATACAAATTATGTATATTGCAAGATTGAGTTTTTTATAAATACTTTGCAAGAATTTTATTAATGATTGAAATTAAAATCAAGACCAAATTAATCCTCTTTAATTTTTTTATTCTATTTATTACTGGTTGTGAAAGTTTAAAAAAAACACCTATCCAGGGAGCAGTTGTTTCCGCTAGAGAAGAAGCCTCAAAAATTGGAGTTGAAGTTTTAAAAAAAGGCGGAAATGCATTTGATGCTATGGTAGCGACAAGTTTTGCTTTAACAGTAGTTTTCCCAAACGCTGGAAATATTACAGGTGGCGGATTCATGGTTTATAGAACATCTAATGGAGAAATCGGGAGTCTTGACTATAGAGAGACGGCTCCTTTGAGTTCTAGCGAAGATATGTATTTGGATATAAATGGTAAGGTTGTCGGTGATTTGAGTAGAACTGGTGGCTTAGCCGTTGGAGTTCCTGGATCTGTAGCTGGAATTCTAGAAGTTCACAAAAAAATGGGAAGTTTGCCACTAGCTGATTTGATTCAACCATCTATTGAATTAGCTGAAAATGGTTTTATAGTTACAGAAAAACAATCCAAAAGTCTGAACAGTAAAAGAGACGAGTTTAAAAAAGTTAATGGCGATAGCACTTTTTATGGAAAAAGTTTCAAAAAAGGTGATTTAATCAAAAACCCTAATCTTGCAAAAGCATTAAATGAAATTTTAAGATATGGAAGTAAGGGTTTTTATGAAGGTTGGGTTGCGGAATCCATGGTAGAAAAAGTAAATAAAACTGGTGGTAAAATGTCATTGAAAGACCTTAAATCCTATAAACCAAAATGGAGAAAACCAATTGTATTTGATTATAAAGACCTAAAGATTATTTCAATGGGTCCTCCTTCAAGTGGTGGAATTTGCCTTGCTCAAATGATGAAAATGATTGAGCCATTTAACATAGGTCAGTTTAAATACAAATCACACAAAGCTTTGCACTTAATGATCGAAGCCGAAAGGAGATCATATGCAGACAGAAGTTACTTTTTGGGTGACCCAGATTTTGTGTCAGTACCTAAATATCATTTGATATCCTCAGACTATCTGAATGAAAGAATGTTAAATTATAACCCAACTTTTGCATCTGAGTCGTCTAATATTTCCCATGGTGATATTGTTGTAATAGAAAGTGATGAAACTACTCATTTTTCGATACTAGACTCTTTTGGGAATGCAGTTTCTGTAACGACTACTTTAAATGGCTCTTACGGTTCAAAGGTTTTTGTTGACGAAATTGGTGTTTTTATGAATAACGAAATGGACGATTTTAGCAGTAAACCAGGATCTCCAAATATGTTTGGATTGATTGGAGGGAAATCCAACTCAATTGAACCTAAAAAAAGAATGCTTAGTTCAATGACTCCTACCATAGTAGAAAAAAATGATAAATTATTTTTAATACTTGGTACACCTGGTGGTTCAACAATTATAACATCCGTCTTTCAAACTATTCTAAATGCTTATGAGTATGAAATGGGTATTCAAGAGTCAATAGATTCTCCTAGATTTCATCACCAATGGGTACCAGATTCAATAAGATTTGAACCGAACTTTAAAAATATTAGTGAATTAAAAAAATTAGAATTAATAGGCCATCATTTTGATTTACAAAAATCAAAAATAATTGGCCGAGTTGATGCCATAATGGTTGATAAAAACGGTAACATTTCCGTAGGTGCGGATAAAAGAGGAGATGATTTTGCCGAAACTTATTAGTTTATTTAAAACTAAATTGAATGCCGTCTGAAGACTTTATACATATAAAAGGAGCTAGAGTACATAACTTAAAAAATATTTCTCTAAAGATTCCAAGAAACAAACTCACTGTTATAACTGGTCTTTCAGGAAGTGGAAAATCTTCCTTGGCTTTTGATACTATTCATGCCGAAGGCCAAAGAAGGTATATGGAAACATTCTCTGCCTATGCTAGGCAATTTATGGGAAATTTTGAGCGCCCAGATGTAGATAAAATTGACGGACTTTCTCCTGTCATAGCAATTGAGCAAAAAACAACTTCAAAGAATCCTCGTTCCACGGTTGGCACCATAACGGAGATATATGACTTTTTGAGATTGTTGTTTTCTAGAATTGGAATTGCACATAGTTACAATACAAAAAAGAAAATGGTGAGTTATTCACATGACAAAATATCAAGTCTAATTAGTGAATCTTTCAATCAAAGCGACATAATAATTCTAGCTCCATTAATTAAAGCTAGAAAAGGTCACTATAGAGAACTTTTCCAAAATTTAATTCACCAAGGATTTTTAAAAGTAAGAGTTGATGGTCAAATAATAAACTTAACAAGTGGAATGAAACTTGACAGGTACAAGATTCATGATATTGAATTGGTAATTGATCGTTTTAAATTAACCGATAAAGATGAAAAAGCTAAAAGACTTAATGAATCACTAAAAACAGCTATGTACTATGGAGAAGAAACTGTAATTATATTGAGTGAAAAAGAGAAAAAATTAAAATATTATAGTAAAAAATTAATGTGTCCAGAAACTGGAATATCATATCCACTTCCAGAACCAAATTCTTTTTCTTTTAATTCTCCCAAAGGTATGTGTACTGAATGTAAAGGACTTGGATATAAACTTGAAATTCATAAAGAAAAGGTTATACCTGATCCCTTAAATTCAATAGCTAGCGGAGGAATTATACCACTAGGTAAAAAGAAAGATTCTTGGATATTTAAACAAATTGAAAGTATCTCAAAAAAATACAGTTTTTCGTTGAAAGATCAAATCAAGGATATACCTTCTGACGCGATGGAAATAATCTTGAAAGGTGGCAAAGAATCATTTAAAGTTGAATCCAAATCTCTAGGTATAACAAGAAACTATTTAATTGATTTTGAAGGGATTGAAAATTTTATTTTAAATCAATATAACCAAAACGACTCCTCAAAAATTAAAAGATGGGCGAAAAGCTTTATGAATGAAAACTCTTGCTCATGCTGTAATGGTTCACGTGTCAATAAAATAGCAAATAATTTTTTAATTGATCATAAATCCATTTTTGACGTATCAAGTTTAGAGTTAAGTGAACTATCTGTTTGGTTAGAAAACTTGAAAAGTATTTTAAATGAAATAGAAATTAAAATAGCTTCCGAGTTGATAAAGGAATTAAAAAATAGAGTTGATTTTCTTTTAGATGTTGGTTTAGATTACCTTTCTGTAAGCAGATCATCAAAATCATTATCTGGTGGTGAGTCTCAAAGAATTAGACTCGCAACTCAAATTGGTTCAAAGCTAGTTGGTGTATTATATATACTCGATGAGCCGAGTATAGGTTTACATCAAAAGGATAATAGTATGCTGATAGAATCTTTGATCAAATTAAAAGACCTTGGAAATACTGTTATAGTAGTTGAACATGACAAAGAGATGATTGAAAGCGCAGATTACATAATAGATCTAGGACCTTTAGCTGGTGTCAATGGGGGTGAAATTGTGGCTCAGGGTAATTTAAAAGAGATAACAACTAAAAATACTTTAACATCCAAATATTTAAACAAAAGACTAAATATTGAAGTCCCAAAACAAAGACGTTCTGGTTCAGGTAAAAAAATAACTTTAAAAAATTGTGTAGGGAACAATTTAAAGGGAATTGATCTTAATATTCCACTCTCAGTAATGGTTGGAATTACTGGGGTATCTGGAAGTGGAAAGTCAAGTTTAATTAATGAAACTCTATATCCGATTTTAAATAAATATTATTTTAATTCTATTCAAGTTCCTCTTCCCTACTCAAAAATTGAAGGCTTAAAATATATTGATAAAGTGATTGATATTAATCAAGATCCAATTGGTAGAACTCCGAGAAGTAATCCTGCAACCTACACCGGTGTTTATAGTGAAATACGACTCTTGTTTTCCAAAACCCAAGAATCGTTAATGAGAGGTTATCCACCGGGTAGATTTAGTTTTAACGTAGTTGGGGGTAGATGTGAAAATTGTGCTGGTGGTGGAACCAAAATAATAGAAATGAATTTTTTACCGGATGTCCATGTTAACTGTGAGAGTTGTTTGGGAAAAAGGTTCAATAGAGAAACATTAGAAATTAAGTTTAAAGGAAAATCAATTTCGGATATTTTATCAATGACAATTAGTGAGGGTTGTGATTTTTTTAAAAATGTTCCTAAAATTTATACCAAATTAAAAACCATTAAACAAGTTGGTCTTGGATACATCAAGATTGGGCAATCATCAACAACTCTCTCGGGGGGTGAAGCCCAAAGGGTAAAACTGGCTACTGAGTTATCTAAAAGGGATACCGGTAGCACATTGTACATTTTGGATGAGCCAACCACAGGTCTTCATTTTGAAGATATAAGAATTTTGTTAGATGTTTTGAATAAATTGGTAGAGAAAGGTAACACAGTTATAATAATCGAGCACAACTTAGATGTTATAAAACAAGTTGACTATTTAATTGATTTAGGCCCAGGAGGAGGACGAAATGGAGGAAAAATTATAGCAGAAGGTACGCCTGAAGAAATTGTTAAAAATGAGAAAAGTTTGACTGGAAAGTTTTTGAAAAAGGAACTTAAAGTATTGCCTATCAGACACGATAAAACTGCTTAAAATTAATTTAATTTATATGATTGTTGAAAATAAGTTTAATTTAAAAATATTAATATTTGTTTTCAGTATTTTTATTACAAAACTTTCCTTTTCCCAAGATTCTACTGGTTATTCAATTAATGCATCTCTCCTTACCGAGACTGATCAATTGGTAATTAAACAAAAAATCAGCTTCACAAATCAAAATGATTTATTAAATAAAATTTACCTTAATGATTGGGCGAATTCTTATAGTTCTACTAAAAGCCCTCTAGCAGATCGTTTAGTTGAAGAATATACTAGAAGTTTTTATTTATCTTCAAAGTCAAAAAGAGGATATACTTTGATTTCAAATATTTATGTTAATGGGATTAAAGTAAATTGGAAAAGAAATCAAAATAATCTTGACATTATTGAAATAATCTTAGAAAACCCTATTAAAAAAGGAATTGTAAATATTGACTTATCATATGTAATAAAACTTCCTTCTTCAAAATATACTGGTTATGGAAAAATAAAAAAAGATCAATTTTTTTTAGAAAACTTTTTTATAACCCTCTCTAATTTTGATGGCCTAAAGCAAATATTTTACAGCAATTTAGACCTAGAAGAAGTTCCAATTAATTCATCAAAATTTAGGATTGAACTGAAAATAGATAAAGACCTAAATGTGTATTCGTCTCTTGATTTAATTGATTTTAGTAGAGAAAACGGTGAGTTAATATATTTATTTGAATCTAATAAAATTAAGCAAGTGATTTTTTTAATTGGAAAAAACGATTTTAATATCAAAGAATTTAAATTAGATGAGATGGTAATAAATATCAATATAAACTCAAAGGATTATGAATTAGAGTCTCAAAAGTCTAGTATGGAAAAAATATTTCAATTTATAAAATCAATTGATGCCATAAATCAACCATCCAAAATTCTTATTACAGAGGAGAAGTATTCTAAAAGGCCATTTTATGGATTGTCGATAATGCCAACTTTTCTAAATTCATTTAGTAGAAGCTTTGAATTTGAGATTAAGGCTTTAAGTGTTTATTTACAACTTTTAATTAAAGAAAATTTTAATCTTGATTCACGAAAAGATTATTGGTTTGAATCTGGATTATACTATTATTTAATGTTGAAATATTTGAAAAACAAATATCCAGATAAATTAATATTGGATGAAATTTTAAAACAACCCATTCTCCGCTTCTTACTGAGAGGTTATAAATTATCAACACTTGCTTCTAACGATTTATTTTTACATTTTCATGAATTTATGATAAGGAGAAATTTGCATCAAGAGATAATTCTTCCCAAAAATGAACTTACCCGTTATAATGAACAAATTGGCAATCCAAGTCAAAGTGCTCTGTTATTTAATTATTTAATTAATTCTTTAAAATTAGAGATGAATCAATTTTTACAAATTATTAAAAAAGAAAATCTTACTGGTGAGAAATTGGTTCGAAAATTTCAGACTTATTTCAACACGTCTGATTTTGATAATTTTGACCAATACCTTAATAAAAGAACTTCAATTGATTTATCTTTTGAAAAGATTGAAGTTGAAAGGGATAGTATTAAATTTGTGATCAAGGAAAAAAATGATATACAGATTCCATTTAGTGTTGGCTTTGTAAATAAAGAAAGCAAAATTGACGTAATTGATTTTGATTCAAAGTCAATTGATAAGAAATTTATATATCCAAATAGGGATTATGAATATTTACAAATAAATCCATATAATAATCTACCAGAATTTAATAGAAACAATAATGTAAAGCGAATTGATCCAGGCGGTTTTAAAAAACTTAAATTTTCTTTCGTTAAAGATATTGAAGATCCATATTCGAATCAAATTTTTTATAATCCAAGATTAAATTTTAATGCATATGACGGAATTTTAGTTGGAACTAGGTTAAACAATAAGACTATTAAATCAAGACCATTTATTTTTGTAGCTGAGCCATTTTATTCTACTAGAGAGAGAACTTTTGTTGGTTCATTTAGTGGACTATTTTCAAAATATATTGAAAACTCAAATTATTATTTAAAGACATTTTCATTTTCTTCCTCTACATATCATTATGATCAAAGTTTGAGATACAGGTCTTTGGGAGCATCATATAGTATTTTTAAAAGAAACAAAAATTTAAGGGATAACAGAAAACAGGCTTTAGTTTTTTCGTTGCAATACGTTAATAGGGAGAAAAATGCATTTCAGAACCTCTCACCTGATTACAATGTAGGCTCAATTAACTATATATTTTCTAACAAAGGAGCATTGAATTATTTTACATTAATTGGAAAAACTGAATTTTCATCTAAATTTGGAAAAATTCATTTAACAACTGACTACAGACATTTAACTAAGTCTGGAAGACAAATATCTTTAAGATTATTCGCTGGTAAATTTTTCTGGAAAAATACTAGCTCATCCTATTTTGATTTTGCACTAGATAGACCAACCGATTACTTGTTTCAATATCAATATCTTGGACGTTCTGAACAAACTGGAATTTATAGTCAACAATTTATTTTTGCTGAGGGAGGTTTTAAAACTAAATTTATTAATCCGTATTCAAATGATTTGCTAGTTACCTTAAATGCCGGGTTTGGCCTTTGGAAGTGGCTTGAGGGATATTTAGATTTTGGATTAATTAAAAATAAAAATGAAAAATCAAGGTTTCTTTTTGATTCTGGATTGAGAATAAATGTTTTACCCGATTATTTGGAACTATTTTTTCCTATTTATAATTCAAATGGATTTGAATTAACTGACGATTTAATTCCTTATTCAGAAAAAATTAGATTTTTATTAACACTCCAACCAAAAACTCTTACAAAACTTTTCACAAGGAAGTGGTTTTAGAACTATATAACTAAATTTTGTAAATTGATACTGCAAATATTATGTCAAAAACACATTCCCATACTGCTAATCGTAAGATCAAATTTGACAGCTTTAAAGAAAAACTTTTAAATGACTACAATCTGGCTATATTAAGTCGTGAATGTAGCTTATTGGGGAGAAAAGAAGTTTTAAGCGGAAAAGCTAAATTTGGTGTTTTTGGAGATGGCAAAGAGCTACCTCAAGTTGTATTAAATCACTTTTTTAAAAAAGGTGATTTTAGAGCTGGATATTACAGGGATCAGACAATTTTAATGGGTCAAAATCTCCTAACTCCAAAACAATTTTTCTCTGCTCTTTATGCAAACCCAAATCTTAAAGAAGAACCTATGTCAGGGGGTAGACAAATGGGAGCTCATTTTGCAACTCCTAGTATTAATGATCGAGGCGAATGGCTTGATTTAACTTCTCAATACAACCACTCTTCTGATATATCCCCAACAGCTGGACAGATACCTAGATCCATAGGCTTGGCACTAGCTTCTAAATTTTACAGAAATATTAATGATGAAATAAAAAATAAATTTTCCATGAATGGAAATGAAATATGTTGGGCAACAATTGGAAATGCTTCAACAAGCCAAGGTATTTTTTTTGAAGCTATGAATGCAGCAGCAATTATTCAGATTCCATTAGTTATGAGTGTTTGGGATGATGGTTACGGTATATCAGTAGATAATAAAATTCAAACAGTTAAATCAAGTATATCAGAAGCATTTTTGGGCTTTTCAAGTATAAATGATGATAGACCTCTTAAAATTTTTAGAGTTAATGGATGGGACTATAGCAAGATGATTAAGGTTTACAGCGAAGCAGAAGAAATTGCCAGAAAAAACCACGTACCTGTTTTAATACATATTGATGAGTTAACTCAACCTCTAGGTCACTCAAGTTCAGGTTCACATGAAAGGTACAAGTCCGAGAAGAGACTTAAATGGGAAAAGGAATTCGATTGTAATCTAAAGTTTAGACAATGGATCATTAAGAATAATTTAGCAACTGAGGGTGAACTAAATGAAATTGAAGAAGCATGTAAAAATATTGTTAAAGAATCTAAAATTAATGCGTGGGAATCCTATCAAAAACCAATCAAAAATTCAAATTTAGAGTTACTTAAAATTTTAAATAAAATATTTGAAAATTCTAATAATGATGTAAATCTAAAAATATGGATTGAAAGTTTAAAAACTAAAAAAGAATTGATTTATAAAGATTTACTGCAAGTAGCTAAAAAAACAGTCAGAAAGTTTCGAAAAACTAATAACCAAGACTTATTATTATTAAAAAATTGGATCAAGAACTTGAATGTTAAACTTGAATCTAAATTTAGTTCTCATTTATACAGCCAAACAAAATTTAGAAGTAAAAATATTGACCCAATTTTTCCAAAATTTGAAAATTCTAAAATTGTTGATGGAAGGATTATAATTAGAGATAATTTTAAATCTTTGATGAAAAAAAACAATAAAATTCTATTATTTGGTGAAGATGTTGGTAAAATAGGAGATGTGAATAAAGGTGCCGAGGGTCTACAATTAGATTTTGGTGAAAATCGTGTTTTTGATACTGGAATTAGAGAAACAACAATTATTGGCAAGGGTATTGGATTGGCTTTAAGGGGCTTTAGGCCTATTGCTGAAATTCAATATATCGATTATGTTCTTTACTGCCTCCAGACACTAAGTGATGACCTATCAACAATTTTGTATAGAACGGTAGGAAGACAGCCTGCTCCATTAATAATTCGTACAAGGGGACACAGATTAGAAGGTATATGGCATAGTGGATCTCCTATGGGAGGATTATTGAATTTTATGAGGGGAATAAATTTTCTTGTCCCTAGAAATATGACTAAAGCCGCAGGATTTTATAATTCAATTATTCAAACAGATGAACCTGCTTTTATTATTGAACCATTAAATGCCTATAGAGTAAAAGAGAAAATGCCTATAAATTTAGGTGAATATTGTTATGAACTTGGTAAAATTGAAATATTAAAGGAAGGAAAAGATATATCAATAATTTCTTATGGCTCAACCTTAAATCTCGTAATTGAGTCAATATCTGAATTTGATAATTTGGGAATTGATGTTGAAGTAATCGATATTCAAACATTAATACCTTTTGATATAAGTAAAGAAATTCTGCAAAGTGTAAGAAAAACTAATAGAGTTATTATAATAGACGAAGATGTTCCTGGAGGTGCTTCATCATATATCTTGCATAAATTAATTGATGAACAAGGAATTTTTAATTATTTAGATAGTTCACCAAAAACACTTACTGCAAAGGATCACAGACCACCATATGGAACAGATGGTGATTATTTTTCAAAACCCTCAGTTGATGACATAGTTGAATCGGTTTATATAATTATGAACGAATCGAATCCTAAGAAATTTCCACTTTTATAGTTTTAAACCCGTATAATATCAAGAATTAGATCAAGCATCAATTCCCTTTCCTTGATTCGATTTGTATTAATTCCTTTACTTTTTAAATCTGCTTGTTTGAGTAGATGGATTATTTTAACGGATTTTTCAAGTGAAAAATTTCTTGCTGCCTTTTGGTAATCATTCAAAAAGAAGGGATGAATTCCAATATTTTGAGGGGTAATTTGAAAATTTTTACTGTTCATTAATAATATTTTTATAAAAAAATTATGTAATAAAGACAAAGTTACCTGTACAGGGTTCTTCTTTGCATTTTTAAACATTTGATTAATAATAAAAATAGATTTATCAAATTTTTTGTCCCCTATTGAATTTTGAAGTTCAAAATTATTATACTCTTTACTAAAACCAATATATTTTTCAATTTCATCAACCGTAATAAGATCTTCATTATTTGATCTTAATGACAACTTTTTAATTGCCTTATCTATCATCTCAAGGTCTAACCCAATATTTGAAGAAATAAGCATAATTGATTTTGGATCAAGATTCAAATTTATTTTTTTGGCTTCTAAGCTTATCCATTTGTAAACGTCACTTTCATATAATGGCTTAAATTCTATAAGTTTTGAATTTTTGTGAATAGATTTGTAAGTTCTACTCTTGGAATCTAGCGTTTTATTTACATAGCATATTACTAATACAGTTTGGCTTAAATAATTTTCAAGATAAGGTGTAAGCAGTCCGATATCTTTTTTTAAATACTGAGCTTCTCTTACAATAACGAGCTGTTTTTCTCCAAACATAGGGTAACTCTTTACTGTCTCCAAAATCTCAGTTACTGATGTTTCTTTACCATAAAGTAATCTTAAATCAAATTCTCTATGGTTTTTATCAATCAACTTTTCTTCTAATTTTTTACAAATTAAATTTATAAAATAGGGTTGATTTCCCATCAAAAAATAGTTATTTTCAATTTTTCCCTCTGAAATGGATCTTAAAACTGATTGTATTTCTTTCAATCTAAAAAAATGTTGAAATTTGTGTATATGGAAAACCTTAATTTTAAAAGTTACCAGTTCAAAATTAAAAATAATGAAAATAAACAATATGTTTTTGATGAAATTAGAAAAAAAAATGTTTTGTTAACTCCCGAAGAATGGGTAAGACAAAATTGTATCCAATTTCTTATTCATGAAAAAAAATATCCAAAAAGTTTAATTTCAGTTGAAAAAAAAATATCTGTGAATTCCCTTACTAAAAGATATGATATAGTAGTGTTTAATTCAGATGGTAGAATAGTATTACTTGTAGAATGCAAATCTCCAAAAGTCAAAATATCACAAAATACATTTGATCAAATTTCAAGATATAATTTGGCTTTTAAAAGTAAGTATCTGATGATCACAAACGGATTAAGACACTATTTTTGTGAAATTGACTATGTTAATTATAAATGTCTTTTCCTAGAAGAATTGCCAAATTATATAAATAACTAATGAAGCTATCAATAGTAATACTTAATTGGAATGGTAGATTGTTATTGAAAAAATTTTTACCTAATATTATTTTATATACCCCAAATGCATCTATATATGTAGTAGATAATTCTTCTGAAGATGGGTCAATAGAATTTTTAAAAAAAAAATATAAAAATGTCACTATAATTAAACTACACAGGAATACTGGATATTCAAAAGCTTACAATCATGCTATAAAACAGATAAACTCTGATGTTTATTGTCTAATTAATAATGACGTAATGGTCACAAAAAATTGGACATTGCCAATAATGACATGTTTTCAGAATAAAGAGGTAGATATAGCTCAGCCATTAATTTTAGACTTTAATAATAAAAACAAGTTTGAATATGCAGGAGCTGCAGGAGGTTTTATCGATAAATTTGGTTACCCCTTTTGCAGAGGTAGAATTTTTAATAATATAGAAAGTAATATTGGCCAATATGATAATTCAATTGACATCTTTTGGGCATCAGGAGCTTGTATGTTTGTGAATAATAGATGTTGGAAATCTCTTAAAGGTTTTGATGAAGACTTTTTTATGCATCAAGAAGAAATTGATTTTTGTTGGAGAGCAAAAAATTTAAATAAAATTGTAAAGTGTATTTCTAAATCCAAAGTTTATCATATGGGTTCTGGATCAAAATTATCTTCTGATGAAAGAATTTATTTCAATCACAGGAATTCACTTTTAACTCTGGTTAAAAATATTGATAAAAAAAAATTACCAATTATCTTACTAGTGAGGTCAGTCTTTGAATTTATAGCTATTTTATTTTATACATTCAAAGGAGAAATATCTAAATCATATATGATTGTAAAAGCCTATTTGAAATTTATTTTTTTGTTTAATAAATTTTACAAAAAAAGAAGTGATAGATTTTCAGTTAAATATTACAGAAGAGTTTCTATAATATTTGATTCTTATATATTTGGAAAAAATAAATTTTCTGATTTTTAGTTGTATCTAAATAAAATCTTTATAATTTTAAAAGAAAAAATATGCATTTAAAAAGAGTTATTACGGTTTTAATATTTTTATTACTGTTTTCGTGTGTTCCGGCGAAGAAATTCTCAGAGTTAGAGTCCCTTCAAAAAACTACTAATGACCTATTAAATTCAACAACTGTTAAATTAAATTTGTCAGAGGAGGAGAAGAAAACTGCTTTAGACAATGTTTCATCTTTAGAAAAACAGCTTTCCTTTCTAAGGTCTAACAATCAAGAGCTAATCAACAATCTAGGAAACCTTACAACATTATCTCAAAAAGGTGCTGAAAATTTAGAAAAGTCACTTGAAAGCCTTAAAGAAAAAGATACAAGAATTAAAACGCTTAGAGATGCAGTTACAAGAAAGGACTCTGTGACCTTAGCTCTTGTAACAAGTTTAAAAGGTGTTCTTGGAAATATTGCTGATGAAGATATTGAAATCAATGTTGAAAAGGGTGTTGTTTATGTTTCTATTTCTGACAAACTTCTTTTCGCAAGCGGGAGTTATAATGTTACTTCAAGAGCTAAAGAGGTTCTTGGTAAAGTCGCGAAAGTTATTAATGATAAACCTGAAATTGAATTTATGGTTGAAGGTCACACGGACAATGTTCCAATTAATATTGAGGGAATTGCAGATAATTGGGATTTGTCAGTAAAAAGAGCTATTTCTATTGTAAGAATTCTCCAAAAAGACTTTGACGTAGCGCCTGAGAGAATGACAGCTGCGGGAAGAAGTCAATATGTTCCAATTTCTGATAATGATTCTTCTTCAGGAAGAGCAAAAAATAGAAGAACTAGAATTGTAGTCTTACCTAAATTAGATCAATTTTACGATTTAATAAACAAAGGAATGGAAGAAGCTGCAACTATGAATTAAATTTAATTACGTATCAATTTCTAGTCAGCATCAATTATTTGAAGTTTTGCGTATCTTAAAAGTAGTTTTTTTTCACCTTTTTCATAAAAATATATTTTTGCTCTTAAATCTTGTTTTTCACCATCTATTGACTTGATTATCCCTTTTCCAAAAATTGAGTGCATCACTATAGTATTTATTTTGAACTTTTTAATTTCAGATATCTGTTTTTTATTAATTTCAGTATTAATAATTGCAGAATTTTTTAGCTTTCTAAATTTACTTTTAATTGAATTATAATTTACCGTTGTATTTGAGTACGACAAATTATCTTTGCTGTAGTTTTTAATATCAAACTTGACAAAAGATGAATCTAATTCATTTAAAAATCTACTTTCTTCCGACTCAATAATTTTCCCCCATCTATATCTATTATTTGTAAATGTGAGATTAGCTCTTTTCTCAGCCCTTGTTAGGGCCACATAAAATAGTCTTCTTTCTTCCTCTAAACCTTCTCTAGAATCTAAACTCATAGATGATGGAAATAAATTCTCTTCCATACCAATTATATATACAAAGGGGAACTCTAATCCTTTTGATAAGTGTACAGTCATAAGAGATACAGAATCAATTTCTGAATTATCTTGAACTTCGAAGTCAGTTGCCATGGCTACATCTTCCAAAAAGTTAATTAGCAAAATAGGTTCATTTAATTTGTTTTTTTCATCAACGAAATTTTTTACTCCATTTAGCAATTCCTCAATGTTTTGAATTCTGCTAATACCATCTGCTGTTCCTTCATTTTCAAAAAATTTAATAATTCCAATTCTTTTAGTAATTTCATTTGCTAATTCAAATGCATCGCAGCTTTTAATCATTGTTTTGAAACTTTCAATCATGTTAACAAAGTCAAAAATTTTATTTTTTGTACCATTATTTATTTTAACCAAATTAATTTTGTGAAGTAATATATCGTAGATTGATAAATCATATTTTTTAGAAGCAACGATGAGTTTGTCAATTGTTGTATTTCCTATACCTCTAGGCGGAAAATTCATAACTCTTTTTAAACTCTCCTCGTCATTAGAGTTAATTACTATTCTTAGATAAGCAAGAACATCTTTAATCTCCTTTCTTTGATAAAAAGAAACACCTCCATAAATTTTATATGGTATATTATTTTTTCTAAATGATTCCTCTATAATTCTTGACTGAGCATTTGTCCTATACAAAATTGCAAATGAGTTGTATTTGGACTGATTTTTACTAACAGTTTCTAAGATACTTTTCGCAATATATTTGCCCTCTTCATTATCACTAAAACATTTTTTAATTATTACCTTTTCTCCTTCAACGTTACTTGTCCAAATTGTTTTTTCTAATTTAAACTTATTGTGTTTAATAAGAGAGTTCGCTGCTTTCACAATATTTTTTGTAGATCGATAATTCTGTTCTAATTTAAAAACTTCAACTTCCTCGTAGTCTTTTTGAAAGTTTAAAATATTGTTAATATTTGCACCTCTAAAAGAGTAAATACTCTGTGAATCGTCTCCAACTACACAAATATTATTATACTTATCTGCTAACATCTTTACAATTAAATATTGTGAGTGATTAGTATCTTGATATTCATCAACTAAAATAAATCGAAATTTATCTTGGTATTTTGCCAATATTTCAGGAAACTTATTTAAAAGTTCATTTGTTTTAACTAATAGATCGTCAAAATCCATAGAGTTAGACTTAAAACATCTTTTAGTATACTCTAAGTATATCTTTCCAAATAATGGCCTCTGAGCAATTTGATCGTATTCTTTTAAATCAAAATCCGATTCATAAGTTTCGACTGTAATTAAACTGTTTTTTAGTGATGAAATTCGATTTCGAATTTGCTTTGGTTTATAGAAATCTTTGCTTAGACCCATTTCTTTAATTATACTAGATATTAAACGATCACTGTCTTGAGTATCATAAATTGTAAATGAGGATGTAAAACCTAATTTTTCAGCTTCAATCCTTAAAATTTTTGCAAAAACAGAATGAAAAGTCCCCATCCAAATATTTCTTGATTCACTTTCATTTACTAACTCCCCTACTCTTGTCTTCATCTCTTTAGCAGCTTTATTGGTAAAAGTCAATGATAAAATTGAAAAAGGATCAATACCTTGCGAAATCAAATATGCAATTCTAAAGGTAAGAACCCGTGTCTTGCCAGATCCTGCACCTGCAATTATAATTATGGGTCCGTCAATTTTTAAAGCTGCCTTTTTTTGAGAATCATTTAAAGAGTTGATATTTAATTTTAGAAGATCTTCCAATTTTACTAGTGGATTTAAAAATTTATTCAAATTTAATATACAACACAAAATTTTTAAATTAATAACATTAAAAGGAAAAAGTATTTTAAATAACTAAATTTCAACTTATATTAATTTTTTTAATCTTTTTATATTAAATACAAATGGATGTATTTGAGAGATCAATTGAATTTTTAAAGGGTATTGGTCCTGGTAGAGCTAAAATCCTAGATAACGAACTAGACATTAGAACCTTTCGTGACTTTCTTTTTTTCTTTCCTTATAGATATGTTGATAGATCAAAATTTCATTTAATTAATGATCTTAATAAATCAAATATAGATGTTCAAATTAAAGGTAAATTCTTAGACACAAATGTTATTCATCAAAAAAAGGGCAAACGTCTTTCAGCAATTTTTAGTGATGGGAATTCTCATATTGAGTTGATTTGGTTTAAAGGATTTAAATGGATAAAGGAGAATATTGATTCAAATTCCATGTACGTAATTTATGGAAAAATAAATTGGTTTGATAATCGTCCTACTATAGCTCACCCAGAGATAACCAAAATCAATAATTATAACCTCAAGAATATTAGTGGTATATATCCCATTTATTCATCTACTGAAAAAATTCTTAGGTATGGTATTACCCAAAAAGTAATAAGAGAGGCAATGTATAATTTGATTGGTATTATAAAAAATGAATTGACCGAATCTTTATCAAATAAAATAATTTTAGAATTGAAGTTGACATCACTTCAGGAATCCTTTTATAATATACACTTTCCAAAAAATCATGACAAATTGATAAAAGCAAGATTTAGATTAAAATTTGAAGAATTATTTTTTATACAGCTTCAACTTTTAAAAAAACACACTGATAATAAAACCAAAATTAAAGGTTATGAATTCTCAAAAGTAGGAGAATTTTTTAATACATTTTATAGAAATCACTTACCCTTTGATTTAACGAATGATCAAAAAAAAGTTATAAAGGAAATACGTAAAGATCTTGGGACTGGTAGTCAAATGAACCGATTATTACAGGGTGATGTTGGATCTGGTAAAACAATTGTAGCCCTACTGTCAATGCTAATAGCCTTAGATAATAAATTCCAAGCGTGTTTCATGGCTCCTACTGAGATATTAGCATTTCAACATCATGAAAATTTAAAGACCATTCTTGTGGATATGCCAATTCAAGTTGAAATTTTGACAGGTTCAACAAAACCATCAATTAGAAAAAATATTCATGAAAAATTATTAAATGGTAAAATAAATATTATTGTAGGTACTCATAGTCTAATTGAAGATAAGGTAATATTTAAAAATCTTGGTATCGTAATTATTGATGAGCAACACAGATTTGGAGTCGCCCAAAGAGCAAAATTGTGGTATAAAAACAATTTTCCACCTCACATTTTGGTCATGACTGCAACACCAATACCAAGAACACTTGCTATGAGTATATATGGTGACTTAGATTTTTCTATCATTCGCGAACTCCCTCCCGGAAGAAAACAAATTAAAACTTTCTTGATGGGAGAAAATAATCGCTTAAAACTTTTTAAGTTTTTAAGAGAACAAATAGATCTGGGAAAACAAATTTTTATTGTTTATCCTCTTATTGAAGAATCTCAAAAAATGGATTATAAAGACCTTATGGACGGCTATGAAAGTGTATGTAGGGAATTTCCGTTACCTAAATACAGAATTAGTATAATGCACGGTAAAATGAAGACTGAGGATAAAGATTATGAAATGAAGAGGTTTTTACAGGGTAAGTCACAAATTATGGTTTCTACCACTGTTATTGAAGTGGGAGTTAATATACCAAATGCTAATGTTATGGTAATCGAAAGTTCAGAAAGATTTGGTCTCTCTCAATTGCATCAGCTACGTGGAAGAGTTGGAAGAGGAAATGAACAAAGTTTTTGTATACTTATGAAGGGAAAAAAAATATCGAATGATGCTAAATTGAGACTTAAAACAATGGTCAAAACTACAGATGGATTTGAAATAGCTGAAGTTGATTTAAAATTAAGAGGTCCTGGGGATATCGCTGGAACTCAGCAAAGTGGGCTTTTGAAATTAAAAATTGCAGATTTAGTCAAAGATCAACAAATACTTAAATTAGCTAGGAGTTATGCCAAAAATTTGATTGGTAGTGACCCAAATTTAAGTTACAAAGATAATAAGAATATAAAGTCAGAATTAAATAAAATTACATCCAATAAAAAGATATGGAAACTTATAAGTTGAATCTCGATGTGTATATTAGCATCATAATTTTTTAGAATGAAAATCTCCTATAATTTATTGAAAGAAATCATAAATGTGGATCTTTCTTTTGAACAAGAACTAGATGCTTTAACATCTATAGGCCTTGAAGTTGAAGACAATTCAATTTATGAATCAATACCTGGCTCACTTGAAGGAGTAGTCGTAGGTAAAGTTTTAAAATGCATTAAGCACCCAAATGCTGATAGATTAAAAGTTACTGAAGTCGATGTCGGTTCAAAAAACACTTTACAAATAATTTGTGGTGCTCCAAATGTAGCAGAAGGTTTAAAAGTTCCGGTTGCATTGATTGGAACAAATCTTTACAATGAAAAGGGTGAAAGTTTTAAGATTTTAAAGTCAAAAATCAGAGGGGAAATCAGTGAAGGTATGATATGCTCTGAAAAAGAACTTCAGGTTGGGGAATCTCATGAAGGAATAATGATTCTTGACGAAATCCATCATGAAGGAAAAAAATGTTCAGAATTATTTCAAATTTACAATGATAATTTAATTGAAATTGGATTAACACCAAATAGATCAGATGCAATGAGTCATTTGGGAATAGCACGAGATCTTAGAGCATGGTGTATTTCAAATAACATTAATCATAGTTTTAAAATTCCAAAAGTAAAAGAATATAAATTAGGAAGTAACCCAAGGTTTAAGCTAAATGTAGAAAATTTTGAAACATGCCCTTATTATTCAGGAGCTTTGATTTCAAATGTAAATGTCAAATCTTCTCCAAAGTGGATGCAAAATTATTTAAAGACTATTGGAATCGTACCCAAAAATAATATTGTTGATGTTACTAATTATGTAATGCACGAGCTTGGTCAACCCCTTCATGCCTTTGATTTATCAATGATTGAAGATGAAATTATTGTCAAAACTCTCCCTAATAGTACAAATTTTATTACTCTTGATGGAGAGAAAAGAACACTATCCAATGAGGATTTAATGATTTGTGATAAATCTAAGCCTTTATGTATAGCAGGTGTTTATGGGGGTATCAATTCTGGTATTTCAAAAAAAACAAACAAAATATTTTTAGAATGTGCCTTATTTAGTCCAGTAACTATCAGAAAATCATCCAAAAGACATGGTTTAATCACTGATGCTTCATTTAGATACGAAAGAGGTATCGATCCAGACATGCTCCACTATGCACTTTGTAGAGCTATAGATTTAATTATAGATTTAGCTGGTGGTATGCTGGATGGTAATATTTTAGAAATTGGTAAGGGTAAAAGACATTTAAAAAAAATTAATTTTCGATATGATAAATTATGTATGACAGCTGGTTTTAAAATTCCAAAGTCCAAAATCGATAGTATTCTTGAATCTTTAGATATAAAAATTATTTCGAAAAATAAAAAAGAATTAATGATTGAACTTCCTAGTTATAGACACGATGTAACAAGAGAAATTGATGTAATCGAAGAAATAATGAGAATTTATGGATATAACAAAATTCCGTCTTTATCTGATTCTAAAACCCATTATCCTGAAAAAAGTTTTAAATCATACGAATTCTTTAAGAATGTGATTGTTAACCAATTAATTGGCCTCGGCTTTAATGAGGTAGTTAATAATTCAATAATATCACCTACTTTAAATAATTTTAAAAAAGAAGTTGATCAATCAAAATTAATCAAGATATTAAACCCACTTGGAAAAGAGATATCACAAATGCGAAATAGCCTGTTATTTGGATTGTTAGAAAATATTTCATTCAATTTTAAAAGACAACAGCAAAATATAAAAGTATTTGAAACAGGTAGCACTTATTTAAATAATCAAGATAAATTTATTGAAAATAAAAATCTTTCACTTTCAATAACAGGAAATTTTTATAATAGAAATTGGATCTACAAAAAAGAGTCAGATATTTTTTTTAGAATAAAAGGAATTGTAAATAGTATTTTAATCAAGCTTGGACTTGAGAAATATGAAGAGATAGAGTCGCAGAGGAGTATGTTTGAAAAAGTTATTGAGTTTAGGATTGGTGGAAAGGTGATAGCCTCTGTAGGAAATATAAATAGTAAAATAAGTAATTATTTTGATATTGATGAAGAAGTAGGATATGCAGAGTTAGACTTGAATCATATGTTTGCTTTTTATTCAAATAAAAAATTCAAACTATCCCCTGTACCACAATTTCCTTTTTCTAAAAGAGATTATGCAATCCTGATTGATAATAAAATTGACTTTAATTCAATTAAAGAGGAGTGTTTTAAAATAAATAGGAAATTATTGTTTAAAATAGATCTTTTTGATGTTTACAATGGGGAAGAATTACCAAAAAACAAAAAATCATATGGAATTAGTTTTTATTTCTACAATAAAGAAAAAACTGTAACAGACTCTGAGATTAACATTGTATGTAAGGATATAGAAAAATTATTTATAAATAACTTTGGAGCTGAATTAAGGTAAATTGATAAAACTATAAGAATTAATGATTAATGGGTTTTTAATTAGGAAAAAAATAAATTAATTTTACATTGTTATGAACATGAAAAGTAGGACTAATATTCTAAATGAATTAAATAAAGTTAATCCATTAAATGCACAAGAAAAAAATTTTAATGTTGTGCTAGATTTAATATCTTCAAAATCTACACCCAATAATAATTTTGATTTTGACAAACTCAACACAAAAAGAATTTTTCATCTCGATTCTATTAAGAAAATTTGTATTGATTTTAGATTACGTTTTTTAGATCATAAATATTTTAAAAATACACTTCCAAAAGAGGCTTTTTTAGAAATATCTAAATTAGAATCCATACATAGCACTCTTCTCTCTGATTTCAAGATTATGGCTCCCTCAAAATTATTTAGACTTAAAAATACCGATGATCCACTATTATTTGTCCCACTTGGAAATAACTATTTTTATCTAGTTCATAAGTGGGGAAATGATTTGCATCCTTTCAGAAAATTAATGATGTGGCCACTTAAAAATTTAAGGAATATGGTCAGTTTTCTCTTAATTGTCTCTTTTGGACTTACCTATATCACTCCAACCTCAATATTTAGTAAAGTTGAAAGCTGGTCTGTTTTTTGGATGATTTATTTTTTTATGTTCAAAGCAATAGCCTCTATTGTTATTTTTTATGCTTTCGCTTTAGGTAAAAATTTTAACAGAGCCATTTGGAATAGCAAATACAATAAATCAATATAATGAAAAAAGATTATTTATGTGTTTTCTCCGGAAATCATGTAAATACCTTAAATATAATTGATTCCCTTAATAAAATAAATATTTACCCAATTATAAAAAATGAGTCCGAATCGGCTAGACTTGCTGGTTTTGGAATAATCAGTGAAAAAAAAAACATATATGTTCACAGGGATGAATATGTAAAGGCAAATGAGTTAATTAAATCAATTTTACACTAATACCTAATATTTTACAAGTACGTTTTAAATGCTTATATTGCTTGAATGAATAATGAGTTTTCTACCACTGATATTATTGTTTTTGCTTGCTATGCCATTATAATTTTAAGTGTTGGTCTTTGGGTCTCAAGAAATAGGAAAGGTAAAATTAAAAGTGCAGAAGATTACTTTTTAGCTAGTAAATCATTACCGTGGTGGGCGATTGGGGCCTCTCTTATTGCTGCAAATATATCTGCTGAACAATTTATTGGTATGTCAGGGTCTGGTTTTGCCTTGGGTCTTGCAATAGCTTCATATGAATGGATGGCAGCAATTACACTGCTGGTCGTTGGCAAATATTTTTTACCAATTTTTATTGAAAAAAGACTTTACACAATTCCTGAATTTATTGAAAAAAGATATAGCACAAATTTAAAAACTATTCTTGCTATATTTTGGATAGCCCTTTTTATTTTTGTCAATCTCACAACAGTTCTCTATTTAGGTGGAAAAGCCCTAGATACAATTATTGGAATCGGTGATGGCTCAATTATTAATATTTCTATTATATGTCTTGGCCTTTTTGCTGCTGCTTACTCACTTTGGGGTGGACTAGCTGCTGTTGCATGGACAGATGTAATTCAGGTTGTATTATTAATTTTTGGTGGTTTACTTATGACTTATTTTGCTTTAACCAATGTTACTGATTCAGGAAATTTTATTGAGGGGTTGAAGTTTATCTATCAAAAAATACCTGAACGATTTACTATGATTTTGTCAAAAGGTGAAATTATAACCCCTAATGGTAGAGATGCTTGGAATGATTTACCTGGAATTGCAGTTCTTGTTGGAGGAATGTGGGTTGCTAATCTTTATTATTGGGGATTTAATCAATACATTATACAAAGAACATTAGCCTCCAAAAGTCTTGAAGAAGGTCAAAAAGGTATTGCATTTGCTGCCTTTTTAAAATTAATTATTCCAATAATTGTCGTTCTTCCTGGTATGATTGCATATGTTATGAATTTAGATGAAACAGGAATTTTAACAAAAGAATCTGTTGATATTGGATTTATTGGATCTAATGGAAATATAATTAATGACAATGCTGCGCCATGGCTTATTAAAAATTTTATCCCAGCAGGCTTAAAAGGTCTTATTCTCGCTGCTTTATCCGCTGCAATTGTTTCTTCACTCGCTTCAATGTTAAATTCTACCTCGACAATTTTTACAATGGATATTTATAAGTCTTTAATTAATAAAAAAGCAGACGATAAATCTATGGTGAAAGTGGGGAGGTTGTCAGTTCTTGTGTCTCTAGTAATAGCCATGCTTATAGCTCCTCAACTAGGAAATCTAGGTCAGGTATTTCAATTCATCCAGGAATATACTGGAGTTGTAAGTCCGGGAATATTAGCAGTCTTTTTAATGGGGTTATTCTATAAAAGGTCTACGAATAATGCTGCTATATGGGGAGTTATATTGTCAATTCCGATTGCAATGTTTTTTAAAGTTGCTCCAAACGGTTGGTCTTCGTTACCCATATTTATTGATATTCCATTTATGCATCAAATGATGGCAACATGTATTGGAACAATAATTATAATCTATTTTATAAGCTATATTGAAGGAAATAAAAATGATCCAAAGGGAATAATAATAACGGATAAACTTTTTCGCACATCAAGCCAATTCAACTTGTCCGCAATTTCAATTATGCTGATAACAGCATTTTTATATGCTTTTTTCTGGTAGAGAAAGTTAATCGTAAAACTTTTCCCTCATTTCTTTTAAATTTAAATCCTTCATATAATCGTCAAATTTCAAAAGACGATCAATTGCTCCTTTAGGAGTCAATTCGATTATTCTGGTACCAACAGTTTGTGCAAAAGTGCTGTCATGCGTACTCAGTAAAACTGTTCCTCTAAAATTATTAAGGCTATTATTAAAAGCAGTAATTGATTCTAAATCAAGATGATTTGTAGGTTCATCGATAATTAAAATATTTGACTTATTCATCATCATTTTTGATAACATACATCTTACTTTTTCACCACCGGATAAAACATTTACTTTTTTGAGAGCTTCGTCTCCACTGAAAATCATTTTACCCAAAAAACTTCGAATAAATAATTCTTTTTTTTCTTCCTCTTCATCAGTAAACTGTCTTAACCAGTCAATTAAATTAATGTCTGATTGAAAGTAATTTGAATTATCAAGAGGCAAATAAGATTTTTTTGTAGTTATCCCCCATTCATATGTGCCCCCAAAATCTTTTTCTTCATCATTAATTATTTCAAAGAATTTAGTCACAGCTCTTTTATCTCTGGAGAAGAAGATTACTTTTTCACCTTTAACAAGATTAAAATTTATATTATCGAATAATATATCTCCGTGTAAGCAATAGTTAAGATTCTTAATATTTAAAATCTGATCACCAGCCTCTCTTTCTTGTTCAAAAATTATTGCAGGATATTTTCTAGATGAAGGTTTTATTTCCTCAATATTTAATTTTTCTATCATTTTTTTTCTAGAGGTAGCCTGTTTTGACTTAGCAACATTTGCAGAAAATCTTGAAATAAATTCTTCTAATTCTTTTTTCTTTTCTTCAGCTTTTTTATTTTGTTGTTGTCTTTGTCTTAATGCAAGTTGACTTGATTCATACCAAAATGAATAATTACCAGAGTAATGAATTATTTTTCCAAAGTCAATATCGGAAATATGAGTACAAACTGCGTCTAAAAAATGTCTATCGTGTGACACGACGATTACCGTATTTTCGAAGTTACTGATAAAGTTTTCAAGCCAAATTATAGTTTCATAATCCAGATCATTAGTTGGCTCGTCCATTATTAAAACATCTGGATTTCCAAAAAGTGCTTGTGCTAAAAGAACTTTTACTTTAATAAATCCCTCAGTTTCGTGCATAAACTTTAAATGCAATGACTCTTCTACTCCTAGGTTAGACAAAACCATTGCAGCATCACTCTCTGCATTCCAGCCTCCCTTCTCTTCGTACTTTGCTTGTAACTCACCTACTCTATCTCCATCTTTATCATTAAAATCTGATTTTGAATAAATACTCTCCATTTCATTTTTAATTTCATATAGAACACTATTTCCACGTAAAACCGTGTCAATTATTGTATGTTCATCATGAGAATTATGGTCTTGCTCAAGTACAGACAACCTTTTACCAGCTTCTAAGAAAATTTTTCCGCTATTTGCTTCCATTTTACCAGATAAAATTTTAAGCAGGGTTGATTTTCCCGATCCATTTGCACCAATTATTCCATAACAATTTCCAGGTGTAAACTTAATATTCACATTGTCAAAGAGTATTCTTTTACCAAATTGGACCGACAAATTAGATGCAGACAGCAATATTTGTTTTTTTGTGTTGCAAAACTACATAATTTGTTTTCTATTTCACAATTGTTTTTTAAATTTCAAAATGAAAACATACTTCAAAAATAATTTACTCTGGATATTAACGGTTTTTTTATTTATTGGGTGTGAAAAAAATGAAATTAAGCCATTAGCAGCATATTTTATTGGTGAAATAATCAACCCTTCATCTGATAGCGTTTTGTTATACAGTGATAATAAAGTCATTGATACTTTAAAATTGTCGATTGATAAACGTTTTTTTAAAAAATTTGACTCAATAAATTATGGATTATTTAAAATGGAGCACCTACCAGAAAAGCAAATGCTAATTATTGAGTCTGGTGATTCTATATTATCACGAGCAAATATGAGCGACTTTAATGGTTCTTTATTTTTCAGTGGCAGAGGTGCTGCAAAAAACAACTTCTTAATGGAAATATATCTTAAACTTCAAGAAGAAATTTCATTTTTGTCCTCTAAATATTCTTTGTCAGGCAAAAGCTTTAATCAAATTATTGATTCCTTACAAAGAGAAAAATATATAAATTGGAAAAAGCTAATCGAAAAAAACAATTTTTCAAATTTTTCAAAAAAAATAACTGAAGCATCCTTCATATACCCATATGCAAATAGAAAAGCTAGATATGCATTGATAAGGGGGAAGTCAAAAAATATAAAAACTGATAGTTCATATTTTAATTACAGGGGCAAATTAAATTATAACGACGAAGAATTATCATTTTTCGAACCATATATAAGTTATTTGATGAGCTATTTAAGTCTAGAAGCATTGGAAAAGGATGAAACTTTTTATTTAGCAAAAAATAAGACAAATTTTAATATTAAGAGGATTGAAGTTATAGAAAAGGAAATTAAAAATATTAAATTAAAAAATATACTTGCTAGAGCTGTGGCATACGAAGAAATTATGAATTTTAATAATCAAATTTCTCACGAGAAGTTTTTAAAATCATATTCCTTAATTAATCCTAATCAAGAATATTTTAACGAAATAATTGGCTTAAATAAATCTTTAATGCAGATGAGGGCTGGAAGACCATTACCAATCGTATTGCTTGAAAATAATGTAGGTCAAATTATAACTAGTAATAAGGCTTTTATGGGGCAGAAAACAGTTTTATACTTTTGGTCTCAAACTCAAATGAATCATTTTAAAAGAAATGAAGAAAGAGCAAAAGTTTATAAAGAAAAATTTCCTAATTATAGATTTGTTGGCATTTCAATTCAACCTTATAATCAACTCGTAAGAAATTATCAAGAAATTATGAATATTGATATAAAAGATCAATTAGCATTAGTAAATTATCAAACTTCAACAAGTGATTGGGTTATAAACCTTTTAAATAAGGGAATCATATTAGATAAAAATTGTCTTATTCTTGAAGGATTTGGAAATTTTGGTTACGAAAAAAGTTTTGAAAATCTTTTAAGAAAGCACTACAAAATAAATTAATGTCTTATTGTTCAAATGTAAATTGTGGAAAATTAAATTATTATCACAAACACTATCATGATAATATTTATGGATTTCCAGCTAAAAGCGAAAATGAACTTTTTGGAAGGCTTGTTTTGGAAATAAATCAAGCTGGTTTGTCATGGGATACTGTTCTCAAAAAAGAAAAAGCAATTAAAGACGCATATAGGGACTATTCGTTTTTTAAAATCGCAGAATTCAACAACAGCGATATTCAAAGAATTCTAAATGACAACAAAGTGATAAGGATGAAAAGCAAAATAGAGGCTATTATATATAATGCTAAAAAAATTATTTCAGTAACTGAAAAACACAATAGCTTTAAAAACTTTTTAGACATGCATCATCCACTCACCATGAGTGGATGGCTATCAGTATTCAAAAATGAATTTAAATTTGTAGGGAAGGAGATATGTAAAGAATTTTTAATGTCAACAGGATATATAAAAGGCGCACATGAAAAATCTTGTCCTATATATAAAAAAGTGATTAGAGAAAAACCAATGTGGCTTTATAGCTAATTCCCTTTTTTGTGATCATCTAAAAACTTTTTAAGGCCACTGTCAGTAAGTGGATGATTAAGTAAACCTATAATTGAAGATAATGGAGTAGTAACAACATCTGATCCAATTTTGGCACAATCAATAATATGCATATTGTGTCTTATTGAGGCAGAAAGAATTTCTGTTTTGAAATTATAATTATCAAAAATTTGTCTGATTTCTGAAATCAAAGAAAGTCCATCAGAAGATATGTCATCGAGTCTACCAATAAAAGGGGAAACGTAATTAGCACCTGCTTTAGCAGCAAGTAAAGCTTGTCCGGGAGAGAATATTAAAGTGCAATTTGTTTTAATATTATTATTTGAAAAGTATTTTAATGCCTTTACGCCATTTTTAGTCATTGGAATTTTAACAACAATCTGATTGCTTATTTTTGATAAACTTGTACCCTCCTCTACCATCCCTTCAAACTCAGTTGAGATTACTTCAGCAGATACGTCTCCATCAACTATTTCACATATTTTCTTGTAATGATTGATAATATTTGAATGACCACTTATTCCCTCCTTTGCCATCAAACTTGGATTTGTAGTTACACCATCTAAAATCCCTAAATTCTGAGCTTCAGTTATTTGGTCAAGATTGGCTGTATCAATAAAAAATTTCATAATTAATTAGATTTTATAATGGTCCATGATTAGTTTTTGATATAATTTTTCAGGTAATATCTTTTTTAAAGATATGCTAAACTTTTGTAAAAAATGACCAACTTTATAATGAATGCCAGGGTTTTTACTTTTTATAATTTTAAGTGTTAGTTTGGCTACTTCTATAGGATCTCTTGACTGATTGTCCATATTATATTTACTAATTTCAGTAAATTTTTTGTATTTATCATAATATGGTGAAATTGTATTTAATTCGAATCTAATTCTTTTATCAAAAATTTCAGTTCTGTAATCACCTGGAGCAATATTTACAACTCTTATACCAAAATCCTTAAGCTCCATATTAAGCGACGCTCCCAAACATTCCATCGAGTATTTGCTTGCAGAGTAGATACTTCCAAAAGGGATATTGTTGTAACCAGCAATGGAAGTTATATTTAAAATCAAGCCATTTTTGTTTTTTCTCATAGAGGGAAGGACAGACTGTATTAAATCAATATGACCAAAAAAATTTGTATCGAATAGCTGCTTTGCATCTTTAATTGATATTTCTTCGATAGGACCGGCAAAACCAGAGCCAGCGTTATTTATTAAAACATCAATTTTACCCTCAATAGCTAGAACTTTTTCTACTATTTTTTTTGATTCCTTAAATGATGTCAAATCATACTTTAGTAATTCTATCCCTTCAAAATCAGAATACTTTTTTGGACTTCTAGAAGTACCATACACCTTTAAATCGTTGGATGACAAAAGTTTTGCAATAGAACGACCAAAACCTGTTGATGCACCAGAAATTAAAACAACTTTTTTCATTTA
>CENJ01047538.1_pt1 | contig 40936 bp, 38 predicted proteins | sample 356161 | NCBI WGS metagenome assembly CENJ01 (sample SAMEA2619531, study PRJEB7988) | marine metagenome | biome: marine biome (ENVO:00000447); feature: surface water layer (ENVO:00002042); material: "saline water (ENVO:00002010), including plankton (ENVO:xxxxxxxx)" | depth 5 m | reverse complement strand
AGAAAACATTAGTTTCATTGGTTATCAAGTTCCACTTATTAATTCTGCAAATATTCTTCTGTTATCAATAGTAAAGGTTCCTTTTTATGGCGACTTGTTAACAAGAGGATTTTTGGTTCCTGGTGTTTTAAAAAGAATAGAAGAGTATGAAGATTTAATGAGTAAAAAACTCCTAGATCATTACATTGGACAATTTAATGTTAAAGGAACTGAAAAATTTTTTAAAAAATTTTTTTTAGGAAATGCCACAGGAAATAGGCTTAAAGATCATAGCGCTATCGGAAGTAAGTCTATACCAAGTTATTTTGCCTATGCAGAAGATGATGATGAGATAGATTCAAAGCTAGTTGAAGAAGCAATTAAAAAATATCAGAATCCAATAGTTAAAAAATATTCTGGTGGTCATTTTTTTTCATCTGGTATAGAAAGTGAGATTGCTCAGGAATTCATTGATAATATTAATTGATATATCAAGTTAGTGAGCCTCGTTCCAATTTGTACCAATTGCAGCTTCAGCAATTAATGGAATATTAAGTTCTATGGTTTGTTCCATAGTAGTTTTCATTTTTTGCATGACTATATCAGCGTTATCTTTTGGGCACTCAAAAACTAATTCATCATGAACTTGCATAATCATCTTTACCTCTGACATTTCGTTTAGAATCAGCTCATCAATGTCTAACATAGCTTTTTTTATAATGTCAGCTGCTGATCCTTGAAGTGGAGCGTTGATAGCAGCCCTTTCCGCTGCTTGTCTTCTTAAACCATTTGCTGCGTTAATTTCATTTAAATAAAGTCGTCTTCCCATAATCGTTTCAACAAACTTATCTTCTTTTGCCTTTATTTTTATATTGTCCATATAATCACGAACACCTGTATATCTTGCAAAATATTTATCTAAATATTCTTGTGCTTCACCTCTTGGAATTCCAAGTTGTCTTGTTAACCCGAAAGCTGACATTCCGTACATTAATCCAAAATTAATTGCTTTGGCACTTCTTCTTTGGTCTTGAGAAACATCTTCAATTGAAACTCCAAAAACCTCAGCCGCTGTTGAAGAGTGAACATCAATATCATTATTAAACGCATAGGTTAAATTCTTATCATCTGATAAGTGAGCCATTATCCTTAGTTCTATTTGAGAGTAATCTGCTGAAATTAGTATGTTGCCTTTCTCAGGGACAAAAGCCTCTCTAATCCTTCTGCCTTCTGCAGTTTTTATAGGTATATTTTGTAAATTTGGTTCAGTAGATGACAGCCTGCCAGTTGAAGTTACAGCTTGTTGATATGATGTATGAATTCTATTTGTCTTAGGGTTTTCAATATTTATTAAACTATCTGTATAAGTGGACTTTAATTTTGCAAGTGTTCTATATTGCAGAATAATTTTTGGTAATTCATATTCTTCAGATAACCTTTGGAGTGTATCTTCATTTGTAGATGGCTGACCTTTCGGTGTTTTTTTCAGTATAGGTAATCCTAATTTTTCATATAGTATTTCTAGAAGTTGTTTTGGAGAATCTAGATTAAATTCTTCACCAGCAATCTTGAAAGCTGAAGAAGACAGTTCATCAATCTTTTCACTCAACTCCTTAGAGTGATTAGCTAATTTTTTCTTATCAATTTTTGCACCATTTTGCTCAACTTTGGAAAGCACATGAACAAGAGGATACTCAAGATTATGTAAAAGTTTTTCTTGAATAGGCCTCTCTTTTAAGTGCTGTTGCAAAACATTAAATAATCTAAGAGTTATGTCAGCATCTTCTGCAGCATAGTCAGTTGCGACATTGAGCTTTACCTCAGAAAATGGTATTTGTTTTGATGCCGTTCCAGTTACATCGGTATATTTTGTAGTTGTATAGTTTAAGTAATAATCAGCGAGTCTATCCATGCCATGTCTTGTGGCTGTACTATTTAACACATATGACATTAACATTGTGTCTGCCAAAAACTTTGTTATGTTAATACCATGTCTTGATAATATTGGGATATCAAATTTTAGATTTTGTCCAACAATCTTATCTTGATTTTCTTCTATAATAGGACCAAGGACTGAGATCACTTCATCAATAGATAATTGTTCTGGGCATCCCTCATAGTTATGTCCAAATGGAATATAACAGCCTTCGTTTTCTTCTACTGAGAGAGATATCCCTAGCATGTTAGCAGAAACAGTTTGGACAGAATCTGTTTCAGTATCTATTGCAAAGGCTTTTGATTTCTTTATTTTGTTAATCCAAGAGTTTAGATCTTTTTTGTTAAGAATTGTTTCATATTTTCCATTTTTTTTTGGAGTCTCATCATCTTTATCTTTATTCATTGGTGCAAATTCTAACTCTTTAAAAATTTTGTCTAGCTGTTCTTGGTTTGGATTTAGTGTTAAAAGATCTTCAAACTTTACATTTAAATCAACATCATCTTTTAAAGAGACTAGCTCAACATTTCTATCAAGTTCACTTAAGCTGTTTCTTAAATTATCTCCAACAACTCCTTTTATCAGGTCAGCATTTTTTATAACTCCATCCAAATCACTATACTCATTTAGCCACTTTGCAGCAGTTTTTTGACCTACTTTTGGAACACCTGGGATGTTATCTGATGAATCGCCAACAAGAGCTAGCATATCTCTTATCTGATTAGGTTTAACGCCAAACTTTTCGAATACCTTTGCCTCATCAAAAATTTCATGCTTCATTGTGTTCATCAAAGTTGTATCAGGATCCTCTACTAATTGCATAAGATCCTTATCTAGTGAAGATACTACACATTTATATTTAGCATCTTTTGCCATTCTGGATATTGTTGCTATGACATCGTCTGCTTCAACACCTTCAATTTCAATAAGTGGAAAACCTATGGCCTTACAAATTACTTTGACCGGCTCAAGTTGCAAGCGAAGCTCATCAGGCATCGGAGGTCGATTAGCTTTATATTCAGAATAAATTTCATTTCTAAATGTTTTGCCTTTTGCATCAAAAACAATAATTATTGGAGATCCTTCACTGTCTTTTTTTAAAGTCATCAACATATTTGTAACACCTTTAATAGCCCCTGTTGGCTGACCTTTTGATGTGCTTAAAGGCGGCATAGCATGAAAAGCTCTATATAAGTAAGAGGACCCATCTATGATAAAAATTCTATCTTTCATGTTTAAACTTTATATGATGTATTATGACTCTTGTTTTTCTATAATGGAAAAAATGTACAAAAAAATTATAAATTTAATCAACAGTGTCTTTCAAAATTATTTTGAGCTTACTTTAATGTTCTCAGCTTTACTTGTAATTATTATTGCAATAGCTATGGACGAATTTTTATATCTTCAAGCCTGTGCTTTATGTGTTCTCACAAGATATATCTTTGGCTTGGTTGCCGTCTCAAGTTTAGTCGGATTTTTATTTAAAAAAGATCTTATAAGCGCCTTTTTAATTTTTGCCTCCTCCATTATTGGCATGCTGGTAACATCAAGACAAATATATATTCAAAATATGGCTCCTAATGAGCTTGCTCAGCTCTCAGGATGTGGCATGCCTTTTCATGCTCAAGTTGAATACTTTGGTCTATATGATGCTATTAGAAGAACGCTTGCTGGTGGGCCAAGTTGTGCTGAGGATGGTTGGAGATTTATTTTTAATTTTGCAGAGTATGGATTTCTTTTCTTTACAATATATCTAGTATTAACTATCTTTAAATACAGAAAGTTGGTTAAATTTGATTAAAAATGTAGTATAGCTACATTTTTTGATACGTTTTTTTCCTTTAAAATAAACGATTTCTATATTAATTGACTTTGATTGCTAGAAAAACATAATATTACTACACAACATTATCTTATATAACTAACAATACTTATATTATAGGTACATAATTATCACCTCAACATATATAATTATTCCCCCCAAGTACCTATAATATTTGTTAGTAACATGAACGATTTTACAAATACCCCGCAAGCCATAGAGCTAAACAACGAAGAACTTATACAAGAAGCCATCGAAAACAATGAAGGAGTTATTGCAAGTAATGGTGCTTTTTCAACAACTACCGGTGAAAGAACTGGTAGAAGTCCAAATGATAGATTTATTGTTGAGGAGTCTGGTACAAAAGATTTAATTGATTGGGGTGAAGTTAATAAGCCTTTTGATGAAGATAAATTTAATTCTTTATGGGACAAAATAAATTTATATTTGTCAGAGAAAACTCATTATTCATCAAAGGTACATGTTGGTTCTCATGAAGATCATTATCTGCCAGTTATTGTTAAAACTGAGACTGCCTGGCATTCTTTGTTTGCAAGATTGATATTTGTCTGTGTGAGTAGTTTCAATCCATCAAACAAAAAAGAATGGCAAATAATAAGTGCTGCTAATTTTTGCTGTGATCCTAAAACCGATGGTACAAATTCAGAAAGTAGTGTGTTAATAAATTTTGCAAAAAGAAAGGTGATTCTTGCAGGTATGAAGTATGCTGGTGAAATGAAAAAATCTATGTTTTCTGTTCAAAATTTTTTGCTTCCTGAAAAAGGTGTTCTACCTATGCACTGCTCTGCAAATGTAAATTCAAAAGGAGATGTTGCTTTGTTTTTTGGATTATCAGGAACAGGTAAAACTACTTTATCAGCTGATCCAAAATGTTCGTTAATAGGCGATGATGAACATGGCTGGAGTAAAGGATCTGTTTTTAATTTTGAAGGTGGCTGCTATGCAAAAACAATCAATTTAACAGAAAAAAATGAACCTGTTATTTACAAGGCTATAAAGCACGGAAGTGTCATAGAAAATGTTTATTTAGATGATAACAATGTACCAGATTACAGTAATACATCTTTATCAGAAAATGGAAGATGTTGTTATCCAAGATCTCATATAGAGAGCGCTATTGGTGAAAATGCGGCAGGAGAGCCAAAGTCAGTTATTTTTCTTACATGTGATCTAACAGGATTAATTCCTCCTGTTTCAATACTAACAAAAGAAGCAGCTGCATATCATTTCCTAAGTGGATATACCGCAAAGGTTGGTTCGACAGAAGTGGGATCAGATTCAGACATTGAATCAACTTTTTCAACTTGCTTTGGAGCACCGTTCTTTCCTAGACCAGCTAATGTATATGCTGAACTTTTAATAGAGCGAATAGAAGGGTTTGGTTCAAATGTTTTTTTAGTAAACACGGGTTGGACCGGAGGTCCATTTGGAGTTGGTTCAAGATTTGATATACCAACCACGAGAAGAATTGTTAATGCAATCCAAGATGGAGAATTAGATGACTCAGAAACAATAAAAATACCTGGATTAAATTTACTAATTCCAAAATCAGTAGATGGTGTTGATAACAAGTTACTAAATCCAATAGATACTTGGGAAAATAAAGATGAATATAATAGATATTTAAAAGAGTTAATTTCAAAGTTCCAAGAAAATTTTAAGAAATTTAATGTTAAGCCAGAAATAGTTGAAGCCGGTCCAGGATTCAATGGCTAATGGAGCGCTAAAAAATAAGCTAGCTAAACTTAAAGATTCTGGTTTCTTTAAGAACTTGACTATAATGAGGGGTATTGAAAAAGAGTTCTTTAGAATTAATAAGAATGGATATATTTCAAAAAATTTTCATCCTGAGTCTCTTGGTTCTGCCTTAACTAATAGATACATCACTACAGATTTCGCTGAAGCACAAGTAGAGTTAGTTACGCCAACATTTGAAAATATCAATGATCTTAATGACTTTTTATATTCTCTTCATTCCTATGTAGCAAAAAACATCGATAGTAATGAATTGCTATGGCCTTACTCAATGCCTCCAGAAATAAAACACGAATCAGACATCAATATAGGTGTTTACCATCAAAGCAATGTTGGCCTATTAAAACATGTATATAGAAGAGGTTTAAAAGTAAGATATGGCTCAACGATGCAATGTGTATCAGGAATGCATTACAACTTTTCATTAAAGCCCACCTCCCTTTATTTATTAACAAACTCAAATAGTCAAAAAAGTTTTGATGAAGCTTATCTTGGACTTATTAGAAACTTCAAAAGAATTTTTTGGTTTGTTTTATTGGAGTTTGGTCAAACAAATGTGGTCAATAAGTCATTTGTAAAAGGAAGAAAACATATTCTAAATAAACTTAACGAAAACGATATGTATCTTGAAAATGCAACTTCGTTAAGAATGAGCGATATAGGTTATCAAAGTAAGGCTCAGAAAAATTTAAACATAAAATATAATTCTTTATCTGAATTTTTAAATAAGATTAAAAAAGCTATGACTGTCCCATTTCCTGAATTTGAAAAACAAGGTTTGAAAGATTCCAAAAATGAATATCAACAAATTTCGAATGGTATTATTCAAATAGAAAACGAATATTATGATTCAATAAGACCTAAGAGATCTCAGTTAAAAAATCATAGGCCTTACGATCTTTTAAAAGAGTTTGGTATAGAGTATTTAGAAATAAGAGGTATTGATATTTCGCCCAATGATATTTCTGGAATTTCTCTCGATCAAATACAGTTTTTAGATCTACTTCTAATTTATTGCTTAATTAGTCCTAGTCCAAAAATAACTAGTAAGGAAAAGCAAGAAATTGATAATAATGATTCTAAGGCTATATATGAAGGAAGAAATGAAAATACCGAAATCTCATTAAATGGGAAAAGTATTAATATTTGCACTGCTGAAAATGAAATAATTGAAGGTTTAAGGACTCTTGCAAGCTACTTTAATGATTGTGAAAAGTATTTAGAGTCAATTGATAATGTTTTGAGTATGGAAAAAGGGAAAATTCCAAAAGAAAATTTTCATAATGATGGCCTGGCTTTAGGTAAAGTAAATACAAACATTTTAAGGTCTGGAAATCCTAAGTATATTGATAGTATAAAAAAAGAAGCAGAGTTATCATTAGATAAATTAAGTAAAATTCCAAAAAATTCAAAAGCTGAAATGGATGAATACGTAAAAAATTATAATATGCAATTGTAGGGGTAAATTATGAAAGCGTTGCGGTGTGTTGAGCTTGGTCCTCCAGAAAAATTACAAATAAGTGAGGTTCCAGATCCTGAAATTATTCCAGGGCATGTACTAATTGACAACAAAGCTGGGAGTGTAAATTTTCCAGATGTTTTAATGATACAGGGATTATATCAATTTCAACCTGAGTTACCTTTCACACCTGGCGGTGAGTCGGCAGGCATAATATCAGCAGTTGGAGATGGAGTAGAAAATCTTAAAGTTGGTGATAGAGTATTTGCAATGACTGGAATAGGAGCCTTTGCTGAAAAAATTGTTGTTCCAGAAGCTGCTGCTGTAAAAATACCTTATTCTATGAACTTTGAAACTGCTGCTGCTCTTCCAATGACCTATGGAACTTCTTTATACGCTCTTAAACAAAGGGGCATGTTAAAAGAAGGTGAAACATTGCTTGTTCTTGGCGCGGCTGGTGGTGTTGGTCTTGCTACTGTTGAACTAGGAAAAGCAATGGGTGCAAATGTAATTGCTGCAGCATCAACCCAAGAAAAAATAGATCTGTGTATAGAGCATGGCGCAGATCAAGGTTTTATTTATCCTGTTGGAAAACTGGATAGAGCTCAACAAAAAGAACTATCAAGTAAAATTAAAGAGCTAACTAACGGTGCTGGTCCAAACGTTGTTTATGACCCAGTCGGAGGATCATATTCTGAGCCATGTCTAAGATCTATAGCTTGGGAAGGAAGATATTTAGTTATTGGCTTTGCTGCTGGAGCAGATGCCATACCAAAGATGCCGCTAAATTTGACACTTTTAAAAGGATGCCAAATAGTTGGTGTATTTTGGGGTGCATGGGTTGGAATGTTTCCAGATGATAATAAAAAGAATTTTGAAGAGTTATTTGAGCTTCATTCAGAAGGAAAAATTAATCCTGAAGTATCAGACTCCTTTTGTTTAGATGATGGTAGCAAAGCAATTGCCCACCTAAAAGACAGAAAAGCAAAGGGTAAAGTAATAATTAAAATCTAACTGCTTGTAACAGATTGATATGTTAATGATAATCTAGATATATCAAATGGAGGTCTAAAAACTCCAGCAAACTCTCCATTTGGATTTAATAAAATAATATTGTTTACATGATTATCTAAATGAGAATCATCCATCTTATCCCCACTTGGCATAATATTATTTACAGATAATTGCGTAGCCAAACTTATCAACATTGGCCTTACATTAGAAATGCCAACAAAAGATTTATCAAAGCCTTTTGCATATTTGTCAATTTGTTCTGGTGTATCTCTCTCTGGATCAATAGACACTAAGATCCATTGTTTATCTTCTAATGGAAAATTTTTCTCTCTTAACACATTTACGAGTTTCGACATTTGATACATAGTTGTTGGACACTCATCAGGACATTTGGTAAATCCAAAGTACATAAGCGTCCACTTACCAATAAGGTCAGATTTGTTAAACTTCAAGCCATTTGCAGAAATAAATGTGAAATCAGATATCTCTTTCGGTTTCTCAAATAGGAAAAGACCATTTATTAAAAGTTCATTAGTACTTAAAACTCTAGGTGATGTAAGTTTGTTAATAAATAGTGTTAATACAGTAAAAATAAAAATTACTATAATTAAAATGTTTTTCTTAATCGTCATCAACCTAAAATTATAAAATGATCTATTAACAGAGCTAGAAAAATTAAAAATATGTAATAAATAGAAAATTGAAATGTGCTCATAGCATCTTCGTCACTATCGCTGAAATAAAGGTTAATAGAGTAATAAAGGAACACTGAACTTAGGGCCAGTGCAGAAATAAGATAGATGATTCCTGACATTAAAACCACGTAAGGCAAAAGCGAGACTATAAATAATATTATTGTGTATAGAACAATCTGAAGTTTTGTAAACATTACGCCGTGGGTTACGGGCAGCATTGGAATAGATTCTTTTGCGTATTCTTCTTTTCTGTATATTGCGAGAGCCCAAAAATGAGGAGGTGTCCACACAAAAATAATTAAAACTAATAATAAGGCATAAGGATCTATTGTATTTGTAACAGCTGACCACCCTAACAAAGGAGGCGCAGCACCTGCTAAGCCACCAATTACGATATTCTGTGGGGTAGCTCTCTTAAGATAAACGGTGTAAATAAAAGCATAGCCAATTAAAGAGGCGATTGTTAAAAGCATTGTAAGTGTATTTACATAAACATATAAAATTGTTGCTCCAGTAATACCAATTAGTACCGCAAATAATGATGCATGAGTTGCTGAGAGCTCGCCTTTAGGTAATGGCCTTTGGTCGGTTCTTGTCATAGATGCATCTGATTTACGGTCAATCACTTGGTTGATAGCTGCAGCTGAAGCTGCGCAAAAGGCAATACCTACAAGTGAAACAAATAGATAACTATATGAGCCTACTGATTGTTCAGCTAAAAGCATGCCTACAAAAGCACATATCAGCATCATATAAACTACGTTTGGTTTACATAGTTGATAATAACTTTTTAGAAGAGTCATTTCTTCCAGGCAAGATAGTTAACAGTAAATGTTGCTAATAGTAGACACGCAGCAAATAGATTATGGGCAATAGCTACATAAAGAGGAAGTACATATACAACATTAATAATTCCAAGAGTTATTTGAGTTAAAAGAAGTATTCCAAGGGTTGAAGCTAAAGGAGCAGCGTCAGAGAACCATAACCTCGACATAAGGATTAAAAAAATAAACGTGACTAATATTGCTGAAACTCTATGAGAATAGTGAATGGCAACTCTAGCTGGGTTGTCTAGTAAACCATACAAATAGTTTGGTCCAACTTCCTGGTTTAGATTAAAGCCACTTTTAAAATCCATTTCAGGCAAATATGTTCCTTGGCAGGTTGGAAAATCAGCACATGCCAAAGATGCATAGTTAGTGCTTGTCCATACACCCAAAAATATTTGAAAAATTAACGCAATAAAAGCTATGCCTGCAATAGTTTTTAGGTTTGAAATATTGATTTGGCTAAATATTGAAAAATTACGAGATTTTAAATATATGAAATAAAACAATGTTAAAGTTGTAAAACCTCCAAACAGATGCAATGTTACTATTATTGGCAAGAGTTTCAAACTTACTGTCAGGTACCCAAAAACTCCCTGGCAACATATAAAAAGTAATAAAAAAGAAGACCATGCTTGGATTGATCTGTCACTAGTTTTCCTAAAAGATAAATATACTAATAAAATTGCAATGAATCCTAGTCCTGCTGCAAAATACCTATGCACCACCTCAGGTATTGCTTTATTGATATCATATGGAAATAATGGATATCTGCTTTCTGCCACAGCAATGTCTGCTTCATTTATAGGAAAAACAACAAAACCATAACAACCAGGCCAGTCAGGACAGCCAAGGCCAGCGTCGACAAGGCGAGTCCAAGCACCTAATGCTATTACAACAAAAGCGAAGCAGATTCCAAATAAAGATAAGTTTTTGATTTGATTCATTAAATTAGCACCTTTAAGTCTTTTAAAATTAATTTAGGGTCTGTGTCTGGCAAAAAATACATAACGGCCCTTCCATAAGGATCTATAACAAATATTGGATTTTCAATATTAAAGTCAATCTGTGAGTTTCTTTGAAGCACACTTAGAAGCACTCCATTTTTGTCTTCAATAATTTCAATCCTTGGATACTGTAATTTAATGTCATTTAGGTTAGTTTCAAGTAGCTTATTTGAATAAAACAAAACTCTCTTAAGTTTATTTATATCTCTGTTCAAAGCTACGTTAAGTTGTCTTGACAAATATATAGAACTTTTACTAGTTTCCATATTTGTTACATACACTGACAAAATCCATTTGCCATCTTCAAATTTTATAAGGTCTTGTTTTCCTTCACCATTTTTAAAATCATTTAAATCAAAATAACTTTTAAAAAAAACTCCATTATTTTTTGTTCCATCTGGTGACATGCCCATAGTGAAATAGAGGGTTGAGAATGTTACAACCAGTATTGGTGTTAGTAATAATGTTGCTAGAAAAAATTTACTTTTCATTTCTTTTAAATCCATACCATAAGTACATTGCACACAAAACTATAAACATTAGAAACCATTGCGCAGAGTAACCATAATGTTTTACAGGAGTCATATTTGTAGGTTTAATTTTAATATATTCTAAGCTATATCTGCTTGTTGGGTCTGCTAATAAAATAAAAGGATATATAGTTTCATCATACTCTTTAGATATAACTCCAAGATTTTTTGTTTGAGCAATTTTTGGCCATTCAACTGAAACTAAATCATCTGAAAGCACAAGACCTAGTTCTGGAGCTTCTAATATTCCACTAACTTTTTCTTTTATGTTTTCTATGTTTATGTCAGGTAAATTCATAATATCTGTATTTCTTTTTAACCACCCTCTATCAATTAGAATCATCCTTTCGGTATCAGATATCCTAAAAGGTGTTAAGACTTTATATCCAGCAACGCCACGATTAATTACATTATCTACCAGAATTTGATTTGATCCTTCCCATGTGCCTTCAAAAAAAACCCGATCCCATTTTTTAGAATCTTTACTGATATATTTTGGATTAATAATAGAGTTCTTCTCAAATTCATCTAATAAAACTGTTTTACTCTGTCCTCTCTCTATTTGCCAAAGACCCAATGAAAAAAACAAAGCAGCAAAGAATACAAAAAATATTGTTATTCTTGTACCAGGATTAAATTTATTTTTTTTCATATCTATTGAAGTATATATGCTTTAAAATTTTATTATGATTACAACACTAATATATATCGTTATACCTTTATTACTTCTTTCACTTGCTGGTGGCCTTTTCTTTTTACTGGTAGATAAAGGCGAAACAGGTAGAAAAAGAACCGTTTATTTACTTGGTTTTAGGGTTTTCTTTGCTACAGTTTTAATCATATTAATTGCAATTGGTCTTTACACAGGTGAGCTTGGGAATAGTGTTCCTTGGGAAGGCTCCTAATTAAAGAATATAAACAAATATAAATAGCATCAGCCAAACAACATCAACAAAATGCCAATACCATGAGGCAGCCTCAAAGCCAAAATGATCGTGCTGTTCAAAGTGACCAGCAAAAACTGATCTTGCTAGCATGATTGCTAACATAAAACCACCCATCATAACGTGAAAACCATGAAATCCAGTCAACATAAAAAATGTTGAACCATAAATACCAGAATTTAAAGTAAGACCGTAATGCGCATAAGCTTCATAATATTCAAGTGCTTGTAATCCAACAAAAATTAGAGCTAGAAACACTGTTAAACCAAGATAACCATTAAACTTTTTTCTATTGCCCTTTTTCAAACCAAGATGAGCAAGATGAACAGTCCAAGATGAACTTAATAGCACAATCGTATTCCAAAGAGGCAGCCATTTAAGAGCATTATCCCATCCAGGCCAGGCCATGCTTTTCTTTGCAAGTTCAAATTCTGTTCCCTGATCTGGAGTTGTTATTACCGGCCAAGTAGACTCAAAAGCTGGCCAAAGTTCAATAGCTGTTATTGCGGCGCCTTTAGAGCCTTCTCCAGCTAACCAAGGTACTGCAAGGGCTCTCACATAGAATAAAGCTCCGAAAAATGCGGCAAAAAACATTACCTCTGAAAATATAAACCAAGCCATACCGTATACATATGATTGTTTTAATTGGTTTGAGTCTAAACCTGCAAGGTGTTCTTTAATCACCTGTCTGAACCAGAAAAACATTGTTAGAAAAAGACAAGCAAGCCCAAAATATAATATATATACAGAATTACTGTTTGGATCGTCTAAGTTATTTATAGTGCTCGATGCACCCATGACCAAAAGAAACAACGAAACAGCCATGAAAATTGGGAATCTGCTTTGATCTGGAACGTAATAACTTCCCCCACTCATTTAAAAACTCACTCTATTTCCATTTGATTATGAGCTAGAACTTCATCGTTGTAGTCAGTGATATCAAAAATTGTATATGACAAAATTATGTTTTTTATATTAGATGGCAATTCATTTGAAACTAATAATCTAACAGGAAGCAAAGCTTCTTCTCCTGGGAGTAACTCTTGCTGCTCAAAGCAAAAGCATTCAAGTTTCTTTAAATGTGCTGCAGCATTTGAAGGCGCTACACTAGGTACTGCTTGTGCAGTCATTTTTTTATTTGTGGTATTTTTTACATAAAAGGTTGCGCCATAATATTTCCCCGTTTCAATCTTCATAACCTGTTCGGATGGTTTAAATGTCCAGGGCATATTTTCATTATTGGTTGATATAAATTGAACAGCGATCTTTCTTCCATCATCAGTAATAAGATCTTCTGAGTATTCAGATTGGAAAACTTTTCCATTAATTCCTGTTATCTCACAAAAAACATCGTATAGAGGTACGAGTGCAAAACCAAAAGCAAACATTAAAGGGACTGCTACTATAAGCCTTATTAATGTTTTTTTTGCCTCTTTTTTCATTAGTCAATTTTTGGTGGTGATGAAAATGTATGATACGGAGCTGGTGATGCTACCGTCCATTCTAGGCCTTTAGCACCCTCCCAAACACGATCTGTTGCTTTTTTTCCACCCATCACAGTCTTAATGACAATAAATAAAAACAATAATTGAGAAAAGCCAAATAAAAATGCTCCAACACTTGAAACCATATTCCAGTCAGCAAAAACAAGAGAATAGTCTGGGTATCTTCGAGGCATTCCAGCAAGACCAATAAAGTGTTGTGGGAAAAATGTGACATTGACACCTATAAATGATAACCAAAAATGAAGTTTGCCAAGTCTCTCGTCGTACATATTTCCAGACCATTTAGGTATCCAGTAATAGACAGCCGCCATGATAGAAAATATTGCTCCTGGCACTAAAACATAATGGAAATGTGCAACAACAAAATAAGTATCATGATATTGGAAATCAGCTGGAACAATTGCGAGCATCAGCCCTGACAATCCTCCAATTGTAAAAAGTACGACAAATGCAACCGCAAATAACATTGGGGTTTCAAAAGTCAATGAGCCCCTAAACATTGTTGCAACCCAATTAAATACTTTTACTCCAGTTGGAACTGCAATTAACATAGTAGCCCACATAAAAAATATTTCCGCTGCGAGGGGCAAACCAACAGTAAACATATGGTGAGCCCAAACCACAAATGAGAGAATCGCAATTGAGAGCATCGCCCAAACCATTGAAGAATATCCAAATAATTGTTTTCTCGAAAACGTCTCAATTATATGTGACACAATACCGAAGGCCGGTAAAATCATAATATATACTTCAGGGTGACCAAAGAACCAGAAAATGTGTTGAAAAAGAACAGGATCTCCACCACCTGCAGCATTAAAGAAACTTGTTCCAAAATGGATATCCATTAGCATCATTGTTACAGCACCAGCTAAAACCGGCATAACAGCAATTAACAAATATGCAGTTATTAACCATGACCAAACAAATAAAGGCATCTTCATTAAAGTCACGCCAGGTGCTCTCATATTCATAATTGTTACCACAACATTAATAGCGCCCATGATAGAAGAAGCACCCATTATATGAACAGAAAATATAAAGAATGTTACGCTGGGTGGTGCATAAGTTGTTGAGAGAGGGGCATAAAATGTCCAACCAAAATTAGGTGCTCCTCCTTCCATAAATAAAGATGAAAGAAGAATAAAAAATGCAAAAGGTAATATCCAAAAACTTAAGTTATTCATTCTTGGTAGTGCCATATCTGGTGCTCCAATCATCATTGGGACTAACCAATTCGCTAAACCAACAAAGGCAGGCATAACTCCACCAAAAATCATAATGAGACCATGAAGAGTAATCATTTGATTATAAAATTCGGGTTCAACTATCTGCATTCCTGGCTGAAATAGCTCAGCTCTAATAACCATTGCCATTGCGCCACCAATGAGGAACATTGCAAAACTAAACCATAAATAAAGTGTGCCTATATCTTTATGATTGGTTGTGAAAAGCCATCTTGTTAAGCCTTTAGCAGGACCATGATCGTGTTCATCATGATGATTCTCTATTACTGCGCTCATAATATTATCCTATTTTAAATTTTTGGTTCTTTATAATCTACTATGTCTTTTGGAACAACGATTGTACCATCACCTTTTTCAGCATTACCCCAAGATTGTCTTGTATAAGTAATTACTGCAGCTAATTCTACCTCTGATAAATAACTAAATGAGTTCATAGCAGCTCCTTGGACACCCTCCATTAAAATTTCAATATTCCTATCTTTATTATTCATAACGATGTCACTACCAGCAAGAGCAGGAAATATCCCAGTTATGCCTTGTCCAGAAGTTTGATGGCATGCAACACAATTGACTTCGTAAATGCTTTCACCTCGCTCAACTAACTCTGCAGCAGTCCACTCTTTTGTAGTTAGTTCTGCAAGCTTGATTGCCTCCTGCTTTTTTGAATAAACCCAATCATCATATTCAGCTTGTTCAACAACCTTTACAACAATAGGCATAAACCCATGATTCTTTCCGCATAATTCAGTGCATTTACCTCTGTAAATACCTGGCTTGTCAACAACAGTCCAAGCAGTGTTTACGAATCCAGGAATTGCATCTTGTTTTATTGCAAAAGCAGGTAACCACCAAGAATGGATGACATCATTTGCAGTTATCAAGAATCTGACTTTTTTTCCAGCAGGTATAACTACCATTTCATCAACCTCTTGCAAATAGTTTTCACCCTTTGGAACAAGGTTATATATCTCATCTAGGTCAGTAGACAAATTTGAGAAGAAGCTCACATCATCTTCTAGATATCTATATTGCCATTTCCATTGATACCCAGTTACTTGGATATTGATGTCTCCAGCTTCATCATCATAAATTTTAACAAGTGTTTTTGAGGCTGGCACTGCCATAGCAATCAAGATGAGAAATGGAATAATAGTCCATGCTATTTCAAGCTTATGATTTTCATGAAATTTAGCTGGTATTGGATTTTTCTTTTTGGTATGGGCCCACATTGAATAAAACATTACACTGAAAACAACGACGCCAATGGCAACACAAATCCAGAAAATTAACATATGTAGTTCAAAAACTTCATTGCTAATGTCAGTACTGCCTCGTGTCATATTAAGAGCAAACCAATCGGCATTGACCACCGAGGAAGCCAATAAAATTAAAACAAGGAGATTTGACTTGCTGAAATAATTTAGAAATTTAAAAAACATTATTCGCCCAAAGTTAGTATGTCTTACATATAATAAAATTTAGTTATATTGTATTATAAGCTATTTATATAAATACAACAAAGAAAAAACCATTTTTTTTGTGGTGCTTATGATATATGTTCGAGTAACTAATTTCTATCGATTTTGATCTCTATTTTTCTTAAAATCTTCTAAATTAACTACATTTATTGTATTGTCATTTTTTGAAGTTTTTTCTTGCGGCCTGTCCTCTACGAAATCACATTTGACACAATAAATTTGATCATCTGTAGGATTTATGGCGATTGTATCTTTTGATTTGCACTCAGGACAAACTGCACCAGCTATGAATTGAACAAATCGTTTCATTCTCTCATATCCTCTAGTTCATTAATTACGCTTTTGGTATTAGGTAAAACATTAAACCATTTTTCAAAGGAGTAAGCTGCTTGAAAAACAAGCATGCCAAGACCATCAAATACATTTTTTGAACTTTCTCTAGCCCATTTACAAAATGGTGTTTCAGTAAGGGAATAATTAAGATCGTAGAAATATGTTTTTGAGTTTAAGAGCAATCCATCGGCTGGCTCAAACTTTCCAGTTAGGCCGGCTGATGAACCATTTATAACTACGTCATATGGATTTTTCTGAACATTTATGTCTTTCTCTATTTTGGCCATATTTGAAAATTTTCGTATTAAACGACTTGCATTTTCTTCTGTCCTATTTAAAAGTGTTATGTCCTTTGTATTACATCTGGCAACCCTATACAAAACACTTTCTACAGCAGCACCAGCTCCTAAAATCAAAACACTTTTATTCTCTAAATTAAATCCTCTTGAATTTATATCATTAATGAATCCTTTTCCATCTGTTGAAAATAAAGAGAGTTCATTATTTGAATTAACAATAGTGTTTACTGCATTTATATACTTCGCCTCAGATGAAATATTCCCATTTATACATGCAGCATTTTTTTTATACGGAAGGGTAATATTCAATCCTTTTGCATTTTTGTCAGAAAAAAATTCATTAATAAAGCTGTCAAATTTATGTTCTTCAACTTTGTACGGTAAGTACTCAATATTTATGTTTTCATTTTTAGAAAATCTTGAATGAATATATGGAGAAAGAGAATGTTCAATTGGGTGTCCAACAACTCCAAGCTTAAATTTTTTAGACATTCCAGTCTCGGTTAACTACTTGTAATAGTTTTTTTTCCATTGACTTATATTCATTAGATTTTTTATAAGTCCACCTTACTTCTGATGGAAGCGATGCCAAAATTGATTCAATTCTACCATTTGATTGAAGGCCAAATGCAGTTCCTCTATCATAAATTAAGTTAAATTCAGCATATCTTCCTCTTCTAATGAGTTGGAATTCTTTTTCAGTAGGTGAATACTTTGTTGTTTTTCTTCTCAAAACAATGTCCAAATAAGATTTTAAATATGTATCTGCTACAGAATTAAGCATATTAAGACTGTCTTCAAGGCTAAGGCTTGATAAATTATCAAAAAATATGCCTCCAACACCCCTTCTTTCAGACCTGTGAGGCAAATAAAAGTATTTGTTGCAATTTTCAGAAAATTTCTTATAGAAATTTTTGTTGAAACTATTCATAACATCCCTTGCAGCTTCATGCCAATCAACAATATCATCTTTGAAAGGTATGTAAGGTGTCAAATCATATCCACCACCAATCCACCAATCATTAATGATGCCTTTTTTATCAAAAATTCCAAATAATCGAATATTCATATGACTTGTTGGTACATATGGATTTTTAGGATGACAAATTACAGATACGCCCATTGCTTGATAACCATAATTTACCTGTTTTAACTGTTTCTTTGCTGTTGCGCTTTCTGGAATTTTATTTCCATATATTGAAGAAAAATTTACTGCACAATTATCAAAAAAACTACCATTAGAAATAACGAATGTTTTTCCACCGCCACCTTCTGATCTTTTCCATATATCTGAAGATATATTTGCATTCTTAGAAGTCTCAAGTAATTGAAAATTTTTTATAATAGTAGACTGGATTTTTTTAAATGATTTCTCTAATTTGTTTATCATATTATTCTCTAATTACTGTCCTGGATTCTAAATCAATTATCTTGGAGGGAGTTATGTTTTTGCCTAATATTTCATCATAATATGCTATCTCGTCATATTCAAAAAAATTAATAATTTCGTTAGGGTCATCCAAATTATCTTTTCCTGATATATTTGCAGATGTGGAAACAATATATCCATTATATGCCATAAATAATTGTCTAGTAGGTAAGTGATTACTTACTCTTAATGCTATTTTTCCAGTATTATTTTTAAGATGTGCTGGTAGTTTGTCATTATATCTTATTAAAAATGTATAGGGTCCTGGCCAAAATTGACTTAAATATTTCTTATCTATTTCTTTTATGTTCTCTAAATATTTTTGAAAAGACTCAAGTGATTTTATTAATAATATAAAGCTTTTATTTTTATTTCTTTTTTTTATTTTAAAAATAAGGTTAACTGCATTTTCATTAAAAGCATCGCAACCTAAACCCCAAATAGACTCAGTTGGATGAACCAAAATTTTTCCAGCTTCAAGCCACTCAATTGAAGAGTTTGTATCTAAAGAAAATTTGTTCAATTAGGAGTTTAGTTTTTTATCTTTTTCAAGTACTTCAGATCTCATGTTTTGTTTATATTCTATTAGCTTTTCAGCTAGAATTTCATCTGCTGTAGCAAGAATTTGAACAGCTAAAATTGCACTATTTTTAGCTCCGCTTTTTCCCACAGCAACTGTTGCAACAGGCACACCTGGAGGCATCATTGCAGTAGACAGTAAGGAATCAATGCCACCCATTCCACCTGACTCAATAGGTATACCAATAACAGGCCTAGTTGAATGAGCTGCAACTGCACCAGCAAGGTGTGCAGCCATACCTGCAGCAGCAATAAAAACTTTACAGCCATCATCTTCAGATTTCTTTATTAGATCCATTACATCATGGGGTGTTCTGTGGGCTGACATTACATTTTTTGTAAATTTAACGCCAAATGAGTCTAGAATTGGGAAAATTGCCTCTACAATATGCAAATCAGAGTCTGAGCCCATTATAATAGCAACTTGAGTGGTTTCATTTGTCATTTTTTGTACTCTTGAATAGTTAAGTGGATTATAATCTCAAAATTATAATAAAAAATAACTAAAATGGCTAAAAAATTAGATATTTTAATATTTCCTGATCCAAGATTAAGGAAAATTGCAGAGAAAATTACTAAATTCGACAAAAGTCTAGAAAATTTATCAAATGATATGCTTAAAACCATGTATGAAGCAAATGGCATAGGCTTAGCAGCTACTCAAGTAGATCATCATGTAAGGCTTATAGTTATGGATCTATCAGAACAAAGAAATGATCCCAAAGTATTTATAAATCCAACATTTGAAGTATTAAAAGGTTATAAAATGTATGAGTTTGAAGAAGGATGTCTTTCAATACCTGGATTTAATGAAACCCTTGCAAGGCCAGATAAAATAGAGCTTACCTGGCAAGATCTTCGGGGTAAAATTCATGTTGATAAGCCAGAAGGTCTTCTTACAGTGTGCATTCAGCACGAAATCGATCATTTAGATGGGAAACTAATGGTTGATTATATTAGTGCTTTGAAAAGAGATCGTGTAAGAAGTAAGCTTTTAAAAGATTTTAAATCAAATTAGAAGAATTTAATTGAATAAATGAATATTTTATTCGCAGGTTCGCCACAAAGTTCAGCAAGAATACTGGAGTTTCTATTCAAGAAAGATGACATAAGTGTTGTTGGTGCTATTACACAACCAGATAAAAGGAGCGGAAGGGGCAAAAATTTGATTCAATCAGACGTTTCTCTTAATGCTAATGTTCTTGGGATAAGAACTTTTAAGCCAGAAAATTTAAATACAAACGAAATTAAAGATGAAATCTTATCTTTAGAGATAGATTTCTTGGTTGTTATTGCATATGGAAAGATTATTCCTAAGTGGTTATTAAAATTGCCAAAGATATCTCCAATCAATATTCATTTTTCGCTGCTTCCAAAATATAGAGGTGCCTCACCTATTCAAACTTCGTTAATCAATGGTGATACTGAAACTGGTGTTTCATTTATGCAAATTAATGATGAGCTTGATTCTGGAGATATATATAAAAGTTTCAAAACTAGTATTGATCAGCACGACAACAAAATTTCATTAGAAAAGAAACTTACAGACTTGTGTATAGAAAATATATGTCAAATTCTTCACGACATTGAATTTCAAAGACTTAGACCAATCAAACAGGATAGTTCAATTGCAAGCTATTGTAATAAATTGTCGAAAACAAATTCTTTAGTAGATTTTAATGACAAAAGTGAAAATATTATGAATAAATTTCGAGCATATTTTGAGTGGCCCGGGCTTACTTTTAGTCATAATAATGTTCCAATTAAGATCAAAAACTTAGTGCAAGTTGACAAACAAAGTAATGGTAAGCCTGGAGTGATATATAAAATTGATAAATCTGGGATATATGTAAATACGCAGGATAAAATGATAGTAATTACTCACTTACAATTCCCAAACAAAAAAACTATTTCTTCAAATGATGTCTACAATTCATACAGAGATTTTTTTAGCTAAATATAAATTTTTACAATAAGTCTTGCTTTATTTAAAAAGAGGTTTAATTTACACATTATGAAAGTACTAATTTTAGGTGCTGGGAGAGTTGGTGGAAGTCTTGCCAATGCATTAGTTAATAATGACTATGACGTGTCTATTATTGATTTAAATAAATCTTACTTATCTGATCTTGAGGACAAACTAGATATCTTAACTGTGGAAGGACATGCTTCTCACCATTTGTCCATAAAAAAAGCTGGTGCTGATGAAACCACAACAGTCATTGCAGTCACTTCTGATGATGAGGTAAATCTGATAGCCTGCCAAATTGCTAAAAAGAGTTTCAATGTGAAGAAAACCATATGTAGATTATCTGAGAAAACCTATACTGAAAATTTAAACATTTTTGGTGAAAATATTGTTGATATCGTAATAAGTCCTGAAGAAGAGGTAATGAATCATCTGAAAGAGTTAATTATTCATCCTGGAACTGAGCAGATAGAAAAGTTTGCAGATGGGAAAGTCAAGCTTGTAAGTGTAAAAGCAAGAAAAAAGGGGCAACTTGTTGGAAGGGAGCTTAAAGGCATAAAAGAAGATATGCCAGAGGCGGATGCTTTTGTTGCATCAATTTACAGAAAAGGCAAACCTTTCATTCCATCAGGTGAAACTATCATTAAAGAAGGAGACGAGGTCTACTTTGTTTCATCTGACACAAATATAGATCAAATTGTTAATGAATTTAGAGACAAGGTCGATGTTTATTCAAGAGTGATGGTAGTTGGTGGGGGCAAGATTGGGCTTTCTTTAGCACAGGAACTTGAAAACAACTACAAAGTAAAACTTATTGATTCAAATAAACAAAAGTGTAAAGAGTTATCTAAGAAACTAAATAAGACTATTGTTCTTAACGGCTCAGCAACAGACGAAGATCTTTTAAAAAGTGAAAATATCTCTAACATTGATATATTCTGTGCTTTAACAGATGATGATGAAACTAATTTAATGTCGTCTTTGCTTGCAAAAAAGATGGGAGCGAAAAAGACAATGATTATATTGAATAACCCATCATATCTTGGTTTAGTGCCTGGCTTCATTGATATTTATATTGCGCCATACAGACTTACCGTTTCGTCTGTGCTTCAAGACTTAAGAGAGAGCGATGTCACTCAAGATGTATTATTAAAAATGGATACAGGGGCTGAAGCAATTGAAGGCATCGTTCATGCAAATGAACATACATCAGACCTATTTGGTAAGTCAATTAAAGACATCCCATTGCCAGAAGGAGCTTCTATTGGTGCTGTTGTAAGACATGGAGAGCTGATAATGCCTGAATCAAAAGTTGAACTTTGCATAAATGATCATTTAATAATATTTCTTGCAAATAAAGACATGGTTTCTGAAGTAGAAGTTTTTTTTAAGACAAGTTAATGAACCCGAAATCAATATTAAACTTATTTAGTGTTTTAGTTTTATTTTTTAGTTTTTCATATGTTTTTCCAATAATTGTTTCAATTATATTTAAAGATGGCGCACTTGATATATTTATAAAAACTTTTTTAATTGTTAGCTCACTAGGTGTTCTCGGACTTTTAATAACAAGAAATATTAAAAACGAGCTCTCTCAAAAAGATGGCTTTGTAATAATAGTAATGTTTTGGCTGATTCTTTCAATAGCTGGTTCAGTTCCATTTTATCTCAGTGGAATGAGTGTAATGGATTCTTTTTTTGAGTCTATGTCTGGGATAACTACTACTGGGGCTACTGTAATTTCACAAATAGATGCCCTCCCCGAATCTATTCTTTTTTATAGGCAGCTGCTTCAATGGATGGGGGGCATGGGGCTAATCGTTCTTGCAATTGCAGTCATGCCTTTGTTGGGTATTGGTGGTGGTCAAATATATAAAACTGAGATTCCAGGCGCAATGGGAGAGCAGAGACTTACGCCAAGAATAAAAGAAACAGCTCAAGCGCTGTGGCTAATTTATTTGGGACTAACTATAGTGTGCTCTTTGCTATACTTTTTAGGCGGAATGAGTATTTTTGATGCAATAGCACATTCAATGTCAACCGTTGCTATAGGAGGATTTTCTACACACAATAAAAGTATAGGTTATTTCGATAGTAATTTTATTGAGATTGTCTGCATCTTTTTTATGCTGCTTTCTGCAATTAGTTTTGCTCTTCACTATTTTTCATTTTATAAAAGAAAGCCATTAAAGTACTTTTATGATCCAGAGCTAAAGTTTTTTATTTCAGTATTATTATTAATCTTTTTCTTTGCAATATTAATAAGTCGATTAAACAGTACAGGAAATTCGCCAAATATATTAGAAATTGCATTTCACTCAGTTTCTATGGTGACAACAACTGGATTTTCTGTTACAGAAACAAATAATTGGCCCATGTCGCTATCTTTTTTGCTTCTCGTTGGTGCTTTTATAGGTTCGTGCTCTGGGTCAGTTGGTGGAGGTGTTAAATCTTGGAGAGTAATGATTATGTTGAATCATTCATACTCAAATATTATGAGGATAATTCATCCAAATTCTGTTATATCGTTAAAAATAGGTACCAGAAATGTAGATGATCAAGTTGCAACTTCCGTATGGGGCTTTTTTTCAATATATGTAATGTCATTCATTGTTTTGTTGTTTGCAGTTTTGATATCAGGTCTTGATTTTGAATCAGCATTTTCAGCTGTTGGTGCATGTTTAAATAATCTTGGTCCAGGTTTAGGTGTTGTTTCAGAGAATTATTCTGGAATAAGCTCATTTGCAAAAGGAGTGCTAGCATTTGCAATGTTATTAGGAAGATTAGAGATTTTTACACTTCTTGTTATTTTAACTCCAATGTTTTGGTCAAAATAACTATATACCTAAATAAGGATTCTGATTGATGGGCAAGCTTCTTTTAAATCTCTTATATTCCCAAGAATAGTCAATCGGCCTTTTGTTAATCATCTTTTCTATGTCACTATTAACCAATGGTAAGTGCTTACTATCGTCATATATATCATCATTGCAATGTTTAATAGAAATATAGAGAAAGTTATTAATGTTAGAATTCATACAAAAATAAATTGTAGGGCTTTTTGTTTTTGTTGCTAAATTTTGTACTAAAGTTGTAGAGTACGCTTTACGTTTATAAAAATCTATATGCTCACCCATTCCTCTTTTTGGAACTTGATCAGCAGCAAAACAAATAACTTTTTTTTGCTTAAGAGCTTTATAAATTTTTCTTACTCCAGCGATTGACGTTTCAACGCTAGTTGAGTTATTTATTTCTCTTTTGTTTTTAACAAATGCGTCTAAGGTTTTATTTTTAATCTTTTTATAGAGGCTTACTGTTGGAACTTGTGAGTTTATCCAAGTTAATAACATGTCAACGCTTCTGTTATGAATTGCAACACATATTAACCCTTGCTCTTTTTTAAAATTATTTTTAATAAGAAAATTATTTTCTATTTTAAAAATAAGTTTATTTGAAACAAATTCTGAGTTTCCCCATGTGTATATAGTCTCATAAACAGATATTATAGATTCCCTTACACTCATCCTAACCAATAATTGCATATTATTATTATTAATGTCAGGATATGCTATCTGAAGGTTAACTATAGATATTTTATATGATTTAGAAAATCTAAAAAGTCCTGAATAAATATATATATCAACTAAACCTATGAACAAAGTCTTAGGAATCCAAGAAAAAATGTGAAATATTAATTGCACTTTATTAAATATAAAGGACAAGTCTAATATATAATTATCTATATTAGTACAGATAAATTGCTTGTTACCAAAAAGTAACATTTGTCTAGTAAAAGGAGTTTAATTATAATGCCAGCAAAAAATATGGATGATCTAGTATCTTTGTGTAAAAGACGTGGTTTCATATATCAATCTAGTGAGATATATGGCGGTTTACAAGGTATTTATGATTTTGGTCCTCTTGGTGTTGAACTAAAAAATAATCTTAAAAACTCGTGGTGGGAATCAATGGTTTATGAAAATGACAATATAGAAGGTCTTGATGCCTCAATATTAACAAATCCTCAGGTTTTAAAATATTCAGGGCATGAGGATACATTTACAGATCCTATGGTTGATTGTAAGTCCTGTAATTTAAGGTTTAGAGTTGATCAAGTCCCTAAAGAATGTAAAAAAGAGGATTTGACAGAGCCCAGGCAATTTAATTTAATGTTTAAAACAAATGTTGGTCCAGTTGATGATGGAAATAATTTTGCATATCTCAGACCAGAAACAGCTCAACAAATATTTACAAACTTCAAAAATGTAATAGATTCATCATCTAGAGCTTTACCGTTTGGAATTGCACAAATTGGGAAGGCTTTTAGGAATGAAATAACTCCCAGAAACTTTATTTTCAGAGTGAGAGAGTTTGAACAGATGGAACTCGAATACTTTGTTGTTCCTGGTAAAGACGAGGAAGCACACGATTTATGGGTACAAAAAAGACTTGAATGGTGGGATAAACAAGGTGTACCCACAGAAAATATCGAAATTTATAATGTGCCAAAAGAAGAGCTTGCACATTATTCAAAGAAAACAATAGATTTAATGTATAAATTCCCTCATGGGCTAGAAGAACTTGAGGGCATAGCAAATAGAACTGATTTTGATTTAGGCTCACATTCAAAACAACAAGATGAAATTAACATAAATTCATCTGTAAAGGCTAACAAACATTCGAATAGTAAAATGGCAGTTCAAAATGAATCTGGTGGTTGGTTTGTGCCATATGTTATTGAGCCCTCAGCTGGAGTAGAACGGGGTTTCCTAGCTATTCTTAATGAGGCATATTCAATTGAAAAGCTTGATGACGGTAAAGATAGGCTTGTTCTTAATCTCAAACCGCATCTTGCGCCTGTTAAGGCAGCAGTTATCCCTTTAAAGAAGAATAACAAAAAATTAGTAGACTTAGCTAAAGATATTAAAAATGATCTTCAGAAGCTAAGATTAGGAAGAATAATTTTTGAAAATACAGGTAATATTGGAAAAAGTTATAGAAAGCATGACGAAATAGGTACACCTATATGTATTACGGTTGATTTTGATAGTCTTGATAATAAAACTGTTACATTAAGAAATAGAGATACAATGAAACAAGAAAGAATACATAAAGATCAATTATTAGAATACCTCAAAAATCTAGTAAATAAATAATATTGAATATCTTTAAAAGTTTAATATTTAATGCTTTTTTTTATACAAGTGTTGTATTTTGTTCCATTACAATAATCTTACTTTACCCTGTTTTAAAAACATCATCTTTACAAAAAATTGCATCTATATGGGTTATTACTTTACTTAAGGTACTTAAAGGAGTTTGTGGTGTAAAATGGGAAATAATTGGATATGAAAATGTACCTAAAACACCTTGTATATTTGTATCAAACCATCAAGGACAATGGGAATCATTTTATCTCCAAACACTTTCAATACCAAATTCATGCATAATCAAAAAAGAACTTTTATATATACCGATTTTTGGTTGGGCATTAGCATGCTTAAAACCAGTTTATTTAAGGCGCAGGAAGAAATACAAAAGTATGAAAAAAGTGATTAATCAAGGATCAAAAAAATTAAAATCAGGTACCTCGCTTATTATGTTCCCAGAAGGAACAAGATCATCAACACAAAATGGTATTAAAAAATTCTCTTCAAGCTGTGGCTATTTATCTGTTAAAAATAACGTACCAATAGTGCCAATTTGTCATAACTCTGGCTTATATTGGAAAAATAAAAAATTTATTAAAGAAAGTGGTTTAGTAAAAGTTATAATTGGTAAGCCTATATATGGCAAAGATGCAAAAGTCGTTACAAATAAAGCTTATGATTGGATTAAATTAAAGTTTAATGAAATTCACTAAATATCTAATTCTTTTACTGAAAGCGCATTTGCATCAATAAAATCTCTTCGAGGTTCAACATCATCACCCATTAGCACTTCAAATGACTCATTTGCGTCCTGAACATCTTTAATATCAATTCGCATCATTCTTCTATTAATTGGGTCCATTGTAGTTGTCCATAATTGTTCAGGATTCATCTCTCCAAGCCCCTTATATCTTTGTACCTCTAAACCTCGTGAACCAGACTTAGAGAGTTTTATTATTGCTTTATCTTTTTCATTTTCATCAGAAGCATAGTAAAACTCCTTACCTTTTGTTATTTTGTACAAAGGTGGCAAAGCAATATATATATGGCCTTTTTCTACAATCTCATACATTTGTCTATAGAAAAACGTTAAAAGTAGAGTTCTTATGTGTGATCCATCTACATCAGCATCTGTCATTATTATTATCCTATGATATCTAAGATTATTGATATCGAAATCATCCTTGCCAATCCCGCAACCTAGTGCTTTTATCAATGTTCCCACCTCTGCAGAACCTAAAACTTTATCTATTCTTGCTTTTTCAACATTAATAATTTTTCCTTTTAAAGGTAAAATAGCTTGGTTTTTTCTATTTCTGCCCTGTTTTGCGGATCCACCAGCCGAATCACCCTCTACTATGTAAATTTCTGAGAGTGTAGGATCTTTTTCCTGACAATCTGCCAATTTACCCGGTAATCCTGCTATCTCTAGAACTCCTTTTCTTCTTGTCATTTCCCTTGCTTTTCTTGCTGCTTCTCTTGCAAGTGCAGCTTCAGAAACTTTAGAAATAATACTTATTGCATCTTTGGGATTTTCAAGAAGGAATTCATTAAAATATTTGTTAAAAACTGTACTTACAACGCTTTCAACCTCAGATGACACAAGTTTTTCTTTGGTTTGAGATGAAAACTTAGGATCTGGAACTTTTACTGAAATTATTGCTATCAAACCCTCTCTAACATCTTCTCCAAGTAAGTCTGTGGGTGTTTTTTTAGCATTCTCTTTTTTTATAAAGGCTTTTAAAACCCTTGTTAGACTTCCTCTAAAGCCTGCTAAATGAGTTCCACCATCTTTTTGAGGTATGTTATTAGTGTAACAAAGTACATTTTCAGAATATGAGTCAGTCCATTGCATCGCAATTTCAACACCAACATCATTATCTATTGCTGAACACTCAAATATTTCAGAAACAGGCTGTTTTCTTCCTTTCAAATGCGTCACATAACTTGATAATCCGCCATTATTTTTAAACTTCTTTGATTTTCCTGTTTTTTTATCTTCTACATTGATCAGAACTCCAGCGTTTAAGAACGAGAGTTCCTGAATTCTTTTATAAATTCTTTCTACTTCAAATTCTATTGATGTAAATATTTGTTCAGAAGGAAAAAACGTAATTTTTGTTCCAGTCTTCTCAGATTTTTTTACTTGTTTTAATTTTGCTTTTGGTTTTCCATTTTCATATTCCTGAAAATATTCTCCTCCGTCTCTGTGAACTTCAAGTGTAAGTTTTTTTGAAAGTGCATTTACAACTGATACACCAACACCGTGGAGACCGCCTGAAACCTTGTATGAATTGTCATCAAATTTACCACCCGAATGAAGTGTTGTTAGAATAAGTTGCGCCGCAGATACACCTTCTTTTTTATGAACATCAACTGGTATTCCTCTTCCATTATCTTCTACAGTTACAGAACCGTTTTTATTAATAGTTACTTTTATATCTGAGCAATGTCCAGCCATTGCTTCATCTATACAGTTATCTAAAACTTCAAATACCATATGATGTAAACCAGAGCCATCGTCTGTATCTCCAATATACATACCCGGTCTTTTTTTTACAGCTTCTAAACCTTTGAGAACTTGAATATTACTTGAGTCATATTTGGCTTCACTTGATTTTTTTGCCATTATAGTTGCCTCAGATGTTCCACGTGGAACTTTTTGAAATTGTTAAAACTATTGATTATTTTACTACTAAAACAATCATCTATACAGGAAAAAATTATCTGGGTGTCGACATGATTTAAGAGATTTAAAAACAAATTGAAGACTCTGTCATCTAGCTCTGATTTAATATCATCAACTAATAATGTTGCATGGACTTTGAATTGTTTTTTTAAGACTTCATGCTGCGCACATGACCATAGAATTGAAAAGAATTTTTGCTCTCCTCTTGAAAGAACTTGTCTAGCATCAATCTTTTTTATTAAAAATTTAATATCTGCTTTATGGGGACCAGCTGTTGTTGTTTTTCTTTTTAGATCAGATGACAAATTATTATTTAGCACATCATTGAGATTTTTTTTTGTTTCCCAGCCTTGAAAAAAATTAATATCGATAACATCGAAAAAATCAAATACATCTTTAGGTTTTATTAAATCTAACAATAATTTGAATTCTGTAATTGTTTTATTAAAAAAGTTAGTTCTATAATTATTTAACTTATCACCTTCAATTGAAAGCTTTTGATTCCATGTATAAATATCTGATATACGGTTATTTTTTAATAAACTATTTCTTTGTTTTAATGTTCTGTAATATGTAAACCAGCATTTGGAAAAACTTTCATCTGCAGTAAAAATAGATCTATCAAGAAGCTTTCTTCTAAAATCTGGAGAAGCATCGGCAAAAGAAAAGGTGCTATTGTGGATTGCAGTACATGGGAATTCTTTTAGAAGTTTACTAGCAGTTATTTTTTTATTATTTAATACAACAGAAATAGGTTTGTTTCTATTTTTCTCTATATCTACAATATATCCTTTTTTATTGTCATACCCTTTTGCAGAGAACTTATCTCGATCATAATTGATTAGAGAGATTAAATTTGAGCTCTTAAAAGATTTACCACTAGAGAAAATATATACCGCTTCCAAAATACTAGTTTTACCTGAACCATTTGATCCATAGAAAAAATTAATTCCTGATGATAATGAAAAATTAATTTCATCAAAACATCTAAAATTTTTTAAAGAAATTTTACTTAATGGCACTTTTACAAAAGAAGTGGCATAACAACATATTTGAAACTATCTTTAGTTGGGTCTGTGATTAAACAACTTTTTTCTGATCCAAAAAAATTTATTTCAATTTGATCAGAATCGATGGTTGCTAAAATTTCCTGCAAATAGTTTACATTAAACGCAATGTCTATTTTTTCTCCTTTGTAGTCACACGAAATATTTTCTTCACCTTGTTCTTTCTCAGGATTGTTAGCAGAAATATTTAACGAGTTTTCACTTGTTAGTATTCTTATTCCTTTATATTTTTCACTTGATAAAACACTTACTCTGCTCAAACTGTCTGAAAGAATTTTTCTATCAATGTTTAAAATTGAACTTTCGCCAGTTGGGATTACTTGCTCATAGTCTGGAAATTTTCCTTCGATTAGTTTGCTTATAAAAGTTGTGCCAGAAACATTAACTGATATTGAGGTTTGTCCTAACTTAATTACAACATTTTCAGACTCATCTCCTACCAGCTTTCCAATTTCATTTATAGATTTTCTTGGAACAATACCAGTAGTTATTTCTGTAGCCGCTTCATTTAAAGATGAGGTTGCTAATGCCAATCTGTGAGCATCAGTTGCAACTGTTGTAATTATTTTATCGTCTATGGATATATATAAACCATTTAAATAATGTCGCCAATCTTGATTTCCCATTGCAAAAGATGTCTTTGATATTATTTTTTTTAGATTTTTAGGTGAAATATTCACTTGAGATGTAGTAGCTTCAGACTCAAATATTGGAAAATCCTCACTTGGAAGTGTTGAGAGGTTATATTTACCAATATCGGTCTCAATTTTAAGGTTATCACCATCAAGATAAAAGTGAATTTCAGCCATTTCAGGCAATAATCTGCACAAATCGCTTAATTTTCTTGCTGGTGCTGTAATTTTTCCTCCACTTTTATAATTAGAAATTGTTGAGGTTGTTGATATTTCACTCTCCAAGTCTGTTGCGGTGAGTTTTAATGAGGATTCATCTACCTCAAATAAAACATTTGATAAAATTGGAAGAGTTTGTCTTTTTTCAACAACTCCTAGTGTAAAGTTGAGAGATTTTACAATTTCTTCTTTTAAAATATAAAAATCCATTAGTTTGTTAGTGCCCTATTAAGATTTCTATAATCTTCTTCGTGTGATGGACTTTCTTTTCTGAGCTCTTTAATCTTCTTGCAAGCATGAAGAACCGTGGTATGGTCTCTACCATTATATGCTTCTCCAATCTCTGGCAAGCTATGATTTGTTAGCTCTTTTGTTAGGGCCATGGCCATTTGCCTGGGTCTCGTGATAGATCTACTTCTCCTTTTTGACAATAGGTCAGAGAGTTTAATGTTGTAGTATTCTGCTACTGTTTTTTGTATGTTTTCAACGCTTATCATCTTTGCAGAGATAACAAAAAGATCTTTAAGCGCATCCTTAACCAAGGCTAAATCTATATCTTGATTCGTAAATCTGGCATTTGCTACAACCCTTTTAAGTGCTCCCTCAAGCTCTCTTATGTTTGATCTAATTCTCTGTGCTATGTATATAGCACAATCATTTGGAAGTGATACGCCCATTGAGGAAGCCTTGCTTAACAAAACCGCAGCCCTTGTTTCAAGCTCTGGTGGGTCAATTACAACAGGGAGACCCCAACCAAGCCTTGATTTAAGTCTCTCCTCTAACCCATCAATCTCTTTTGGATATTTATCACATGTAAGTATCATTTGGTTATTTCTGTCAAGTAAGGCATTGAAAGTATGGAAAAACTCTTCCTGGGATTGTTCTTTACCAGCAAAAAATTGAATATCATCTATTAAAAGTGCGTCTGCGTTTCTGTAGAAAGACTTAAACTCATTCATTGCGCCCAGCTGCAATGCTTTTACCATATCAGAAACAAATTTTTCTGAATGGACGTATACAATCCTTTTTTTCGGTGCATTCATCAAAATCTCATTACCAACTGCGTGCATTAAGTGTGTTTTGCCAAGTCCAACGCCACCATATATAAACAATGGGTTGTAGTCTCCCTTGGGGTTTGCTGCTACCTGTTTTGCCGCGGCAAGAGCTAAATGGTTGGATTTTCCTTCTACAAATGAGCCAAAAGTATATCCTTCAACAAGTTTTATTTGAGAACTGTTCTTGTTTTTATATTTATCAACAAATGTTTCTTTTGTGAAAGTCTTAAAGACTAAATTTATGTTTTTTTTTGTTTGTTCTGCAACAATGAGTTTTATATCATTTGCATAATTTTTTTCTATGTAATCTAGAATAAAATCATTTGGAGCTACTAATTCCAAGGTATCTTGATCAACACTTGCCTTTAAAGGTCGAATCCAGGTATTAAAGTCTTCTTGAGAAAGTTTGTTTTCTAGTTTTTCAGCGCATTTATTCCAAAGTTCCAACAGATTCTCCCAATATCTGAATAGTCTATTAAAAAATCCACAAGATATCTACAGAATAAATATAAGAATTTGCTGTGGATAACTTGTTTATAAAAAAAATTACTTTTTTATAGCCTTTTTGTGGTTTTACAGTCTCATTGCGCTATAATTCTTTTCAATTTTGGCCCACTAATATTATGAAGAGAACTTTCCAACCAAGCAACGTAAAAAGAAAAAGAACTCATGGCTTTAGAGCTAGAATGTCAACAAAAGCTGGAAGAGCTATTTTGTCCAATAGAAGAAAAAAAGGAAGAAAGATCCTTAGCGCATAATTTGTCGATTAGAGGTCAAAATTTTGAATCTTTTGAGTGTTTACATTCATCTAAATATTTTAGGTTGTTTCACAAACCGTCGAATAAAACAGGACTAGAGATATCTATCTCAAAAAAATTTTTTAAACTTGCAGTTGATAGAAATAAAATTAAAAGAAGGGTCAAAGAAATATTTAGGGTGTTGTCACCAACTATGCCAAGTTCGGGTATTGTTGTTTTTTCTGTATTTAGGCCCTTCGCAGAGTTATCATATGGCGAGGCTGTCCAAGAAGTTAGGTCAGCTGTTAAATCTTTTAAAAGTGGTGTAATTTAGATTGAATATTAGAAATTTTTATTTAATAGGGGTTGTTCTCCTGTCTTTGGGTTTGTTGTATGAGTGGAACTCAGAGCAAAAGTCAAAATCAATAAAAAAACATTTTGACTCTGTTAATAGTCTTTCTGTTGAGTCAAATAAAAATTTTGTGATTCTTGAAAACGATGAGTTGTCATTGGTTATTTCAATTTCTAGTGGTTCTATTGTTGAATCAAGGCTTAAAAAATATCCTGTTGAAAATATTGATGGCTCTCTGGGTTTTAGGGTTTTTGGTTTTTCTGATGCCACATCATTTAAATACTATTTTAAGAGTGGTTTTACTGGAATTTCTCCAAGCTTTATTGTTAAAGAGGTTGATAGTAATTATGTTCTCTTAGAAGACCCAACCTTGGGTGTCTCAAAAAAAATATCTTTTTCATCCAACCCTTATGAGGTTAATGTTTATGACTCATCATTAAGTGGTGTGGAAGGAAAATCATATGCTGGACTTTATAGGTCTCAAGGAAGGTCGCTTGATTTGAAGAGAGGAGCTCTTGAGGGTGGAATGATGAACAACAGCTCTTATGAGGGTGTTGCAATAAGCTCTGAACTGGACCCCTATACCACCAGCAGATTAACCTCATTAGATGAGCCATTAGAGGTGTTATCAAGGTCTGGTTGGGTTGCTTTTGTTCAAAAGTATTTCTTTGCGGCAATAATAGGGTCTGATGATTATATTTATAATTATTACGCTTTACCAAAAGAATCAGGTTTTTACAGAATGGGTTATACGGTCGAAGGATCTTCATTAAACAACTTTACTTATGGGCATGAACATCGTCTTTTTATTGGCCCAAAAATAAGAAAAGATTTAATAGAAAGGGCTCAGAACTTGGAGCTTGCTATTGATATGGGTTGGTTTTGGTTTCTTGCCCAACCAATGGTATTTGTGATGGATTTTATCAATGGTTATGTTAATAGTTGGGGTCTTACAATTATAATATTTACACTGCTAATAAAATTAGTCTTCTGGCCTATTACAGCGAAAAGCTTCAAATCAATGGCTGCATTAAGAAAAATTACGCCTGAGTTGAATGAGGTTAAAGAGCGTTATAAAAATGATCGTCAGTTAGCAGGTACTGAAACAATGAAGCTAATGAAAAAGCATGGAGCCAACCCGCTTGGTGGTTGTTTACCTTTGTTGGTACAAATGCCTTTTTTTATAGGCTTCTTTTTTGCTTTGCGAGAAATGGTTGAGCTCAGATATAGTTCTCTGGGGTTCTGGACCGATCTCTCTTCGCCCGATCCATATTTTGTTTTGCCTTTTGTTTTTGGGGTGTTGATGTTGTTAACACAAAGGCTAAATCCTCAGCCTGCTGGTATGGATCCAACCCAGGCTCAAATAATGAAATATATGCCAGTTATGTTTTCTGTATTCTTTTTGTTTTTTCCTGCTGCTTTATGTTTGTATACAGTTGTGAACACCGGTGTTCAGTTGGGCCAGCAAAGTTATCTTTATAGGCAGCAGGGCGCACTTAGCAAGGAATAGTAATGCAGTCTGTATTTGCTTTAGCAACCCCTCCTGCTAAATCAGCGATTTGTATTTTTAGAGTTTCTGGTGAGGGTTGTCATGCCCAATTAGCTAAAATTATTAATAATAAGCATTTTGAAATTGGTCGTTTCCATGTAAGGGAGTTTTTTAGCAAAAGTGGTTTGGTTGATAAGGCAGGGCTTGTTGTTTTTAAGGGGCCCAATAGTTACACCGGTGAAGATTCTTTTGAAGTTTATGCTCATGGGAGTTTGGGCATAATGTCCTCTTTTGTTGATCTTTTTAAAAGCGTTGGTTTTGATGAAGCAGTTGGTGGTGAGTTTACTAAGCGTGCTTTTTTAAATAATAAAATAAGTTTAAATGAAGCAGAGTCTCTTGTAGATCTTATTGATTCGGTTGATGAGCAGGGTGTCTTGCTATCAACTAGGTCCCTTTTTGGTGGGTTGTCTAAAAAGGTCCTAGATTTTGCAAGTGACATTGATAAGTTGCGGGTTAGTGTTGAGGCTGAAATAGATTTCTCAGATGAGGGCGAGGATTATATGGACGATAATATTGTTTTAGGAATAAACAATCTTAAAAATAATTTTAGTTTGTTTTTAGGTGGTTGTATAAATAAGAAAACGATGAGTAAAAAAAACAAGGTGCTTTTAGTGGGGCCGGTTAACTCGGGTAAGTCTTCAGTTTTTAATAGGCTGCTAGGTTTTGAAAGGGCAATTGTTTCAAATGTTCCTGGTACTACAAGAGACTTGATTAGCAGTGAGCTTTTTTATGAATCAAGCGTCTTTTCAATTCAAGATTCTGCTGGAATAAGAAAGACAGATGATGTCGTTGAAAATGTGGGTATTGGCCTATCTTTGTCTGAGATTGAAAATTCTGATCTTGTGATTGGTATTTTTGAGGGTTCTGAAAAGTCTTCGGTTAAAAACTTTAGGGCTTTAACTAAAAATACTTTTTTTATTTCTGTTCAAAATAAAATTGATATTCATTCATGTGAAAAAGATTTTTTTGATTGTTGTGTATCTGCAAAAACAGGAGATGGGTTTGATAAGTTACAAGATTTAATTTTTTCATTTTTCAGCAAGTCAACCAAAAAGAAAGGTTATAGTTTTCTTGTTAGAGATCGGCATGAGGCTCTATTTAAAGGTGTTTTAGAGTGTTTGCAGTCTGCTGAGGCTGGTTTGGTAAATAAAGATTCTTTAGAGCTTGTTGCTGAAGATCTTAAGGTTGCTAGGTCATATTTAGATGAGTTGGTTGGAAAAAAATTTTCGGATTCTTTGCTTGGTGACATATTTAAAAATTATTGTATAGGTAAATAATCTGTTATTAATTTGTGAATTTTTTTGTAAGGTTTTTTTTGATAACAGGTTATTAAGTATTAATATTCTTTAAAAGAACATAGTTCCTAGGTTTTTATAAATCCTTCTTTGCTATTAACCTAAAGGCTTTAATAGAGTTTTCAACAGAATGAATGTGACTTAATAGAAATAACAATAGGTATATAATATTAATATTAAAAATATAATTATATGAATAGATACGATGTCATAGTTGTGGGTGGCGGGCATGCCGGTGTTGAGGCAGCTTATGCTGTTCATAAGGCAGGACTAACTTGCGCACTTGTAACCTTTAGTTCTGAGTCTATAGGCCAGATGTCATGCAATCCAGCTATTGGTGGGCTGGGTAAATCACATATTGTAAGAGAGATCGATGCGATGGGAGGCATAATGCCTATTGCAACAGATTTGTCTGGAATACAGTATAGAACACTCAACACCCGAAAAGGTGATGCAGTTCAATCATTAAGAGTTCAGTGTGATAGAGACTTATATAAGAAAGCAGTACAAAAAACACTAAAAAAAACAGAAATTGATATTTTTGAAGAGGAAGCCAGAGACCTGATAATTAAAAACACAAGTGTAAAAGGTATTATTACTAATAAACGCGAAATCCTTTCAAAGAAAACAATACTTACAACCGGAACATTTTTGAATGGAAAAATGTATACAGGAGATGAAGTTCAAAAAGGGGGCAGAATTGGCGAAGGTACAGCCATTCCTTTGTCAAAAAAACTTTACTCTTTAAACCTACCCATGGGAAGGCTTAAAACTGGAACCCCTGCAAGGATTAAATACTCAAGCATCAATACTTCAGTAATGGAGGAACAACCTGGAGAGAGACCAACACCATGGATGTCTTTATATAATCAACCAAAAAAACATAAAAAACAACTATCATGTTTTATTACTAGAACAAACAAAGAAACACATAAAATTATAAAAAAGAATATACATTTATCTGCAATGTATTCTGGAAACATTGAGGGTGTTGGCCCAAGGTACTGCCCCTCAATCGAGGACAAGGTTTTAAAATTTAAAGACAAAAACACCCACCAAGTTTTTATTGAACCAGAGGGAATAAAAAAAAATCTAATATATCCAAATGGAATTTCAACCAGTTTACCAAAGGAAGCACAAAAGGAATTTATTAAATCAATTAGAGGCCTAGAAGACTCAAAAATTACTGAGTACGGATATGCAGTAGAATATGACTTTATTGATCCAAGGAGTTTAAAAAAGACACTTGAAACCAAGTTTTTAAGTAATTTTTATTTGGCTGGTCAGATAAATGGAACAACAGGCTATGAAGAGGCTGCTGGCCAAGGCTTAATAGCAGGCATAAATGCGGCAAGAGCAATCAAAAAAAAAGACGGAATAGTATTAGAGAGAGACGAGGCATATATAGGAGTCCTGGTAGACGATTTAACAACCCACGGCATAACTGAACCCTACAGGATGTTTACTAGCCGCGCTGAATACAGATTAATGCTCTCTCAAAACAACGCCGAGCAAAGGCTGCTTTTTAAAGCATACAGACTTGGATTAATCGAAAAAGATAGAATGCAAAAATATAACCAAAACGAAGCGGACTATATAAGCTTTCTTAACTCCTTAAAGAAAATCAAAACAACAAAAACAACAAACAAACAAAACAAAACAATTTTTCTCAATGAAAAGAGAAGCATCTACGATCTCTTAAGCAGAACAGATTTGGACAAAAACAAACTATTTAAACCCAAACCAAACGAAAAAAACCACTACGAAAGAGCCGTAACAGAATCGAAATATAAAGGATATGTAGAAAAACAGAAAAGAGAAATCAATAAAACAAAAAAACAAAACACCAAAAAAATTCCTCATAAACTTGACTTCCAAACCATTCAAGGCCTCTCCAACGAAGTTAAGGAAAAACTTAATAAACTTAAACCAGAAACCATAGGCGAGGCATCAAAAGTCGAAGGAGTAACACCAGCAGCAGTGAATCTAATATTAATTCAAATAAAAAAACTTGAAATGCTTAAACAATATGCATGATTCTTTCAGCACAGAACAAAAAAAGAAAATTATTACATTTATCAATCTGGCGCTCAAGTTCAACAAAACCCACAACATTTTTTCAAGAAAAAACCATAACGAAGTTTATGAAAAAGATATTCTTGATTGCCTACCCTTAATTGAATTCTTAAAAAAAAACGATAATGTTTTAGATCTTGGAACAGGAGGGGGATTCCCAGGGGTTCTTTTATCGATTGCAAAGCCTAGCAACCAAATTAACTTACTAGAAAAAAATAAAAAAAAGTGTTACTTCCTTAAAATAGTTATTGACGAATTGAAATTAAAAAATACACGAATTATTAATAAGACAATAGCAAAGCAAAATACACTTGGAAAGTTTGACATTATCACCGCCAGAGCTTTCGCAAGCATTCAAAAGATTATAAATCTTACAAAAAACAACACCCATCAAAACTCGAAATATATTTTACTGAAAGGAAAAAAGCTTAATATTAAAGACGAGCTAAAAGACATCGACAAAAACAAATTAAGATATGAAATAATTAAACAAGAGGCAACAACAAAAGAGAGAAATATAGTTTTAATAGAAAAAAATGAATAAAATAATTGCAATTGCAAATCAAAAAGGAGGCGTTGGAAAAACAACAACAGCAGTAAATCTTGCTGCCAGCCTTGCAGCAACTCAAAGAAAAGTTTTGCTAATAGATCTAGATCCTCAGGGCAACGCAAGCACCGCAGCAGGAATACCAAAACGAGATAAAAACAGCCTTTACAACCACTATTTCGATAATAAAAAAATTGAAGAGTGTGTTTATGATAGTAACGATAATTTTAAAATCATTCCCGGGGGCGAAGACCTTATAGCCCTTGAGGTAGCAATTAGGAACGACAACAAACAAGGGTTTTTATTAAAAAGCCTTAAGCCATTATCAAAAACATATAATTATACAATTATAGACACTCCACCCACCCTCAATCAGTTAACCATAGAAGGCCTTTTTTGTGCCTCAGGAACCCTGATTCCACTTCAATGCGAATATTACTCCTTAGAGGGGGTCACAGGCCTCATGAATACCATTCAAACAATGTCAGACAAAAATATGTCATCAAACAGAGTGCTTGGAATAGTTAGAACAATGGTTGACATGAGGAATAACTTAGCAAAAGAGGTTTCAGAAGAGTTAGAAAAACATTTTCAAAACTTATTGTTTAATACGCTTATACCAAGGAATGTAAAACTAGCCGAAGCTCCAAGTCATGGAACATCTGGTATAAAATATATGCCAAACTCCTATGGTGCAAAAGCATACTTAGCGTTGGCGGGAGAGCTAATTAGAAAGGTGGAATATGTCTGAGGAAAATAAAACTCTTAATAAGGGACTCGAAGCGCTTTTAGGTCAATCAAACTCAAATCAAAGATCTGTTAAAGATATAGAAGTTTCAAAAATTAAGCCAGGAAGATTTCAACCAAGATCAAATTTTGATAAAGATAAGCTAGCAGAGTTAACTGAGTCAATAAAAAAACAAGGCGTACTTTCTCCAATTCTTGTGAGAGAGCTTGGTCTTAATGAGTTTGAAGTTATTGCCGGAGAAAGAAGGCTTAGATCTTCAAAAATGGCAGGACTAGAAACAATACCCTGCTTAGTGGATCAAAAAAAAGACGAAGATGCTCTTATATCTGCCCTCATAGAAAACCTTCAAAGGGAAGATTTAAATCCGGTTGAGGAGGCAAAAGGGCTTGACCGCCTAAAAAGAGAGTTTGGTCTAACACAAGACGAAGTGGCATCTTCAACAGGAAAAGCAAGAAGCACAATTGCTAATTCTTTGAGAATACTTTCACTTCCAACTTTAGTTTTAGATATGCTATCGAGTGGAAAAATAGAAAAAGGGCATGCAAAACTTCTTGCATCGATGCAACCAAACAAGGCAGAAGAAGTCGCAAAAAAAATCATTAAGGAGGGCCTTACCGTAAGAGATTTAAGTAACTTATCCCTAAAAAGCAAATCTAAACTCAACTCAAGGCCAAAACAAAAAGATACAGATGTTTTAAATATCGAAAAAGAGATGTCAGAAATATTTGGACATAAAATTGAAATAGAAGCAAAAAATATAAAAACTGGAAAAGTTTCAATAATTTACAAAACTTTAGACGAGTTAGATAACATAATATCTAAGATCAAAAATAAATAATAAAAATCTTGTCTATACATTGATATGTTTTTATAATTCTCGCCACAAATATTAATCACTCCTATATAAATAATTTGAAGACTATCAACCAAAAACTTAAATTAATAATCCTTTTAAATTCAATTATTTTTATCATTGGGACCATTGCAAACACTTTCTTTGCAGTCATTGCACTTTGCTATATTGCTACAATGTTTTTGATATATTATTTTGGAAGCAAAATTAAAGACTATGCCATTAACATTGGTTACATATGGGTTTCAAAGTGGACTGTTTTCATAATTTTTTTAGTAATATCTGGTTTATATTTGTTTGACTCTTTTTTATACTTATTAGTAATGTTTTTTATATTCAATTTATCGGTAAATCCAGCAGATTTTTTTGTTGAAAAGGAGCTAGACAGAAATGGCATCTGAACTAACCACAGAATCTTATATCAGTCATCATCTCACAAATCTAACATGCGGAAAAACATCTGAGGGTTGGACTTGCGATCCATACAAAGTAGATCAAATGGGATTTTGGGCATTTCATGTGGATTCTTTGTTTTGGTCAATTGGACTTGGAGCGCTGTTTGTTTTCTTTTTTAGGAAGGCTATTTCTAAAAATACAGATGCAAGTGTTGCTCCTAAAGGAATTCAAAACTTTGTTGAAATGAGCATCGAGTTTGTAGAAGACAACGTTCAGTCACTATTTGGCTCAGTAAAGAACACACTAATTGCGCCCTTAGCGTTGACTGTTTTTGTTTGGATATTATTAATGAATTTAATGGATCTTGTGCCAGTAGACTTTCTACCTGTTTTGGCTGGTCATATTGCATACGCAGTGGCTGGAGAAAGCATAGAGTGGATTAAAGGACCAGAATCTTTTTACTTTAAAGTTGTTCCAACAACTGACCCAAACATAACTCTTGGAATGGCTTTTGGTATATTTATACTTACAATTTATTACAGCGTTACTGTTAAAGGTTTAAAGGCTTTTGTCGCAGAGCTGACCCTTCACCCTTTTGGTAAATATTTAATACCAGTCAACTTCGTATTAGAAATGGTTAATTTTATTGCAAAACCAATATCACTTGGCTTGCGGTTGTTTGGGAATTTATATGCGGGTGAAATGATATTTATCTTAATTGCATTAATGTTATTTTTTAGTAG
>CENJ01049429.1_pt1 | contig 40997 bp, 38 predicted proteins | sample 356161 | NCBI WGS metagenome assembly CENJ01 (sample SAMEA2619531, study PRJEB7988) | marine metagenome | biome: marine biome (ENVO:00000447); feature: surface water layer (ENVO:00002042); material: "saline water (ENVO:00002010), including plankton (ENVO:xxxxxxxx)" | depth 5 m | reverse complement strand
ATTGAAAATAAAGATCGAGCTCCAACAATATCATTTTATTCAAATAAAAAAACATCTAAAGAAATCTCAAATACATTACATAAGTTCAAAATTGCTACTAGAAATGATAATTTTTATGCATGGAGATGCTTAGAACATTTGGGTGTAGACACTAATGATGGTGTAGTAAGATTAAGTATGACACATTATAATAATTATAATGATACTGAAAATGTACTTAAAGCATTAGAAAAAATTTAATTTGCTCTATAATAATCTTTGTACCACTCTATAAATCTACTTATTCCAATTTTAATATTAGTTTTTGGCTTATAACTAGTATATTTTTTTAACTTATTTATATTTGAATGAGTTTTTACAATATCTCCAACTTGTAAAGGTAATTTTTTAGTTTTAGAAATCTTATTTAGATTATTTTCAATATGTTTTAAATAATCTAGTAGTTTTTTAGGTGTTCCATTCCCAATATTAAATATTTCATAGGGTATAGATTTTTTTGATTGTTTTTTAATTAAAGAATAAATTCCATCAACAATGTCATCAATATATGTAAAATCTCTAAAATGGTTTCCTTTATTGTACAACTCAATTGGCTGATTATTTAGTATATTTTTTGTAAATTTAAATAAAGCCATATCTGGTCTACCAAAAGGCCCATAGACAGTAAAAAATCTAACTCCTGTACAAGGCAATTTATAAATATATGAATACGAATGTGCCATAACTTCATTAGATTTTTTTGTTGCTGCATAAAATGATAATGGCTTATCAGTTCTATTAATTTCACTTAGTGGAAATTTTTTTGTATCACCATAAACAGAACTTGTAGATGCGTAAATTAGATGCTTAATATTATTATGTCTTGAAATTTCTAATACATTGAAGAAACCTTCTAAATTACTTTTAAAATAAGTTCTTGGTTCTTTTATTGAGTATCTGACCCCAGCTTGAGCAGCAAGATGAATAATATATTTAATATTATTTTTTTTTACAATATTATTTAATTTTTTATATTCACATATATCAATCTTATAAAATAAAAATTTTTTATTTTTTTTTAATTCTTTAATTCTATTTTTTTTTAAATTTATATCGTAATAATTATTTATATTATCAATTCCTATTACTTCAGTATTTTTATTTAAAATTTTTTTTGATAAATGATATCCTATAAACCCTGCTGCTCCAGTAATTAAAATACTCATCAATTAATTTGTAGGCATTTTAAATTCCGGGCCCTTTTGAATACTTTTAGGCCATCTTGAAGTAACAGTTTTTAACTTTGTAAAGAATCTAATACCTTCTGCTCCATGCATAGCATGATCACCGAATAGGGATTGTTTCCAGCCACCAAAGCTATGAAAAGCCATAGGAACAGGAATAGGTACATTAACGCCTACCATTCCAATTTTACAATTGGTTGTAAAATGCCTAGATATTTCTCCATCAGAAGTATAAATACTAGTTCCATTACCAAAGGCGTGGTTGTTGAGTAATTTCAAAGCCTCATCATAATTATTAACTCTTACAACAGATAAAACGGGTCCAAAAATTTCTTCTTTGTATATTTTCATGCCCTCAGTTACTTCATCAAATAATGTAGGGCCTATAAAATAACCATTTTCATATCCTTGAATTTTTAAATTTCTTCCATCAAGTATAAGCTTGGCGCCTTCCTGCACTCCCGATTCAATGTAATTTTCAATTTTTTGTTTATGTTCATTTGATATTACAGGTCCCATTTGTGCTAAAGAATCAGTCCAAGGGGCTACTTTAAGACTTTCAGCCTTATTACTGATTTTTTCAATCATTTTGTCAGCAATTTCTCCAACAGCAACTGCTACTGAAACTGCCATGCATCTTTCACCTGCTGAGCCGTACGCAGCTCCCATTATACCATCGACAGCTTGATCAAGATTTGCATCAGGCATTACTACAAGATGATTTTTCGCACCTCCTAGTGCCTGTACTCTTTTTCCATTTTTTGCTGATGTCTCATAAATATATCTTGCCACTGGAGTTGAACCAACAAAGCTTACAGATTGTATTTTTGGTTCAGCAAGTATCATATCAACTACTGTTTTATCTCCATTAAATACATTAAAAACACCTTCAGGTAATCCAGCTTCTAAAAATAATTCTGCTAATTTTAAACTACAAGATGGGTCTTTTTCAGAAGGTTTTAAAATAAAAGCATTTCCACATGCAATTGATATTGGGTACATCCACATAGGAACCATTGCAGGAAAATTAAACGGTGTAATTCCAGCGGTAATTCCTAAAGGCTGTCTAAATGACCATGAATCAATATCAGTTCCTACATTTTGTGAAAATTCTCCTTTCAATAAATGTGGGATTCCACATGCAAATTCAACTACTTCTAATCCTCTGATAACTGACCCCCTTGCATCATCCAAAGTTTTACCATGCTCAGAAGAAACAAGCTTAGATAAATTATCAATATCCTTTTCTATAAATTCTTTATATTTTTGCAGTATTCTTGATCTTTTAAGAGGAGTAATATTCGACCAATTTAAAAATCCATTTTCTGAACTTTTTATTAATTGTTTAAAATCTTCAGTATTAGATAATACTACCTCACCTATGATTTCACCCTTTGAAGGATCAAATATGTCAATATAACTGTCAGAGTTAGTTATTTTTTTTCCATTTATATAATTTTTAATTTGATATTTTGACAGAGTCATTTTTAAAGTCTTCAATATTATTTAATAATAAGTTTAAAAACGTTTTTTCATCTGAATTAGTAACACAATCTTCTAAATTTTCAATTAATTTAATAGCTTTTTCATATTCAAAAAAATTATCATTGGTCAAATATATATCTTTATGAAAAGTAGTTTCTACATGATCTGAATAAAATAATTCTTCAAACATTTTTTCCCCTTTTCTTAAACCTGTATACGTAATCCCTATATCTCCATTAGGTAAATTTTCATTTTTTACAGTATAGCCATACAATTTAATCATTTTCATTGCTATGTCATAAATTTTAATTGGCTTGCCCATGTTCAAAAAATAAATATTTCCAGAATTATTAATAGTAGATGAATATAAAACTAGTCCAATTGCTTCGGAAATTTTCATAAAATATCGAGTTATATCAGGATGAGTAATAGTTATATTTTCTTTATTTTTTAATTGTTCATTAAATCTTGGAATTACTGAACCAGTAGATCCTATTACATTACCAAACCTCACTATATTTACTTCTGTATTCAAATTTTTATAATTATGAGCAAATGTCATTGAAATTTTTTCAGCAAATCTTTTTGAGGCACCCATAATATTTGTTGGTCTAACTGCTTTATCTGTTGAAATTAATACAAATTTTTCAATATTATATTCATAACATTTTTTTAAAACATAATAAGTGCCTAATATATTATTATTACATGCAGAAATTAAGTTTGTCTCTAAAATTGGAACATGCTTATATGCTGCAGCATGAAAAACAATTTGGGGTTTGTATAGTTTGAAAATTTTATCAATCTCCTTACTGTTTGTTACAGATACTAGTTTAAAAAACAATTTATTATTAATTTTTAAATTATTAAGTTCAATTTCAAGTTTATAAATATTGTATTCTGAATTATCAACTAGAACAATTGAGTCTGGCTTTAAATTTGCAATTTGATTTGATAATTCAGAACCTATTGAACCACCTGCTCCTGTTATTAGAATTCTTTTATTATTAATAGTTTTAGCAATCTGATTGTAATCAATTTCAATTTCTCTATCTAAAATATCATCTAAATTAATTTCATTTAAATTTTTATAGGTATCTAAAAATAATTCATTTGCGAGACTATCAATAAACCTGACTCTAATTGCAAATTTAGTAAATTTTTTTTTTAAACTTTGATTATAATTTAGATTATTTTTTTTGTTACATATAATTACATGAGATATGTAATTTAATTTACAAATTTCATTAATATCATCTACAGAAAATATTTTTTTGTTATTAACTTTTTCATTTTTTTTAGATTTATCATCAGAGATAAATCCAAAAATATTTTTAAAGCCAATTTTATTTGCTACCTCAGTTGATAAATCATTTACTCCATATATTAAAATTGATAATTTAGATTTTTGAATTTTTTCTGAAATAAGAAAATTATTGTAGATACTAACGAATAAGATTCTTGAAATGGAAACAAATGAAAAAAATATTAGAGATTGTACAACACCAAAAGATCTTGGAAAATTTGATATTTTTGAAAAATATAAAATTAAAGTTATAATCAAAGTATAAATTAAAATTGATTGTGATATTTTAAACAATCCAGAAAAGTTTTGGTATCTAAATATATTTGAATAAAGTCCTGTATAAAAAAAAATAGGAATAAATATTAGAACTCCAACGTGTATTATTGGTTGATTATAAAATTCTAAAAAAAATTTATCAAATCTTAAAGACAAAGCTAAAAAAGAAGATAAGTAGAAAAATGTAATATCATTTATTAACACTATAAAAACTTTTAATTTTCTAGGAAGAAGAGTTAATCTACTTTTAAAGTTATTCATTTCTTATATTTTTTCTTGATAATACAATTATTAAAGTTCGAAATAATATTTTGAAATCAAAAAAAACTGATTGATTTTTACAATAATAATAATCAAATTCTACCTTTTTATCTATAGATAAGTTATCTCTACCATTAATCTGGGCAAATCCAGTTATTCCAGGTTTAAATAGATGAATATTTCTCTTCACTCTTTTTTCTATTAAATCATGTTGATTATACAAAGCTGGTCTTGGTCCAACCAGTGACATATCACCACTTAAAACTGAAATTAATTGAGGTATTTCATCTAGACTTGAAGATCTAAGAAATTTTCCAAATTTTGTAATATGATCAGAATAATTATCTAATTTATGTGTAGCCAATTCAGGAGTATTTATTTTCATAGTTCTAAATTTTGGCATTTGAAACTTATTATTATTTTTACCAATTCTTAAAGAGAAATAAAATATAGGGCCAACTGAATCAATTTTAATTATAATACTTATAATAATCATTGGAATTAATAAGGTGCATAATAAAATTATACAGGTAAACTTATCAAAAATGTTTTTAAACATTATAAATTAAAGTCAGAATCTGAAGATTTAAATACATTTTTTAAATCAATAAAAACACTTTTATTTTTCAATAGAGATTTAATTTTTTTTATTCCCATATTGATAAATATGTTATGAGGTACTGATAAGATAACTCCATCAAATTTTTTTAAATTTAAATTCTTTATCATGCTAGTTTTATATTTTTTATTTATTAAATTTTCATCTACAAGAGGGTCATAAAAATAAGTATTTTTAAATTTTTTCTTGAGCATCAAGAATAATTCAATTGATTTAGAATTTCTGAAATCATCAATATTTTCCTTAAATGTAATACCCATGATTAAAATTTTTGCATTTAGTGGATTAATCTTCTTTAGCTTAATAATTTTTATAAAATTATCATATATATATTTGACCATACTTTCATTCATGTATCTGCCTGCTAAAATAATTTTAGATTTATAATTATTTTTTTTAGCAATAAAAGATAGATAATATGGATCTATACCAATACAATGTCCACCGACTAATCCTGGATAATATTTGGAAAAATTCCATTTTGTGCCTGCTGCATTTATTACATTTTTTGTATTTAAACCTAATTTATTAAAAATAATTGATAATTCATTTACGAAAGCAATATTTATATCTCTCTGAGTATTTTCTATAACTTTTGCTGCCTCAGCAGTTTTAATATCATTTATTTTATAAATCCCAGCTTTTATAATTTTACTATATAGATAAGAAATATTTTTTAGTGTTCTACTATTATTTGAAGCCACTATTTTTTTTATTTTTGATAATGTATGTTTTTTATCACCAGGATTAATTCTTTCAGGAGAATAAGCACAAAAAAAATCTTTATTAAATTTTAATTTAGAATTTTTTTCTATTATAGGCGCACAAAAACCCTCAGTCACTCCTGGATAAACTGTAGATTCGTAAACAACAACATCACCTTTATTTATATATCTAGATATTAATTTTGTTGCTTTTTTTAAATAACTTAAGTCTGGTTGAGTATTTTTTTTTATTGGTGTTGGAACAGTTACAATAAATATATTCGATTCATTTAATTTTTGCAAATTTTCTTTATCTAGAATAACCGAATTACTAAGTTTGAATTTTTTTTTAAGACTTTCAGTTTTTTTCTTATCTATATCATATGCGATAGTTTTAAATTTTTTTTTTAATTCTAAAAAAAGGGGTAAGCCAACATAACCTAAACCAATAACAGCTATTTCAAATTTTTTCATACAAGACTTCTATAATATTCATTAAATTTTTGAATAATTATTTTTTGAGAGTATTTTTTTTCTATATTATTCTTAGCATTTATTCCAAGTTTTATTCTAAGATTTGAGTTATTAAATAAAAGTTCAAATTTTTTTTCAATTTCTTTAATATTTTTGTTATTAACTAAATACCCATTATACCCATTTTCAATTATTTCATTGTAACCATAAATATCAGACGCTATACAAGGTAAATTGGCAGAACCAGCCTCCATTAACACGTTACCAAAACCTTCTCTATGACTTAGACTAATAAACAGATCTGCAATTAAATAATATTTTTCAATCTTTTCATCAAAATCTATGATAATTATTTTATTAGATAATTTAAAATATTTTTTTTTAATTATTTTTTTTAGTTGCATTTCATCATCACCAACAAGAAGCAAAGTAATGTTTCGATTTGATTTTAAAATAGAACTAAATAATTCTAAAAGATTAATAATACCTTTATCATTATTAAATCTTCCTACATATAAGAGAACAAAATCGTTCTGATCAATATTCAACATTAATTTAAATTTTTTTTTTGAAAAGCTTTCTATTTTAAAGTTTGAAATATCTATTCCATTTATTGATCCATTACCTAAAACCTTGATTTTTTCTTTTACTACTATGTTATTATTTATTAGAAAGTTTTTTTGAGAAAAACTATCGCAAAGAAGATGTGTTGATAATTTTGAAATTATTTTGTCTGAAATTTTAAGAATGAAAAGAAAAAAAGAGCTAGTTTTATTATTATACCAGACTTGACCTGTAAAAGTATGGATTCTTATTTTAATATTTAAAATATATGATGCAAACATAGAAAGTAATCCAGTTTTAGGATTCATTGAATGCACAATTGAAAAACGATGTTTATTCAAAATTAAAATTAGTTTTAATAAGCAAATTAAATCATTAAATAAATTAATTTTTCGTGAAAAACTTAGGTTAATTAATTTAAAATCATAACCATTTAAATATTTATTTAAACTTTTAGCGTCCTTACAAACTATGAAAATTTCATAATCATTATTTATACTCTTTAAATTGTTTAACATGAACAATTTAACTGGTTTATATGTTGTAGAAATAAAACAAATTTTTATTTTATTCATCTATTTTAAAATAAGTGAATGAATATTTTTTTTCAAATAAATTATTAAGTTTTTTACATGAGAATTTAGTTTTATTAGTTAAAACATCTAAATAATAGCTATTAAATTTAAAATATATAAAAATTTTTTTTATAAACATAATTATATTGAAATGTATTACTAAATTATTAAATATAAAAAATTTTTTGTAAACTAAGTTTTTTAATTTTTGATTATTAGCTGTTATATATATTTGATTAATAACTTTTTTTTGAATTAATAAATTTATAATATTTCCAAGATCATTAATGTGAATTAAACTAAAACATGCATTTTTGTCTATAAGATATATAAATAAATAATATTTGATAATTTTCTTGATTGAAATTATAAATTTTGGATAGTATTTATCAGAATAAACTAGTGGTACTCTTAATATTAAATAATTGAATTTATTATTATTTTTATTTTTTTCTATTAAGTAATTATCTATGTCGAGTTTAGATTTACCATATTCATTTAATGGTTTTTCAAGAGCTTGTTCATTAATAATAATATTTTTAGTAGAAAATGTATTTCCATAAACAGACAGTGAGCTTATTTGAATAAAAGTTATTTTTTTTTTATTTTTATAGATAATTTTTTTTATAATTTTTCTAATTAAATAATTGTTGATATATTCAAAAGATTTAATGTTCCTATGATTACCAATACAATTTATAAAGTAATCAAATTTATTTATTTTATCTGAAAAATAAATTTTATTTGATTTTTCATAATAATATATTTCATCAGAATTAAATGTGAAAGATTTTTTTCTAACTAGTTTTTTACAATTATATCCATATTTTATCAAATTATTGAAAATGTTCTTACCTATAAATCCATTACCACCTAGTATCAGAATACTTTTATTCATTTTTTTTAAATTTTAAGAAATTAAATAAACTTGGAGAAACTAAAATAAATAACAATATTATAAACTTAGATTTATGTCTAAATGCTGTACCAAAATTACCTGTTCCTAAAGAATAAACCAGCAAAAGAGATATTAATAAAATTAAAATTAATGTCTGCATTTTATTGTAATGTTTAAATTTATTAATTTCAAAAACTAATAAGGTAAAACAAATTAAAACAAAACTGGAATCTATAAATGGTATAATATGATCAAATTTTTTTAATTCCCATATAAAAGGACTTCCAATAAAATAGATTGCCCTAATTGGGGTAAGATAAATGAATTCAATAAAATTATAGGGAATTAAAAAAAGGGGGAAACTCGCCAAACCTTTATGTTTTAAAATTATATTATTCTTATAGTTATAAGCGAACTGATCTAAATTTTGACTTTTTAATGCAAATTCATTTATGTAAGGTACTTTAATTAACAAATAATACAAAAAATCTGTAAATAATAATAATGTTGGAAATATAATTATTAAAGATAGGAATAAATATTTTAATTTAAATTTTGATGATAAAAAACGTATATTTAAATAAATAAAATAAATTATATAAATGACTAATGTTATTAGCATTGGTGCGTGTAAAAAATAGTGGGGCAGTGAAAATATTATAGCAAGTATAAAGTATCTTAATTTTAAATTTTGTATATAATTTAAAAAAAAATATAAACTTAAAAGTAAGAACATTAATACATAAGGTTCACGCATAGAGAGTACAGAATAATTAAAAATTGATAAAATTGATGCACTTAAAAAAGAATTAAATAATGAAATTTTTTTATTTTCATCAAAAATCTTAAGACTTATTAAATACACCAAATATATACTCATTAAACTTACAAAAATACTTAATGATTGTAGAATAAAAATATTTCTTCCAAAAAAGGAATAAAACAACGCACAAAAATAAGAATAAAAATAAGTTGTATGAAATCCCTCAGAAATAAGTTTATTAATTAATTGATGAGTATCTAAATATCCACCATATTCCCAAGCTTTTCTTTCAAAAGACAAAGCATCCATATTTCCATCAATAATATAAAAAAAATAATTATTAATAATTACTAAAAATAATTTGGAAATAAGGGCATAAACAAGAACAATTGACACATTTTTGTAGTAATAAGAAATTATTATTATTAATAAAAAATTTATTGATGAGAAAAATAATACATTCAACATTTTCTCAATTGACTTTCCAATGAAAGTTATACTTTTGACACATATTTTCTAGAGAAAAATCATTTTTTATTCTCTTTATTGATTGTGAAACAATTTTATTTTTTACATAATTGTAATTATTCTTTTCATACAAAAATAATAATTTTTTATATATTGCTTTATAATCTTCTTTTTCAAATAGAAGAAAATCATCATTTAAAATATTAGAACTATCACCAGTATTAGTACTAATTGAAATTATTTTTGTTGCTAGTGCTTCCAATACCACATTTGGAAATCCTTCACCAAAAGAGGTAGATATATGTACATCCATTCCATTATAAATAATACTCATATTTTCAGTAGTTTCTAATAATTTTGTATTTTCAATAATATTATTTTCTTTTAATTGCTTAATTAATAATTTATTTTTATTACTAATATTCTCACCAATTAATATTAGTTTCCATTTAGTCTTTTTTCTTTTAAAAAGTTCTAAAGCTTTAAATAATGTAAGAAAATCTTTTTGAGGATGCCATCTTGATACCATTCCAATTACAAATTCATCATCTGCAATAAATTCATTTTCTCTAAATTCTTTTCTTAATAAAAAATTTTCTTTTAAACTTTTGAAATCATAACCATTATATATAATTGTAAAGATTTTATAATTATATTTTATGGATTTATGAAAATTATATCCAGATTGAGAATTTATAAAAATTTTTTTAGGTATTACAAATGATAATAATGCATTTAATTTAATTAAAATTTTTAATGAAAAAGATTGATAGTCATTTTTTAAATCTGCATTTCGTATATTCCAATAAATATTCTTGTACCCTAATAATCTTCCAATTATACCTATATAAAAATCTGCGTGATAAAGCCAAGACTGTATTACATCTGGTTTAAAATTTCTAATAGTTGAAATAGTTTTATAAATATTATAAATTAATAATATTGGATTTTTAATTTCAATTTCTAATATTCTGACGTGACTTAATTTATTTAATTTTTTTGTATAAAATCCATTTTTTTTTAAAGAGATAATAAAATGATTATTTTTATAGTCACTTTTAATTAATTTAAATAAAGTTGTTTCAGCACCTCCAATGTTTAAAGATGTGATACAATGTAAAATATTCATTAATCAATGTTTTCTTTACAAATTTTAATTAAATTTTTTCCATAATTATTAAATGTGTTTTCTTTTAAATAACGTTCAAAGTTTAAATTATCAAAATTAGTTAATTTCTTTCTATAAACACTATTCATTTTTGCTGCAAGTTCATCAATATCTTTATTTTTGAATAGAGTTCCTATTTTATATTTTTTAATAATGTATGAAAATATTCCAATATCTGAGGTAATAAAAGGTTTCTTAAAATTAATAGCTTGAGATAAAACACCACTTGATGTTACTTTTGTATATGGAAGGATAAAACAATTAGCCATATTCATATATTGTATTAATTCTTTATCTTCTACATAATTAGATATAAAAATTACATTTTCCTCAATATCTAGTTGTTTAATCATGTCGGTCCAAAATTTTTTATTTTTATACCAAATCTCTCCAATGATAATAAGTTTAATATTTGAGTTCTTAATTTTAGATAAAGCTTTCAATAAATAATCTAAACCTTTATATTTTCTAATAAAACCATAATACATGAAATTAAAAGTTTTGTTTTCTTTTGGTTTAAATGGTATTTTTTCTATTTTATAAATTGGGTGATTTAAAAAAATATATTTTATTTTAGTGTTTAAAACCTCATAAACTTCGTCATTTGTTTTAGTTTCGTGAATAATAGCTAAATTTATTTTTTTATAAAAATATTTAATTAAAATATTTTTAAGTTTTGATATTTCATGATCTTTTAGGTTGTGGATAATCGACAAAAAAATAATTTTTTTATGAAAAAATTTAGTAAAAAAAATTATGAATAAATATAATGGTATTAAAAAAACATTCCAATATGGAAAAATTATAACATTTGGTTCAAATTTTTTAATTATAATCAATAATTTTAACCATGTAAAAGGATTATATGGTGTTATTATCTGATCATCATTTGTTACATTGTTTAACTTTTGAAATTTTCCTGGGTACATGAAGTTTGGATATAGTTTTTTATAATTAATCTTTTTTATTAATACTTTTTTACTTAATTCTTTTACTAAGTTATCATTAAATTTTGAAATGCCACCTCTATAAGGACTAAAAGGACCCAAATAGAGTATTTTAATTTTCGAATTTTTTATCAATTTGAGTTTCGAGTAATTTTCTATTTATTTTTATTAATTCTCCAATTATTCCAAGGAGAAATATTATTAAAGCTATAAAAATAAAAGTATTAGCAATAATTAAAGATTGAATTAAACCTGAATATTTAAAAAATATATAATAATATAAAAATCTAAATATCAAATATAAACCAAAAAAAAGAAAGGGTGAGCTAATTAATGAAAAAAATGGAATTGGTTTATAAACTGCAAAACACATTATTATTATTTTTAATTGATTGTATATAAATTGTGTATTACTTTTAAATAATCGTGATGGTCGTGTTGGCAGATTTGTATCTATTGATACCTCTCCTATTCTTAAATTATTGTCAGATGCTTGAATTAATGACTCTAACGTATAAGAAAATTTTGAAAAAATGTTTATTTTTGATGCGGCAACTTTATTATATGCTCTAAAACCACTTGTAGCATCACTAATTTTTTGCCCTACTATTATTTTAACCACAAACGAACCTAATTTTTGTAGCTTCTTTTTTAAAAAAGAAAATGTCTTGATATTTTCAATATCTCTCTTACCAATTACAATATCAGACTGATCGTTAATTATTGGTAAAATTAAGTCTTTTATATTTTTAGCTTTATATTGATTATCAGCATCTGTATTGACCAGAATATCGTAATCGGAATTTTTGAAGAAACTTAAACCTTTTTGAAATGTTTTCCCTAAACCAATATTAGTTTTATTTTTAAGTAAGTACGTAATTTTAATTTTTTTTGTTATTTCTAAAGTTTTATCTTTTGATCCATCATCTAAAATAAGGATGGAAATTTTATCAATTCCATCGATTTTTTTTGGAATTTCTCTAACTGTTTTTGCAATAACATTCTCTTCATTATAACAAGGGATTTGAATAAGTAATTTCATAAATTATTTATTCTATTTATAAATTTTTTTGTAATTTTAGAACTCTCATATAAATTAATTACCATATTTCTATCAGATTTTGGGATTTTATTTAGATTAGCGAGATTAAAACTATTTAAAAGCTCATTATCATTAGAAACAACTAAACCGCAATTAAGATGTTTTAGTAAAGCATTTTGACCTTCAGAAACATTTGAAATAACAACAGGAACCTCAAAATAAAGAGCTTCTAATAATGAGTTAGAGAGTCCTTCTCTTTCAGAATATTGAACGAACAGGTTTGAAATTTTATAGAAAACAAAATGATTAGGTAAATTATCAAATATTATAATATTTTTTTTTAATTTTTTTTTTTGAATTAATTGAGATAGTTCCTTAAATTGTTCACCATGTCCAATAATAATTAGTACCCAATGATTATTAGTTTGTAAAAATTTACTAAAAATATCAATTATTTTAATTAGTTTTTTTACTGGGGATAATCTACCAATACAAATCGCTATTTTTTTATTTAAAAAATTTTTAGTAAAATGATGTAATTCACTCTTTTGATTTGATAAATACTCTATATAGTTTGTGTCTAGCGGGTTATTTAAAATAAATAATTTATTGTTGAATATGTCGAATTGATCAATTAAATTATTTTTAATTTCATTTGATTGCACTATAATTAGATCTGCTGAATTATAAAAAATTTTAATTAATATTTTGAATAAATAATTTTCGAAGTTTTTTCTATTGTATTTTATTTTTAAATCAGTTGTTTCCCTTATTATAATTTTACTTTTTAAAAAAAATAATTTCTTACATATTAATGCTATTAAATTAAGGTGAGATATAGAGGAAAAAATATAATCTGGATTTATTTCTTTTATTACTTTTCTTATTTTGAAAATTGAATATGCAGATCTTTTTTTATTTAAGTAGTATATATTAATAATTTTTTTATTTAATCTATGTTCTAAAGTTTTGATATTTCCAATAACAATAATTGATACTGTAAAGTTATTATTTGACATTTGGTTTGCTAAATTAATTATAACATTTTCAGCTCCACCGACTGTTAAATTTTGGATTAAAAACGATATTTTTTTAATATTTACCTCTCTCAAATCTTGAGATAATTTCATTAATCAATTTATAATCCCCAAATTCTTTGACCAATATAAATTTATTTGATGTTTTCATATATATTCCTCCATCTACTTCAGAATTTGGAATTTGATTACTACCTACTATTAAATAACCTTTATCATTCATTGAGTTATGAATGTTTTTGATAATTTCAATTATCTTCTTTTCTTTAAAATAATTTAAATTAATTAAATTCATAACTCTAAATATATCATATTTTAATTGAAATTTATCAAATATGTTTTTCTTTGAAAAGTTAAAATAATTATATTTTTTTTGATATTCAAATATTTGTTTATCAATTAATTTCAATTTAAATATTTTATATTTATTTTTTTTCTTATAATAAATTAAATTATTTTTAAAATATAAATTAAGAAAAAATAATAAAAATCTATTAATAGGATAATATAAAATACTCTCTTTTTTAATAAAATTAAAAACAAAATTATAAAAATTTAATTCATATAGTTGATTATTTTCGCCAAATACTATTATTATATATTTACTGATCCTCAAGTAATAGATATTTTCATAAAAATCTGAACAATGAAATTTATTAATATTTAAACTAAAGTTTAATTGATTAAAAAAATCAATAGATGATCTACCATCACTTATTGCAGCATCATGTATATCAACTTTTTTTTTAAAATTTTGATTTGTTAAATAATTTATTATTCCTCTATCAAAATTGCCAAATCTACCCTCATAAGTTCTTTTATAGATTCCATTACTGTCTGCAAAATTTAATAGGATATGATCTTTATATTTACTAAATTTTTTTTTATGATTTGATATTTTATAAAGTAGTATTGAAATTCTTTTTCTATTTTTAGAAAAATTTTCAATTTTTTTTAATTTTTTTATATTATATATTCCAAATTTAATCATCTTTGTAATATGTAGATTATATATCTGAGCTTAAAATTTTTTATGAAAATTATAATAAAAGAGAATAATTTTATTTTAAAAAAATTACATATTATCATATTCATTAATTGATATTGCAAAAATTTAATATTTTTATTTTTTTTATTATTATTAATAAATCTATCTAATTCTCTTACATATTGATTAATTTTTATTTTTGATTCATTTTTATCATGTATATATCTTGTAATAAGTAAATCACTTATTTTTGTAAATTTTATTCTTTTATTTAAAGATAATCTTGACCATAGTTCAAAATCTCCAATAATATTAAATTTGTTATTAAAATTAAAATTTTTAGAAATTAAAATTTTTGATCTAATCATAACACTTGAAATAATAAAATAATTTTTTTTCATTAAATTTTCATTTAAATTTAATATATAATTATCAGGTATTATTTTATTTATTATATATTTTTCAGATTTTTCTATACAGTTAGTAAATGATATATCCGAGTTTGTTTTAATAATATTGTTCAGCTGTAATTCAATTTTTTTTTTAGACCAATAATCATCCACATCTAAAAAACATACATATTGTCCATTAACTTTTTTTAAAGCCTGATTTCTAGCATCATAAAGATTTCTAAATGTTGTATCATAGTAATATTTAATTCTTTTATCAGTAAAATTACTAATTAATTTTTTAGTTTCATCTGTTGATGCATTATCCCAAATTATAATCTCAATATTTTTATAACTTTGATTGATTATAGATTTAAGCGATCTATGAATGAATTTAGAACCGTTGTGGCAATTTATAACCGCGCTAACTAAGGTATTTTGATTCAACATATTTTATGTTTTAATAATTTTATTTATATCTAAATCTTGACTAATATTTATAAATTTATTTGAAATCAGGTAATTTCCAACGATTAAAAAATCCAATTCAGTGTTAAAAAAACAATTTATAGCATCTAATGGGGAATCAACAATTGGTTCACCTTTTACATTAAAGCTTGTATTTAGAACCACTGGACACCCAGTAATTTTATTAAATTCAGAAATAAGTCTATGATATCTTGGGTTATCGATTTTATTGACAGCTTGTGGTCTAGCAGAAAAATCAACGTGAGTTACTGCTTGTATAATATTCCTTTTACTTTTTTTTACTTTAACAATTTGTATCATAAATTTTGTAATTTGACTTGATTCAAACCAATCATGAAAATTTTCACAAAGAACTGATGGTGCAAAAGGTCTAAACTCTTCTCTAAATTTAATTTTTGAATTTACTAAATACTTATTATTTTTTGGTCTAGGATCAGCTACAATACTTCTATTTCCAAGAGCTCTAGGCCCAAACTCAGATCTTCCTTGAAACCAGCCTATAATATAGCCTTTAGAAATTAATTCCGCAGCAAACTTTGATGGATCCTCAAGATAAAAAGATTTAAGATTTTTATTTCTTATTTGTTTTAATATTTCTGTATTTGAATACTCATTTCCAAAATAAACATTACTAAAATTAATTTTATTTGATTTTAAGAATTTCTGATTTAATAAAGCACATACCCCAAGTGCTATACCTGCATCACTTGAAGCAGGTTGTATAAATAAATTTTCTATTTCAGTGTTTTCATATATATAATGATTCATAACACCATTTAAGGCAACTCCACCTGATAAACAAAGATTTTTTGTTTCACTATTTTTTATAGTATATCTAACAATTTCTGCAGCTAATTTATTAAGTACCACTTGAAGACTGGCAGCAATATCCTTATGTCGTTGTTCGATAGTTTCATTTTTTTTTCGAGATTTGCCAAATATTGATACTATTTTTTGTGAAAAATATTTAGCTTCACCAAATTTTACATTGATAGAAATAGATGGATGTTGAAAATAACCTTTATTAATTTTAAAAATAGATTTTTTATCAAAAGTAACAATTTTTGAAATTTCATTTTCATATTTAGGCTTTCCATAAGGTGCAAGACCCATTACCTTATATTCATCATCAAAATCAAAACCTAAATAATGAGTAAATGCAGTGTAAATCATACCTATCGAATTCGGCCAGAATTGCTCTTTTTTAATTTTAATTGAACCGTTTTTAGCATAAGCTATCATACTTGTACTCCAATCACCTCTTCCATCAAAAGTGAGTATATGTGAATGGTTAAAATTAGAAAAATAATATGAGCTTGCTCCATGACATAAATGGTGATTAAACAATAATATTTTAGAGTTTTTAAATCTTTTTCTGATTTTCTTTTTCAATGTTATTAGTTTCATATTTGACAATACTAGAAAATATATTTTTCTAAAAAATAATCTTAGATTTAGAGTTTTTAATAAAAAAATTAACTTTCTAAATAAATTGCAATATGGATCCCAACCAATGCCAATATATTCAATATCTTCTTTTTGAATTTTCGCTTTATTTAGACAAAAATCAATACTTTTATTTGGAAATGAATTATCATTTTTTATTCTTGAGATTCTTTCTTCTTCAATTGCAGCAACTATTTTATTATTAAATAGTAACGCTGCACTAGAGTTATGCCCACTACCATAATTTATTCCCAAAACATATTTACTCATTTATTTTTGAAATAATTTATAGTTTTCTCTAATCCTTTTTCAAAATTAACTTTAGGTGACCATTTTAAAATTTTCTTAGCTTTGGAAATATCTGCAACTAAATTATTTCTTTGAATTTTTTTAAGATTAGTATTTATTTTTATTTTACTATCTTTAAAGTTATTTCTTATCTTGTTTATCACAGTTTTAATTTTAATACCTTTACCAGAACCTATATCCATAATTAAAGGAAATTGGTATCTTTTATTAAGTTCTATACAATTAATAATAGCGTCATTTACATCATCTATGTAACAAAAATCTCTTACCTGATTACCTTTGGTAGACTGAAAATTTTTTTTATTTATGAATGACTCTATTAATGAAGGAATTAATCGATTATTTTTTTGTCGCGGACCATAAACTAAAAATAATTTTAATATTATTAATTGTATTTTAGCTTGATGAAAATGCATAAATAAAAAATTTGAATTTAATATTTTTGCAAAAGAATATGTATTAAAAGGATATCCATTTTGAATTTGTGAATTAATTTTAGTTTCAAGACCATATTCATCTGAACTTCCGACATGAATTAATTTTGATATATTTAAATTATTTAATAAATTACAAATATTAGTAATTGCAATAAAATTTTCATTAATATATTTTTGACCGCCATTATAATAATCCTTACTTTCAATACTTCCGTATAAATTAATTACGCAAATATTTCTTGGAAATTTAAATGACTTATAATCAAAACTTTTTTTAAAATTATGTTGTATCAATTTTATATTTGAATATTTTGTTTTTAAGGATATTTTTTTAAATGTAATGACTATTATTTTATATTTCTTACTTATTAATTTTTGTATTAAATTTTGAGCAATAAAACCTGAACCACCTAAAATAAGAAGATTTTTTTTTTTAAATTTTAATTTAGCCATGGAGAATTGTATTTTAATTTTGAATATACTGATTTGATATTATCTAAATCTCTTTTTGTATCAATACAAGCCCAGAAACTTCTATGTTCATATACTGCTAATTCAGATTTTTTTGCTAGTTTTGATAGTGGTTCTTTTTCAAGAAAAGTATTGTCATCTTTTATGTATTCAAAAATTTTTTTATTAAACACAAAAAAACCTCCATTTATCCAACCTTCATCAGTTTGTTTTTTTTCTGTGAATTTTGTAACTAAATTTTTATTTATATTTAAATATCCGAATCTTGCTGGTGGCCTAACTGCTGTTACAGTAGCAATTGTATTCATTCTATCATGTTTATTTAATAATTTTTTCAGATTTACATCAGATAAACCATCTCCGTACGTCATCATGAATGTTTCAGAATTTATATATTTGCTTAATCTTTTTAACCTTCCACCTGTCATTGTCTTTAATCCAGTATTAACAATTTTTACATTCAGGCATGTTTTAAAATTAGGTAAATTTACAGGTATACTGTACTCATTTAAATTAGTGGTTTTATTTAATATTTTTCCTACTTTAGAAAAATAATTGTTTATTCTTTTATATTTATAACCACCTGCAACAATAAAATTTGTAAAATTGTATTTTGAATATCTAATCATTATGTGGAATAATATAGGCCATTTAGAGATTTTAATCATTGGCTTTGGAATGTCATAGGTATATTCGCTAAGTCTTGTTCCATAACCCCCGGCTAAGATTACAACATCATTCTTCATATCTAAGATCATCACTTAATTTATATTCATTATCTGAGTGCAGAATATTTGAAAAATTAATTAGCATATTTTCTTCTTTTCCTATTCCTTTAAATTTGAACCAAATTTTAGGTGGTATACTTAAGCAAACAGGATCTTTTTCAGAACATGTAAGATATCTTGGTAAATTTTTTATTTTTTTATACTTATCATAAAAGTAAAACTTAATTTTACCCTTTAGAACAAATATATTAAGATGCATTTTGTGATGATACCTCCATTTTTTTTCTGTGTTGTAATTTACAGTTGAAAAATAAACTTCTCCAAATTTCATAAAATATTCACTTTTTTTATTTATGAACTTAATAATAGACCCTTCAGATGATTTAATTACTTTTAATTTGTAAATTTTTATATTATTTTTCATTAAGTAAATTTATATAATTTTCAATTTGTTCAAATGTTTTTTTCTTAACAGACTCAGAGCTCTCTAAGTAAAATGTTTTATACCACTCTGCAGTAAGTTTTGTTGCCTCTTTAAAGTTAATTTTTGATTTCCATCCTAGTTGATCGTAAGCCTTATTACAATTTAATTTTAGTAAAGATGATTCATGATCAATAAGTGATTTTTTTTTCATAATTTTGAATTCAGCATCTTCCCAATAATTTTGCATAGATTTAACAAGTTCTATAACACTATAACTTCTTCTTAAATTGGGACCAAAATTATAAGCTTGACCATTTATAATCTTGCTATTAGACTTAAGCTTAAGAGCCAAAGCTATATAACCAAAAAGAGGATCTAATACATGTTGCCATGGTCTGGTAGCATGTGGATTTCGTAATATAGTAGGTTTATTTATAGACCAGGATTTTACAGTATCTACAACTATTCTGTGATTAGCCCAATCGCCACCACCAACAACATTGCCTGCCCTTCCAACAGCGATGAGTTTATTTTTATTTTTAAGATAAGTATTAAAATATGACTGAATAGCTATTTCAGCAGAAGCTTTTGATGAACTATAGGGGTCATCACCTCCTAAAATATCTGTTTCCTTGTATCCCTTTTTTTGTTCAACATTTTTATAAGATTTGTCACTTGTAATGATAACTGAAACAGGTGCTTTTTTTAATTTTCTTATGGTTTCTAAAATGTTTATTGTGCCAAGTGTATTAGTTTTAAAAGTAATATAAGGATTCATTATTGAATCTAAAACTATAGGTTTTGCTGCTAAGTGAAACAAAAAATCAGGTTGAATTTCTGATATAATTTTGTAAATTTTGTCAAAGTCTGTGATATCACTTCTTAAATCTTTAGTAATTTTTAAATCTAATATTTTATAATGTGAAGGATTTGTGGGTATTTCATTTGAAACACAATATATTTTAGCACCCAAATAATGCATTATTGCCATCAACCATGATCCTTTAAAACCAGTGTGGCCAGTAATAAATATTTTTTTATTTTTAAAATAATTTAAATTCATAAAAAAATTTTTTCTACTTTTTCTTGAGTAGACCTTTCAAAATAATTACTTAATCGACTATTTGTATTTTCTTGATTTATTTTTTTATCATCTTTTTCTATAAATTCAATTAACTTAATCTCCAATTTTTTCTTATCATCTGCAAAATAAAATAAATCCTCATAATAATTATCTTTATAATACTCTGGTATTGGTATGAAACGGATAGCATTTTCTTGATCAATCATAATAGTTGGTATTTTTAAACATAAAGACTCAAAAATTACACTTGAAAGTCCACTAATTACAACATTAGCATCAACAAGTAAGTCTTTGATATGTTTATTTGTAATTTCATAATTTATGTCAAAAAATTTAAAATTTTTAAAAAATGTCTTAATATCAATAATTGGATGAGGCTTAATAATTAATTGACAGTTAAAATTTAAATTTTTTATTACATTTACAAGTGAATTTAATATATAGAAATTATCATCGTAAGCAGGCATTAAAAAAACAATTTTTTTTAAATCTTGAGAATTTTCTCTTTCAATGTCCCATAAGTAGTAGAACCTGAAACTCGGTGCTAATTCAATTTTTACATTTTTGATCTTGTTTTTTAAGAATTGCATCTGAGATTTTCCAGTAACGTATAAATTTTTAGGGAATAAATTAGCTTCTATTTCAATTTGCATTGGAAAGTTTTGGCTTAGATACATTGGAGAAGTTATGTAATTTTGAATACCAAAATTAATGTTTTTATTCAAAAAACTATTTGCTCCTAAATTCCACCCCCTATCTTTTAATTGATTTTCGTTCCAATTAATACATTTATATACCTGCAAATTATATCTTTGTAGATTTTTAAAAAAATTATAATTAATCAAACCTTCTATAGAATTACTAATTGATAAAAATTGATTAATTTCCTCTTTTACAAAATTACTAAATATTAATTCAGTTTGATTACCATCTACTGATAATATTTTTTTATGAGTTAAAAAAATAATAAATAATTTAATTAATTGATAAAAACTTAAATAATATTCTTTCAAAATTATTGGAGTCTTATGAGTATTAATAGATCGTATAAATTTATATATTTTATTTAAATTTGGATTTTCAATTGAAGGGACTACAATAATTTTTTTTAAATTATTTTTTTTATTTATAATCTCGATATTTTTGGAATAAAATCTATTTTCATCTATTTTATTTTTAAAAACAATCAAATCAACCAAACAAACATCTGCTTTAAATTTTGGTAATTTATAAAATATTTTATATAAAAGTAATTGAACAATTCTATTAAAGAATTCTCTTATTATCCTATAAAATATTTTATGCTTTAAATTTCTATTATTTTTTTTAAAACTTACTTTTATTTTTAGAGAATTTTGATTTAGTTTTTCGTTAATGAATTTATAAAGAACTATAGAATCAGTAATTATTTCTTTTATTTTAATTTTTTTTTTAATAATATATTTGCTGAAGAAAATCAAACTTATATAATTATGAAATAGTGGACTTGAGATTGTATTTCTTGAAGATGGAGTTCTAAACCAATAATAAAAAAGATTAATATTTTTGGTTGATAACTTTAAAAGAGTTTTATCAAATGCTTCTTTTTCCAAAATTGAAAGTTCATTAAATCTTTCTCTAAAATCTTTATTTAATTTACCTTTAAAACTTAAATCTATAGTTGACATTATAAGATAGATGAAATAATTTTTTTTAATACTTTTCTATCATTAAATGTTATTATTTTACCATTACCAATTTTAGTTGGAATAATGAAACGACTCCCATTTATTAATCTTTTTTTATCCTTAAAAATATTATTTAGAAGTGTTTTTTGGTTTATTTTTCTTTTTGATAAATTTCTAATTTTTATTGGCAAATCATATTTTTTGAGAATTTTAATCAATTTCTCTTCAATATGGAGTCTTTTTTTATTGAAATATTCAAAAGATAATCGAGTATCAAATATCATGCCAATAGATACTGCTTCACCATGTCTAGCAATATTTTGATTAATTTTAAAATAACTTTCTATCGATTGACCAAATGTATGACCAAAGTTTAATAAAAGTCTATTTGATTTTTCATAAGTATCGTTAGAGGTAAGTTCTAATTTTATATTAATTGATTGCTCGATTATTTTAGATAATAATTCTATATTTCTATTTTTTATTTGAATATAATTAACATCGATAAAATTAAACAAATCTTTATTGTAAATAAATCCCTTTTTGATAGATTCACACAAACCAGCGTTAAAATCTCTATTAGGCAAGGATAGAATAAAATTCATGTCAACAAATATAGCATTTGGATGATAGAAACTTCCTAAAAGGTTTACTTTATTGTTAAAGTTAATACCAGTTTTACCGCCAATACTACTGTCAACTATACTTGTCATTGTTGTGGGTATATGAACTAGATTTATTCCTCTGTAATAAATTGATGCTAATAGTGCTGAAATATCTCCGATCACACCACCGCCTAAAGCTACTATTATACCATCTCTAGAAAAACTTTTTTTATCAAGAATATTTATTAACCTAAGTAATGAATCTATATTCTTACTCTCAACACCTGAGTTGACTAATATAAAATTATATTTTTTATATAAATTATCATACTTATTTTTTTTTAGTATTTTTAGTATATTTTTATCAACAATAAATAGAACTCTCTTTTTATCATAATTTTTAAGAAATAATTCAATTGTAGCTGATAGTTCGGTTCCAATAAAAATTGGGTATTCTTTAGTTTCATACTTAGCTTTAATCTGTTTCACAACTAATATTTTTTTCTATAAGTATCCTTAGTCATTGCAATTTTAGCTTTTAAGTAATCATCGTATAAATCTACTGAAAAAGCCGCATCAATAAAACTAAAAGAGTATACATTCATACCATTTTCTATTGCTCTTAAAAGCTCTATATCTTCATTTTTCTCATAAAAAGATTTTTTAAATTTTGAATACTTATTCAATGCTTTTTGCTGAAAGGAAATTATGGAAGCATGTTTATTAATAAAAGTTAATTTATTATTATAATTACTTGGAACTTTAGATCTGCTCATATACATAATTCTTCCATCTCTTGCTGAAAGGATTCTTATTATTGAATTAGGGGAATTGTATGAAACTTTTATCCCTGGAATTACAATATCTGCTTTGTGCAAATTTTTAATATGGAAATCAATTATTTTATTTATTAGTTTAGGACTTACTAGTGGATCGTCACCTTGGATATCAAGTATTAATGAGTCCTTGAATTTATTTGAAACTGAAGCTATTCGTTCAGTCCCATTATTAAAATTACTTTTTGTTTTAAAATAATTAATATTAAATTTCTTACATGTTTCAATTATCTCATTATTATGAGTACAGACATAAGCCTGGTCAATTTTTTTTGAAAGAAGTGTTCTTCTATAAGTATGAACAATGAGAGGTAAGCCATCTAAATCTAAAAGTGGTTTACCAGGTAACCTTTTTGATTCAAGTCTTGTTGGTATAAGCGCTATGACAGTTTTTTTTTTCATTGAGCAGTCCAACCCCCATCAACAAATATTGTATTCCCGGTTATATATGAACTTTTATTTGATATTAAAAATTCAATTATATGTGATACCTCGTTAACTTCACCCCATCGCTTCATGGGAGTTCTTTCTAAGGTCCAATCATATAATTTTTTATTTGTTTTGAATTTGGAATAATAAGATGATTTAATAAATCCAGGAGCTACACAGTTAATTCTAACATTTTTATCTCCATATTCAATTGCAAGTGATTTAGTATAGCCTTCAAGAGCACTTTTTGATACTGCATAATTTGACAAATCTGAAAATCCTCTTGGACCGACAATAGATGTTATATTTACAATAGATGAATTAATGCTAAAATTCTTTTTGCTTAAAAATTTTAGATATTGATTTGTTATAATAATTGCAGAAAAAAAATTGTTATCTAAAACTCTCTGGTAAGTATTAAAATTGGAATCAAGATTGCTTTTTCTATACCTAATACCAGCATTATTTATTAAAAAATTAATTTCTTTATATTTTTTGAGGATTTTTTTAATTTTTTCATTAGAATCTTTCTTTTTGCTTAAATCTTGTTGATAGAATTCAAAATGGTTTCTATATTTTTGTTTTAAATTAATTACATTTTTATTTTTCGACTTACTTATACCAATAATTTTAAATTTTTTTTTAAGTAAGTTTAATGTTATTTCATATCCTATCCCGTTTCCAACCCCTGTAATTATTCCTGTTTTCATTTTAGTAAATATTTTTTTCAATATATTCTAATTTAAGAGTATCGCTATAATAAATTGATTTTTTAAAGTCCCTATAAAATTCATTAATTTCATTATTTTGCATAGTTAGGAGCTTTCTTGCAGTCTTAATTAGATTATCCTTAGTTGATAAGACTAGATTATTAAATTTATAATACTCAGATTGTTTGTGTTTTGCTTTATAATCATAGAATAAAGTTTTTTTTGTAATTTCTAAGGCTTCATGAAATGTTGATGAAAATGCCATATTAATAACTAAATTTGAAATCCTACAAAGAAAGATAGAGGAATAATTGTTTTCAATATGAAAAAATCTCTCATTTTTTTGCAATTTTTGATACAAGGTTTTAGATATTGTAGACAATTCATCAATATATGTAGAAATACTGTTTTTTGTTTTATATAAAAAATGATATTCATCAAAAAAATCATCATTTAAAAGTTTTTCAATTAATAAAAGAAAATTATAATGAATTGTATCATTGTTTATTGAATTTACTGATAATGAGGTTGGGAAAAAAGAAATAAATTTTTTATTAGAGGCCAATTTATTTTGTATTTTAAATAAATTTATATCATCACTATTTGAAAAAAAATTTGTCCATAAAGGTCCTATTGCTAGATATTCTTTAGCCTCAGAAGAACATTTTTTATAATTAAGAATATTTTTATTATTCCATGTTAATATAAGATTGTTATTATTATACATATTTAAAATTGAAACTGGATAATCTGATTTATTGGTGACGTAATAACTATGATTGTTTGCTGTATGTTCATAAAAAACAGTTTTACAATTATAATTATTTAATATTATATTTCTTAAATAAGTTAATTCATTATTATTTTGATAGCTAATATATGTCTTAGGCTTGTGTTTAGATAAGAATAATTCCCATTTAATAAAGTATATAAAAGCTCTAGCATAATAAAGAGATACAATATCAGGTATATTATAATATGAAATTTGAAATTTAATTATTCTAATAATACTTATTATTTTAAAAAAATCTTTAAAATTCAAATAAAATTTTGTTGGATTATGCATTGAATAAAAATTATATTTTTTATAATTAATTTCATTTATAAAATTTTTATCTAAGTAATCATCTGTAATATAAAGAAAATCATTTTCTTTTTTTTTGAATTTTATCCAATCTGCACTTATATCCATATATTTATTTTGAAGTTTAAAACCAGAATTATAAATATTAATTAGATAATAATTTTTAAATTTATTTGAAAATGTAATTTTAGAATTAAAAATAATTTTTATAATAAATTGATATAATTTTAATGAATATAAAATTTTGTTTGGAACAAAATTAAAAAATTTATTTAATGGCAGAATATTGATTGAAGGTACATTTTTTAAATATTGATTTATATCTAATGACGTTTTACTTAAACTAACTTTGACAAAATTATTTTTAACAAAATAATCAAAATAAAATGAAATAATTTCATATTCATAAATTAAGCTAATCAAGTATTTTTTCATAGATCTCTCAGTATTTTTAGAAAAATATAAATTATTTAAAAAATTTAAATTTAATTTCTTTTTTTTTCTTAATAAAAAAATTAATTTCTCAGATTTTTTTATTGAAGTATATTCAATATTAACTTTATTTGTTAAATCAATTTGTTGTAAATTTAAAAAGAATAATTTTTTTATTTTATTTAATTCAATATTCTCATTAAAAATTTTTCTATTAGTTTTATTATCAATTATAAAAATTAAATTAAATTTATTTTCTAAATTTTTAATTGATCTATAATTTAATCTATCAATAATTATAATTTTATTTCCATTGATTTTTTTTTGAAATTTAAAAAATTGCATTTTTTTTTATAAGCTCAGCTATTTTAAAATCAAATATATCGTCAATATCTATAGAGCGTTTATAAGGCATTTTGTAAAAAAAAACTATTTTTGAAGATATATATGGAACCATTAATAGTATATATTGATTTATACTGTTCTAAATCTATTTTATAAATATTATTCTTAGAATAATTATAAAAATTATTTTTTGGTTTAAAATATTTGCATATTGATACTAATGATTTTTTTTTAGTTTTAAAAAATTTTTTATTTACTTCATCAGCTATTAAAATTTTATTATTTGAATTTAACATATATTTATAATTTATTTTTTCTTTGCCGCTACTTTAAAATCATCATAATAATCTATATCTATAGAATTTTTATTATCCATAAAGAATAACATTGGTTTATTAGAATAACATTTATTATATTTTTTAAAAAAATAATCTTTAAACATATAAATTGCCCCATTGATTACAATATTTTTTTTATAAAAATTTTTCTTTTTTGATAAACTGTTAATATATTTATTATTAGTAAAATTGTTTATCTTTGTAACAGAGATTAATGTTTGTTTGTTTCCTTTTTGAAATTGATTATAAGCATTTAAAATATGTTTTTCTGTTCTTAATGGTGAAGTAGGTTGTAGTATACAGACAGTATTATATTCCTCCTTTTCAATTTGTAAAATGTCCTTAACGTATTCATAGGACTTTGATTTATGATTAGATATTGATTTAGGTCTCAATCTATTATGAATAGAACCATATTTTTTTGCTATTTGAATATACTTTTTTGAATCAGATGAGAAAATTATTTTTTTAAAAATTTTTGATTTATAAGCGCTTTTTATAGTCCAATAAATTAATGGTTTTCTTTTAAAGATCAAAACATTTTTATTTGGCAATCTTTTACTACCTGATCGAGCTGGAATTATTGCTAATATTTTTAATTTTTTTTTCATATTTAATTATTAATCAATTATTAAATATAATTTTTTCTATTTCATTCTTATTTTTATTTGGAAGGTTGCAATAAGTTCGTCTGAATAGTGATATAGAGTTTCTAATATTTTCTCTTTGCCACCAATCTTTATATTGCATAAAATTATTATTTATAAATTCAGAAGCACCTTCAATGCTGTCATATAATATTCCATTTGATTTTAGATTTTCATATATTTTTTTACTAAATTGATTTAGGTAACAACTTTTTTTATACATTACTATAATAAAAGGGATGTCCAAATTTGCAACATCCAATAAAGAAGTTTGATTAGAATCAATAATAATTAATTCTGAATTAAGGGCACTTGATTTTAAGGAGTTTATATTATCATCCCTTTTAATACCAAGCAGATCAGTGCCAATTTTGTCATAATTATAATTATGCGGATATGATCTTAAATAAATAAATTTTTTAATTTTATTATCTATGCTTTCTATTAATCTTTTTTGTGTATTAAAATATAAATCATATGAAAGTCCTGCATATACCGAATCAATTAAATTAAATCCTCTAGGCCTTGTATTAGAAACATATAGGATTTTATTAGCTTTATGTAATAAATATTTTTTTTCAATATCACAGTTTTTAAGAGGATATACTTTTCGTATACCATTTTTCCAACCCCAAGAAATAAAATAATCTGAAAGTTGTAATTCCATGTATTGGAGTGTGTCTATAGAGAATTTACCATATCCTCCACCATGCTGTATGGCATAAATTTTTAATCCCTTATTAGCAAGTGAGGAAATCAAAAAAGCATTTTGAGTTGAATAACGCCATCCAGCAAAGGAAATAATTTTAATTATTGATTTAAATTTTTTTTTGTTAAACTTATTAGTATATTTTAAAAAGTTTTCAATAAAATCAATTGGAAATAAATCTTTAAAAAGCTCATATAAAATTTTCTCAAATTTGTTATTATTTCTATTAAATGAAAATATATTTGATCTAATGTTTATATTTTTTTTATTTGTATTTTTACTTTCAATGAAATTTTTTTTTAAAACAACAATATTATTTAACTTGTCAATTTCACTAAAGTAATTTCGATACACCCCATTAACAATTATAATTTTATTGTATATTAATAGATTACAATTAAATGTAATTGTTCTAAAAAAATTTATAAAATGATGTTTTAGTTTTTTTTTATCTTCATTTTTAATTATTGGATCTACAAAAATTTTGTTATATTTAATATTTAAACCTTCAAAAATTTTATTTAAAATTATAGAATAGAAATAAAATTCATTAGCATAACTTTGCATACTAGAAAATTTTGTAAATTCGTTATAATTATTGATGTGAAAATGACTAATATCTTTTGGCACTAACAAATCAACATTTTGAGGGAAATTCTTTTCACTAATAAGTAAATATACATTTAGTAAATTTTGTATAAATCTTATAACAAAATCACCAAATAAAATTTTAAAGAATTTTTTTTGAAATTTAGTATTAAATTCATTATTAAATTTGCTTGTCAAAGCACTAATAACTTTGTTGTAAATTTTTATGGAATAATTAAAATTTTTTTCTTTAAATTTGTAATCTTGCCAATTATTTTGTATTTTTATTACATTTTTTTCTCTTAATTTATTTAGCTCTTTAGTATTTAGCCTCCATGTATCTAGTAAAAGAATATTGTCATAGTTTTTAGCGTATCTTAAGCAAAATGGGCTAAAAACAATTAACACTACTTAAATATTTTTTTTGAATTATTAATTTGATCAAATGAACCAAAATCAAACCATTTTGACTCATTAACAAGATATGTATTAATTTTTTGTTTTTTTTGAATTAGTTTTTTAATTAAAGTGTCAATATTAAAAAATTTATTTTTAGGAATATATTTAATAATTTCTGGATCTAAAATGTATAAACCTGTATTTACTAACATTTTTATACTGGGCTTTTCTGTAATACTTAATAACTTTTTATTTTTATCAATTGTACAACTTCCATAAGGAATTTGATAATTTTTATTTACGACAACAATTGTTAGTTTTGCTTGTGATGAAATATGATTTTTCAAAATAGTATTATAGTTAAAATTAATTAATGTATCACAATTAGTTAAAAAAAAAGGTTTTTTGATCTTTTTATTTAGTTTGTGTATTATTCCTACTGTACCAAGTGGTTTATCTTCATCTAAATATTTGATATTTATCTTTTCTGTTAATTGTGACAAATAAGATTTAATAATTTTTTTTTTATAATTGGTTGATATAAGGAAGTTTATAAAACCTTTGTTTGTAAAACTTTCAATGATGTGGTCTATTATAGCTTTATTATTAAAAGGTATTAATGGCTTTGGTATAGTTTCTGATAATGGTTTTAATCTCACACCTTTACCACCTGCCATAATAATAACATTTGTTAAATTAGTATTTTTTTTAAAATAATTTTCTTTAAGTAAATCATTCCAAAAAATTACTTTAAGAATATTCTTATTTTTTGATAAAATTGGTAATAAATCTGTTTTTTTAGTTTTAAATATTTTTTTTAAATCATTTATTTTATAATTATTATAAAAAAAAATAGATTTTTTATTATAGATATTTGTTATTTTTGCTTTTAAATCAAAATTCTCAACTATATTTCGCCTAATGTCTCCATCACTTAATGTTCCTAAATATTTTTTTTGTTTATTTACTACTATAAGAGTTTTTTCACCTACTTCATTCAATTTTTTAATAGCTGTCAAAATTGTATCATTACTACCTATTAATAAATTTTTATTAAATGACATTTTTAATCATCTGTTCCAGTTTTGTTAACATTGTGCCTTAGTTTCCATTCTCCTTTTGTCTTTTTCCAAAGATGCTTAGGTCTAAATTTATCACAAGTTCTATGAAAAACATCCTGTTTAATTCCTAAATAATCACATATTTCAGCAAAATACCTATCGGGAAATTCTCCATCAAATTTTTCTATTAATTTCTTTCCCTCATATGTATCCAAATGATTATTCCTAATTTCTTGAGAAACATCATAAGTTGCTCTTCCAATACCAAATTTTATAAATGTAGTATAATAATGCAGATCATCAATTTTATCATCAATACTATTATATTTTGAATATGTGCCCTGGGTTCTAAAAGGACGAGGTCTAAAGTTACTATTATCTACAGCATAATAATAACATTCTTGAGGTATCCATTTCAAAAAATATCCTAAATAATGTACTTCTAATTTTTTATTTTTTATATCATTTAATGCTGGAGGAAGAAAAATATCTAAATCTTTTTTATTTATTTTAAATTTTGATACTAAGTCTACATATGAAATACCGCCTAAATATATTTGCTTCAAATTTTTAAATGAATAAAATGATTTGTCTCTTATAGAGTCAAAATTTTCAGCTATTGAATTTCCATGTTCTGCTTCATTTTCTCCATAAAAAACTAGTGGTATGCCTAGTTTTAGGGCAATTTTAGGGGCAAATTGTTTTTGACCAAGAATGAAAGTTTGGAAAGGATGAAGAAGATTAGTAATAGATTTTTTCGTCAAAAACCTCATCAATTCCTCATTTCTTTTAGGTAATATATTTTCAAAATTACCTTTTTCTAACCAAGACTTATAGTTTTTATAACCATAATCGGTATATAAAATAGGAGGCCATGTAACTGTAAGAGGATTCATACCATATTTGTATTTTAAAATATGAGCAGCAAAACAGCTATCTTTTCCTCCGCTACCTGGGACTATACAATCAAATTGCCCATATTTTCCTCTATGCTTGTCAAGCAACTTTAATAATTTTTTTTCTCTTATTTTGTAATTAATATTTTTTTTTAATCTTGAATATTTCCATGAGTCACTAACGCCATATTTATCAATAAAAAGAGTCTTCTTTTTTTGATTAAGCGTATGCATATATTCCTGTGTTGATGAGGGTCTTTGATTTGAAATTAGTGATTTTTTGCAAAATCTTACCTTCTTAGGTAAATTATAATAATTGTTATTATTATTCATATAAATTTCATTATCTTTTGTAAAAAATTTATACCTACCTTACCACTTTTTTCAGGATGAAATTGTGAAGCCAAAATATTTTTATGATGTATTATTGAACAAAAATTTTTTTTATTATTTTTGGATTCAGCAAGAATAATACTTTTGTTTTTAGGTGAACAATAATATGAATGAACAAAATAGTAAAAATCATTTTTTTTGAAAATATCATTTTTTTTAAAATTTACTTTGGCCCATGTGATATGAGGTATTTTTGAAATTGTCTTTGGAAAACTTAAAACTTTTCCCTCTAAAATATTCAAACCTTTAGTTTTTCCAAATTCCTCACTCTCCTCAAACATTAATTGCATGCCTAAACAAACTCCAAATAATAACTGATTCTTATTACATGTTATATCTTGAATTTTATTGATTAAATTTCTTTCTTTTAAGTTTTTCATAACCATTTTAAATGCACCTACTCCTGGCAGGACAATGACGTCAAATTTTTTAAAATTTTCATTATCAGATAGAACTGATGTTTTGTAACCAATATTTTTAAAGCATGAATGAATACTAAATATATTATTTATTCCCAAATCAATTATTCCAACTTTTATCTTATTATAATCTAACATTAATTTTTTTATTTTTTAAATATTTTTTTAAATCTTGAATTAGATTTCTGATTTTTGTTTTTTTATTATTTAGTTTAAGGAAATTATTTAAAAAGTTGGTATTGCCAGATAATTTGTTTTTAAATTTTGTTTTATGTATATAATTATAATGAAACATACTTGCTATAGAAATTCCGCTAACATTACAATTGACAATTACATCATAAATTTGTTTAAAATCTCCTGCACCACCATGTGCAACTACTGGTACATGAACACATTTAGTAATTTTTTTAATAAGAGGTATATCAAACCCTTTTCTTAACCCTTCATTATTTACTGACGTAATGATTATTTCACCTACTCCATTATCTTCAATTTTTCTAACCCAGTCCAAAACATCAATTTCATGTAAATCTCTTCCATTAGAGGAACTAATATAGTATTTTTTATTAATTTTTATAACCTCTACATTAGAAGATATTGTTGAAGATCCAAAAACTTTAGATGATTTTTTTAATAACGAAATATCATTTAATATTGCTGTATTCATAGAGACTTTATCAGCACCATTTCTTAAAGTTCTATCAATATCTGAAATACTTTTAATACCTCCTCCAACGGTAAAGGGGATTGAAATATTTTTTGCAGTTAATGTAATAAATTCACTTAAATTATTTGTTCCATATAATGAAGCTACATTATCAATATAAAAAATTTCATCAGCACCATCATTATAGTATTTATTTGCATAACTATAAGGATTTCCTAAAATTCTCAATCCTTCAAGATTAATACCCTTTATTAGTAATCCATTTTTAATATCTAATCTGGGTATTATTCTTATGATATTTTGGTTTTTTATTTTCATAAAATTAAAAATTAATTATTTTTTGTATAGAATTATATAAAGTATTTTTCTTTTGATATGGATTTTTTAAATTTTTAATTTTGTTTTTGAAACTTGCAGAGATAGATTTGTGAATAAGTTTTTCAATTGTTTTAATATTATAATTGGAATTAAGTATATTATTGGCTTGAATTCTTCCATGTTGTCTTTTGCCAATATTTATTGTTGCAATTTTAAATGAAGGAGCCTCAATTATACCACTTGAAGAATTACCAATAATTCCATCAACATATTTTAAAAAATTATGATAAAACAAATGACCTGTTGATTTAATTAAAAATAAATTCTCATTTTTAATACAATATTTTCCAATATTTTCTATTATATTTTTACTTCCAGGATCAGAGGCTGGGTATGAAATAAAAAAATTAATATTATCAAATGATTTCATTAAATTAAGTAAGTTTTTAATAAAGCTATCCTTATAGTCTAGATCTTGCGTTGGTGGATGAAATGTAACAAAAAAGTTATATTTATTAAAAGAAACATTAAATTTTTTAGACAAATCGCTTTTAGATAAGTATTTTTCTCTTGTAATATTTTCCAAAGCTAAACTGCCAAAATTATAAATATTTTTATTTGTGCCAACCATTTTAATAACTCTGTTTTTATAATTATTGTGACAGGTTATATGTAATGAAGATACTTGAGTAATACAATTTCTTACTTTTTCATCGATTGCTCCAATAGTTTTTTCCCCACCATGGAAATGGATAATTTTCATTTTGTAAATTATTGCTGGCACTAAAATAGTTAATAACTCATATCTATCTCCTAAAATAATTACTTTATCTGGTTTCTCTTTAGAAAAAAAATTAGAAAATTTTATTATTCCACTTGAAATAGCTGAGTTCAAATTTTTTTCATCTTGAGCATCAATATTAATTAATATTTTCTTATAAATTTGTATTTTATCACCAATTATTTCATCTACAGTATTACCAAATTTTCTAGATAAATGTGCGCCACTAACAACAAGTCTAAAATCTATTTTTTTATTTTTTTTTAATGATTTTATTAGATTTTTTAATATACCATAATCTGATCTATTAAAAGTTACTAAAATTATTTTTTCTCTCATAAGGTAATTTTAATAAACTCATTTTTTTTATAATCTTTATTTGATTTCCTACCAATTATTTTATTCCATAGCTTAGGATTTATTCCTAGAGCAGGTCTTTTGCAAATTAAATTTTTTTCTGAAAAAATTTCACCTTTTTTTATTGAGTGATTTGCAACAATCGATTTTCTTGCAACTTTTAAAGTCTGTTTTTCTTTAAGAGTTGGCTTTTTAATTGAACTACCAAGTGAAACCTCTGTATTTCTTAATAATTTTACAAATTCTTTAAATTTTTTTGGATTTAAACTAGCTTTATGATCTGGGCCCTTTAAATTGTTGTTAAGAGTCAAGTGTTTCTCAATAATTGTTGATCCTAGTGCTACAGCTGCAATTGAAGCATGATACCCTTTGGTGTGATCTGAATAACCAATAGGATATTTATATTTTTTTTTAAATGTTTTTATAACATTTAAATTTAAATCTTCATTCATTGATGGGTAATCAGAATGACAGTGTAAAATATTTATTTTTTTTGTTCCATTTTTTTTTAATATCTTAAGTGCATAATCAATTTCTGATATTGTACTCATGCCTGTCGATAAAATTACTTCTTTCTTTAATTTGCCAACATCTCTTAAATAAGGATAATTATTTATTTCTCCTGACGGTATTTTGATTAAATTTATATTATTATTTTTTATAAAATCTAAACCCCATTTATCAAAAGGTGATAAAAAAAATATAATTTTTTTTTTAAGACAATATTTTTTAATTTTTATAAGTTTATTTTCACTTAATTCTAGTTTTTTAATCATTGAATATTGATTACTTTGATCCGGAACATTTTTTCTTTGATATTTAGCGAGAGGTGCATTTTTTGTTATATAGTTTTGTGTTTTAAAAACTTGAAATTTTACTGCATCTGCACCAGCATCTATAGCAACATTTATTAAATCATAACATTTTTTTAGTGAATTATTATGATTTACACCACATTCTGCTATTACAAATAACTTGCTCATTAATTATTACTTATAAATTATGAAGTTATCTAAAACTAGTATATCTAATCCACAACTATAAAATGTTCTAATCGCGTCATCAGGTGTCATAACGATTGGCTCATTATTTAAATTAAAAGATGTATTAAGAAGTACTGGTATACCTGTTATAGATTTAAAATTATCAATTAATTTATAAAATTTTAAGTTTGTTTTTTTTGAAACAGTTTGTACTCTTCCTGAACCATCTATATGAGAAACTGCTTTTAATTTTTTTTCCCAAAATTTATTTATTTTATATACCTTTTCCATAAAATAAACTTTTGATGAATTAGGTTTTATAAAAATTTGATCTACATACTCTTCAAGTGTTGCTGGAGCAAAAGGTCTAAATGATTCTCTAAATTTTACAGCTGCATTTATAAAATCTTTTGTTTTGGCTTTTCTTGGGTCGGCGAGGATTGATCTATTTCCTAGTGCTCTATGACCAAATTCCATTTTTCCCTGAAACCAACCAACTAACTTACCATCTGCTATTTGTTGTGCTGTCTCTTTATAAATATTTAACGACTTCCTATATTTGATTTTGTATGAAATTAATTTTTCTTCTATAGTCTTCGCATCATAACTTGGCCCTAAATAATTTGATTTTACTTGAATGTTATTTATTGGTTTTTTTGAAAATTTATTAAACGCTAATAGTCCTGCACCTATTGAAACTCCAAGATCATCAGGTGCATATCCAACATATACATCTTTGTAATATTTTAAAAATTCTATTTTAGCATTTGCAACACAGTTCATTGCAGCTCCGCCTGAAATAATTAGATTATTGAATTTTATATTTTTTCTTAAAATTTTTATGAGATGTAATAAATATTCTTCGTAAATTTTTTGTAAGGCTCCTGCTATTCCATAATGCCTATCTAAAATTTTAGAATTTTTAATTCTTGGTTGACCAATTAAATCAACTAATTTTTTAGAATAAAAGTTTCTTTGTCGGTCAAATAGGTAATAATTATAATAAGTTAAATCAAGCTCAAAACCATTTTTAGTTTTTGAAATAGTTTGGGATATCAATTTATAATATTTATTAATATTTTTTGAATTGAAAGAACTTAATGCCATTACTTTCCACTCATCTGAATCAGCTTTAAATCCTAAATAATCTGTAAATGTTCCATAGAATAATCCAAGAGAATGCGGATAATTTATAGAAGAGATTTTTTTAATTCCATTTTTATTTCCTGCACTTAATACACTTGTTTCTTTTTCTCCATGGCCATCTATAGTTAAAATAGCTGCTTCCTTAAATCCTGATTGATAATATCCAAACGCAGCATGGCAATCATGATGATTAAAATAAATTAATTGATTATTACCCCAGTTTACAGACATAGAATTCGAAGGTTCATTTTTTTGCATTCTCATTAGATTTATTGGGATATTAGATAATAATTCTCCTCTCCACCTTATATCACTAACCCACCTAGAGGATGCGTCATTAATATTAATCTGTGGATTCCAAGGCACAACGATATAATCTAAATCATCCCAAGAAATTTTTGCATTTTCTAAGCACCAATTTGCAGAATGAATTGGAAAATCAGTGCTCATTTTTTTTCTATTAAATCTCTCTTCTGGTGATGCACAAAACACCTTACCATCAATAATCAAAGCTGATGAACTTATATGGGTATAGGGATAAATTGAGAGTATTTTCATTTGTTTTTTATATACCAACTTATAGTTTTTTTTAAACCCTTATCTAAATTATATAAAAATTTAACTTTAATATTTTTTTTTATTTTATTTAGCGATGGTACCCTTCTAGTAACAGAAGATTCTTTTGTTTCACTTTTTTGCAAAATTTTATTTTTGTTTAAATATTTTAATATTTTTTTAGCTAGTTCAAAAATAGTTATTTCATCTTTATTTGTACCAATATTAAATGTTGATCTTTTTGCACTTGAAATAGATAATGAGTAAATCATATTTACACAATCATCAATATAACAAAAAGTTCTTTTATGTTCTGGAGAATAAACTTTTACTGTTTTATTATTATGATTTAATTTATTAATCAAATCTCCAATTACATTAGTTGTACTCATTCTTGGACCATAAATATTAAATAATCTTAAAATTAAAAAGTTTATATTTGAATTAATTAATAGTTTCTCACCCATAATTTTAGATATTAAATAACTAGCTCGAGAATGAAAAATGTCTTTTATAACTATACTATCATCTTCCCTAGAAGGTATTTTTTTTGTTAATTCATAGAAACCATCACTCACTTCAGCACTTGAAGCAAATATATATTTTTCTAATTTTTTAAAATTTAATATTTTTCTTATTATATTTACATAAATTTTATAGTTTACATCAAGAGTCTTAACTGGATTGCTCTCTACATTTTTAACACCAACAATAGATGCAAAATTAAATATAAATTTATAATGATCTTTTATCAAGAAATTTTGATTTCTTAAATTAATTTGTAAATAAGCAACATTTTTTTTTTTTACAAACTTCTGAAAATCTAAATCATAGTCATTTAATTTTTTTGAACCAACTATATCTATGAAATATTTTTTTGAATGAAATTTTTTTGCGATTGCAAAACCAATAAATCCTGTTCCTCCTAATATTAATATTTTATTTTTTGTAATTTTTGAAAGCATTTTAAAAAGATTCTTTATTTGGTTTTAAAGATGAAATATTGCCGTTTTTATCTAATCCATATACTTTATCACAATATTTAATTACTTCTTGGCTATGAGTAACAAATATAATAGTAAAATTTTCTTTTAATGATGAAAGTTCTTTTAAAATTTGTTTTTCAGTACTTTTATCTAAAGAACTGCTTATTTCATCCAAAATAAGAATTTTTCTATTATGGAAAAAAGATCTAGATAGTGCGACTCTATGTTTTTGTCCTCCTGATAGCTTAACTCCTTTATCGCCTACATTTCTATTAATCATTTCATTAAAATCGTTATAGTTTTGGATCAAGTTTGATTGTTGTAAAGATTTGTATAATCTTTCATCACTATCTGTTAATCCAAGCATAACATTGTTAGCAACTGAATCATTAATTATAAAAAAATCTTGAGGAAGATATGTAACTTGAGATGAAAATTTCCTATAGTAATTATACGAACTAAGATTATTAATAAGGATAGATCCGGATTGAGCAGGAAGCAACCCAAGAATTATATCTATTAATGTAGTTTTTCCAGATCCAGATTTTCCTATTATAGCTACGAATTCCCCCTGTGATATTTTAAAATTTATATTATTTAAAATTTTTTTTGTAGTATCGGAATAAGAGAATGAAATATTTCTAAGTTCGAGACTTTTAAAATCCAATAGAAAATCTTCTTCTTTAGGATCATTGTAATTTAATTTTATAGATTTATTCCTTTCAATTTCGTCAAATATTAAATTTACCGCATTTTTACCAAATCGAAGTTTTGTAAATGAATGTGTAATAATAGTTATTGAAGGAATTACTCTTAAAGAAGCAAGAGCAAATACACTCAATGTTGGTATAATATCTTTTAGAGAGTAGTTAAAAGATGAATAAATTATCAAAATAGAACAAATTAGAGATATTAAAATAAATTCTAGTATAAATCTTGGTGATGAACCAATGATTGATGATTTTATACCTATATTCAGAAGTTCAAAGGACAACTTTTTTATTTTAAAATAAAAAAAATTCGATTTATTCAAAATTTTTATTTCTTTAAATCCATTAAAAAATTCATTTATTAATTGATAAATATCCTTATAATTTTCATTATTAATTTTACCATAACTAAGTAACTTATTTTTAAATGTCCTGTCATAAAGGAAAAAAAATGAGATGAAAAAGAATGCAGAAAAAAATAATATTTCTGGATTTATAAAAAATAAAAAAATTACTGTTATTATTAATAAAATCAACTCACTCGCTATTTTTAGTAAAAAGTTTACACTGTTTGAATATTGTTCAGTTAAAATTGTAGTTGATCTTATGTATTCTCCCGAGGTTTTATTAACATAATCTTTATAATTTAAGTCAGCAAAAAGATTAATTAATTTTAATCGTAAATATATTTGTTGATTTAAAACAAATTTAATTAATGTCCAATTAATTATAATTGAAAATAACATTTTGAAGAAAAATAAAAAAATTAACAACATTGGATAAAAAATTAATATTGAATTTTCATTATTTGAATTAAAGAAATTTTGAAAAATCTTTGGTATTTGAATAACACTATCATTGATTATTGAGTCAATAAATGGCCCAATTATTATCAGTGAGGAAATTTCAATTGCAGATAAAAATAAAATTAAAATTAATAGTAATGGAAGTTTGTATACATTTTTATCTAAAATAATTATAATTTGATTAATTAAGTTGAGAAATTCTCTCATTGAGGGTCAAGTTTGTATTTATAAAAACAAAATGGAAGTATCATAACTATGTTGAGCCAGTTATTAAATATATTACCATGTGGTGTAAAAGGGAATAAATTTATAAAACAAGCAATCAAAATACAAATTTTAAAGTCATCTAAGTACACTTTTTTGACAAAAAATTTATAAATAAATTGTTTCAAAAGTTTGTAAGATATGATTAGAAAAACAAATAAAACACTTAAAAAACCTATAATTCCAGTTTCTGTAAGTAATTGTATGTAGAAATTATGTGAATGAGCATTACAACCTCCATATTTAATATACTCATCTTTTTTACAATATTCTCTAAATAGTTTTGGCCCAACACCAAAGATTATATTCTCTTTAAAAATATTTATTGAAGTAACATAAATTTTTTCATGTTCATTTGAGAAAACATTATATTTGTTAAAAAAAGTATAAGATTTCTTTTCACTTTCTTCAATCGGTGAATTATTTGTAATTTGATTAATAGTTAAATTTACCATTCTCTTTTTTACATTCTCATTTTGATTTGTAATAATAAAAATTATAATTAATGATATTATAAATGTAAAAAACCTTATCTTAATCCATTTGCTACACAGAATAATTATTAATAAAGTAGATAAAAACAAATAAAAAAAAGCAACTCTTTCACCAGATAAAAAAATTATTAAATCGGCTAGTACTAACAAAAATAAAGAAAATAAAAATATGTAGAAATTTTTTGAAAAATTAATTAGCACCAACGCAAAAAAAAGAGGGAATAATCTTGATAAATAAGATCCTAATATCAGGTTTTCTCCAAACAAACCTGATAATCTCTCACCATGATATGCAAAACCTAAAATGTTTTTTCCAGTAAAGTATTGAATATATGCATCCACTACTACCAGAGAAAAACAAAAAATAAGGGAGAATGTAAATTTTCTAACAAAAAGATTATCTTTTATAATTAAAAGATTAATAAAAATATAAAAAACACCAAATCTAATAAGAAATAAAGATGATTCAAGAGATAGTAGGATATTAGTAGACGTTAAAGATCTTAATAATAAATAAACCCAGAAAATTGCAAATAATATAAATATTTTATCATTAAAGTAACTAAATTCTTTTTTATAAAATATATAAATAATACAAAATATAGCCGTTAAACTAACTACAAGATCAGGCAGGAATGGTCCTGAAATAATAAGCCAAGGCAAAAGTATAATTGCATTGCTTGAATATTTAAAAGTGTTATTTAAAAAATAATTGTTAGTTTTTAAATAACTCATGATAATCAATTATTTTTTTTTTGCAAAAATAAAATAATGAATGTTATTGAAATAAATAA
>CENJ01165985.1_pt1 | contig 41039 bp, 37 predicted proteins | sample 356161 | NCBI WGS metagenome assembly CENJ01 (sample SAMEA2619531, study PRJEB7988) | marine metagenome | biome: marine biome (ENVO:00000447); feature: surface water layer (ENVO:00002042); material: "saline water (ENVO:00002010), including plankton (ENVO:xxxxxxxx)" | depth 5 m | reverse complement strand
TCCGTTCAAGGGCAGGTTCTCGGTTACCAGCAGAGCGCGGTCGTTGCGTGCATCCCATTCCGCTTCCAGTTCGCCAGGCATGCTGACATCGGCAAGGGTAATGTCGCCATCGACTGTGATCGTCGCGTTGACGGCATCATCGCCTGCTTCCAATGGCAGGCGGTATGGCTGCTCGTCGCTGACAGGCGTGACGAAGGTCACCGAGATCTGGCGGGTCTGGCCGGGCATGATCGGGAAAACACGCGTCTCAAACGCATTCGTACGGCTGACTTCGGCAAGGCCCGGATCTACGCGCTGTCGAATACGCTCATTGAATACCCGTTCAGCCTGAAGTTTCTCGACGATCACGCCGTCGCGGATGGCGCCATTAATGTCGAGGCCATAACCGGTGAGGATGGCGCCCGCTGGCATATCGAGCGTGAAATTGCCTTCGAGGGTTTCCTCGCTGGGGTTCATGAACTCGGCAAGAACGGTCGTTTCTGCAAAGCCGCCATTGAGGCTGACATTGACGTTCAGGGTCTGAAGATCGAGCAGGCTGGCTTCCGTACGTCCCTCGCTGGTGAAGTAGCTGGTAGAGGACAGGACAGGGTTTGGCTCTGCGCCCGCTGACAGCGCGATCAGGCTCGCGCTAAGTGTCAGGCCTGCAAGGCCGGTGGTTCTGATTGGTTTGATAGCTGGCAACATGCGTCGTCCCCGTGACCTTATGCTTTTGTATGTCTGAGCTTTTGCCGCCGATCATGTCGGCTATGAGGCAAGAGCAAGACCAATACAGGAGCCTGCACAGTTTGCGGGTTATGTCTATTCGCTCTGGAATAAGGAATATTGCCCGACTGGATGACTTGTAATATGATTACATAATAGTTATGTGGGAGGACATTTCATGAAACGCAAATCTATTAAAGCGGCTGAGGCAGATCTGACGCCGATGCTCGATATCGTCTTTATTCTGCTGATATTCTTCATCGTTACGGCGACCTTCATTCAGGAGAAGGCGATCGATATGACGCCGCCGCCACCATCGAATACAACCGAGATATCAGGAGAGGCATTGATTGTGAGAATTGACGAGAATGATCTGATCCGTGTCGGTGGACGGCTGACCGATGTCGAGGGCATTCGGGCCCGCGTTGAACGGGCGATAGCCGAAAACCCGGATATCAGCGTGATTGTTCAGGCGCACCCGCAGGCACGAAACCAGCTGGTTATTCACTCAGTGGATCAGTCGCGCAGTGCGGGCGTGCAGAATGTCGGGTTTGCCGTAGACGGTGACGGCTTACTTTGAACCGGAAGCCGGCGCGTCTTCAACGAGCGACAGCGGAACGGCTGTTGTTCGTTTGGAGACACGTACGATAATGCGGGACTGAACATCTGACACCAGGCCAAGCGACAGAAGCTTGTCGCGCAGGAAATCGTCATAAGCGTGCATGTCGAGCGTCAGAACGCGGATAATGTAGTCCACAGCGCCTGTTACGGTCATGCATTCTACAACTTCTGGCCAGCCTTCAATGGCTTTCTCAAATTGTTCGAGATTTTCGCGGTTCGGGAGCTGGAGTTTAACCGAAGCGACAACTTCGAAGTTGAGGCCGAGAGCATTGCGGTCGAGAACCGTCACGCGGCGTTGGATGACGCCTTGCTCTTCCATCCGTTTGATGCGGCGCCAGCATGGTGAAGAAGAGAGGCCAACCTTTTCAGCGATGTCCGCGACGGACAGGCTCGCATCATTCTGAACCAGTTCAAGAATGTTCTTATCGATTTGATCCAGTTCAACAGACAACATTTTTCCCTCGCCGCTCAAAAACGTCCCTCGCATTGCACTCATTGGTTCTTTTGATGTGCTTTATGCAAGTCTTTTTCTAAAAAGCGGTATAAACAGAAAGAAACTGCCTTTGGCAAGTGCTGATTTGCTCTGAATTGTGCAGAATTGGATGATCTGTATGCAGAATGGCAGAATTCTGTCCATATGGGGTAGGATTTGCTCATTTTATACGAAATGTTGCATAAACGTCACCTTGTGAGGGCGATGCTTTCGCTTTTCTGACCGGGTGCGATTACGCAATTTCTCACCGCAATATCAGCCTTGGTATTTGTGGTCCTTAAAATGGCGAGAAAACTTGCATTCTATGCTTGTCGGATGGGAATTGCCCGCGTATATAGCGGCGCTCATTCATCGGTTTGGTTCGGTAGCTCAGCTGGTTAGAGCGCGCGACTCATAATCGCGAGGTCGGGAGTTCAAGTCTCCCCCGAACCACCATCTCCTCCGAGAATTGGATTTCCAGAAATGAGGCGCAGTCTGATCTGCCGTCCTACGTTATGCCTTCAAGGCTCTGGTTGATTCTATCAGAGATTTCAGCGTTCGCGCTCTCGGCGAAAGTGCCGAGCCAACGATGTTCCCTCCGCGAGGAGGCGGCGAGCGCGGTGATCTGATCCAGACTTTGTGTCTGCAGGTCATCTGGCAGTTGAGACCAATACGCATTGGTGAACTGCAAGCGCCATTGCATATCCTCAACCTCTCCGTACGGGGAAAGATAGAAACTTTGCCGCAAGGCGTTCAGCCCGGTGTCAGTAAGTTCGCCGTGCCTCGCGACATCGATATAGGCAAGACGGTTCCAGTTGGATGTACGTCGTGGCTCTTTCTCGATAGAGAGCAGAGTGGCGCGCTCTGACAGGTCTAAAAGATTGTCTGGTGACTCCAGCGCACGCGTGGCCAGCGCATCCAAAAAATCAGCAGACGCGTGCTCGGGAAGCATTTCAGAGAATTCGATGTCGGCGATGTCGGCGCGGCGCATATGCTGCGTGTTTACCTCATCGGTCAGTAGCCAGATAGATAACCCGCTCAGGCCGAGTAAAACTGCAGACATGGTGTAAGTGAAGACTTTGCGCATGGACATGATTTTGAACCGTTCAGAGCCAGGAGGCGGCAAATATCAAGCGATGACGCCAAAAAGTAAAACGCCGCGCCTGGGGAATTGGCGCGACGTTACAATTTTCCGTAAGGCTTAGTATGCGCCTTTGGAGAAGAGTACAGCCGGCACGGTCAGAAACATGATTTTCAGATCGAGGCCGAAAGACCAGTCCTGGGCATAAGTCACGTCAAGCTGCACGCGCTCATCATAGGTTGTATCGTTGCGGCCGCTGATCTGCCACAGGCCGGTTACGCCAGGCTTGACCGAAGCATAGTGTTGGAAGTCGCTACCGTATTTCGCAACTTCGTTCGCTACGATTGGGCGTGGTCCGATGATGGACATTTCACCTTTAAGAATGTTCAGCAGCTGAGGCAGTTCATCCAGACTGGTTTTGCGAATGAAGCGTCCCACATGCGTGATACGCGGGTCATTGCGAAGCTTCTGATCCTTCGCCCATTCTGCCGCAGCGGCTGGGTCCGATTTCAGAAGTTTGTCCAGTTCCTCCGCCGCATTGGTGACCATTGAGCGAAACTTCAGGCAGGTGAACTCCTCGCCATTCAGGCCAATGCGCGTCTGCTTGAACAGGGCAGGCCCGCCATCTTTGTTTTTAATCAGAAATGCGATGACGAGCATCATTGGCGCCAGAAAGACGAGCGCGCTGAATGCGACGGCTACGTCAAAGCTGCGCTTCAAAGCACTGCTCGGGTTTTTGTGCGTTGACCGAATATGGGTGTTGCCCAGATCGGAGAAGCCATTTCTGGCCACTCTGGTATGGCTGTTCATCCCTTGCCCCCTAAAGTTTCAAAACTCTTCCCACGCAACCTATATACCAACATAATTCCACAACTAAAGGGCGTGAAACAGAAAGTTTCTAAATTCTAAACGATTTTTGGCGATTTTGGAGGTTTGATGATCAGCAATTGGACAGCAGTGAGAACAAAACCAGCGGTTTAGCTATTGCGCCGTTTTTTCGGCGGTTGCGCAGTTAGGCCGATTAAAAGGCATAAAAACAGGAACATGGCTGGAATTTCCACGGCATAGTCAAAAAATCCATGGGCTATGACGACCGTTACGAACGCCAGACGTAATGCTGAAAGCGATTTCGAGCGACCGGATGCATAGCCGGAATAAATAACCAATGCGATGAGGCCGATAAGGCCCAAAAGACCGGGCCAGCCTGCCTGCATAAACCATTGTGCGAACAGGTTGTGTGTCGCATTTTGTGCAACTATGAAACGATTGTCGCTTGCCGTGCTCGTAAATGCTGTTGCGTAATCGAGCGCATTCAGGCCGTGTCCCAGAACGGGTTGCCATTCACCCGCGCGCCATGAGGCCTCGACCATGGCGCGTCTGGCTTCAAAGTCTCCTTCAAGAGTCTCAAGCCTTGTTTCGAGCAAGCTTCCAGAAAGCGTCCAGATCGATATTCCGGCGAGTATCACGACGGGCAGCATAATTGCGAAACTGTTGGACTTGCTGGCGCTCTCTTTCGAGCTTTTGTCAGAGCTTCCAAACGCCATCCCGATCAGGAGAATGGCGAGGGCTGTCGCCGTGGCGAAAAAGCCGGCACGAGATCCTGTCAGAAGTAGTGCTGTGAAAACGAGGAGTACGCCGGAAATCGTGATTGGCTTTGATATGATCCAGCGAAGAGGCAGGGGGAGTGAAGCGTGCCGATTGTCTCCGGCGTCTGACTGCGCGGTCCGCACCATCCGGTAGACAAGAAAGACCAGAAGCAGTCCCAGAAAAGTAGCCGTTGTGTTCGAAGACAGGAATGGGCCTGTTAACCTGTGCCTCTGATAAGCTTTTTCTACGCCAAGAACTAAATCCGGCGCGATCATGTGCTGAAGAAACGCGAAGAGGCTGAATGCGAAGGCGAAAACGGCCAGTACATTAAAAAGCCTTTGGCGACGTCTACGGGACACAGCTCCATAACGGCCCATCCAGAATGCGCAGCCGCCGGACAACAGTATAAGATATTCATGTTCGCCATCTGCTGCGCGGCCGGTGAAGTAATGGACTCCGATTAATATCGCCCACAACGCCACAAAAGGAACAACCCAAAGCTCAAGCCGCGCGTCGTTGAACGATATCAGCGATACTGCGGTAACAGCCAGCATCAAAAATGAGATGGTGAGCGAGGAGGCCGGAGCGTCTGCGCCAAACAAACCCAGCGCGACAACAATAATAAGGAGTGTTCCGAATACCGGTAAATCCGATACGTTGAATACCTTTTTCGATTTGCCCACAATACCGCCCACACTCAACCCTAGAACGTATGAACTAGTTGGTGGGAACCATTTCATCAAGCTGAAGTTTAATAATTGCGCGGTAAACAAGGCGTCTCTTGATTTTAATCTTTCTTCGGGCGCAAGCTAATTCTTAATTTTCGCGTGATAGCTGGAGAACAACGGAGGAAATTATGTCTTTCACAGCGAATGAAACTTCCAGGTTTTCCGGATTGCCGCGTGAGCACGCGAAGACGGCAGACTGGACCGCGCGCCGAACAGCGCTGTTCTGTGTTCTCGCATGTGGGACATTCTGGGTGCTGAGTGCATTCGTCCTTTCCAGGGTGGTTTAGCCGCTGCGCTTTCCTCAATCAGATAATAAAAAAGGCCGCAATCAGCGGCCTTTTTTAGTTCCGGGGTGTTGTGTCGCTTATGACACGTTAGCCCAGACGAGAGGGTCACCTGCAGACTGACGCGAGATCCATGTATAGTCGGTTGCAAACCATGGACGGATCTCCGTGGTCATATTGTCCAAAACATAATCGCCCTGGTCGGTTGCGATCACTAGCACTGCATGTCGGCCTGTAGCCGGAGAGTGACCTACGGCAAAGTAAAGCGCAGTTGCCGGAATGCCTGCGCGGATCAAAGCTTCGCGCTTTTCCAGGGCATAGTCTTCGCAGTCGCCAGCACGCCCGCGTTGGAAGGTGAGCGGTAGCGTCCAGAGCTCGTTCTGGCCATACGTCTGCTGGTCAGTGCGCGGAATGATCGCCGCATTAATGCGGTGGTTGATGTGCTCCACGGTCGCGAAAATGTCGCTATCCATCTGAATAATAGAGCGTTCTGCCGGGCTCAGTATGCGCTCTATAGCCGTTGATAAAGCAGCTGCTGGTTCGGCTTGTTCCGGTGCAGAAGCCATTTCTGACCACTGTTCTGCGGTGAGATTGAGTGTTTCAAGGCTCGCATAGATCGCCGTCGCCATAGCGTTTGAGCGCAGCGACGGAAGCGGTGCAGGCATGTCTTCAAACTCAAGCGCCACGGAAAAACCTGATGCCGCAGAAGCGCTCAGATTCAGGTCTGTGACCGGGCTGAAATTCTTGATTTCAATAAGCCCTGGCTCAGGTGAGATTGCTCGTGTTTCGGTCAGCTCCACAGCAGGCTGCGCGTCCGCTGACGCGAGGGATGCGGTCTGAACTTCAGAGCGTCCTCGCAGCGAAGGTGTGGATTCTTCAGGCGTGACATCTGCTTCTGGAAGCTGAATTGAGCCTGTGGAGGAGGCTTCCGTCTGAAGGCTCGCAAACAATGTCTCGCGATCCATTTCTTCCGGCTGGCACACCTCTGGTTGAGTGCGGCACAGCGTCACCAATCCGGATGGCGCCTGAGCCGTTCCTACGGCGGGCATGGGAGAAGATGGAGGCGGCATTGCAGCGCATGCGCCCAGCGGCCCACATGCGAGCGCGAGCAGCAGACGGATGGATAAGAAATCCGATTTCTTTCGGTTGGATCTGGTCTTCGGAAGCATTTCACTTCTCCTGTATTCTTATTAGGAGAAGTTATTTCATAAATATATTTAGTATTGACTTTTGAGACGGCCAAAAACGATTAATGTAAATTCCATATTTATTAAGCCTAATTTCGAGTATTCATGATCTATTCTATTTTGTTGAAATTTATATTTAATGATTGGCTGGTTATGAGCTTGTGGTCATTCAAATGAGTGACTTCGGGCTAAGGTTGTGATTGTGTTGAGTTGGATGGGAAGCCCGGCGATGCCGGGCGGTAGTGTAGTGGTTGAGGGGCAATGGGCTGGTTAGGTAAGCTGATGGGAGCGTCGCCGGGGCAGGATGCGCGTCGTTCGGGCATGGTGCCGGACGGGGCTGTCGTCTTCGCGGTCGGCGATATCCATGGCCGGTTTGATTTATTGCAAAAGCTGATGACCAAGCTGAGTGGAGAGGTGCGTCAAAATCAGTATGAAGACGTCCATCTGATTTTTCTGGGCGACTATATTGACCGTGGTTTCGATTCAAAATCGGTTCTTGATTACCTTGCCCGAATGGAATGGGGGCGCGTAAAGCCTGTTTTTCTGCTCGGCAATCATGAGCAAACCATGCTCGATTTTCTTGAACGGCCGGATGTCGGGGCGCGTTGGATTGAATATGGCGGCCGCGAAACGCTCATCTCTTATGGGGTGCAGGTCCCTGAAAATCGCGCCGATATGGCGGCCTGGGAGGCGGCATCCGCCGCACTTAAAAAGGCCATGCCCAAAAGTCACGTCGACTTTCTTAAAGGGCTCCAATCCTTTCATGAATTCGGAAACTGCTATTTTGTCCATGCGGGGATCGATCCGGCTCGCTCTCTTTCCGAGCAGACGGATGAAGATCGACTCTGGATAAGGGATAAGTTTCTCTCCAGCTCGAAAAAGTTCGAAAAAGTCATTGTTCATGGCCATACACCGGAAGAGCAGCCGACCTGGAATGGTCGCAGGATCGGTGTCGATACAGGCGCTTACATAACCAACACGCTAACCGCTGTTCGAATATGTGGCAGTGAGGTTGATTTTATTACAACCTGACTTGGCAGTTGTGTTTCGGTTCAGTAAAGCAGACTGGCAAACAGTGAGGTGGTGGATATGCGTTGGGTTCAAATGTTTTTGTCTCTGCTAGTCGGGGCGACACTCTTGGCGTCTTGCGAAACGGGGCAATTAACTCAGCAATCTCAATCTGATTACGATGCGCTCGAAGGTCGCGTCGTTGAAGAGTATCATCTTGGCTCAGGTGATCAGATCAGGATTATCGTGTTCGGCGAAGAAGAGCTGTCAGGTGAGTTTGTTGTCGACGGCAGCGGATTCATTTCTCTCCCGCTGATTGGCGAAGTCATGGCACGCGGTAAGACGATCCGCGAATTCCAGCGCAGCATGGAGGCGGCACTTCGCGAAGGTTACCTGAATGACCCGCGCGTCAGCGCTGAGGTGTTGAATTTCCGCCCGTTCTATATTCTTGGTGAAGTCGAGGAGTCCGGCGAGTATCCGTACTCGGACGGGCTGACCGTGCTTAATGCCGTCGCGACGGCCGGTGGCTTTACTTATAGAGCCAATACGCGGTTCGTATTCATCAAGCGCTCCGGGGCAGCGAACGAGGTGCAATATCCTCTCACTGCGACAACGCCCGTACAGCCAGGTGACACAATCCGGATTGCGGAGCGTTTCTTCTAAACGCTAATTGCTGAAAATTTGAGCGCAGCCTGCGCAAACTATAACAACGAGTTAAAATCTGCGCGGGCATTTTACGAATTATCGCATTGGGCCATTGAGCCTGTTCTATATTTAAGGTAGTAACTTTCCTGAATTCGAGGGGATGTAACGATGACATCATTTGCTAAATTTTCCGCTGCGGCGCTTCTCCTGGGCGCATCAGCTTTCGCAATGCCAATGGTGGCAGCTGCTCAGGACGCTCCTGGCGCTGCTGCTGAGGTTTCCGAGGCCGACGTGGTTGCCGCAATCGAAGCGGCTGTCGCTGGATTGGGTGACGACGCAACAGAGGCTGAGGTTGCTGCAGCCATCCAGGCAGCGCTTGCGGATAGTGGTGCGAGTGCTTCTGTGCAGGAAGCGGCTCTGAGCACTGTCGCTGCAACGTCCACAAACCCTACGGTTGCTGCTGCGGCAGCAGCTGCGGCTCCAGTGTCAAGCACGCCCGCGGATAACGGATCAGGTGCTGGCGCCGGTGACGGTGGCGATGGCGGCGACGCGGGTGGCGATTCAACAGGCGGCGTCGCTGGCACCGGAAGTACCGGTGGTGGCGCTCCGCCGGTTGCTCCTCCTCCGAGCGGTGGCGGTGGCGGCGGCGGTTCCGACTACTAACTGCTTTCAGGTTGAGCTTTGGGCGGCCTTGGGTCGCCCTTTTTATGGCCGCTATCAGGGGGATCGATATGCGACGGTTGGGACTAATTGCGTTTGGGTGTGCGGTTAGCGCTACGGCTCTCATGGGAGCGTCAGCGCAAGATACTGGAATGTTTAACCGGGATCAAAATACGAGCGTAGTGGAGCGTCCTCGTCCGGAGTACCAGTCTGGAGGCATTCAGCGGGGAGCTTTCATTTTCACGCCGCAAATGACGGCTGATCTTGAGTTCAATGACAATATTTACGCGACGGCGACGAATGAGCAGAGCGATACGATCGCAGTTCTGAATCCGACTCTCAACGTTGCGTCGACCTGGTCTCGTCATTCGCTTTCTGCCAATGCATCCGTAACGCGCCGTGAATACTTCGACTTCTCTGACGAGTCCGTCACGGACTTCTCGCTCGGAGTAGATGGCGGCATCGATATCGGCATGGGGTGGACTGCGGGTCTCGGTGCTGGTTATGACAGCCTGCATGAGCCTCGCACCTCGGCTGGCGCTGCTGGTCGGGCTGCTGAGCCGATTTCTTACGATACCTCAAGCGTTTACGCGTCACTCGTTCGGGAGGTCGGGCGCACACGTTTTACAGGGTCTGCGGCCTACGATACGTATGATTACGATGATGCGCCTCTCATTGGTGGTGGCATTGCTGATCAGGATGGACGTGACCGTGATGAAATCCTTGGCGAGTTTCGCGGTGATTACGCGATTAGCCCGGATACAGCTGTGTTTGGGCGCATTCGATACATCAATCAGGAATACACATCCACGACCGCTGGCGGCACGACACGAGACCAGGACGGGTACACTCTGGATGTCGGTGCAAACTTCGACTTAAGTAATCTGGTCCGCGGAGAGGTTGGTATCGGTTATCTGACCCGGTCGTTCGACGATCCGGCGTTTGATGATGTGAATGGCCTGAGTGTCGACGGTCAGGTGGAGTGGTTTATCACGCCGCTTACGACAATTACTGCGTTTGCATCCAGAGGATTGCAGCCGGCTGCAGTTGCGAACTCTCCGGCGTTTATCTCCACAGCTTATGGTGCGCGCGTCGACCATGAATTACGTCGTAACGTTATTCTGTCTGCCGGCTTCGACCTTGGCGAAGACGACTATGAGGGAATTGATCGAACGGATGACCGTTCGAACATTACGCTTTCCGGCACATATTTGCTAAACCGGTATGTGGGTGTGTCACTTGATTTCGTGAATACGCAGCAGGACTCCAGCGGTGTTAACGGCCAGCCGGACTTCGAGGTCAATAAAGTCCTCATTGGCGTAATCTTACAGCGATAGTTTTTAATACCTTCATAAAGGTATGGTGTTGTTTTTGGAGGGTATTCTCCCTCTGCGTAAATCGGTGTGAGTGGGTTCAGTGCAAGACAGGGTGATGCCGCAGGCAGCGGAAGATGATCTTATCGATATTAAAGGGCTGATAGGCGCGTTTCGTCGCCGATTGGGCGTTTTCCTGGCCTGCTTCGTGTTGGTGTTTACCATAGTTGCCTTGGTAACCTTTCAGGCGACGCCGCTCTATACCTCCACTGCCAGTGTGATGATCGATATCCGTCAGACGGAAGTCATGGACTTCGAGGCTGTCCTGTCCGGTCTGCCGCCGGACTCCGCCGCAGTCGATACTGAAGTTGAAATCATCCGCAGTCGCGCGTTAGCTGAAAAGATCGTTGATCTGCTGGAGTTAGAAGAAGACCCTGAATTCAATGGTCGGCTTCGAGAGCCTTCGGGCATGGCTGCATTTAAAAACAGTCTAATGGGATTTGTTTCGCTCTTGCGTCCGGACCAGGTATCGGACGCTTCCGACCCGGAATACACGGACCGATTGATCCGTGAAGAGGTAATTAGTGCAGTTCAGAGCCGCCTGAGCGTTCGTCGCGCGGGGCTGACCTATGTCATCGATATTTCGTTTGAGAGCGAGGACCCGCGTAAAGCTGCTCAAATCGCAAACGCGTTCGCCGACCAGTACCTCGTTGAACAACTCGAAGCGAAGTTTGATGCAACGAGCCGGGCTAATAGCTGGTTGAACGATCGTCTTGAGGTGCTTCGTGATGAAGTCAGGGCTGCAGAAAGCGCAGTTGAGATTTATCGCGCGGATTCTGGCCTGCTGAGCGCGGAAGGCTCATCGCTGACAGAACAGCAGATTGCGGACCTGAATGCTCAGTTGGTTGTGCAGCGCGCGGAATATGATGAGGCTCGCGCTCGTCTCAATTCCGTTCGATCTCAGATGTCGCGCGGCGTGTCTGCCGATACGATTGGCGAGGTTCTAACGTCGCAAGTTATTCAGGACCTTCGTGCACGCCAGGCCGATATTGATGGCCGACGGGCAGATCTGTCGTCGCGATATGGTAGCCGCCACCCCGAGATTCTGGCGCTTGATCGCGAAGCAACGAATGTGGAAGCTCAAATTGAGCAGGAAATCACCCGTATCGTTTCTAGTCTTGAATCCGAAGCTGAAGTTGCTCGGCAGCGCGTTCAGTCGCTCGAAAGCTCGCTTTCCGGGCTTCGAACGGAGCTTACCCAGAATAACAGGTCACTAGTCCGCCTCCGTGAGCTCCAGCGAGATTCGGAAGCCAGTCGTACCCTTTATGAAAGTTTCCTGAACCGTTTCCGCCAGACCGGGGAGCAGGAATCTCTTGCCGAGGCGGATGCCCGGATCGTCTCTCTTGCGGCAGTTCCGACTGCGCAAAGCTCTCCGAACACAATGCTTAACCTCGCGCTCGGCTTCGTGCTTGGCGGCATTGTCGGCGTCGGCTTCGTCTTCCTGCTGGAAATGCTCGATAGTGGCTTATCGACGGGGGCTCAGGTCGAAGCGCAACTCGGCGTACCTTTTATCGCGTCTGTTCCGATGTTAAACTTGGGTGTTTTGGGGGCTCTGCGCCGACTTACAGGCGGCACGCCTGCACCGCAGGATTACCTTGTCGAAAAGCCTCTTTCCAGCTTCACGGAGAGCTACCGAACGCTTCGTTCCGCGATCGTTCTCTCTAATGTCGACGAAGCGCAAAAGGTCGTTGCCATAACGTCCGCGCTTCCTGGCGACGGTAAAACGACGACAACTTATTGTCTGGGTCGGTTGTCGGCTATCTCAGGTTCGAAAACGATTATTGTGGACTGTGACCTGCGTCGCCGACTGCTCTCGAAGGCCCGTGCGGGTGAAAAAGTAGAAGCTGGCTTGTTGCAGTATTTAGCAGGTGAAGCAAAACTCGAAGACGTTATCGTGAAAGACGACAAGACAGATTGCGATATTCTTCCACTCGCTAAGTCGAATTATACGCCGTCTGACGTTTTTGGTTCTGCTGCATTCAAGCGTTTACTCGCCGAACTACGCGAAAGCTATGATCTCGTCGTGCTCGACACGGCGCCGATCCTACCGGTGGCCGAGACGAGGACGCTAGCGAAACTGGCTGATACAGTCGTGATCGCCGCTAAATGGCGTAAAACGAAGAAGGATGCGGTGGGGTCTGCGCTCTCTATTGTGCAATCGCTTGGCGCTAATTTGTCCGGCGTGATCCTTACGCAAGTTAATCCAAACGCCCGCAGCCGTTATGGATATGGTGATTACGGATATTATTATTCCGAGTATCGCAAATATTATGTCGATTAGGCGTTGCCTCACCTGATTTTATAGTCATTTCGCGGGGGCATAGAGATGACGCAAACTGTACTAGTGGCAGGTGGGGCCGGATATATCGGTTCCCATACTTGCCTGGCATTGAAAGAAGCTGGCTTTGAGCCGATCGTCTTCGATAATTTCTCGAATGGCCATAAGGAATTCGTGCAGTGGGGGCCCTATTTCGAAGGCGATATTCAAAACCGAGAAGACGTCGCGGCAGTCTTCGAAGAATACAATCCTATAGGCGTTCTCCACTTTGCGGCACTGATTGAGGTCGGTGAATCTGTGAAAGATCCGCTTGCCTTTCATCAGAACAATGTTGCGGGCGCGATCAACCTGATCGCAGCGTCCAAAGCAGCTGGTGTTAAAGGGTTTGTTTTCTCCTCCACATGCGCAACCTATGGCGAGCCACAAAAGCTCCCAATGGATGAAACCCATCCTCAGCTTCCGCTTAATCCTTATGGGCGCTCAAAATTGCTTGTGGAGCAGGTGCTTGAAGATCTTCGAGAATACTCTGATTTTCCGTCTGCGGTACTTCGCTATTTCAACGCTGCGGGTGCCGATCCGCAGGCGCGGATAGGTGAATGGCATGAGCCTGAAACGCACGCCATACCGATCGCGCTGGACAATGCGCTGGGGCTGCGCTCCGGCTTCCGCATCAATGGTACAGACTATGGGACGCGCGATGGCACGTGCGTTCGGGACTATATCCACGTTCTTGATCTGGCAGATGCTCACGTAAAAGCGCTGCAATACCTCCTAAAGGGAAATAAGGGCGGCGCCTTCAACCTCGGTACTGGAGACGGCACGACCGTCAAAGAATTACTGGAAACTATTCAGACTGTGACGGGCAAATCGTTCGATGCTGCGCCCGGCCCACGGCGGGAAGGCGATAGCCCGAGCCTCGTGGCTGAGAATTCTAAGGCTTTCACAGAACTCGGCTGGAAGCCGGAGCGGGACCTCGAAACCATTGTTCGCGACGCCTGGGCCTGGCACCAGAAATTACGTGGTTAATGCTTAGCGCGCCGCCTGCGGGGCAGGTGATTGCTTAGCTTTTGTGCGCCGCAGAAATGTTCTGAGCGACGAATTATTTTGCGATGGCCAGTAGATCATCGCTGCGCTAGAAGTTTATCGGGAACTCGCCTTAGAATATAAGGCGACTTGTGGATTTTACGGGGACTGGGGGAACAGTTTTGCGTGTAACAATGATCGGAACGGGCTATGTTGGCCTTGTCTCTGGCGCATGTTTTGCAGATTTTGGGCATGTATCGCGCAACAGACATGGAACTCGCGCTTTAGTTGCTGGCGAACATGTTGTGAAACTTTCTCTAGCTTCAATACTCGGGCTTTTAGGCTGAAGCGTGGTCTGTCAGAAACAAGCGTCAGTCACGATATCGACGCCGTGTCACTTTATCAAAGTTTTTAGGAGCATAGATCATGCCGCAGTCTGGTTTGGCGCAAACTGTATCTACTTCGAAGCCTCCCCGTGTTGCGCTAGTTTCAGGATTCTGGGCTCAGAATATCGGGAACGCATTTTTCAATATTGGTGGGAAATGGATATTGGAGCAGCTCTTCGGTCAGGGGAATGTTGACTTCATCCAGGACCAGCCGGGTTATAAGACCTTTCATGATCAGCTGAAGGGCAACCCTAAGAATGATATTGAATTTCTGCGACTGTTGGATCTCGACTATATCGTGCTTCAGGGTCCGCTTCTGACCGTTGGCTACCAGCATTTGTGGGAACCGACTTTCAAGGAGCTGACAGCGCGCGGCACCAAGATAATGCTGATCGGTGCCGCCTTTTTCAAATTTCGTCCGGCAGAGCTTGAAGCGGCAAAGGCCTTTCTTGAAAAGTATAAGCCTGCACTGATCTCTACCCGGGACTCAGAAAGCTATAAAATTCTCAAAGAGTGGGATCTGGGCATGCCGCTTTATGATGGTCTCGACAGTGCCTTCTTCGCGCCCAAGGCCTACACGCCTTTCCGAGTTGCGGGTGAAGAATATTTTGCCTTTAATTTTGACCGCTATCCGGAGCCGACCGTTAAACTTGGTGATAAAGACGATGAAGCGGATTTCACCTTCGAAGCCGAAGGTAAGAACTGGAATCTGTATACGCCCCAGCGGGCTTCTAAACTGGCACACCGGTCAAAAGTTCAGGCTTACCTCGGACATCTGCTTGACCGGCGTAAACTGCCAGAAGAGCTGAATGGTCGTCAGATAATCCGTCCTGAGCACCGGACGAACCCGCATATGAGTTATAAGATTTATCAACATCCGAATGCGGTGTGTTCTGATGAGCCTTGGACCTATTTCACTATTTACGCGAACTCTGCACTGACTCTCGCTGATCGGGTACATGCCTGTGTGGCGACATTGGCCTATGGCAGACCGGCCATGTTGTTCACGCCAAGCCCGCGGGCGGCCCTGTTCGCACGTGTTGGTGCTGGGGACATCAAGAAGCACCCTGTTCAGCTGGATATGGATCGTCTGGAGGAGGAGCGGATGAAAGAAGTTGATTGGTTGAAGGCCAATATCTAAGCAGGTTTGCTTTTTTTTGCGCAGAGGATTTGGGTGAATAAATGAAGATTGTGCATCTCGTCTCAGATCTGGATGAAAAGTTCGGTGGACCTTCACAGTGTGTCCCGTTGCTTGTTGGGCATCTTGAAGAGCAAGGTGTTGAGGGTGAAATCATCTACACGGCTCTGGAGCCAGATATGCAGAATGAATTCGCAATCCAACGCGCCCTCAAGGTAACTGGTGTGCCCTTAAGCTTTTCACGAAATCTTTATTACTCTGGAACCATGCGTGGCGTGATTCGACGGGCTCTGAACAGCGGGGCTGACGTTCTGCACATTCACAGTATGTGGCGGGCGCCTGCTTGGCAGGCTTATACTGAAGCGCGACGCGCCGGCATTCCTCATGTTGTTTCACCTCACTCCAATCTTTATCGGGAATCTCTTCGACGCAGCCGAGGTGTAAAACAGATCATGCGCTATGCATTTGTAAATCGTATGTGTAATCAGGCTGCATTTATTCATGTAACGGCGGATTCTGAAGCTGAGGCGGTTCGCGACGCCGGATTTCAGTCGACTCCGATAGTGAATGTTCCAAATGGTCTTCCAAGCATTGAGGAAAGCAATATCTCTGTCGCTGAAGCTCGGAAAACTTTAGGTCTATCAGAAAACGGGGGACCAGTCTTACTCTTCCTTTCACGAGTTGATCAACGAAAGCGCGTGGAGGATTTATTCCCTGCTTTTGCCAGCGCTTTGAAGGTGATTCCTAGGGCGGAGCTAGTTATTGCAGGTCCTTGTCCAAAGCAAAGTTATCTAGACCATCTGAAATCCCTCGCTTCGATGCATGGAATCGAAAGCGCTGTCCATTTCACAGGTATGCTGCGAGGAGCAAAAAAGCTGGCGGCCTTTGCGTTGGCAGATGTTTTTGTGCTTCCCACAAAGTTTGAGAATTTTGGTATCGCCGTGGGAGAGGCCATGGCTCATGGCTTGCCTGTGATTACAACAACCGGGACCCCATGGGGGTTTGTGGAACCTGAAGGTGGCGGTTGGATCACCGTACCTGGAGATATTGAAGGCCTGTCCGCCACTATAACCCACGCGCTGGAAGTTGAGCCGTCGAAAAGAAAAGAAATGGGCGAGGTGGCTAAGAAAATTGCGGAGCGGTATTCTTGGCGGTCTATTGCAGAGCAGATGAAGCACGCTTACGCCCAAGCACTGAAGTAGGAGCGTTTTGTGAGGAAAGGTAGTCTAACTGCTGCGAACCTACTGTTCGGTAGTTTTCTTGCTTCGGTTTTTTTGATTGTGTCGCCGCTGTTTCTGTATGATGATTACTGGTCAGTATATGACCCTGTAGTGTCTAGATACTCAGCTGTGATGCGTGGAATTTCTGTTCTTTTACTCTTCGCCACATTACTCCTTACTACATTTTTTAGGGCTAGATTCATAGAGAGAAACCACCTTTTGGTCTTTTCTTTCTTACTGTTTTTACTTTTGATTCATTCTTATTTTTCAATTGACGTAACTGGAAGTGCTGTGCAGTCGACGGCATTTGTTTGGATATTTCTTTATATATTCACCCTTTCTAGAGTTTTTGTTTATGAGGGCTGTGTTAACAATTTTTCTTATGTGTCTATATTGATTTTATGCATGTGTTTTTTGTTGATTGCACTCTTGGGATTGGAAGGGCGTCGAGTTGGGGGGGTCCAGGCAAACGTTTTTGCCAAACTGTCGTTAGGGGCTTTGTTCTTTTCTGCATTCTTTAAGAGAGCGTGGTTTCGTTACCTTTCGATGTTAGCCTGTTTCGTTTTTATATTAGTGGTTAACTCAAGAGGGGCATTCTTTGTGGCCACTGTGTTCATTGTTCTCGTGCAGGTTGCCTATTCGGTATCGCAAGGGCGGATGCGTAATTATCAAGTTGTGCTTTTCTTTTTTGTGGTCGCGGCAGTGGTTTCGGCTGCAATGTTGCCCACATTCCAGGAATATTTATTCGACTTCGTAAATACATCTGAGAGCAGCAGGGGGCTCGGCAGTTCCGTGGAAAGCCGTCAGCATTATAACTCTTTTGCTCTGCATCAAATTGGAGAGAACCCTATTGTTGGATACGGTTTTCAAACCCGGACCGGTGTTGATGCTTTAGATATTGTTGGCGCATCAGCACACAATGGCTTTCTGAACTTATTCCTAGACTTGGGCTTGATTGTCGGAATATCGATTTTGGCTATATATTTGTATTTTGTGTATGTTGGATTTTCTATCGTAAAAAAAGTTAAAAGCCCGGAGCGGAAAAGAATAATTTTCTCCTGCGCCTCTTTTTTGGTGTGTTATCTGGCTTTGGCAGTATTCGAGCCTGTTTACATAAATATTGGATCACCGATTAGTTGGGGAGTCTTTGTTGCTATTTCCCTTATCGGCGTAGAGAGGTCGAATGTGCGCTCTAATGGGATTTATAGTATGCGCAGTCTACCCGAAGGAGAATAAGATGAATCTTCGGACTTTACGGGACCTAGTTCGTTCGGTTATCGAAGTTGAGGCTGAATACAAAATACGGCGACTGTCCTATAATCTCATTCCTGTGAAAATACGGGCTGAAACGGCGGTGGCGCATGCCTGTGTCTGGAAAACAGGTAGCCAGTGGATTCGGCTGGTTCTCTCCGATCCGCGGCTTTATCATTTTTGCGGTCGTAAGCCCTATGTCTGGGCGAAGTTGAAACAAAATGAGAGCTTTGATCGAAATGTCTGTTTGACGGCGTCTTATGCAACGACTGATCAAGTGTTCCAAGTTGTACCGAAAGAGAAGACTCGTGCCTTTTTTGTGATACGTCACCCTGCCCACTTATTTGCTTCCTGGTATGTCTCTACCTTGGTAACCCACCGCCTCAATCCGGGTATCTTGGAGATGCGGGCACATTGTGAAGACCTGCCGGAAGAAGGTCGTGTTGAGTATTTGTTGGGACGTTATGAAAAAGAGTTCCTGGGTACTATGAGGGCATGGTTGGAGGAGGCGCACCGCTCCGAAAACACTATTATTGTACGTTTCGAGGACTTAGTTGGCGCGGAGGGGCTGCAAGTCTGGCGCCAGATTTTTGACCATATTGAGATACCTGTTCCTGAAAAGGATATGGCGGAGATCATTTACACTTATCGGATAGAAAACCTCAAAAAGAAGGGGCGTCAGGGTGAAGAAGATAAGTATAGTAAATCTGGCCGTACAGACCTGAGTGTGTTCGAAAGTCAGGTATCGCGAGGCATGATCGTCTCGGCAACATCGGACTTGGTCCAAGAATTTGGGTACACTCTCTAATGTTCCGCTTTTCGTTAGCGTATGACTGAGAGCTAACGCGCATGATGTTTAAAACATTGACGGTAGTGGGCGGACGAGTTTTCTTCGGTTTAAGCCAGTGGATCTTGATTACGTTGGCCACTCGGTTCGGCGGCTTGGAGGCGGTTGGGCAACTAGGGCTCGCTTTGGCGGTCAGTACGCCTCTATCAATGCTATTCGGGTTGTCGTTGCGCTCAGGCGTCGCAACTGACGTGAATAACACTTTCCCGATAGGGTTCTATGTAAGGCTGCGCTCGGTGGTCTCAGTGTTGATTGTTATTGTTGCCGCAGCAATCGCCTTTGTTTTCTTCGATGATGTCCAGCTATCAGCGGTAATCGTCGCTGTCGCTTGCGTGAAAGCGGTAGAGGGCGCGAGTGAACTGTCTTATGGCGTCGCGCAACGAAGCGCTAAGCTCCAAATGATTTCAATCAGTTACCTGCTTCGTTCGGTATTGGCTGTTTCGATGTTTGGGGGGGCGATTTATTTTAGCGGTAACATTCTGTGGGCTGCGATTGCCTGGTTTGTGTCGGGCTCGCTCGTGTATATGTTTTACGATTTGCGGCACTTTAATTCGGCCAGTCATAGTGCGGTCTCTGCGCAGGTCGAAAACCGGGCTTCGGGAGAACGTTTGAAGGCGGAGCGGTCGGGTTCCATATGGGCGCTGGTTTGGGTTCAGTTGCCACTGGCTGTTGGCGCCGCCATGGGGAACCTTTCGCTTGCCTTGCCAAGACTGTTCTTAGATTACCAAACAAGTCTGGAAGCTGTGGGCGTCTTTACCTCCATTTTCTTTATTTTTCAGGCAGGCAATATGGTTTTTCAAACCATTAGTCAGTTGATGGCTACAAGACTGGCGAAACTGGTGCGGACGGATGCGCGTCGATGGGCGAGAGAAGCATGTGCCCTTACAGTTCTGTTCTTACTGTTATCCTGTGCGGTTATATTGTTCGTTGCTGTCTTTGGAGAGTGGGTGCTTCTGCTGTTTTATGGCGCCGAAGTTGCTGTCTTCAGTTCCTTGTTTATGCTTTTGGCTTTAGGATGGGGAGTGCGATATGTAGCGATTTCACTTAAAACCGCGGTTACGTCGCTCAGAGAATTCAGGCTATTGCTGGGCTTTGAGATTCTTGCGGCTCTCACCACCACGTTAGTGCTTATAAGAGGCATGGGGGGGCATGATCCCTTGGCGAGAGTGACTACGGATTTCGGGATTGCTCAAGGTTTTTATTTTTTCTATTCATTAGTGCTTTTTTTCTGGGTTTCGCGGAAGGCGTTCGCTGCGCGCCTACGCTAAACGTTTATTTCTGGACAAATGAGCGAAACAAAATGTTGCTCGCTAAATGAGCGTTTTTTTAAGGCTCGTTTGAATGACGAGCAGTGTTAGCACTAATGATAAAAATGCGCGGTTGGAACATTTGCTTAAAGACTTCTATGAGGCACCGTTGAGGCCTTGATCGTCTAGTTCAAAGCTGTTTAAAGCTTGTTGGTTCGTAGAGTGGGGGACATATGAAAAAGGCGTTGATTACCGGGGTAACCGGCCAGGATGGATCGTATCTGGCTGAGTTTCTGCTGGAAAAAGGATATGAAGTGCATGGCATTAAACGCCGTGCGTCTCTGTTTAACACCCAGCGTGTGGATCATATTTACGAGGATCCACATGCCGATCACCAGAAGTTCAAGCTTCACTACGGTGACCTGTCTGACACATCTAACCTGACACGCATTCTGAGCGAAGTGGAGCCGGACGAGGTGTATAACCTTGGCGCCCAGTCACACGTTGCTGTCTCATTTGAAGCGCCGGAATATACCGCTGACGTGGATGCGATTGGTACGCTGCGTATTCTCGAAGCGATGCGTCTTCTCGGCCTTGAGAAGAAAACACGTTTCTATCAGGCGTCTACGTCTGAGCTGTACGGCCTCGTGCAGGAAATTCCACAGAAAGAGACTACGCCTTTCTACCCGCGTTCACCTTATGCGGCGGCGAAGCTTTACGCGTACTGGATCACAGTGAACTATCGTGAGAGCTATGACATGTATGCCTGTAACGGCATCCTGTTTAACCACGAGTCCCCACGCCGCGGTGAAACCTTCGTGACGCGCAAGATTACGCGCGGTTTTTCCAACATCGCGCTTGGCCTCGAGCCTTGTCTGTATATGGGCAATATCGACTCTCTGCGCGACTGGGGCCATGCGAAAGACTATGTCCGCATGCAATGGATGATGCTGCAGCAGGATCATGCTGAAGACTTCGTAATCGCGACGGGTGTTCAGTATTCTGTTCGTGAGTTCATTTCATGGACAGCGAAAGAGCTTGGTGTGACGCTTGAATTCTCGGGTGAGGGCGTCGACGAAATCGCGACTGTTGCTGCGATCGAGGGTGACCTCGCGCCAGCGCTCTCTGTTGGCGACGTGATTATGCGCATTGACCCGCGTTACTTCCGTCCGGCGGAAGTTGATACGCTGCTGGGTGATCCAACGAAAGCAAAAGAGAAGCTTGGCTGGGTGCCTGAAATCACAGCGCAGGAAATGTGCGCTGAAATGGTCGCAGAAGATCACAAAACGGCACGCCGTTATGCTCTTCTGAAAGAACATGGACTTGAGCTGCCAGTAAGCCTGGAGGGCTAAGCCTGTGTACGATCTGAGTAATAAGCGCGTCTGGGTTGCAGGCCATAGGGGCATGGTTGGCGGCGCTGTATGCCGGCGTCTGGAAAGCGAAGGCTGTGAAGTGATCACAGCTGGCCGTGACCGCGTGAACCTTGAGCGTCAGTCCGAAGTTGAAGATTTTCTCAATGCCGAGAAGCCGGATGCCATTGTAATGGCGGCGGCAAAGGTTGGCGGTATTCTCGCCAATGACAGCTATCCGGCGGAGTTTATCTACACAAACCTCATGATTGAGGCGAACATTGTAGACGCGGCGCACAAGGCGGACGTAAACCGTATGCTCATGCTGGGGTCCAGCTGTATTTACCCGAAGTTTGCCGAGCAACCAATTCAGGAAGATTCTCTTCTGACGGGCGCGCTTGAGCCGACTAATGAATGGTATGCGGTTGCCAAGATTGCGGGCATCAAACTCGCTCAGGCTTACCAGAAGCAATATGGCCGCGATTACGTTTCCGCGATGCCGACAAACCTGTATGGACCGGGTGACAATTTCGATCTCAAGAACAGCCATGTGCTGCCTGCGCTGATCCGTAAAGCGCATGAAGCCAAGCTGGCTGGTGAGAAAGAAATGATTGTCTGGGGCACTGGCTCACCGCGCCGCGAGTTCCTGCACGTTGATGATTGCGCGGATGCGCTGGTCTTCCTTCTGAAGAATTATTCCGAAGCCGAGCACATCAATGTCGGGTCCGGTGACGACGTTACCATTCTGGAACTGACCCAGATGGTTTGCGACGTTGTGGGCTTTGAAGGCGAGATCACTCACGACCTTAGCAAGCCGGACGGGACACCTCGTAAGTTGATGAGTGCGGATAAACTTCGCGCATTGGGATGGTCTCCTAAGTATACGCTCCGCGAGGGGGTGGAGAATACCTATAAATGGTTCCTGGATCACCAAGAAAATGCTCGCGGAATAGGAGTCTAGGGTAGTTTTCTGGGGGGTATCAATCTAGGCTATAGCTCAGTGGGGGAGCTGCCGGTATGAAGATCCTAGTTCACGATTATGCGGGGCATCCGTTTACAGCGGAATTGAGTCGAAAACTGGCGCACTTCGGGCATCAGGTCTCACACACTTTTTTCGGCGCAGACAGTGGTCCTAAGGGCCGATTAACACACGAAGTCGGCGATCCTGAATTTTTGAGCTTCCACTCCCTGGACACGCGAAGCGAGTACTCGAAAAAAAACTTTATAAAGCGCCGTTTTGGGGATGTTGAATATGGCAAGGTTTTAGCGGCTCACATTCAGGATTGGTCGCCAGATATTGTGATTTCTGGGAATGCGCCCACCGAAGTGCAAGAAGCCTGTTTGACCATGTCGAAGCGCGTCGGCGCCAAATTTGTTTATTGGTGCCAGGATTTCTATTCGATTGCTGTCGACGAGCTTGTGCGAAAGAAAATACCAGTTTTCGGAGCACTGGTTGGCGCGTGGTATAAGCATCTGGATAAAACACAAATGGAACGTAGTGATCATATCGTTTTGATCACGGAGGGTTTTAGGCAGCAGACATCCAAATGGCGTATTCCGGCTGAAAAGATATCTGTGATCCCCAACTGGGGCGTGTTGAATGAAATCTCATTGCTAACTCAGGACAATCCATGGTCCAGAGAGCATGGGTTAGCGGGGCGATCTGTTTGCCTTTACAGCGGAACGCTTGCGCGAAAGCATGACCCGTTTCTCCTCTGGCAGTTGGCCTCGGAAACTGAGGCTAACGTCGTTGTTGTATCTGCTGGGGTTGGGTTTGACGAGTTGAAGAAACTGCAAGACGCCGCTCCTAAAGGTAATTTGATTTTGCTGCCGCTTCAGCCATTCGAAAGATTTTCAGAAGTTCTCTCGACGGCGTCCGTGTTTGTTGGAGTTTTGGAAGAAGAAGCGGGGCAGTTCTCCGTCCCATCCAAAGTTTTGAGTTATCTGTGCGCGAACAAGCCGACGGTGCTCTCTGCGCCACTTGAAAACTTGGCATCCGAGATCATCAAAACTACCGGAGCTGGAAAAGTCGTAGCCCCAGGGCAACGTGAGGAGTTTATTCAGTCGGTTGCGTATTATTTAGAGCATCCAGTCGATGCGGAGAAAGCCGGAGCGGCAGGGCGCGCTTATGCTGAACAGCATTTCGACCTTGATAAGGTGGGCCGCCGTTTTGAGGATATTTTCAAGCGCTTGAATTAGCTCTCAAAGCGCTCGTGACTTATGCATTCAGAGCAGCGCGACCGGCGCACGCTTAGAGATGTTCTGTTTCAGCTAGTCGCTGGAAATCCAGATAACGGCGCCTACAGCCCATACCAGACAGGCAATGAAGGCCGTGCCCCAGTATTTGCGCTGCATCAGGTCGGCATAGCGGCCATCAAAGAGCGGCTTGATACGCGTGCGACGCCAATGGCCCGTAAGTAGCGCTCGCAAGATGAAATAAAGCGGGATGAGCAGCGCGAGTGGCAGAAACGCGAAGAAGTATTCGCTGTCTGGAGCAAGCCCGCGCCGCATCTATCTGTCTAAATCATTCATCGTCCGGCGTGGACCAGTCATGGCTGTCTTCTTCCAGAACTTCGGCAAGGCCTGATTCCAGGTCGTCAGCGATGAGATAAGGTCCGCAGCGATTGCCCGCTTCGCCATGAAGCCACACGCCAGCGCAGGCGGCTTCGAAGGCTGGCATACCTTGCGCCATCAGGCCGGTGATAATCCCGGTAAGCACGTCGCCGGAGCCCGCAGTAGCCAGCCATGGCGGCGCATTCGAATTGATCGCAGCGCGCCCTCCCGGTTCTGCGATGATCGTATCCGACCCTTTCAGAACAATGACGCCGCCTGAAAGTTCTGCCGCTTCACGGGCGGCATCCAGACGGTTTCCGTCTTGTGGTATCGCGCCGAACAGACGTTTGAATTCGCCGACATGAGGTGTGAGGACACACGTGCGGTCGCGATGCTTCAGCCAGTCAAACAGGGCTGGCGGGTCATCTGCGAACAGGGTGAAGACATCTGCGTCCAGCGTGAGGGCTGGCGGGCAGGAGAGGGCGATATCAACCAACTTGCGTGCCTCGGCATCGGTGCCGAGTGCCGGGCCGATGGCCGCTGCGGATACGCGTACGTCTGAAAGTAGCTCTTTCAGTTCCTGCGGCGTAGATGCAGGCTTCAACATGACAGATGTCACATGAGCGGCATGAACCATCAGTGCGTCCGGTGAGCCGACCAAGGACACAAGGCCTGCGCCTGTGCGAAGGGCATTCACGGCTGAGAGACGTGACGCGCCAGTTGAAAGCGGACCACCTGAGACAACCATGGCATGGCCGCGTGTGTACTTATTGACGTACTCACAATAGCCCGGCCAGTGCGCCTGCCATAGGCCCGGCGCGTTTTCGTAAGAGGTCACGCCAAGCTTCTCCAGCGTTTCGTCACTAATGCCGATGTCGGCGACGGTAATGTTGCCGCAATGGGCTTTCCCCGGATTGAGAAGATGGCCCGGCTTCTTGCGGAAGAAGGTGACTGTCTCATCCGCATGGACGCTGTCACGACCAACACGGCCTGTTGCGCCGCACACACCGCTTGGCAGGTCGACAGAAAGGATCGGCGCGCCAGAATGGTTCATCGCGATGATGTAAGCCGCAGCCGTGCCTTCAGCCGGTCGGTCCAATCCTGCGCCGAATACGGCATCGATCAGCAGATCGGCTTCTTTCAGGTCAGCAGGATGAAGCGCGATGGTCTCGCCGCGCCACTGGCGGAAAGCGAGCGCGGCATCGCCTTTCAAATCATCCGGAGAGCCCAACGTGGAGAGGCGCACAGTGCGCCCCGCCTGACGCAGAAGTTCGGCGACGACAAATCCATCGCCGCCATTGTTTCCCGGGCCGCAGAGCACATGGATTGTTTCAGCATCCGGATAGGCGGTGAGAACGCGGTCGAATATGGCGCGACCGGCGCGTTCCATGAGTTCGATGCCGGGCGTGCCGGCTTCAATAGTCATCTGGTCTGCATGCCCCATCTGGGCAGGCGACAACAGGGCGTTCAGCAGGGGCGAATGTCGGTTCATGATGTCAGCGTATCCTCCACAGAGCAGCTTGCAAGGCTGCGGGTGGGGCATTGCGCTTATTCCTGTGAATTCCTGCTAAAGCTCGTGTAGCCAGAATGTCAGGTTCTTCTTTGTTTGCGCCTGGTCGCCCCGGTCCTTCCATTTGAACGCGCACACAAGGTCATTCCGTCGTTCATATCCACGACTTTGCCAGAATGCATCCAGTGGTCGATAGTTGACTGGTTTTAGCGGATGTGCGTCCGGTCTCTGAACCGCACAGAAGGCTGTTCTATCGGCGCCCCATGCCCAGGCAGCAGCCTCCCGGATATCAAAAAAGGCGTGCCCGACGCCATGCCCGCGATACTCCGGAAGCAGAACGGATTCTCCGAAATAGAAAATTTTGCTTGTATCTATGCCCGCCTTGTCGAACGGCGCGCGGAAATCGGCATGGGTGTCTTTGAAGGGCTCGGCCGTGGTCGCACCGACGACTTTGCCCTGATGTTCGGCAAGGCCAACGCAGGCGAATTCGGACTGGGCGAAATGCTTCAGATAAACCTCTTCTTCTTCCGTCGTGCCGTCATAAAGGTAGGGCCACTCATGGAAGACAGTCAGGCGCAGGCGCGCGATATGCGGGATCGCCGGAATGATCTCGTCCGGCCCCTTTAGTGTTCTGATTTCCATAAGGTCTCCTGACGTGCGACCCCCAACTGATCAAATCGTAGTTTCTTTTGCAAGCAGCCCTGCGTCAGAACGGCCTCTCGTATGAGAGCGGCTAACGCGGCATGATGCAAGCTGAAACGGAGCTTATTCATGCCGCTACTCAAGCACTCGGCGCTCGCGCTTATCGTATCATTTGGCCTGTCAGTCTTTTTCTGGCTGGCGCTTGGCGTGTTCAATCTTCAGGGCTTCTGGGCTGTGTCGATTGGCTGCTCCTTTCTGGGCGTAGTGTTCGGGCTAGTCTTCTTCCGCCGCATCTGGGTAACGGGCGCGGCGACAGCGATGATCCGGATTCTGGTGTTTCTGGTCGTCTCGACCGGGACAGGGATGTAGCCGGTCGTCTAAGCCAGCGCGTCGCGTGAGGCTTGCGTGAGCGCGGTGATCTCATCCCACTTGCCAGCGTCGATCAGATCGTTCGGAACGATCCACGAGCCTCCAACAGCGATGACGTTCGGCAGAGAAAGATAGTCGCGCGCATTCTTCGGGCTCACCCCGCCTGTCGGCATGAACCGGATATCCGGTAGAGGCGCTGCAATGGATTTCAGAAACGGCGCGCCACCGGCGGCTTCAGCCGGGAAGAACTTTTGCACGGCAAAGCCTTCATCACGCAGCTTTAGCGCCTCTGAGACTGTTGCGGCGCCCGGAAAGACAGCGCCATCATAGGCTTTGAGTGCCGTACGTAACTCTTCAGTAGTGCCCGGCGTGACGAGGAATTCGGCGCCAGCTTTGGCGGCGGCATCGACATCAGACGGGCGCGTGATCGTGCCTGCGCCGACAAATGCATCAAGCTGTGCATCTGCCATCTGCTTGATCGCCTCAAGCGCGCAGTCTGTGCGCAGCGTGACTTCCAGAACATCTGCGCCGCCTGCAATGAGCGCGTTTGCCAGAGGCAGCGCCTGATCAAGGCTTTTAATCGTGATAACCGGAATGATCCGGCAGGTGCGCATGCGCTCGATTGTGGCGGGGCTGATGGTCGTCATGGGTAAAGTCCTATTCCAGAGCGAGCGCTGCAGCCCCGATAAGCGGAGCCTCATCATGCATCAGCACGCTGACAGGTGTGTGTGCAAGAAAGGGCGACATGGGGCCGCGTTCAAGGAAGCGATCGCTGGCTTCCGTGGTGCGCAACCATTTCACCATACGTTCTGCGACGCCGCCGGTCAGCACGACACCAGCATGTGCGCCTGTGATCAGAGCCGCGTCTCCCACTGCGCCCATCAGGGCGTTTGCGCGGAACTTGCAGACTTCCACGCAGACTTTGTCGCCTGCATCGGCGCGGTCCAGAATGTTCTGCGGTGAGAGGTCTTCCGGTGTGACGCCTTGCAGCTCGCAAATGGCTTCATAGACGGGCATGAGCCAGCGACCGGAGACGATCATTTCCACGGAAACGTAATTATAGGTGCGCGCGATCACGTCACGAATGGCGGCTTCGCGCATGTTACGTGGGGCAAAGGCAGAGTGACCGCCTTCACCCGTCATGACGCGCCATCCGCCCGTGACGGACTGGATAAGCGTGGAGACGCCGTGTCCGGTGCCGGGGCCGGTGACGAGGATCGGCCCTTCCGGGCTGAAATGGCTTTCGATCACGGTTTCAAAACTGTCATTCGGGATTTCCGGAATGGCGCGGGCCATCGCGGCAAAGTCGTTCACGATTGTCGCGCTCTCAATAAGGAAGCGCGACTGGATGACGGACGGAACGACACGAGGCCAGGGCCGGTTGGTCAGCTTGATTGAACCGTCATCAGCGATTGGGCCTGCCAGAGCAAATAGCGCCGACTTGGGCTTCACATCACTTGAGCTGAGATAGTCTTCGATGGCGTCTTCAAAGCTCGGAATGGCCGGATCATCATACACTTTGATATTGTGCAGCTGGACATGACCCAGAGAGGATGACGCCAGTGCCAGGCGGATTTTCGTGCCGCCAACATCGCCGACCAGAACAGGCTTGCTCATTAGTTCATCCCCGCAAATCGGAAGAAGCTCGCACCCGATGCTGCGTCACCGGCTTCAGCGCGCATTGTCGCAAACAGCTCGCGGCCAAGGCCTGTATCGGTCTGGTTCGGTACATGCACGGCAGGGGCGCGTGCATTAAACTCTTCGACATCGCCGAGGAAGTTCAGCTCGCCCGTTTCGCAGTTAAGGCGCAGCGGATCGCCATCACGCAGGCGGGCAATCGGACCGCCGCGCACCCCTTCAGGGGAAAGGTGGATGGCGTTAGGGATTTTGCCCGACGCACCAGACATGCGACCATCCGTGACGAGGGCGACATGGTGGCCGTCATCCTGCAAGGAGCCGAGAATAGGCGTCAGAGAGTGCAACTCAGGCATGCCGTTCGCGCCCGGACCCTGGAAGCGGACCACAATGATGACATCCTTGTTCAGCTCACCGGCCTGATAGGCTTTCTTCACATCGCCTTGCGTATCGAAAACGCGGGCAGGGGCTTCAACAAGGCGGTATTCCGGCTTCACTGCAGAGATTTTGGTGACGCTTTCGCCGAGATTGCCTTCGAGCAATTTCAGCCCGCCTTCTTTATCGAAGGGCCGGTCGACAGGGCGGAGGATTTCAAGATCGCCGCTTGTCTGCGGCGGTTCGCGCCATTCGATTTCACCATCAGCGCCAATGAAGGGCTCCATCGCCTGATCGGCCAGTGTGCCATTGATCGTGCGTGCATCGGCGTGGACAAGCCCTCCTTTGATCAGCTCGCGGATGAGGAAGCCCATACCGCCAGCTGCATGGAAATGGTTCACGTCCGCAGCGGAGTTTGGATAGATGCGACAGAGAAGCGGTGTCACAGCTGAAATCTCTGCCATGTCCTGCGGCGTCAGCACGATGCCGGCAGAGGCTGCAAAGCTTGCAAGGTGAAGGACGAGGTTGGTTGAGCCACCGGTTGCCATCAGGCCGACTACGGCGTTCACGATGGAGCGTTCGTCAATCATCTCGCCCGCAGGCGTATAATCGCCCGCAATGCTGATTGCGGCGGCTTTCTTCGTCGCTTCTCTGGTGAGCGCGGTGCGCAGCTCTTCACCCGGCTGCACAAAGGCTGCGCCCGGAAGGTGCAGGCCGACCATCTCCATCACCATCTGGTTGGAGTTGGCCGTGCCATAAAAGGTGCAAGTGCCCGGTGCGTGATAGCTTGCCGCTTCAGCTTCGAGCAGCTTGTCACGGCCCACATTCCCACGCGCAAATTCCTGACGCACACGGGCCTTTTCAGGATTTGGCAGACCAGACGGCATCGGGCCAGCCGGTACGAATACCGCAGGCAGCCAGCCAAAACGCATGGCTGCTACAACGAGCCCCGGAACGATCTTGTCACAGACGCCGAGATACATGGTGGAATCGAATGTGTCGTGGCTCAACGCAATCGCTGCAGCCATGGCAATCACGTCGCGCGAGAAGAGCGAGAGCTCCATACCGTCCTGACCTTGCGTGACGCCGTCACACATGGCTGGAACACCGCCTGCGACCTGCGCCGTGGCATTCGCTGCGCGCGCCGCGTCACGAATGATCTGAGGATAGGTTTCGTAAGGCTGGTGAGCGGACAGCATGTCGTTATAGGCGGTCACAATGCCGATATTCGGCCAGCTCGCGCCGAGCAGCTGAACCTTGTCCATCACGGCGCAGCCAGCGCTCGCATGAGCCTGATTGCCTTCGGTCAGCTTCTTGCGGGCGAAGCCATCAGGGCGGTTCGCGCGGATGAGTTCCAGATATTGCGCGCGGCTTTCCGCCGAACGCTCGATAATGCGCTGTGTGATGCGCTCGATTTCAGGATGAAGTGTCGTCATGGGGCCCAGATCACCTCCATATCGTCTTTGCGGGCTGCGAGGGCGCGATGAATGGGCAGGTTTGCCTCTGTGTCTTCAAGGACAGCGCGCTTTTCCTCGCCAGTGATGAGAAGAATGACGGTTTTAGCCGCCTTCACCACATTAAGAGTTACGGTCATCCGGTCGGTATGGTTCCCCGCGACCGGACAGTCTGTTGCATCGATGGCGACAGCATAGAGAGACGGGTCATCTGACAATGCGCGCTCAAGGCCGACACTGTCTGGAAACCAGCTTGCCGTGTGGCCATCAGGCCCCATGCCGAGCAGAACCACGTCAGGTGTGGCGAACACACTGTAAGCCGTGTTCACGTCAGCTTCGCCAGCTTGCGGCGTATCATGCGCGGTCTTCATCTCAATAAAACGCGCAGGGCCAGCGCCTTTTTCCAGAAAGCTCTCTTTCAGAAGGCGTGTGTTTGAAGCGTCGCTGTTCCCATCGACCCAGCGCTCGTCGACCAGCCCGACCGTCACATCATGCCATGGCAGATCATTCACTGCGAGGCGCTTATAGGCTGGCGCTGGCGTGGAGCCGCCTGACAGGAGCAGGGTTGCATTGCCGCGCTCGTGAAGCGCTGTCTCCAGGCCGGTGAGCATTTTGGCAGCGGCAGCTTCGCAAGCATCTGCTTTGGTTTTGAAGGCAGTGAATGTCATGATTTTGGCGTCGTTCTCACATGCCATGCACGGTCATCACGATCCATCATCATGGCAGAAGCAATCGGGCCATCAGAGCCTGCCGCATAGGTTTGTGGTGCCTCGTCAGACTGTTTCCAGCCATCGATAATGCCGTCCACCCAAGTCCATGCAGCTTCGACTTCGTCGCGGCGCATGAATAGCGAGAGGTTGCCGCGCGCGACTTCCATCAGAAGGCGCTCATAAGCGTCTGGATAGCGAAGCATGAAGTTCTCGGCATAGGCGAGGTTCAGCGGCAGAGACTTGATGCGCAGTCCGCCAGGGCCCGGCTCTTTTATATGCATGGAGAGGCGTACGCCTTCATCCGGCTGCAGCGTGATAACGAGCTGGTTCGGGCCGGAGAGATTGGTGTCGAAGATATTGTGCGCAACCGGTTTGAACTGGACAACGACCTCTGACACGCGGCGCGACATACGCTTGCCCGTGCGCAGATAGATCGGAACACCAGCCCAGCGCCAGTTATCAATCTCAGCCTTGATCGCGACAAAGGTTTCCGTTTCGGAGCTGTCGTCACCGAGTTCTTCCAGATAGCCTTTGGCGGGCTGTCCGTTGATCAGGCCTTCAACATATTGGGCACGAACTGTGTTGCGTTTTACCGTGTCTCCGGTGACCGGCTTCAACGCACGCAAAACCTTGATCTTCTCGGTGCGGATATCGTCGGCATGGATGGAGTTTGGAGGCTCCATCGCGATGAGACACAGCAGCTGTAGAAGGTGGTTCTGCACCATGTCCCGCAGCGCGCCGGACCCATCATAATACCCGGCGCGGCCCTCAAGACCGAGGTCTTCGGATACAGTAATCTGGATGTGATCAATATGGTTGCGCGACCAGAGCGCTTCGAACAGCGTGTTGGAGAAGCGCAGCACCATAAGGTTTTGTACCGCTTCTTTGCCCAGATAATGGTCGATGCGGTAAATCTGTTCCTCATCAAACACTTCACCAACGCCATCATTGATCGCGCAGGCGGAGGCGAGGTCTTTGCCGATCGGCTTTTCCAGAACGATACGGCAGGCATCGCACACCATGTCTGCTGTTTTCAAAGCATGACAGATTTTCACATAGAGCGAAGGCGAGGTGGCGAGATAATAGATAACGGTACGGTCGAAATCGACTTTGCTACTCAGTGCTTTCCAGTCCTTCACAGGGCCGGCAATGTCGAGCGGAGAATAGTCCAGCATTTTGGCGAAGGTCGCCCAATGCTCTTCAGACCATGTGTCTTTTGCAGTGGCTGACTTACAGCTTGTCTTCGCCATCTCGATGAATTCGTCGCGCGTCATTTCAGAGCGCGCCGTGCCCACAATCTTGGAGTTCAACGGGATCTGATCATCAAGAAATCGGTGAAACAGGGCTGGCAGAAGCTTGCGTCGGGAGAGGTCGCCCGTGCCCCCGAAGATCACGAGGTTAAACGGGTCAACAGGGATGAATTCTGCCATTTGAGTATCCTTAAATCCTGAAACGCCAGTTCAGGGGTATCATGGAGAAAGGTATGTTGCACCGCCCGGAATTGCATAGCCGGGCGGCGCTAACGAATACGTGTGCTACCAGAATGCGACGTAGATGGCGCAGAGGATGAGTACGATCAGCACGCTGGCGATATTGAAGCCAGTATGAGTTCGGAAGGAAATCCCGCCCACGTCAACCGGTTGGTCTTCATTTGGCTTCGGTGTGAGGAGGGATGCTAAAACTCCGACCACGATGCAGATCAGGAAGACAATCCAGATACGCAGAACGAATGGCAGATCCGGCAGAAGACAGATTGCTGGTGCGCGATACTGCAAGCCTGACATCGCGTTGACGCTTCTGGTCGGGCTGCAGGTCATTGCGTTCTGGTGACGCGCGGGAGCATTAGTTATGTAGCGTATCGTTGATACGCGTCATCGCCTGTTTGAAGTCCTCTACGCCAATCGGCGCCAATAGCTCGGCGAGAACCTTCTCGTGATTTTTCATCGTTGTGAGGCACTCGCAGGCGACCTGATCACCTGCTTCTGTGAGCGTGAGCGCATTTGTCCGCCCGTCTAATGGCGTGCGTGTGATGAGCCCGCGACGCTCAAGCTGGTGGAGCAATGGGGTCAGGTTCGCGCTGGCGATATGCAGGGCTTTGCCTATCTGGCTCTGGCGACATCCCGGATTTGCCTGAATGGCCACCATGACGCTTGCTTCCGCGATACGTAAGCCGATTTTTCCAAGCGATTCTGACAGCTTTGAAATCGCGGCCTGCGATGCCACGCGCAGGCGATAGCCCGGAAAGTCGGTAACGGGAGTTCTGAATGTGTCATCGGTCATATCGGTTCTGAATGCCTGGTTTCCGGAGGGGGGCTCGTTGCGTCCCAACTTTGGTGACGCAATTCGGGAAATAATGGAAAGCCAAAATAGCTGTTGAGAATAGCATTTTGATGCTATATGGCATAGCTTTTCTGGGTGTAGCATTCGGTCGAACCGCGCCTATCGGAATCAAAATTATAAAGCCGAACCACAAAGCGTCCGGCAGGGAGGGTGTGGCCTGACTGGTGCTCACACTCGGTTGTTCAATAAAGGAGCGCTTCGGGGCTCCCAGACAAAAGAGGTAGGCATATGCGAAGCCAGCCACCAATCGCTGATACATCCCTGATGGAACGCACACTCTGCGTGATTCCGGAGAAGGATATCGTCACAGGCTTGTCTGAAACCTTCGCGTCAGCCGATGACGAAACCGTTTCAGCAATTCTCAGCGAGGCTTCGAAATTTGCGCAGGAATTCCTCGTTCCGCTGAATGATACTGGCGACTCGATTGGCGCGACCGTTGTTGATGGGCGCGTAATCACGCCGCCGGAAATGAAAACCGCATGGAATGCCATGAAGGACGCCGGCTGGCTCGCCATGGATGTTCCCGAAGAATTTGAAGGTCAGGGCCTGCCGCTTTTCTCAACCATCTGCGTGCAGGAGATTTTTGATCGTAGCTGCCCTGCAGCATCCATGCTTCCGACGCCAAACCGTTCTGCTGCAAAGCTGCTCAACGCTTTTGGTACTGACGAGCTGAAGACCGAGTGGATTCCGAAGCTGATCAGCGGCGAATATGCTGCCTCCATCTGTATCTCAGAAGTCGGCGCCGGATCTGATGTGCGCCGTATTCGTACCTCTGCTAGCCATATCGAAGATACTGTCTGGGCCATCACCGGCGAGAAACAGTGGATATCATTCGGTGATCAGGACCTGACGGAGAATATCGGTCACTGCCTGCTGGCACGTGCAGAAGGCGACAAGGATCTCAGCCTGTTTTTTGTTCCGCGCCTCTGGAACGGAGAAGACAATAACATCTTCGTCCGCCGTATTGAAGAGAAGCTTGGCTTGCACCTCTCTCCAACCTGCGCACTTGGTTTCGAGGGCGCGAAAGGCTGGTTGCTCGGCAAGCGCGAGCGCGGTCTTCCGCAGCTCTTTGTCATGATCGCCAATATGCGTTTGTTTGTAGGCAATCAAGGGCTTGGTATTGCGAGCGGTGCAGCAGATGTCGCGCTTAAATATGCCAATGAACGCCTGCAGGGCGGCAAGGGTGAAACACCGGTCGCCATCATCAAACATGGCGATGTTCAGCGTCAGCTTATGGAGATGATCGCGGACGTGGAGACGCTACGCGCTCTTGGGCTCACGTTGGCGTGTCATATTGATATTGCGGCACATAGCCCGGACGAAGATATGCGTACCAAGTCCGGTCTTTTGACGGCGTGGTTGCTGCCGTCCTTCAAGACCATGGGAAGTGAAATCGCCTTTGATACTGCGAGCGCCGCGATTCAGGTTCTGGGCGGTGCTGGTTATACGCGCGAATGGCCGGTTGAGCAGGCTTTGCGTGATGCACGCGTCTTCCAGGTGTTTGAAGGGACGACAGGCATTCAGGCTCAGGACCTTGTTTATCGCCGGTTGCTCAGCCGTGACGGCGGTGCGGGGCTGGATGTCTTCATCGAACTCGCAACTGCCGATGCCGAAGCGCTTGGCGGAGGGTTTGGAGCGCTTGCGCTGGAGGCTTACGAGACGCTCAAACTGGCATCAGACGAACTGAAAGCTCTTTCAGGCGAACAGCAGAAAACCGACGCGAGTGCGACGAGTTTTCTGGCGCTTGCGGGTTATGCCGCTCGCGTATGGGGTGCGACGCGTCTTGCAAAACTGACGGGCGATGACCCGGCTTCCAAACGTCTGCGTATTGCTGGCGAGTATCTGATCACCGGAGCACCGGGCAAGACTAAAGCATGGCTCGAGCAAATGCGCGCTGATCAGAATAATGCAGCGTCCATGCAGGAAGTGCTTGATTTTGCCTGTAACTAAAATGTCACAACAGAATAAACATTATTCCAAATAGCGAAAAATTGCTGTTGCGTATAGTAATCAAAATGCTATGACGTACAGCGTTATCCGGGGAGACTCATGCTTACCCGGTTCATCCAGAACAATGAGCGTCAGCTCTGAAAAAACAGATCCAGGTGATTTCCTATTGGGAGGAAAGAATGAACACACGTAAGCTCCTCGCGGGCACGATTCTTGGTGCATCAATTTTCGGCTCGACTATGACTTTCGGTGCTGTGGCACAGGAAGCGGCGTCAGAAGCTGAAGCATCAGAACGTACAATGACAACTGTCCAGGTTACGGCGCGTCGCCGCGAAGAGAGCCTGCAGGACGTTCCAATTTCCGTAAGCGTTGCGACTGCTGAAGACCTTGAGCGTCAGGGTATCTCTGCAACGACAGACCTCACAAACATCGTGCCTAACCTTCAGTTTGCGACCTACGGCACGCTGACAGGTAACAACTCTGCGGCGCAGGTCTTCATCCGTGGTATCGGCCAGACCGACGCGACACCGGGCGTTGATCCGGGCGTTGGTGTCTACATCGACGAAGTCTATATGGGCCGCTCTGTCGGTGGCGCGATGGACTTCCGCGACATTTCTTCCACTCAGGTTCTTCGTGGCCCGCAGGGTACGCTCTTCGGTCGTAACACGATCGGTGGCGCAGTCCTTATGACGACGAACCGTCCAGGCGCTGGTAACACTGTGCGCGTCGGCTATGGCGAAGACAATCTGATCGAAGGTTTCCTTGCTATGGACCTTCTCGACACGGATGAAGTCGGTGTTCGTGCATCTATCGGTGCGCGCAGCCGCAATGGCTATGTGACACGCGTTGTGGACGGTACCGACCTTGGCGACGAGAACAGCCTGACAGGTCAGATCACGCTCGACTGGAACCCGACATCAGACCTCAACGTGCTTCTGCGCGCTGACTACTCAGAAGAAGACGAGAACGGCTCTCCGTTTGTCTTCCTCGACATCAACGAAACCGCGGCTTTCCCGATGATCGCAAGTGCGTTCGCAGGCTGCCCGGGCTCGTCTTTCCCGCCGCCGGTTCCGGTCCCGAACGTAGACGATCCACGTTGTGCGAACGATTTCCAGTATCTCGGTCCGTTCCAGAACGGTGGTACAAGCGAAGCCTACTCAACGCTTGAAAACAGTGGTCTGTCTGCAGTCGTTACCTACGATATGAACGAGCAGTGGATGCTCAAGTCTATTTCGTCCATCCGTAACCTTCAGTGGACGGGTGCACGTGATGCGGACAACACGCCGCTCCTCATCCTCGCAACCCGTTATGCATCTGAAAGCGATCAGATCTCTCAGGAATTTCAGGCCCAGTATTCCGGCGACCGCCTCAATGGTGTGATCGGGGTCTACTATTTCGATGAGACCAATAATGACCGCGTGGTTGTAGACCTCGGCACGCCGGGTACATCTTACGACACCAACGACATTGAGCTTGGCACTGAAGCTTTTGCTCTTTTCACCGAGTGGACCTACGACCTGAGCGAGCAGCTCAGCATCACAGGTGGCCTGCGTTACACTGAAGAAGAGAAAAATATTCAGGGTACATGGTTCAACGTGCCTGTCGTCGGTAGCCCGGAACCTGCGCCACCAACAACGCTTTGCCCTGTTGTCGGCGCGCCAACACCAGGCTGCCTCTTCGTGACGCGTGATGTGCACACTGAAACCTTCGACTCTGTCACGGGTTCTGCGAACGTCGCGTATCGCTTCAACGATTTCGTTATGGGCTATGCGTCCATTTCGCAGGGCTTCAAGTCCGGTGGTTTCAACCAGCGTTACAACGCGCTTTTGCAGGCATCCGGTGACCCGCTGGCGTTTGACGAAGAAACTGCTCAGTCTCTCGAGATCGGTTTCAAGGCGAACCCAAGCTCCAACCTCCGCGTCAACGGCGCTGTCTTCTCTAACTCTTATGAAGACATCCAGCTGACATACCGTGTTGGTCCGGCTCCGCTTCTGTTCAATGCAGGCGAAGCAACTATTAACGGTGCCGAGCTTGAAGTTTATTACATGCCGACCGACCAGACGACAGTCGACTTCTCGATTGGCCTTCTGCAAGCTGAAATGGACTCTGTTGCTCAGGTTCCAAACCTCGGTGCGCAAACGCCGACAGCGACCACTCAGGTTGGCGATCGTCTGCCACGTGCGCCTGAAAGCGAAATGCACCTCGGCGTGTCTCACGTCTTCGAGCTGCCTAACTCTTTCGAGCTCACACCGCGTATCGACGTGACCTATCGTGAATCAATCTTCTTCGATGCCGGTAACGACATCGGTGAAAGCTCCCTCACACTGGTCAACGGCTCTCTGACGCTGGCAAACATCAATCAGGACTGGCGCATCAGCCTGCGCGGCGAAAACCTGACGGATGAACTGTATCTGGTATCCGGTACGACTTCTGCGTCGACCGCAACCGGCTACTCTGAAGGCATCTATGCGCGTCCGCGTAATTTCTCCCTGACGTTCAGCAAAGACTTCTAAGGTCTGCGCTAAGCGTCAAAAAAGAAGAGCTCCCCGGCTATGTCGGGAAGCTCTTTTCTTTTGGGGTCTGATTTTGAATCAGGCTCAGACTTCGCCGCGGACGCGTTTCATGACGCCGGAAAAATCGAGACCGTCAAAACCGTCTGATGATAGGTTTGCATAGGTTGCTTCCGCCAGCTTGCCGAAGTCGACATTTGCGCCTGCGGTTTCGGCTGCGCCGAGTGCCAGCTTCAGGTCTTTCAGCATCATCGCTACCGCGAAGCCTGGCTGGTAGTCGCGATTAGAAGGTGCTGCCGGAACAGGGCCAGGGGCGGGGCAATAGCTTGTCATCGACCAGCACTGGCCTGATGCAGTGGACGCGATGTTGAAGAAAGTCTGTGCATCGAGGCCAAGCTTTTCGGCGAGGTTGAACGCTTCGCATGTCCCGACCATGGAAATGCCGAGCAGCATGTTGTTTGCGATCTTTGCGACCTGACCATTCCCGGCAGGGCCTGCGTGGAAAACATTCTTGCCCATGATTTCGAGGAATGGCTTTGCAGCCTCAAAGGCGGCATCTGGTCCGCCCACCATAAAGGTCAGCGTGCCTGCATTGGCTGCCGCTGTGCCGCCGGAAACCGGCGCATCGACCATCAGGAAGCCTGCGGCTTTTGCTTCGTCCGCGGCTTCCCGGGCTTCATCGACGGAGATTGTCGAGCAGTCGATGAGTGCCGCAGTCGATGGCGCATGCGCGGTGACACCTTCGGCGCCGAAATAGACTTCAAGCACATGTTTTCCGGCTGGCAGCATGGTGACGACGATCTCGGCGCCGGAAACAGCTTCGCCAAGGGACGCTGCACTCTGTGCACCTTTGGCTTCAGCCTGTTTGACGGCGTCAGGGCTAAGGTCAAAAGCAGTGACCTCATGACCAGCGCCGACAAGATTGGCGCACATGCCCGAGCCCATGTTTCCGAGGCCGATAAATGCAATTTTAGTCATCAGTTCGTCTCCAGAAATGTGAGCGGTCCGGTCTCAAGCGGTGCAAAGAAAGCATCGATTTCGCCTTCGCTGATCGCGCTCAGCGGGGAGGGCAACCAGTTCGGCGCATTGTCCCGGTCAACCAGAACTGCGCGGACACCCTCCTGAAAATTGTCGGTTTTGATGAGGCGGCTGGCGATGCGGTATTCCATCTCCATCACCTCTCTGAAAGAGGCGGTCCCGCCTTCGCGCACCTGACGAAGAGACAGCTTCATAGAGAGCGGGGATTTCGAGGCGAGTGTTTCTGCTTGCGCTATAGCCCAGTCGCCACCTGTTTGCAGCGCCTCGATAATGCCTTCAACGCTGTCACCTTTGAACAGGCTATCGAGTTCTTTGCTATGAGGCTCGAACGAACCGGTGGCGCTCGTTTCTAGGCCGTTCAGTGCGGAGAGTCCGTCAGTGCAGATCGCTTCCGATAGTTCGCCTAGCGCGGCACTGTCGCAATAGTGCGTAGCGATGCCTGCAGCCAGAACGTCTTTACCTTTCAGGCGTGCGCCCGTGAGGGCGAGCCATGTGCCAAGCTCACCTTCAAGGCGCGGCAGGAAATAGCCGCCGCCAACATCTGGAATGAGACCAATGCCTGTTTCTGGCATGGCAAACACGGTGCGCTCGGTCGCGACGCGGTGCGTACCATGAACCGAAATGCCGACACCGCCGCCCATAGTGATGCCATCCATCAGCGCGACGTATGGCTTTGGGTACTCGCTGATGAGCGTGTTGAGTTGATACTCGGTAGCGAAGAAGTCGGCGCCCTCCTTACCGTCGGTTTTGCCGCTTTCAGAGAGCAGAAGCACGTCACCGCCTGCGCAAAAGCCGCGTGTTCCTTCGGCATGATCGATCAGTACCAGTTCGACGGCGTCATTATTGCGCCAGTCCTGCAGCGCAGCCATCATGATCTCACACATCTCTTTGTTCAGAGCGTGGAGCGCACCGGCGCGGTTAAGTGTGATCCCTCCGACGCGGCCTTCGCGGCGGATGAGAACAGGGGCATCAGTCATATATCTAGTCTTTCAAAAGGTCGCGGGAGACGATGACGCGCATAATCTCGTTCGTGCCTTCAAGGATTTGGTGGACGCGCAGATCGCGAACGATGCGCTCGACTTCGTATTCACGCAGATAGCCATAGCCGCCATGGATTTGCAGGGCATCATTGGCAACTTTGAAGCCGGTATCTGTGACGAAACGCTTGGCAGACGCGCAGGCTTTGCTGGCATCAGACGCACCTGCATCCAGTTTCTGCGCGGCTGTGTAGAGAAGCGCACGCGCGGCTGACAGCTCGATATCCATGTCTGCGAGCTTGAACTGGGTGGCCTGAAAATCGGCAATGGCCTTGCCGAATTGCTTTCGGTCCTTGGCGTAGGCGAGAGCGCGCTCAAGTGCTTCCTGCGCGCCGCCGAGAGAGGCTGCTGCAATGTTGAGGCGGCCGCCATCAAGGCCTGCCATGGCGTATTTGAAGCCGTCGCCTTCATTGCCGACGCGGTTCTTCGCCGGAATGCGGCAGTTATCAAAGCTCACTACGGCTGTCGGCTGGGCATGCCAGCCCATTTTCTCTTCCTTCTTGCCAAAGGAGAGGCCTTCAGTGCCCTTCTCAACGATAAATGTGGAGATACCGCGTGCGCCATCATCAGAGGTGCGGGCCATGACGACGTAAACATCAGAGAAGCCAGCACCAGAGATGAACATTTTGGAGCCGTTCAACACATAGTCGTCGCCATCGCGAACGGCGCGCGTACGAAGGCTGGCTGCGTCTGATCCGGAACCCGGCTCCGTCAGGCAGTAAGAGGCGATCAGCTCGCAGCTCGCAAACTTCGGAATGTAATGCTGGCGGAGCTCTTCAGACGCGAATTTATCAATCATCGCGCCCGCCATATTGTGAATGGAGAGGAAGGTCGCGTGAGAGATATCGCCTTTGGACAGCTGCTCGAAAATCAAAACGGCATCGAAGCGCGACAGACCCGATCCGCCGAGGTCTTCAGTCAGATATATGCCGCCAAAGCCAAGTTCGCCCAGCGCTTCCAGAACGCTGCGATCCAGCGTGCGTTCCTCTTCCCAGCGCGCCGAGTTCGGGCGCAGCATATCGGCGGTAAACTTGGCAGCGGTTCCTGAAATCAGGCTTTGTTCTTCGGTCAGTATCGTCATGGCGTGAATTACTTATCCTTGAAATCGGGTGCGCGCTTTTCAGAAAAGGCGGCCATGCCTTCCTTCTGGTCTTCCGTGCCGAACAGACCCTGAAAGAGGCGGCGTTCGAACTTAACGCCCTCGGTCGTTGGTAGCTCCAGCGCGCGGGAGACCATTTCCTTCGCCGCCATAATAGATGGCAGGGAGAAACCGGCAATTTCATTGGCTGCGGTGAGGGCTGTCTGCATCAGCTCATCATGCGGGACGACGCGAGAGACAAGACCAATCCTGTCGGCTTCCTCGCCATCAATCATCCGGCCGGTGAGTACGAGGTCCATAGCCTTGGCTTTGCCTACCGCTTTGGTGAGGCGGATCGAGCCGCCCATACCGGGCGTTACGCCGAGCTTGATTTCCGGCTGGCCGAATTTGGCTTTGTCAGAAGCGATAATCAGGTCGCACATCATGGCGAGCTCACATCCACCACCAAGGGCAAAGCCGTTCACCGCCGCGATGACGGGTTTTCGGCAAGCCGCGAACCTGTCCCAGCCTGCAAAATAATCCTCGACATACATGTCGGAGAAGCTTTGCGGCTGCATTTCCTTGATGTCTGCACCGGCGGCAAACGCGCGGCCCGCGCCGGTCAGCACAGACACAGCGATGTCCTTATTGCGATCAATCGCGGCAAAGCAGTCTGCGACTTCAGCCATGACCTCAGCGTTGAGTGCATTCAGGCTGTCCGGTCTGTTCAGTGTAACCACTGCCACGCGGC
>CENJ01012103.1_pt1 | contig 41182 bp, 38 predicted proteins | sample 356161 | NCBI WGS metagenome assembly CENJ01 (sample SAMEA2619531, study PRJEB7988) | marine metagenome | biome: marine biome (ENVO:00000447); feature: surface water layer (ENVO:00002042); material: "saline water (ENVO:00002010), including plankton (ENVO:xxxxxxxx)" | depth 5 m | reverse complement strand
AAAATCAAGTATCATTTGAATTTTCTAAAAATGGATTAGTAGAGAAGGTATTTATCATAGAATGATAAATTGTGTAACATTTGAACTTACTGGATCTGATAATGTTAAGTTTTTAGTTGACAGATTTTCAACTCCCTATAAATCTAATAAAATCATAATTTTTTGTCACGGTTTTAAAGGTTTTAAGGATTGGGGTGGTTTTAATTATGTTGCTGATTTTTTCAGCAGTAAAAATATTACATTTTATAAATTTAATTTTTCGCATAACGGAACATCACTTAATAATCCCAACGAACTTTGTGATTTAGAAAAGTTTTCTCAAAATAACTTTACTAAAGAATTATATGATTTAAATCAATTGATAAATTATGTTGAAGTTAAAGATGATCTTTCTGACAAAGAGCTAATTCTAATCGGACATAGTCGTGGTGGAGGAATATCTATAATTAAATCATCTATGGACTCTAGAGTAAACAAACTTGTTACTTGGTGTTCTCCATCTAACTTTTTTAATAAGTTAGATTCAGAAAAGATTAAGTTGTGGGAAGATAGAAAAGTTATTTACATTGAAAATAAGAGAACAAATCAGAAGCTTCCCTTAGATTACCAGTTTTATACTGACTGCATCAATAATAAAGACAACTACGATATTTTAAATTGTTTTAATAAAATTATTATTCCACACTTAGTTCAGCATGCTAAAAATGACGAAACTGTTGATTACTCAGAGGCAGTAAAAATTTCTAAAAATTCAAAAGAAAGTAAGCTGATATCATATGATTCAAATCATGTATTTGGTATGTCTCACCCTTTCAATGAATCAAATTGTACTAAAGTTTTGGACAATGTTTTATCTGATGTATTGTTTTTTTTAGAAACTTAGTCTTGAATCAATTACTTTATCCAAATCTGAGAACTTTTTATTTAGATGGTTAAAATATCCTGAAATAGCAATCATAGCAGCATTGTCTGTACAATAGTTTATTTTAGGATAAAATAAGTCAAATTTATTCACTGTACACTCAGAGTTTAATTTCTCTCTCAAATGTGAGTTAGCAGATACCCCTCCAACAATACAAATTTGTTTTATATTCAAATCAATAGCACATTTAATTGTTTTTTTTACTAATATTTCAACTATACTATGTTGAATGCTAGAGCATAAATCATTAATATTATTTTCAATAAACTTTGAATTTTCTTTTAATTCTTTTTTAATAAAGTAAATAATTGATGTTTTTAAACCACTAAAACTAAAATCATAATTCTTTACTTTTGGTTTTGCGAATTTAAAAATAGGATTACCTTTTTTTGATAAATTATCAATAATTGGTCCCCCAGGGTAGCCTAATCCTAAAAATTTAGATGTTTTGTCAAATGCTTCTCCAGCAGCATCATCTAGTGTAATCCCAATTTTTTTAAAATTGTTGTAGTCATTAACTATTACAAGTTGAGTATGACCACCTGAAACAATTAAGCTTAAAAAAGGAAAATTTGGATATCTATTTTCTTCATTTTTAAGAAAAATTGAATGAATATGTGCTTTCATGTGATCAACATCAGTCATTGGAATGGATAATGTTTGAGCTAGTGATTTTGCGAATGATGAGCCAACTATCAAACTACCAGAAAGTCCAGGTCCGTTTGTATAAGAAATTAAATCAATTTTATTTAAATCAATTTTACTCTCTTCTAATGCTTTTTTTAATACGGGAATAATGTTTTTCATATGTTCTCTAGATGCAATTTCAGGAACTACACCTCCATATTGATTATGAACTAATTGAGAAGATATTATATTTGATAGAACATGATTTTTATTTGTTATTGCTACTGATGTGTCATCACAGGATGATTCAATTCCTAAAATTAAAAAATCGTCATCCATTTAACTTAAATAGTTTATGTCCAAGTTTGTCTCTTTTAGTTTTTAAGTAAAAATCATTATAGCAATTACTTTTTATTTCCATGGGTGTGTTTTTTACTATTTTCAATCCATATCCCTCTAATCCAGCTCTTTTCTTTGGATTGTTAGTTATTAAATTAATTAATCTTATACTCATTTTCCTTAGTATTTGAGCTCCAATACCGTAGTCTCTTGCATCAGCTTTGAAGCCTAGCTTTTCATTAGCTTCTACTGTGTCAAAACCTTGTTCTTGTAAATGATATGCTTTAAGTTTATTAACTAGACCAATTCCTCTTCCTTCTTGGTTCATGTATAAAACAATACCTTTTTTATTTTTTTCAATTAATTTCATTGATTCTTTTAGTTGATCCCCACAATCACATCTTAGTGATGAGAAAATATCTCCTGTGACACATGATGAATGTACTCGAACTAATACTTCATCATTTTTGTTCCACTTACCTTTATATAGAGCTAAATGAGTATTATTGTTATCAATTTGATTAAAAACTTTAAGATTGAATATTCCAAATGATGTTGGCATATTAACATCAGTAACTTCCTCAACTAGCGATTCATTTTCTAATCTATATTTAATAAGATCCTTTATTGTTATAATTTTTAAATTAAATTTTTTTGCTATTTCTAATAGTTCATCTCTTCTTGCCATAGTTCCATCTTCATTTAGAATTTCTACTATAACACCAGCTGGATAATGCCCTGCTAATTTCGCTAAATCAACAGCAGCCTCTGTGTGACCTGCTCTCCTCAGAACTCCACCATTTTTTGATTTTAATGGAAAAATGTGTCCTGGTCTTCCAAGATCTTTAGAATTTGTTTTAGTATTAACAAGTGCTTTGATTGTCTTAGATCTATCAGATGCAGAAATTCCAGTAGTACATCCATTACCTATTAGATCGACAGATACCGTAAATGATGTATCATGGTTATCCGTGTTTTTTCCTACCATTAAATCTAAATTTAGTTCACTACACCTTTGTTCAGTTAATGGGGTACATATTAACCCTCTACCATGAGTAGCCATAAAATTAATTATGTCTGGCGAGGCAGACTGTGCAGAACATACAAAATCACCTTCATTCTCTCTATCTTCATCATCTAAAACAATTACAATTTTACCTTGTTTGATTTCAATTATTGCATCTTCTATTTTGTCGAACATTTTTTTTTTCAAAATTAATAAGTTTAAATATTATTTAACGTTTCTTATAAATCTAATTTCATTATTTGCAGCAATAAATGATATGGCTGAGATTGGTATAAAAATTAAATTACTTAGCCACATCCCAATATCAGCATCAATTGTAAGTTCTTTAGCACTTTTTTCACCAATTATTGAAACAATGTAGTAGATAATAAATAATAAACATGAAGCTAATATGGGATATCCAAATCCTCCTTTATTTATTAGAGAGCCAATTGTTGAGCCTAATACAAACATTATTATGCATGCAAACGCCAAACTAAACTTTCTTAAAAATTCAATTCGATGTTTATTAATTATTGTATTTCTAAAATCTAACTCGTCGTTTATCGACTGAGTATTTGAAAGAATAGCTTGAGACTTGTTTATGGCAGTATTAAATATTCTTTTTTTATTTAGATTTGAGTTTACTATTTTTTCTGAATATAATTTTTTCTGGGTAGGTTTAAAATTTTGTAATATGTCAAGTCTAAACTTTTTGATTTTACTTTCTTTAACTTCTTTCAAAGAATCAATTGCACTTAAAATTTCATTGTTATTTAGCATGGCATAATGACCTTTATATAAACTTTCTGTATTTTTCATAAAGTTAAATGAACTTAAATCTATTATTAATTTGTTTTGTTCAAATTTTAGTTTTCTATGTTCATTGTTCTTTTGATCTAGAATACTAAGTTCGTTATAGGAATGACCATTTATTAAATTAAACTCTAGTAAATTGTTGTTTTCATCTATTGACATAGTTCCTCTCTCAGCAACTATTATTGTACTATTATCAGATGTATTGTTAGTATATATTAGTATATCTTCAAGAGATTTATTATCAGAAAGTTTTTTTCCAATTTTAATTTTGTAACCATTAATTTCATCATAAAAAATCCCTTCTCTAATATTAAGTGCAGGTTTTTTTTTCTGTATTGAATAAATCATACTAGCGTTTTTTAAATTTGCATAGGGTAGAATGTGGTTAGAAAAAAAATAAGAGGATACTGCTATTAAAATTGAAAATAGAAATATGGGTAAAGAAAATCTTAAGAATGAAATACCTGTGGTTTTAAAAGCATTAATCTGATTAGTTTCACCTAATGAACCGAAAAACATTAATGATGAAATTAGAACTGCTAAAGGCAAAGATAGCGGTACAAATCTTGCTGAAGCAAAAAACATAAGTTGAAAAATTTGAAATATATCAAGACCTTTTCCAACTAAATCATCTACATATTTCCAAAGAAACTGCATAAGTAAAAAGAAAACACAAAGAAAAAATATTAATAAAAATCTAGGAACATAAGATTTTAGTAAGTAAGAATCTAACTTTTTCAAATTTCTTTAAAGTCCTAGGGCACCCCTTAGGTTATCTACTTGTGTTTCCCAAAGTAATTTTGCTTCTTCAAAATCTTCCTCATCGTCAGCGAAATCAGTGATGAGAAGGGAAACATCAGAAGTCATGTCATCAACAACTATTTTAAATTCAAAATAATCATCAGCTTCATCAGAATCTATCCATTTATATTTAACAAATTTGTTTTCTTTTTTAGTGACTAACTTTGCTGACTGTTCGCTTCCATCCCAGTAAAATGTATATACACCATTTTTAATATTTACATCATTTGCAAACCACTCAGAAAGACCACTTGGAGTTGAAAGCCTTTTGTAAAGCACCTTAATTGAAGATCTTATTGGAAACTCTAAAGTGTATTGTCTTGAAAACTCCATATTGTTTGTTAAATTTGGTTTTTGCAAAGATAATGTTTTAGAATCAATAATTAATAATCAATATCATCTTGGGAGAATTTTTTTTTAAGTTTAGAGGACAAATACCAGTTTTTGTATTGGCTATTGCTTTTCCTACACTTTATTTTACAAATCACATTCAAAATTTAATTCTTGAAATTAATGTTAATATTATTTCTTTATTATTAATACTATTTGGTTGCATGTTTAGGTATATAACCATTGGCTTTTCATATCCAAATACAAGTGGTAGAAATAGACATAGTCAAGTTGCTGAGAAGTTAAATAAGTACTCATTGTACTCGATAACCAGGAATCCATTATATCTGTCAAATATGCTTATTTGGACTGGTATAGTTGTTAGGTCTAATAATTTGCTATATATATTCATATGCTTAATTACAATGATTTCTATGTATAATATTATAATCAATCACGAAGAATTTTTTCTAAAAAATAAATTTAAGAACGAATTTTCGTCTTGGAAAAAAACAACTCCTAAATTGGTTCCAAATATTTTTATTTATAAAAAATCAAATAATAAATTTAATTACAAATCATTACTTAGAAGAGAGTACTCAGGTTTATTGGCAATTTTAATATGTATAGCCTATATGGATACACTCCAAACTTATATATCATCTTCATCATTAGCAATAAGCAATAATTTATTGTATTTTATCATTACAATGATTATGTTATCATTGGTTTTAAAATATTTAAGAAAAAACACGACAATCTTAGATGATTGATTTTGTAGATTTAAATTATATTTGCAAGCATTGGCGTGGTAGCTCAGGTGGTTAGAGCGCAGGATTCATAACCCTGAGGTCGGCAGTTCAAATCTGCCTCACGCTACAAAAAAAAAGACCCTAAGTAAAAGGGTCTTTTTTAGTTTTAGTATAAAAGATTAAAAATTAATTTATGATAACTTTCTTTTTAATTTTAGATACATCAGATTTTATTTCGATAAAATAAATACCGCTTTTTAATTTTGACGTATTTATATTGATTTTATTTGCATTAACATAATGAGATTCAACTAATTTACCTGAGATGTCATAAATATCCAACTCATTAATCTTAACTGCATATGATGAAATTGAAATCTTGTCATTGGCAGGGTTAGGATAAACTTGAGTAGAAGATAAAATAATGTTCTGAATATCAGTTGAGTTTCCTAAGTTTAAAGCGACATAAATTCTTGGATTAAGGTAACCTTGAATCGTGTCAATATATGTATTTCCTCTTGATATACTCATTGTTGGATTGTCAAGTAATGAGTTCGCAGCACCGAATCCTGGAATAGCAGCTGCTGCAGGAGTTTGAGGGCTCAATCTCCAAGCTGTATCATAAGCAGCAAGGTTCCACCAGTCCCATGGACTAGCTTGTTCAGTTTCATATTGACCAAAAACATTTGGTGTTGTTGATGGAGGAGGAGTAATAAACTTATAAAAACCTTCATATCCATCATTATTTAGATTAGCTGCATTTGTAAACGCATCCGATAAGCCTGCATTAACAAAAACATCATTATTACCATAGAGATTAGAATAATGTTGTACTGTTCTACTTCCCATTAATTCAACTACAAAATCTCCTGTTGCTGGATTAACAACATCTCCTGTATCAATTGGAGCAAAAGGATCTTTATAACAATGAAAAGAAACAATGGGTATTCCACCATCATCTAACCATGATATATCAGCTAAAGCACCTCCAATATTAAATGCCATGCTTACATCACTACTATAGTTCTCATGATTTGGTATATTCATTAATAGTGGTATTGGACTGTTGAAAGGTGGAGTGCTATCAGGATAAAATGTGCTATCAGTACCATTGATATTTCCGTAAAATTGAGGAATAACAAATGGTTGACCATTAGTAGGAGATATAAACTTAGGTAAATACATTTCCATTGCCGTATCTAATGTAGCAACAGCCAATGATACGTAACCTCCAGATCCATGACCTCCTAATACAATTTTTGAAGGATTAATTCCATAAGTGTTTCCATTGTCATGAGTTGATCTCATAAACCTTGTTACAGTTCTTGCATCTTGCATACCTCTATAAACTGCTTGAATTACTGTTGCTGTTCTTACCTCTTGAACAGATGATGATGCATTCCACCCTAATCTGTAGTTAAATGCAACGGCAACATATCCTTTTTTTGCCCATCTTTTACATTGCTCAACAATTGAAGAGTCTAATTTTGAACCAGTAGGTTGACCATTAATTACAGGAGGAAGAAAAACACCTGTATGAGCAAGTATCACAACTGGTCTGTTAGTTAATGAATCTCCTGAAGGCTCGTATATATCACATAGTAGGGGAGTTGGTGAAGGAGGAGCTCCTAATAGTAATGGTAATACACTAACGTTAGTACCATAATTTACATCTGAATGTACTGTAACATCACTAAATACTTCGTCAATATACCTAGTCTGAGAATAAGACATAAAAGAGAAAGTAAATGATATTATAAATAATAAAGTTTTTTTCATATTAAATAATTTTAATGCAATTATAATACTTATTAATGAAACTTATTAATTTATAATTATAAATCGTAAGCTAGAGAAACATAGGATAACCTACCGATAAGAGGTCCACCATAAACTTGATAATGTTTTTTGTCAAAGATATTAGAAGCTCCAAATTTTATTGTAGTATTGATTATTTCGAAATTTTTAGATAACTGGGCATCAACTGTTGAATATCTATCTACAGTTCCTGTAAACTGAGGCGATCCAACAAACTTAAATTTGTCAACCCATTTATAATTTATATTAAAACTAATACCTTTTATATTTTTAAATTTTAATTGTCTAGCTGAAAATCCAATATTAAATTTATGCTTTGGTGTATTGTAAGCAGGTATTATTGGATCATCTGTATTTTTTTTATTTAAAATATTTAGTGAATAATTTCCGTTAATCAAATACTTATTTAAGTATACATTCATTCCAATTGATGCTCCATGAGTTGAAACATTATTATCTGAATTTGCTGACATTCTATTAATTTCTATTGACCTTGCATTTAAATCATAGCCGACAACACCATTTACAATTGTATCATTTGCATTAAATTTTGCACCAACTCTATAACCGATAAAATCTTTGTAAAGAGAATAATAGTAAGATAAATCTAAGTATAATATATCTTTTACTGTACCTCTGTATCCAAATTCAAATGTTCTTACTTTTTCAGGTCTTATTGGATCGATAGAGAAAAAAACAAGACTATCTTTATTTGGTACAACTGGTTTAAAATAATTAACTAATGAATTGATTGTTACAAGGTTTTCTCCGTACTCTACACCATGTCCATTTAAATTACCAACAAGTATAGCTCTTCCAGCGTTGTAGTACAGATATTGTTCTGAAAGTGTTGGGTTTCTTACACCACTTGAAAATGATAATCTTATATAATCACGTTCATTAGGAGAAATTACAATTGAAGCTGCTGGAGAAATACTATAATCGTAATTTTCATTTTTATCTAGTCTAATTGTTGAATTAATTGTTATTATCTCGTTATATATTTTTGATTCTATACCGGAATATAAACCAAATTGATTATTAGTTATTTTTTCAAACTCATCATTAAAAATAGTTCCTTTAGAATTTGGTCTATACTGTCTAAAGCTAGTTCCAACTCTTAAATCTCCTATTGAAATTTTGTAATTGTAATAACCATTAATTTCATGTAACATTGATTTATCGTAAAAACCTGTACCTCCATTTATTGGAATTGATGTTGTTATATTTTCAAGATATTCATTAAATTGATCAGATCCTGGAATTAATCTATCAGTAGAGTCGTTTGTTAATGATCTTACAAACTCATGATTGTTCAGTATAAAATCAATATTTGAATTGAAAATAGAATCTGTGATTGCTCTAAAGTCATTTTCATTATATGAAACTCCATCAATTAAATAAACTATTGAAAAGATAGGTAGATTAGTTACCGGGTCAATTATTGGAAGGCCAGTTGTAGGATCTAATTCAAATTCTATGCTTCTATCTATATCGATTCCAAAATCGTTCCAATTCACATTATCTCTCCAAACTGATTTAAATATTTTGTACCAATCATCATTAAAAATAAGATTATATTCTTGTAGTTTTTGAGCAGTAAAAACAGCATCGTATGAATCTCCAGCATCTTCTACCGAATTGTAGTAAGTAATTTTAAATTTATCCTTTTGGAAATATTCAAAACGATTTTGAACTAGCCTAATATTTTTTAAATTAATTCTATTATCACCCTGATAAACAGTAGTTCCACCACCATAATTAATACCATATAATAGTTGTGATTCATCAGAAAACTTATAATGCAATGATGAGGATGCTTTAATGTTTTTGGTGTTGTAATCTACAACATCCCTTTCTTGGTATCCGTTTCTATAAATTATTCCAAGCCCAGGGTAGTCAAAATATGAATTTATGTCTGTTACTAAATCATTTAAATTTCCACCTATATCTTCATCACCGTAAACATTTACCGCATCATATCCACCAGGATTATTAACTTTAACATTATTGTTATCTTCTACTAATGAGTAGTTGTTTGCTTCCCAATCATCAGCTTTTAAATAAGAAAAGTTGAATTTAACAGCAATTTTATCATTAAAATTTTTAGCATATCTAATTGAATTGTCAAATAAATTGCGTTCACCATATTTGGTTTGAACAGATAATCCAGGATATAAAAAAGGATCTTTTGTTGTTATGTTGATTACTCCATTAAAAGCTCCAGGACCATAATATGCTGAACTAGCACCTTGTATAATTTCAACTTTCATTACATCTAAATCTGAAGCTCCAAGAAAATTCCCAAGAGCAAAATTTAAACCAGGAGCTTGATTATCAACACCATCAATCAATTGAAGTGAACGAACAGGTGATGTACTATTAAAACCTCTTGTATTAATAACTTTAAACGCAAGGCTCGCTGATGTTAAATCAACTCCTTTTAAGGAACCTAGTCCTTCATAAAAGCTGTAAGAGGGAGTTTCTTTAATACTAATTAAGTCCATAGATTCAATGGTCAGAGGGGATTGCTTTTGTTTATCTACTAATCTTTCATTGTATATGACTAGTTCATTAAGTACTTTTTGATCACTATCAAGAACAAAATCTATTTTACTTTTACCCTTTACCACATTAATAGAACTTTTTTTGTAACCTATGTAAGATGCATTTAAAGTATAGGGAGGTGATATGTTTTCTAACTCAATAAAATAAAAACCATTTTCATCTGTAACAACTCCAAAATTAATTTCAGAAATAAAAACATTAGCACCTATCAGAGGATTGTTTTTATCATCAGTTACTTTGCCTGAAAGTGTGTTTTGTGAAAATGAATCTAAAGAAAATAGAAAGAATAGAAATAAGATATATTTTTTCACATAAAATAAATAGATTCGCAATTTACACTTTTATTGATGCAATATATATCGCTTAATTATAAAATATCTGAAACTAAAGATTTAAAATTATCATTTGAAAATCGAGGTTTTTTATTTGGAGATGGATTTTTTGAAACAATTAGAGTAATTAATAATAAGATCTTTAATTTTAAAATGCATTTAAAAAGAATTAAAAAATCATTAAATCTTCTTTGTTTAGATTTTGATTACTGTGAAGAGAAAATAAAGAATAATATTTTATCATTAACTAAAAAGAATAAAATAACTTCTGCTACCGTAAAGTTGGTTTTTTTTCGTAGTTCTGAGGGAAGATATTTTCCAAAAACAAACAACTGCTCGATATTAGTTAGTTGTAAGAACAACAAACCAAATTTTAGATTAAATAATGTTAGAATAAATACTTTCGATGACATTAAAAAAAGTATTAACTTTTTATCATCACTAAAATCGCTAAACAGTTTAACATATGTTATGAGTGCGATATCAGCAAAAAATCAAGGCTATGACGAAGCAGTTATATTTAATGAACAAAACTTTGCTATAGAAACAACAAGTTCAAATCTTTTTTTCGTTTTAAATAACAAATTATTTACACCTCATCTAAATCAAGGTTGTGTAGAGGGTACTATGAGAGAATTAATTATAAGTAATTTTAATGTTAAAGAAATCAAAGTTAAAATGGATGATTTGATAAATTCTCAAGAAATTATACTAACAAATTCACTAAGTATTAAATCTGTTACTGAACTAAATGGTATTCCGCTAAATAATTCACAATACGCAAACCGATTTTTAGAAAAAGTAAACCAATTAATTTAGAGATGGGTTTCTAGGGAAGTTTTTCCAGAGATAATACTTTGAATCATCAATTACTTCACTCCAATCTTTTAGATTATTATTAAATAAATCTAAATATTTATCATTTTTAGTAATCCAATATTTTTTAATTATTTCTTCTTTTAGTTGATCTTTCGACCATCCTGAATATCCTACAAAGAATATAATATCATTAATATTAATTTCTTTACGCTCCAATTTAAAAATTAGTTCTTTAAAATCACCACCAAAAAAAAGATTTGAATTAATTCTTTCACACTTATCAATATTTTCACACTTGTGAATAAAAAAAATAGAATTAGTTTCAACTGGACCACCAACATAAAGTGGTATATTTTTAATTGGAAAATCTTTAATGAAATTATGAACAAAAAATTTTGTTTTTTTATTAATTATAAATCCAATAATTTCTTGATTTTCAATGTTTGAAATAATAATTATAGACTTGAAAAAAATATCATAATTAATATCTGGTGTTGAAATTAAGAAAGAACCATTTTGTATTTTTGTATTCATAATCTTAGTAAATGTCAGATAATTCATTCAAAAAAGCAAGGTTAGACTATAATATTGGCAGCATAGATTTCAACAATATTATTGATCCAATTAAATTATTTAGAAGATGGTTTGATGAAGTATACCAAATTGATAAGGAAGAGGCTGTTAGTATGAATCTTTCTACTATTTCATTAGATAATTATCCAAACTCAAGAATTGTATTGTTAAGAGGATTAGAAGATGGATTTATTTTTTATAGCAATTACAAAAGTCAAAAGGGAAGAGAAATAGAAAAAAATCCCAAAGCGCATATAAACTTTTATTGGCCAAGTCTTGAAAGACAAGTCAGAATAAAAGGAACAATAAATAAAACTTCTGCTAAAGTTTCAGACAAGTATTTTTTATCGAGACCTTTAAAAAGTAGAATAGGAGCAATACTTTCAGATCAAAGCACTGAGATACCTTTAGATAAAGATTTACAAAAAGAATTATTGGGAGAAATTAATAAAAATCATAACAAAGATATTGAAAGACCAAATCACTGGGGTGGATATTATCTTAAACCATCTGAGATTGAGTTCTGGCAAGGTAAAGATGCTAGGTTACATGACAGGCTACTATATGAAAGTAAAAATAATGAATGGATACCAAAAAGATTGTCTCCCTAAATAAACCTACATTTAGAATCAATCGGATTTCCCAAAAGGAATTTACTGATTGACATAATCCTTTTACCCTCCATTTGAAGAAATTCTAAAGAAATTGATTGAAGTTTACTGTGAATCTTTAAATAGGTTTTATTGTCTGTATCAATATAAAAATTTGAATTATTATTTGAAGTTTCAATTTTACTTTTGATAATTTTTATTCTTTTTCCCTTACCATACTGTTCTAAAAAAAACCAAGCACCAGGACATTTAGCTTTATCTTTTAAAAAATTATTATCTGAGATATAAGGAGAGAGTCCTCGTATTAAATTATTAATATCTGTAAGCGATTCATTCCAATTAATTCGAGTTATTTGAGTATTAATCTTTGGAGCTTTGTTCAAATTTTTAATTAGGGGTTGTGTTGTTGTTTTAAATTTGTTAGAAAAGATATTATTTAAAGTATCTGTCATCAGTTCAGATCCAACTTTAATCATTTTATTGTGTAGTTGTGCTGCTGTTGTTTCAATTTCAAGATTAATAACTGATTGACTGATTATATCACCATGATCTATTTTATCGTTAATAAAGAAAATACTAACTCCAGTTTTTTTCTCGTTATTTATGAGCACCCAGTTAATTGGTGAAGCTCCTCTGTAATCCGGTAATAAAGATGTATGAAGATTTATAGTGCCAATCTTTGGAAGTTCGAATATAGACTTAGGTAATTTTTTAAATGCAACTACAATAAATAGGTCAGCCTTAAATGATTCTAAATTTTCAATAAAATGTGGATCACTCAAATTGATTGGACTCAAGCAATCAATATTATTTTCATTACAATAATTTTTTAAATGACAAGATTTTACTTTTTTCCCTCTTCCACTTTTACTATCAGCAGAGGTAATGACACATTTTACATCAAAATTAGTATTTAATATAGCTTCAAGAATACATGATGAAAAATAGGGTGTCCCAAAAAAAACAATTTTCATACTACAAATTTAGATATTTAAACAATTATCACATATTTTACATTTTTTGGTATTATTATGACCAAAATATTCATTAATAAGTTGTGTCCTACATTTAGATTTATTAGTTAGATATGCATTAATTTTTTCTAAATTATTAACGTAAACATTTTTTTGGGAATTAATATAATTTTCAATTTGATGTTCATCAAAATTATTTTCTTTGATGTGTTCAATATAAAAGCTATTTTTTGATAATTTATATTGTAGCAAATCTTTTTCATGAAGATCTTTTATTATTTTGGTTGTTTTCTCTAAGGTTAAATTTAGATGATTAGCTATTTTATTTTCATCAATTGATACTGGAAAATCTTTTGTTATTTTAAATTCATCTAATAAATATTTTAGAAAACTATCATATGATAAGTTTTTAATTCTAAAATCATAAAGTTCATCTTTAGATAAATTTAAACTAATTGACGAATTTGTAGTTTTTTCTGTGGAATAATTAATTAATCCTAAATTATTTAAAATTGTTAATCCATTATGAACATCAGCTATATTTTGATTTATTGAATTTGAAAACTTTAAGATATCAAAATCCTTATTTATCAGTTCATTAGATTTTATATATAAATCTTTAAGTAATGTTAGATTATAATTTTTATTATTAGTATTTACTTCAATATCAATTTTAGAATAAAAAATAAATGAATAACTATATTTATTATTTAATGAAAGCTTGTTTACATTATTAAAGTATAGATCAATACTTTCTGGAACGTGAGAGTGAATAATAATTCTTAAATTTTTACCTTCAAAATCTATTTTAACTTGACTTGTTAAAACTAATACTCTAAAAATATTTTTATAGAATTCATTAATATATTTTTTTCTGTCTTTTCTATAAATTCCTTGATGAATAATTTTTGATTTTATACCATTTTCGTTCAAATAATTAGAAATTTCTCTACATTTTTTTCTGTTTTTCGCATATAATATTGTAGGTAATTTTAACTTTTTTATCGTACTTAAAATTGAAGAGTTTATATCATCTTTTTCTACTACAGAGTGTGAGAGTAGATTGTTTTTATAGCTATTAATTAATGAACTATCGGAATCAATATTAAAGTAATCGAAGGATAAAGATTTTTTTTTAAGATTAGAATAAAAAAGAAACTGCATAACTTTATTATTAACTAAGAATTTGTAAATGAAAGCCTTACTGTTTTTATAATCATTAGAAATCAGCTCAGAATTATAAAATACAGCTAGTGAAAAATTAATTTGGCTAATCAGGTAATAAAAGTTGTGAGTTTTAACAAAATCAATATCAATAAATACCAAAAAAGGTCTAGAAAATTTTGAGGTTGTAATTACTATTTCTAAATCATCAAGATTTGCATATTTATCAACAACATTAAATGCAATTTTTTTATTTTTTAAAAATTCAAATTGCCTATTGAAATAATTAATTTCTTGAAAGAATATTAAAGTTATTGTTCTTTTTTTAATAGAATAGATTAAGTACGATGTAAGAGATTCAGATAATGAAGTATAATCAGAGATTATTGATTTTCCATTTATCAAATTATATAATATTGATTCTTGATTTTCTTTGAAGCTGGTGCGCCCCCAGTAATTCGATAAAATATTTTTTAATTCCACGTTAAACTAACGAGTAAAAAAATACATTATTATTGATCAGCTAAAAATCTCTCTGCATCTAATGCGGCCATGCATCCTGTTCCAGCTGAAGTAACAGCTTGTCTGTAAACATGGTCAGCAACATCACCTGAGGCAAAAACACCATCTATATTTGTTTTAGTAGAACCAACTTTAACAATTATATATCCATTTTCGTCCATATCAAGCTGATTTCTGAACAAATCTGTGTTTGGTTTGTGTCCAATGGCAACGAAAAAACCTTTAGCTGGAATTGTAACTTCCTGAGATGTTAAATTGTTAATAGCAGTTACACTTTCAACACCCTTATCACCATTAATCGATTTGGTTTCGTGATTAAATAATACTTTAAGATTTTTAGTACTAAAAACTCTTTTCTGCATGGCTTTAGATGCTCTCATGTGATCTTTTCTAACCAATAACGTAACATTTGTACAAAGTTTTGCTAAGTAAGTAGCTTCTTCTGCAGCAGTATCACCACCACCAACAACGACAACATCCATTCCTTTGTAGAAAAAACCATCACAAACAGCACAAGCGGACACACCATAGCCGTTTAATCTTTCTTCGTCAGGAATGCCTAACCATTTAGCAGTTGCTCCGGTAGAAATAATAACTGATTCAGCTAAAATATGATCTTTAGAATCAATTTCAACTTTAAATGGTCTAGATGAAAAATCAACTTTTGTGACCATTCCCCAGCGAACATCAGTATCAAACCTTTCTGCTTGAGCTTTAAAATCCTCCATCATCTTAGTACCATCTACACCCTGAGGATATCCTGGATAATTATCAACGTCAGTTGTAGTTGTTAGTTGACCTCCAGGTTGCAATCCTTGATAAAGAACTGGAGATAAATCAGCACGAGCAGCATAAATTGCTGCAGTGTATCCCGCTGGTCCTGAACCAATGATTAATAATTTAATTTTTTCCATTTTATAATATATCTAAAATACTTAGCGAGTCCAAAGGATACGGGTTTGTATATGTTTTATTTTCTTTAATTTTAATTTTGTAGTATGATGGTGCGTTTCCTGTCCAACAACCAAGTCCTCCATCGATATTAGTTACAAGATTAGCTGGTTCTGAAAACGGATTTCCATTAGTTCCAAATTGTCTAACTAAACTTCTCCAAAATTTTAAAGATGCTTGATCAATTTGGCTAAACTTCAAAAGCACAATATCATGAGATAAAAATACAGAATCTTGTAGATTAGTTAAAGGATTATTAAACTTTTTCCATCTACTTTTTTTGTAATTGTCTGTAGGATCGGGAAAATCGTTGTCAGGAGGTTTTGGAAAAAATGTTTCAAATGATTGTCCATCAATTAAAATATCACTACCGGCATCTATTATTCTAAGTAAGTCTTCAGAGTATTTATCTACACTATTGTTTGATGAATCAAATCTCCAAGTCTCATAAAGTTTAGATTTAATAATAATATTATTTTGAACTTCTGGTGGATCACTGTAAATAGCTCTTATATCCATTCCTTCAAATTCTTCATTTTCTTCAACCCATAAACAATCTAAAGGTGTAGTATTTGGAATAATTGTGTTCGCAGTGATAGTTGGGAAATTACTTTCTATTTTTAAAAAATATGTTTCACCAACTTGACTAAAATCATAATTACCTATATTGTTAAAATAATTTAAATCTGTATAAATTGGAATTGTATCAAATGGTGCTGGTAATCTGTCTAGATTTACCCCTATGCTGTCACCATTTAAAAATTTCCAGACAGTTACGTTCGCATTATTTACAAATAAATTATTGTATGTATTGATATTAATAGGATCAAAATATCCCTCATTTTTTGTTAGTATTACGTAAGGAGGAAATCCAGGTTCAATGGAGCCTTCAACAACAAGCTTAGTTTCTACGTAAGAAGGGTTGATTGTAATTTCGTCCTGACATGAAGCCATTAGTATAAGTAAGTATAGTAATTTGTTTTTCATATTAAAAATTAAAGTTCCATGTTATTGATGGTAAAATAGGAAATATTGATACTTGATAAGCCTTAGGAGTTAAATTACCATCTTGAATTGTTCCGTCAATACCATCTGGTGATTCCAAGTCAAGATATATAAAATATGGATTCTTTCTACTATATAAATTATATATTGAAAAATTCCAAGATGAATAATAATCTCTTTTTTTCCATTTATAATCATAGGTTGCACCTATATCCATTCTGTGATATGGTACCATTTTGAACCCATTTCTACTGGTAAATTCAGTGTATACATTTCCACCTATAACATACCTTTCTGTCGGCAGAGTAATATTATTACCACTAGAATAAACAAAAACACCACTTAGTGTCCATTTATCGTTTAACTGGTACGAAGTTGTTATTGATAAGTCGTGTCTTCTGTCGTATTTAGCAGGAAAGGGGTTGCCTTGATTTACATAATCAAAATATCTTGTTGTTTTAGAAAGAGTGTATCCAACCCAGCCAGTTAAATCACCTTTATTCTTTTTAATTAACATTTCTAATCCATATGATTCACCATTACCAAATGTAAAAGCATTATCACTAGATTGGTTTGTATTATCTTCAGGTAATACACCTTCTTTGTATTCTATTAAATTATCCATTTCCTTGTAATAACCTTCAAGTGATGCCTCATAAGTATCGTTAACAAAGTTTTTGAAGTATCCTAGTGCAAATTGTCTAGAGAATTTAGGTTCAATCTTAGACGAACTAGGTACCCATAAATCAGTAGGAAGAGAAACAGCACTTGTGGAGGCAAGGTGTATGTATTGATAATTTTCTGTGTAAGCAGCTTTAATTGAACTATTTGAATTAAGTCTGTATCTAACTGATATTCTAGGTTCTACACCATAGTATTCTTTTGCAGATACTAAACCAACAATATTAGAGTCTAAATCAATGTTTGAGCTGTCTTTCTCAAGTGCTTGAAAATAAGAAAACCTTAATCCTGCATTAATTTTGATTTTATCACTTAATTCATAATCATCTGAAACATATACAGCAGCTTCGTTAGAATATTGTTTAAATATTTTGTCTGGTTCGAAAGTAACTTCTCCAGCTTTTCCGCTTGCATTTCCAGGAGTAAAAATGTGATAAATATAATTAGCTCCAAACTTTACATTATGTCTTAAGTTTGGAATATATGTAAAATCAACTTTACCATTCCAATCATTGATTCCAGAGAAAATTTTAAGTGCAAATTCTTGTTGTTCTATATTAAACTCAAATCTGTAGTCAGTAAATATTAATGATGTATTTAAGAATAATTTATCATTGAAAAGATGATTCCATCTTAACGAAGTAGTTGCATTTCCCCATGGAATTTGAATATTAATTCCATTATCAGAATTATTAAAGCTAAACACATCTCTTCCGAAATAACCACTTAAAAATAATTTATCTTTGTCAGATAATCTGTAATTAACTTTAGTTGTTAAGTCATAAAAATAATATCCAGAACCGCTAAAGGCATTGTCTTCATTATTTAAAAAAGGTTTTGATAAAACATCAATATAAGTTCTTCTAGCTGAAACAATGAAAGAGGATTTATTTTTTACTATTGGTCCTTGCACTGTCGCTCGTGATGATAGTAAGCCAATACCTCCATCTAACTCAAATTTTTTATTGTTTCCATCTTTCATCGAGATATCTAACACTGAGGATAACCTTCCTCCATATTGAGCAGGCATGCCACCTTTGATAATATTAATATCTTTAATTGCATCAGCATTAAAAACTGAAAAGAAACCAAATAAATGAGACGCATTATAAACAACTGCTTCATCTAAAAGGATGAGATTTTGATCAGGACCACCACCTCTTACATAAAGAGCTGAGTTACCTTCTCCACCAGATTGAATTCCAGGTAATAATTGAGCTGATTTTAATACATCAACCTCTCCAAGAATTACGGGAAGTTTTTTTATGTTAGATACTTGTAGCTTAACTTGACTCATATTAGTACTCTCTACATTTTTATCAGATTTTTCACCCTTGACTGTTACTTCATCAGTCTTTATTGAATTGTCTTTTAAAGATATATTAACTCTTTTGTCTTCATTTAGATTTACTGTTTTAGAAAAAGTTTTAAAGCCTATAAATGAGTATTTTATAGAGTAAATCCCTGAATCTAGAGTCAGTGAATAAAATCCATATTGGTTAGTAGTTGTTCCTTTTAATGATTTTTCATCAAATACTGAAACACCAATTAGACTTTCTCCACTTTCTTCTTCAGTTACATAACCACTAAGTGTGAAACTGTTTTGACTATAAGACGTAAAATATGATAAAAGGGATAAAAATAATATTAGTCTTTTCAATTTGTATAAAAATTTAAAGATAAAGTTATACAAACTTATACAAATTAATCTATTCTGCACGATTTATTATTATTTTTGTTTTACGGGATGTAGCTTAGTCTGGTTAAAGTACTCGTCTGGGGGGCGAGAGATCGGAGGTTCAAATCCTCTCATCCCGACAATGACTATTAGAGTATTTTTAATTTATTTCTTTTTTCATCTGAGTTTAATTTCATTAGCTCAGCTAGGATGTGCTGGAATAAATTTAGGACAGGACACTACAATAGATTGTTCACAACAATGTATAACACTAAAATCATCAGTTTTAGATGTCGGTCTAACAAGTAGTTACAACATTACCAGTATTCCTTTTAATCCACCATTTTCTTTTAATCAAGGTAATTCTATTTTTGTAAGTCAAGACGATTATTTTAGTCCTGCTATTCAGCTTCCATTTGTTTTTTGCTTTTATGGAAATAACTATAACCAAATTGTAGTTGGTGCTAATGGATTGATATCCTTTGACATTTCTTTAGCAAATGCTCGCTGTGAGTGGAGTTTCAATCAAATAATGCCTAATACTAATAGTGAGCCCTACAGAAATTCAATAAACGGACCTTATCACGATCTTGATCCTTCAGTTGGTGGAAATGTTAGATATGGAATCTTAGGTTCTTATCCTTGTAGAACATTTGTTGTTAATTTTGATAATGTTCCACATTATGATTGTAATAATCTAAGGACTACATTTCAGATTGTTTTGTATGAAACAACGAACATCATAGAAATTTATGTTTTAGATAAGCCAGTATGCAATTCATGGAATAGTGGCAATGCTGTGTTAGGCATTCAAAATTCAAGTGGTACAGTTGCTCATGTTCCAAATAACAGAAATACATCTAATTGGTCAACATCAAATGAAGCTTGGCAATTTATTCCAAGTGGAGGTAGTTCTATAAATTCAGTTCAATGGTTTGACATTAGTGGAACGTATATCTCAAGTGGAGATTCAATAGTTGTATGCCCAACAGATTCAACTCAATATAGTGCAACAGTTACATATAATTCTTGCAGTGGTAATTTAGTTGTTGAAAGTGATACAATTAATATAAACTTTTCAAGTTATGGAGGTCAGAACGTAAATACTAATTTAGGTGATACTTCAATCTGCTCAGGTGATAGTATATTACTATTTGGTTTTAATTCTTCTAACTACATTTGGAATAATGGTGTTTTGGATAGTGTGTTTTTTATTCCATCAATTACTGATTATTATGTGGTAAATGCTTCTGACAGCAATGGGTGTTTCAGTTCCGATAGTGTATTAATATCTATAAATAATACATTTTTACTTGATACAAACATAAGATATTGTGATTCAATCTTTTGGAATGGATTATATTACAATGCCTCTGGCTCTTATGATTTGTTTAATTTATCAATTTTTGGTTGTGATAGTATTAATAGATTAAACTTAATAATTGATACTTCTACATCATCTTACACTTCAATAAATTCATGTATTAATTATACTTGGAATAATAATACATATAACACAAGTGGTCAATATTCTTACATAACACAAAACATTAATGGATGCGATAGTACAGCAATGTTAAATCTTACAATAAATACCCCTATTACTACAACTATCAATACTAGTGTATGTAATCAGTATACATGGAACAATCAGACATATGTCAGTTCTGGAACCTACTCATTTTTAACTACTGGTACTAATGGATGTGATAGCACTGCAATACTTAATCTCACAATCAATAACGAAACTTTTTCATATTCAAATATAAGTTCATGCAATCCTGTTTTATGGAACGGTATTCAGTATAACTCCAGCGGAAACTACACATATTTAACAACGAATTCAAATGGATGTGATAGCATAGCAAACTTAGATCTTACAATAAATAATCCAACATCCTCAAGTTCATCAATGAGTTCTTGTAACTCTTTTTATTGGAATAATCAAACATATAATAGTTCTGGAACATATTCTCACTTATCAGTGGGTTCCAATGGATGTGACTCCACCGCATATTTATTTTTAACCATTAATCAGCCAACATCATCATATAACTCCATTGCCTCTTGCAATCCAGTAATATGGAATGGTATCAATTATGATTCAACTGGAATGTATATTTACAATACTATTAACTCAGTAGGATGTGATAGTATAGCTACATTAGATTTATTTATAACTCCAACTATTATGTCATTTGATACTATATCTTCCTGCGTAGATTATCAGTGGAATGGACAAAATTTAATTAGCTCAGGTAATTATAACTATTTGACTGTTAACTCTGATGGTTGCGATAGTTTAGCTAATTTATTTTTATTAATTAATCAACCATCAACATCTAATACTAATAAAATTTCATGTGATGAGTTTGAATGGAACAATCAGATATATTCATCAAGCGGTAATTATCAATATACCACTTCAAATGTGTTAGGTTGTGATAGTATAGTAAACTTAAATCTAACTATTAATTATTCATCATTATCTAATGTTAATATTTCCTCCTGCCGAGAATATGAGTGGAATAATGTAACTTACTTTAACTCTGGAACGTATAGTTATTTAACAATAAATTCTAAGGGATGTGATTCTTTGGCATATTTAAACTTAAGTATTAAGCCAGTGAAAGAATCTATTTTTGACACTACAATATGTTTAGGTTCCTCAATAATATGGAACGGTGATGTTTACAATCAACAAGGAAACTATTCATATCTAACAATTGGATCAAATGGTTGTGATAGTTTAGCAAAATTACACCTAATCACCGCTGTCAGCTCTACAACTAACTATACTGTTTCAACCTGTGATCAATATATTTGGAATAATAATATTTTCAACGAAAGCGGCACATACAGTTATACTTCCGGAAATGGAAATGATTGTGATAGCTTATATGTTCTAAATTTGATTATAAACAACTCATCCTTTTCGACAGATAGTATTACTACATGTAATGATTTTTATTGGGGTGGGGAAATTTACAATCAATCTGGTAACTATAATTTGACAGCTATAAATAGTGTTGGATGTGACAGCATTATAAACCTTAATTTAGAGATTAATGAAGTTAATACATATCTACCAAATACATTCACACCTAACAATGATAACTTAAATGATCAATTTGCATCATTTGATTATATTATCGAAAATTATGAAATTTATATTTTTAACAGAATTGGAGAACAAGTATTTTATTCTAACGATTCTTTTATGGGTTGGAATGGTACATTTAAAAATGAAATTGTTCAAGATGGAATATATGCTTGGAGATTAAAATATACATGCTCAGGTGAATACAATGAAATACTTGGATATGTCACAATTTTAAAATAAAGCTTCTTACAATAAATATTAATTATAAATTTGAAAAAAAAATGAAAAAAATATTACACTTTTTAATAATCATTCCATTTTTATCTCTTGCAATCGATAAAGAGTCTCTTTCAATCGATGAAACACTACCCATTCCAAACTACAAAATGAAATCTGTTGATGGTAGTTTCTACTCCTTGAATGATTTAAAAACAGAGGAAGGAATACTTATTATTTTTACTTGCAATACCTGTCCATTTGTAGTAATGTGGGAGGATAGATATAAAATGCTTGAAGAATATTGTAAAAAAAATAATATCGGGATGGCTTATATTAATTCCAATTATAAAAGAAGAAATAGTGTTGATTCATATAAAAATATGATCGAACACTCTAAAAATATGAACTATAGCTATGAGTATTTAGTTGATAATAAAAGTAAATTGGCAAATACATTTAATGCAAAGACAACACCACATATCTTCTTATTTGACGAAACTAACAAGCTTATGTATAAAGGTTCTATTGATAATAACTATAAGGACAAGTCTAATGTAACTGAATTTTATCTTAAAGATGCAATGGATCAAATGTTAAAAAACAAAAAAATTGAAATAAATACTACTAAAGCTATAGGATGTAGTATAAAGAGATATGAAAATTAGCTGGTTTTTGATTTATGTAATTGCTATATTGATAACAATTTATGGTTTGATAACTAAAAAATTCTTATTCATATTTTTAGCACTTCCTTTAATTTATTTGAACAGAAACAAAAATTGAAAAGCTTAGTATTAGAAACTTATCACAAAGATCACAATGCTAAGTTAGTAGACTATGCAGGATTTAAAATGCCTATCCAGTACACAGGAGTCAAATCAGAGCATTATCATGTTAGAAACCATGTGGGTGTGTTTGATGTATCTCATATGGGTGAGATAGTAATAAGAGGACCTCAATCAGAAATCTTTCTTGAAAATTGTACGACTAACGATATTAGCAAATTAAGAATAGGTAATGTTCAATACTCTTGCTTTACAAACATCAATGGTGGTACCATTGATGATTTATTAGTCTATAAAATTGATTTAAATGAGTTTATGCTAGTTGTTAATGCATCAAACATTGCTAAGGACTTTAAATGGTTAAATTCAATAAATAATTTTGATTGTCAAATTATTAATGAATCTGATGACATCTCTTTACTTGCCATACAGGGACCTGAATCACAAAAACTACTTTTTGATTTGGGACTGGAAAATATATATAACCTTAAATATTACACTTTTTACAAAACTTCTATTGGTAAATTAAATAATGTATTAGTCTCAAGAACTGGATATACTGGTGAAATAGGCTTTGAGATTTATGTTAAAAATAAAGACATAAGATATTTATGGAATAAAATTTTCAGTGTCAAAAGTAAGCTTAAACCAATTGGTTTAGCAGCAAGGGATACCTTAAGATTAGAAATGGGTTATTGCTTATATGGCAATGAATTGTCAGAAACAATAAGCCCGATTGAAGCAAATCTTTCTTGGATAGTATCAAAGAATAAAAAATTTATAGGAAGCAAAGAAGCGTTTGAAAAAAATAAAAGAATATTAATTGGCCTTGAGTTACTTGAAAGAGGTATAGCTAGAAGTGGATATGAAGTCTATGATGATAAAAAAGATTTAATTGGAGTAGTAACTTCAGGAACTATGTCTCCAAGTCTTGAAAAATCTATTGCTCTTGCAATTGTAAATATTCAAAAATTAGATAAAGCAAAAAATCTTTTTGTTTACATTAGAAAAAAATTTATCAAAGCAAAAAAAATAAACTATCCCTTTTATGAAAAAAAATAAACATTTAATTAATGTTTGTTTAACCAGTGATCAATTGTACAAATATGAAATTGAAAACTCAATTGTTGTAGTTATTGATATTTTAAGAGCTACATCTGTGATATCAACAGCATTCCATTATGGTATAAAGTCTGTTAAACCTGTTGGAACAATAGAAGAAGCTATCAGCTATAAACAAAACAAAGATTACATTTGCGCTGGTGAAAGAAATGCATTACCGATAGTGGAACTAGAATATGGAAATTCTCCATATCAATACATGAAGAATGAAATAAAAGGTAAGAAACTAATTATCACAACAACAAATGGAACAAATGCAATTAAAATCTCAAAAAATGCTAAAAAGGTTATAATAGCGTCATATATTAATTTAAATGCATGTTCTGATTTTTTAATAAATCAAAATCATAATATTATATTTTTATGTTCTGGATGGAAGGGTTTCTATAACTTGGAAGACTCAATTTTTGCTGGAGAAATTAGCCAGCTTGTACTTAAAAGTAATAAGTTTACTCATAATTGCGATTCTCTTAGATCATGTATTTATTTAAATAATTTATGTGGCGATGATAACTTCACTTTTTTAAAGAATTCATCTCATAGAAAAAGGTTAAAAAACAACAACATGGAAAAAGATACTATTTTTTGTCTAAAACCAACATTTAAGTCAGAAATAGTACCAATATTATTAGAAGATACTCTTTATAATTTAGAAGATATAAATAAAGTCTAATCCAAAAAAAGAATTTTTAAATTTGAATGCTGCTCCATCAATAGTGGGATCAGTAGAACTAACCTCTGAAAATTTATTAATCGCAAAATAATAATTTGGATTAACAACGAAACTATTTGAAATAATAATATCAAATGAGAATTTTAATCCGTAATCTAAATCTTCAAAAGTATTTAATATTTCGTTATCTTGATTAAGATTTACTGCTATGATATTTTCATTAGAAGTAATATCATTGCTCTCAATCAAAGAATATGAGTTGGAAATTAAATATCCAACAGAAGGTCCAAAGTTAATATTTAGATAATCTGAAGTGCTAAAACTTAGATAGGGGGTAAGACGAAAATAATTTCTTGAGTATGAGTATTTACTTTCATATTCATTTTTTGAGTTTGATGAAGTTGAATGTTGAATATATCGATAAGAGTGTTCACAGTCTTCCTGAGTATATTGAAGTTCATTTAATATAGACCATCTTTTTGAAATCGGAACATTAAGTGTGACTCCAGCATTATAACCAGTTTTAATGAAATGCTTTGATGGAATTTCGCCATTAATAGTGTTTATTAATGTGTTATCTATATTCACACCTAATTTCAAACCAAATTTGACTGGTTTTAATGATTGCGAAAATGAATTAAGTGAACTAAAAACTAAAAGGAAAATTATTAATCTCATATTAACTATTTAACATTACAGGCATAACTAACATCAGAGTACTTTCAATATCTTCATTATTCTCATTAGAAAAAATTACACCAGCTCTATTTGGATCACTTAACTCAAAAACGATATTCTCAGATGAAATATTATTAAGAATTTCAATCAGAAATTTTGAATTAAATCCTATTTCAATATCACTACCAGAGTATTCACATGTTAATCTCTCTTCAGCCTTATTAGAAAAATCAATGTCTTCTGATGAAATATTTAACTCACTTCCGGCTATTTTAAGTTTTACTTGATGAGTAGTCTTGTTGGAATAAATGGCAACTCTTTTCAAACTTTCCAGCAAAAGACTTCTATCAATATTTAATTTATTTGGATTATTAGTGGGAATAACAGCATTGTAGTTTGGATATTTTCCGTCAATGAGTCTACAAATTACTATAAGGTCTTCTTGAGAAAAATGGATATTGGTATCGTTATAATTGATTGTAATTTCAGATTCTTCTACTAAAATATTTTTTAAAATATTTAATGGTTTTTTTGGAATAATAAATGATGATGATGATGAATTTTCAACTCCTTTTCTGACATGCTTAACAAGTTTATGTGCATCGGTAGATACAAAAGTTAAGTCATTTTCATTTATTTCACAATGAATTCCAGACATAACAGGTCTTAAATCGTCATTTCCACAAGCAAAAATAGTTTTGTTAATGGCTTCAATTATTATACTAGGATCTATACTAATTGTTGAAGGTGATTCCATTTGTGGAACCTTTGGAAACTCGTTAGCGTTCTGACCAGCAAGTTTATAATTTCCGTTGTTTGACGTTATTTCAACACCGAAACTTTCAGAGTTTATGACAAAAGTCAATGGTTGGTTTGAAAATGCTTTGAGGGTATCTATTAATATTTTAGCTGGTATGGCAATTGAACCAGTTTCATTAGACTCGACACTTAAAACATTTATAATTGTTGTTTCAAGATCAGAAGCAACTACTTTAAGTTGATTTTTACTAAGTTCAAAAAGAAAACTATCAAGTATAGGTAGTGTATTATTGGTACTTAAGACACCACTAATTTTTTGCAATTCTTTTAATAATTTGCTGCTGTTAGCTACGAACTTCATATTTTTTTTATCAAATATAAATTTTGTTTTTGTAAGTAAAGTAGATTAAATACTAAAAATCATCAATATTAATTAACACTTTGTTGAAAACGTAATCCTGAACTAAGCAAATATCTTCATTATTTTTTATTGCAATTTTTCTTTTGATGTTATAGTTTTTGGCATCATCATCTTGCTCACTATTTAATGTATAAAATACAAGAGAATCAATGTTGCTTTTTGAGTAAATAATTAGTTTTTTATAAGGATTAGTCATATTATTTTTTAAACTATCATTTAAATATTTTTCAATATTTAGATTAGTAAATGAGTTAAGAAATAAATTTAAAGTTCCAAAATTAATGTCTTTAATAGTTTCGTTTTGATAATTTTTAATGTTGTTTTCTTTACCACAAATCAATTTAAAGGATTTAGCTGAATTTGAAAAATTATAAGAATAAATTGAATCAATCAAATTTGGTTTATAATCAATTAAGGTTGGATTTCTCCAATTATTAATTTCTATTCTATTAGCTTGTATGCCAAACCTGGGAGATAAAAACCCATTAAAACCGGGGATATGTGTTGAGTATGTCTTTTTTGTTTTTAGATGGTAAATATAGGTGCCTAAGTGATCACGTGTTGATGGACCTACTATAAATGAATTAATTTTCTTGTTATTATTATAAATAATAACTCCAACACCTAAGGATGATATTTGTTTCTCAATATTTTTTTCTATTTCATTAGAAAGTAAATTCTTGATTCTGATGTTTTTGAGCGTACTAAGTAAAGTTTTTATAGCATCATTTCTAACTAAATATGAGTCATTTAAAATCCATTGATTATTTTTTCGTCTCAATTCAATTTCATTATCATATCTGTCACTTATTATAATTTTGTTAATAGATAAAGTATCAGCGATAGAAAATAATTCAGTATTAAATGAACTTGTTTTATTTTCTCTAACAAAAAATAAACTACATAATAATAATATTATAGTTGATATAAAAAATATCTTTTTATTTCTCATAATTAAGCCTGTAATACTGATTAAATAAAAGTGAAAAAATATAAAATAAAATTATTGGAAAAATAAGATTAATTAGACCCAATATATTTATGTCTGTTTTACTAATCTTGTCTCTAATTAGATTCAAAGGTAATGTTCTATTTCTAAGACTAATTAATTTATTGTCATCACATAAATATTGAACTGAGTTCAAAATCAGCTTTTTGTTTCCAGTGTATAAATAATTAGAATACTTGTCGTAACCAAGAGGATAAACTCTTTTATTAAATTCATTTTTAATAAAATCTCCATCAGAAAAAATAATTATTTTCGATTTGTTAGAGATTTCAGTAAAAGATGTTTGGCCTTTAGGTAAAATTCTGTTCTTAAATAAAGATTCAAATTTACCTTCAAGCAAAACACCAGTAATGATATTAGAACTTAAAAATGATTCTTCATTAGGTGGATTCTCAATGATTCTCAAACTTAAATTATAAGGACTTAGAATAGAACGAGAATTTTTTGAACTATTTATTAAAACGCTTTTTTTAATATTATTTCTCATCAACGTATCTATTGAACTTGTAAAATTTCCTTTGATTGCATCTAAATTAGCTGAAATAGGATGCTCTGTGTCAGACTTGAAAATGACATGAAAGGGCCAATTAAATAACTTTTGTGTTGGAATATTTCCATTGTATCCTGTCACTATTGGTATCATTGATGAACGTAAATCCTGAACATTATCATTAACAATTCTAATACCATATTTAAAAAACAAATCATTTAAATTCAAATCGTTAGAGCTAACAATAAAATTATCGGTATTATTTAAACTATCTAATGATCCGTTTGTTCCATCCACTAACCACATCAGATTTCCTCCGTTCATGAGATATTGATCAATTATGAATTTATCTAATATGTTAAACTTTATTGTTGGTTTAGCAATTAATATCGCTTTGTATTGATTTAAATCATTAATTTTTTTCTGAATATTGATTTTTTCATTAACAATTTCGAATTCTTTAATATCAACAAATTCTACATCATAAAAATGATTTAAATTATCGTAATCATTCATAACCGAATAACAAATATCATTAAGATTGTTTTTTGATAGTTGACCATTTCCGTTTAAAAAAGCAATTTTTTGTTTTTTATCTTTCATCAGATTATCTAAACATTTGAAAAATTCAAATTCAAAATTTTGAATAGAATTATTTATATTCTGTTCATTGGATAAAAAAACATTAGATTGAAGAAAATTAAATGAACTCTCCTTTCCATCATAGAATACAATAGCTCCTGGAAAAATTACCTTTTTAGTTTGTTCATTTTTGCTTACGATATCAAGTTCAGTTGGTAATAAGTTTTTGCTAGCTAAATATTTTAGAATATCTTGCCCTGAACTCATTATTTCATCAGGATCAATAAATTCATAATTTATTAAATCATTACTTTTTGAGAGCTCAAACATAAAATTACTCACATATTGTTTTAAATAACTGAAATCAGAAGGTAAATCTCCTGATAAATAAATTTTAATCATTATTGGCTTATGAATATCATCAATTATTTCTTTGCTATTTTTTTTTAATGAGTAAAGTTTATTTTTTGTTAAATCAAATTTGAGTCTAAAACTATTTGAAGAAATGAAGACAGTCATTAATACCAAGACTAATACGATATATATTCTATTTTTTGACATATTTAGAAATCTTGTTTGATGTCATAATTAAAAAAAACAAAATAAAACTGATTATATACAATAAATCAGAAATATAAATTATGCCATTTGAAAATGATTTATAATGATAGCTTAAACCAATTTTTTTTATAAAAAACTGACTATCAACTGATTTATCTAGGTAATCAAATGAATAAAAAAATATTAGATTAAGTGCTAAAGAAAGAACAAAAGAAATAATTTGTTTTTCAGTAATAGATGAACAATAAATTGAAATTGAAACAAAAGCAACACTTACTAAAAATAAACCTATATAAGAGCCTAAAATCTCACCAATATCAATACTTTGACTGGATTCAGCTATGTAGAAAATTGAGAAAACATAAATGATTGTTGGAAGAATGCTCAAAATAACTAAAAATGAGTAAGAAATAAATTTACTAAACACAATACTTGAATAAGTTATTGGTTTGGTTAATAAGATATTTATTGTTTTGTTTGAAATCTCATGAGAGAAAGATCTCATTGTAATTGCAGGGATAAAAATAATGAGTAAGATTGGAGCGAGAAAAAAGAAATTAGATAATGATGAATAATTACTTATAAATATATTTAGGTCACCTCTTATAATCCAGATAAATAGAGAGTTAATTATTAAAAATAAGAGAACAAATAAGTTCGCAATTCTGCTTTTATAAAATGACTTTATTTCTTTGACAATTAAAGTTTTCATTAGCTAATTTCTATTCTTATAATATCAAAAACTTTTAAACCTAAAAGAGAAGAGGCATTTCCTTTGTTAATTGCTATTTGCAAGTAATCGTTCATATCAAAAATAGCTAATTTTTCAGCAATTGAAACATCGTTATAAACTTGTGAAATTTTATTAATACTGTCAGTATCACTACCATGAAAAATTTTAAACTTTTTATCGCCAATGGTGGTTTGAAAAAGTTGTTTTTGAATATTAGTTACGACATTTCCGTAATTATCAATATAAATAACAGTACATCTAATTGAATTCTTATCAGTTACCGGCTTGATGGATGTACTATCAAAATTGTAATTATTAATTTCTTTACCGATAATTTCAGGTGTTCCACCTCTAGACAAATGACAAGCAGCTATGCTTAATATTTCTCTGGAGGCAAAAGTTAAAATATCAGACTTTTGATCTACAGTAATTTGAAATAATTTATCAGGTCGAAATACATCAAAGAATAGATTAAAAAAACCATTGTCAGCACACAAAAAATATTGTTGATTATAAAATGCTAGCAAATGCTCGTTTTTAGAATTTAGTTCATCATCAACTGTGATAATATGAACAGTATTTTTTGGAAAATTTTTAAAACAAGTCTTTAGGACATATGTAGCTTGATTTATATTAAAGCATTCAATATTATGACTAATATCAATAATCTTTACATCTTCATTTTGTGTTAAAATTGAAGCTTTAAGTGAGGCAACATGATTATCCCTTATTCCTAAGTCAGTGGTTAAAGTTATAATTGCCATTTTATATATTTAATTAATCAATTATTGTTAATTTGCTTTCAAATTTAATAGAAACAATTGAGACAGCTCAAATGAGTGAAAAAATAATTTTAGTAGAGGATACTGATGTCAGAATTTTGAATGGTGTCAATAACAAAAATATTGATTTTATAAAAAATCACTTTCCAAAGGTTAAGTTAATAACCAGAGGAAATATATACAAAATAATAGGTACCAAAAAAGACACAGATTATTTTTCTGAAAAATTTGAATGTATTATTGATTACATAAAAAAGAATAATAATATTGATCAAAATCAAATGATAAATATTTTCAACAACAAAAAAAATGTAGACAATAAAGAAGTAATCTTACACGCAAAAAACGGAAGAAAAATATATGCAAGAACTTTAAATCAACTTAAAATTGTAAAAGAAATTGAGAATAATGATATTGTATTTTCGAATGGTCCAGCTGGCACAGGAAAAACTTACACGGCTGTTGCAATAGCAGTTAACTTTTTAAAAAATAAAAAAGTAAAAAAGATTATTTTAACTAGACCAGCAATCGAAGCAGGAGAAAATATTGGCTATCTGCCTGGCGATATAAAAAATAAATTAGATCCATATATGCAACCTTTATATGATTCTTTATCTGACATGTTAAGTTCTATAAAACTTAATGAATATATGGAAAATGGAACAATACAAATTTCTCCTTTGGGTTTTATGAGAGGAAGAACTCTTGAAAGTGCTTTTGTAATTCTTGATGAAGCTCAAAATACTACTATAAATCAAATGAAAATGTTTTTAACTAGAATGGGGGTCAATTCAAAATTGATTATAACGGGAGATGAAACACAAATTGATTTAAAAAAGGGAATAGTATCAGGTTTTTCTCACTCTATAAAAACTTTAAAGAGCATTAAGGAAATTGGATTTGTCAATTTAGATGACAATGATGTGGTGAGACACAAATTGGTAAAAAAAATAATTAACGCATACAACAAATAATATGAAAAATACAATAACTAAAACAAATTTTAATTTTCCAAATCAAACTAATTTATACAAAGGAAAAGTCAGAGATGTATATACTATAAATGATGATATACTGGTTATGATAGCTACTGACAGAATTTCTGCATTTGATCATGTTTTACCAAAAGGTATTCCTTACAAAGGTCAAGTTTTAAACCAAATAGCAGCTAAATTTCTAAAAGATACAGAAGATATTGTTCAAAATTGGATGGTTGATACACCAGATCCTAGCGTTACAATAGGTAAAAAATGTAATCCATTTAAAGTAGAAATGGTAATAAGAGGATATTTAACTGGACATGCTTGGAGAGAATACAGGTCTGGTAAAAGATTATTATGTGGTGTTCCAATGCAAGATGGAATGAAAGAAAATCAAAAATTTACAAATCCAATTATAACACCAACAACTAAGGCAGAGGTAGGACATGATGAAGATATATCTAGAGAAGAAATATTATCATCAGGACTTGTAAATGAAAATGATTACATATTATTAGAAAAATACACCAGAGAATTATTTCAAAGAGGTACTGATATTGCTGAAAAAATGGGATTAATACTAGTTGATACTAAGTATGAATTTGGTAAAGATTCAAATGGAGATATAACATTAATCGATGAGATTCATACACCGGATTCATCTAGATATTTTCATCTTGAATCCTATAAAGAAAATTTTGACAATGGTAATTCTCAAAAACAATTATCCAAAGAATTTGTTAGAGAATGGTTAATTGAAAACGGATTTCAAGGAAAAGATGGTCAATCCATTCCGAAAATGAGTGATGAGTATTGCAATTCAGTAGCTGAAAGATATATTGAACTCTTTGAAAAAATAACTGGTGACAATTTCAAAAAGGAAAACGTTAGCGATGTTTATAATAGAGTTGAAAATAACATATTAAATTATTTAGAAAAAATTGTTTGAGATTAACTACAGTGTACTACTATTAACATTCATTTTAGTCTCATTAGTTCAAATATCTATTTCATATATAAGATTTAAAATCTCAAGATTTAAAATATCTACTAAAGATAATGGCCCTTTATCAGTTATAATTTGTGCTAAAAACGAAGAAGTCAATCTGAAAAAAAATCTTGAAAAGGTTTTGAACCAGGACTTTAAAGAATTTGAAGTTATTGTTGTAGATGATCAATCAACTGATTCTACTAATTATTTGTTAAACTTTTTATCAAAAAAATATAGTAATCTAAAGGTTGTAACCTTAAACAAAAATGTCAACTCAAGAGTTGGAAAGAAATTTGCATTATCTTTAGGTATTAAAACTGCAAAATTTGATAATCTAGTCTTAACAGACGCAGATTGTATTCCAAGCTCCAGAAAATGGTTGAGTTTAATCTCTTCCGGCTTTGATAATCATAATATAGTTCTAGGCTATTCAAATTATAAAAAGGATAGTGGTTTGCTAAATAAATTAGTCAGGTTTGATACATATTTAATTGCTTCAAGTTATTTTACAGCTTGTCAAATAGGCATTCCATATATGGGTGTTGGAAGAAACCTAGCTTACAAAAAAGATTTGTTCTTTAAAAATAAAGGATTTGCTAATCATATAAATTTAATTTCCGGAGATGATGATTTATTTATTCAAGAGATAGCCAGTAAAGAAAATACAACAATTATATTAGACTCAGAATCTCATACTAGTTCATTAGCAGAAAAAAGTTGGAAAGATTGGTTTGCACAAAAAAGAAGACATTATTCAACTGCTTCTAGATATAAATTAAAAACTAAACTTTATTTAATCATTGATCCACTTTCAATAATATTGTTTTATTTGATTCCGATATATCATATATCAATTAATAATAGATTTGATATAATATTATTAATATTTAGTATAGTTTTTTTAATTAGGTCTTTTTCTAATTATAAATTGATGAAAAAATTAAAATTATTAGACTTATTTTATTTTACCCCTTTTATTGAAATTTTTCACTTAATATTAATTCAATTCTTGTACATGTATTCAACTATTAGAGGTAAAAAATCATGGTAAAAAAAAATTCTAAAAAAGAAAGAGACATAGATACTATAAGAAAAGCATTAAAAACTAATAACCAAAATTATTATAATGAGCTAATGTCTCAATATCACAACAGTATTCATTTTTATGTTAATGACATTATAAAAAATCAAGCAATATCAAATGATTTAACGATAGAGATTATGGGAAAAGCTTTCATAAATTTAAAAAGCTATAATTTTAAATATGCTTTTAGTACATGGATTTTCACAATTGCTAAAAATCATTGCATAGATTATCTAAGAAAGAATAATTTAAAAACTATTTCAATTGATGAACTGAGAAATAATGATGAATATTATTTTGAAATTCCAAGTAAAGATTCTAATCCAGAAGATTTACTAATAAAAAAACAAAGAATACAATTATTGAGAAGATTAGTAAATCAATTATCATTAAAATATATTAATGTTGTAAAACTTAGATATTTCAAAGAAATGTCATACAGTGAAATTTCAGACAAACTGAATTTAAGTGAGTCTACTATTAAAATAAGATTATATAGAGCTAGAAAAGAGCTTTTAAAGATATTCAAATTAGATGATAAAATTAGTTAATAAGTATTTTCCAGAACTTACAGATGTTCAAACTGAAAAGCTGATTATTCTTCATGAGTTATTTGAAACATACAGCAAAAAAATAAATTTAATCTCAAATAATAGTTTAAATAATTTTTTTGTAGAACATGTGCTACATAGCCTTTCAATTAGTAAAATAAAGCACTTCAATGAGAAAGAAACAGTTTTTGATGTAGGTTCGGGTGGTGGATTTCCAGGAATACCTTTAGCAATATTTTTTCCAAATACTCATTTTATTCTCATTGATAGTATTTCGAAAAAAACTAATATGATTAAAAAATTTAAAGCTGAACTATCATTAAAAAACATTAAAGTTATAAATGATAGAATTGAAAATTTAAATCTTTCATGTGATTTTATAGTCTCAAGGGCCGTAACAAATATGAATAAATTTTTGAGCCTCATCAATAAAGTTAATTTCTCAAATAAAAAAATAAGCGGATATAAGTTATTTTATCTCAAAGGAGGAGATTTAAAAAATGAACTTAATGGTATAAGTCATAAATCAGTTGAAATAAGTAATTTTTATGATGAAAAGTTTTTTTATGAAAAAAAAATCATTTGTATTGATAAGAAAACTATAATTTCTCACAAAAGTAAATAAGTTCGCCAGGGGGGAGTGCATATCTATTTACTATATCTGCACTTAATTCATTTATAAAATTATCCTCCGTTACTTTAAATCCTACACTTTTAAGTCTTTTACCAAAATCAAGACCATATTGTCTTACATGATCACTTTGGCCATAATGTTTTTCTCTTTCTTTTGGGTCAATTATAGTTGAGTCCTCAAAAGTTTTATTTAGTTTAGTATCAATAGGTACTTGGAAGATTCCCCATCCTTTGGGTTTTAAGATTCTATAAAATTCACTCATTACTTTAAAATCATCATCAACATGCTCTAAAACATGATTACAGATTACGACATCAAAACTATTTTCATCATAGGGAATTTCATGTACATCCATTTTAATATCTGCCCAAGGAGAAATTAAATCAGCTGTTGTATAATCAAGATTTTTCATTGATTTAAATATTTTGATGAAGCAATATTCTGGAGCAATATGTAAGAACTTTAATCTATCATTAAAAAAGTTTGTTTTTCTTTTTAAATATAGCCATAGTAACCTATGTCTTTCAAGACTCATACTATCAGGAGCTAAAACATTTGATCTAGATTTAATTCTTCCATAGGGAAGAAGTGATCTATATTTTGTTCCTGTAATTGGGTCTTCAAAATTATCTCCTCTCATGAAAAGAGAAAATATTTTAAGAAAAAAATGACTAACATGTTGCAAATAATGTCTTGGAATAATTCTAGTGGCAATACTAATAATTAGCTTCATCATTTTGTAAAATTAAATTATTTAATCTTCTTTAATATTCTTCTGAGCATCTTCTTTTCGAATTTCCAGAAAAATTTGAACTGACCAAAACAAAATGCTACTAAAAGGATTAAGAACTGATAAATTGGAAAAATAAATATAAGTCTAATGATAATCTTAAAAACACTGCCTATTTTTAAAGAGCCAATGATTAGTGGCATTAACAAATCAGCAATTACTAATGAAAGAGAGCCAGTTACTGCAAAAACAAGCATAATTAAAAAGAAATGAAAATTTGATGTAATTCCCCATTTATCTTTTAGTCTGTAAAACAAAATTAAAATTGATTTCATGCTCTTGGATGGTATTCAATAAGGTTAGATCTTAAATAATCACTATCTAAATGTGTATATATTTCAGTGGTTGTTATACTTGAATGACCTAAAATCTCTTGAACTGCCCTAAGGTTAGCACCTCCTTCAACTAAATGAGTAGCGAATGAATGTCTAAGTGAATGTGGGCTAATATCTTTATTAATATTGGCCTTTAAAGTATATTTTTTAATCATTTTAAAAATCATTGACCTAGAAAGTGATGTTCCTCTATTATTGATAAATACATGATCAGAGAATTTATCATTTATCTTTAAAGTGGGTCTTACATTTGTAAGAAAGTCATTAAGTGAGTCTGAAGCTAAAGATCCAATAGGCGATAGTCTTTCTTTGTTACCTTTTCCAACTATTTTAATGTAGCCTTGTTTCAAAAATAGATTGCTTAATAAGAGACTTGTTAATTCTGAAACTCTGAGTCCACAACCGTAAATAATTTCAATAATTGCTTTATTTCTTATTCCAACGTTATTAGATTCGACAGAATTTATTATTAGATTAATTTCCTCAATTGTTAGAACATTTGGTAATTTCCTAGCTATTTTTGGTGAAACCAAGTTTTCTGATGGATCTGATTGAATCAAATTTTCTATTAATAAAAACTTATAAAAAGATTTGATAGCAGATATTATTCTTGATTGAGAAGTCTCAGATAAAATTTCACAAATGGAAGTTATAAAATCTTTTAAATCATTCAATCTTACTTTTGTAGCTGATATAGATTTAGGAATTAAAAAATCTGCAAGCTTGTTTAAATCATTTGAATATGATTCTATTGTATTGGTTGATAGAGATCTTTCTATTCTTAAATAAGTTGAAAATGATTTTATTAATGAATCCCAATTCATTTTATAATTTTGCTTTATGAAAGTACTTATAATTAATGGCCCAAATTTAAACTTATTATCTAAAAGAAATAAAGATTTATATGGTGGTATAGATTTTGACTTTCATTTATCTAACTTTAAAAATGAGTTTAAAAAGATTAGCATAAAATATTTTCAATCAAATATTGAAGGGGAAATCATCGATGAACTACAAAAACATGGATTTACTTACAAATATATTTTATTAAATGCTGGCGGTTACACCCATACATCAGTAGCAATTAGAGATACTATTGATTTAATTGAAAGTAAAGTAATTGAAATACATATGACAAATATATATGCGAGAGAAGATTTTAGAAAAAAATCATTAATTTCTGAGAAGTGTTATGCTATATTTTGTGGATTAGGTATTAATACTTACCGAGCAGCTTTATACTCTATAAATCCTTAAAATTGATAATCTTCTGAATAAAAAATTTAATAATAATTATAGCTTTAAACCTCTTTTGTAATTTAATGTTCTGTCGTGTTCTTTTAACAATATTTTTTGGAAGATAAAATATAAATGAAAGTATTGCTGAGTAAACCGCCAAAAAGTGAGAAAATCCACTGTTAAACAAAAATTGAAAAGAGGCAATAACATCCAATATTATCCTTAAAGGAAAAATAACTAAGATTTCAAAAATTGTTAAATTTTTAAAAAGCATAAAGTAATTATTTCTAAAATTAAGCATAGTCTTTTTTGGATTAGAACTTTGTAATGTTCCCCCACCTACATGAAAAATATATGACTCAGGAATGCAAAAAATTCTTTGATTGATATTTTTTAATCTCCAACACAAATCAATTTCTTCCATATGTGCAAAAAAATCTTTATCAAAACCATTAACCTTCCAAAAAGAAGAACTTCTAATAAATAGACAAGCACCTGTTGCCCAAAATGTTTCTATATTATCATTATATTGTCCATTATCTCTTTCTAAATTTTCAAAAATTCTTCCTCTGCAAAATGGATATCCAAAAATATCCAGAAATCCACCACAGGCTCCAGCATGTTCAAAATGTGTTTTGTTATTAAAATCTAATATTTTTGGTTGACAAGCTGCAACATCTAGATTCTTTTCCATGAATGTTAAAATAGGAGTAATCCACCCTTTAACAACTTCAACATCAGAATTTAACAAAATATAGTATTCAGAGTCAATTTCCTTTAATCCTTGATTATATCCATCTGCGTATCCTAAATTTGAATCATTTTTGATAACTTTTACATTAGGAAACTCATCATTAAGATATTTTAAAGAATCATCTGATGAACTATTATCTATTACATAAATAGCAAACTTCTCACTATGCTTGACAGTATTTGACATAAATTTCCTTAAAAAATTTATGCCATTATAATTTAAAATGACAATTGCTAATTTGTGTGTTTCCATCTTTTATGAGACCAAAGCCATAATCTTGGCTCACTCTTAATTTGTTTTTCTAATTTAGAAAAAAACTCTTTAGTTATTTCTAAATTTTTTCCATTTATATTTTTACTGCAAATTTCTTCAAACGTAGATTCATAATATCCTTTTCTAATGAGTTTGGTATTTAAATAAAAAACTGGCATATTATATTTTTTTGAAATTTTCTCTACTCCAGTGTAAACGAGAGTATCTCTATTTAAAAAATTTATTCTAACATTACTTTGTTCCAAAGTGGGAGATTGATCTGCAACTATAGCATAAATTTTTTTTTCTTTGTTATTAACTAATTCTCTTGACAATGATTTTATCTCAACAGGTAAGACGTTAGTGTTGGATCTTATTTTTAAAAGTAACCATTCGAAGATTGTATTATTTATCCTTTTGTAAACACCTACTATTTTAGTATCTATCAAATTGGATGCAGAACGTAATGCCCATTCCCAGTTTCCGTAATGACCAACAACAACAATTACTGACTTGTTTTGATTTAGAGCCTGCTTAATAACATTAATATTTGAGAAAGTGAATCTCTTATTTAGTTCATCATTACTTATTGATAACAACTTGATTATCTCAACAATTAACTCAAAAAAATAATCATAGAAATTGTTTTTTAACTTAATAACTTCAGTTTGACTTTTTTCAATAAAGGTACTTTGGATATTGTCAATAACAACTTTTTCTCTGTAGCATAATAAGTCATAAATAATAAACCTTATAATCTTAGATATTAAATATAAAATTCGAATTGGCAGTAGAGAAAAAATCCATAATAATATAAGAAATAAATATTTCAACTATCTAGGATTATTGTAAATTCTATTAAAATCATCACCAAAATTTGGATTATTCTCAATTTCTATATTATCTCTCCACTCACTATTTGATACTTCACCATCAACATTTGAATATCTAAGCTTATATTCATTTGTAGCAAAATCATCATTTATAAAAACAAATTTCTTATTAATTTGATTTTCTAACTTGTAATAGTGCCATATCTCGTAGGGGTAGGTAGATGAATTATTTTCTGATTTATGTCTACTGTTAGGAGCTCCGTACTGAAGGTAAACTCTGCCTCTGTCAGTCAAATATCCAAGTATTTTTATGTTGGTGAACTCGGTATTTACTTTTTTAACCTCATTGTGATATTTCATCCATGCTTTGTAAGGGTTCTCTTGATCTCTATTTGTCCAAAAGTCAATGAAAAAGTTATTCATTAAATCAATATCATCTTTGTTTATCAAATTTCTTGCAGATCTACTTTCACTAGGCGTTGAAATTGGATATAAGTAATCTAAATACTTGATTAATGTATCATTGTTTTCTGTAGTTACAAACTCTTTAATAAATTGATTTTGACTTTGGGGATTAATTTCCTCTTTATTTCTTTGAAAAAACTTAATTTTTTTATCAATTAAATTATTTTTCACATCTCTAACTTCACATACTATAATATAATTACCCTTAGTTAAACTACTAATATTGTATGTCTGCAGGTGTGGAACAATCTGTTCAGCTTTCATTCTTTTTGAGGAATAAGAATCTTTGTATATAATTTCATCTTTATATCCCTGAATAAAAGTATTTAATAAGAATCTATTGTTTTCTAATTGTTCTGAATTATACACTTCGATATAAAAAGTTAAGTTATCCTGCAAGTCATCAAAAAAATTAGATCTGTATGGATATAGGTCAAATCCACTTTTAGAAAGTATACTTGCTTGATTAGTGACATTGTATTTATCAACAAATTGTATGTCAGATAAAAATTTATTTTCAAAAATTTCAATTGTAAAATCTTCAATAATTAATTTATCTAAATCACTATTGACATCTTGTATATTTACAACTAATTTATAATTTCCATTATCTAATTGAATTCTTTGCTGATCTATAAATAAAATAGATTCATTTTTTGAGTATTGCAAGGGAGAAGATAAAAAATATTTATCATTATATACGATTGAGTCATTAGATTCAACTAGTAAATTAATAGATAACTTTCCTTGAAAAGTATTATTACCATTGTTTATCAGCTTAATAGATTTAGAATTAATTGTTAAATAAGTTTCTAAATAAGGTTCTCCTTTATCGGTATAGAAAATAGAATATTGTAAAAAAGATTCAATATTTGATGAGTAACCAAAAAATGAGAAAAAAACTAATATTAAAAGACTTATTTTTTTCATATAAACACAAAATTAACAAATTACACTTCGAAATATTGTTTTAGAGCTAATCTAATGTAAAAATATTTCTATTTTTGCTGCCTGCATTGGAGAGATGGCAGAGTGGTCGAATGCGGTGGTCTTGAAAACCATTGT
>CENJ01080601.1_pt1 | contig 41226 bp, 27 predicted proteins | sample 356161 | NCBI WGS metagenome assembly CENJ01 (sample SAMEA2619531, study PRJEB7988) | marine metagenome | biome: marine biome (ENVO:00000447); feature: surface water layer (ENVO:00002042); material: "saline water (ENVO:00002010), including plankton (ENVO:xxxxxxxx)" | depth 5 m | reverse complement strand
TCGGTATTCATTACGATTGCGTCTTGAACCAAGTCTTGCCAAATACGCATATCGCCGGTTTCTTTCCAGTATAAATACGCCATACTTGATTTTGTGCCAGCACCATCAGCATGCATGATATTTACATAGGCGTCATCACCGCACAGTAGGTCAGAAGAAATTTTGCAAAAGGTATTGTTAAAAACACCTTTGTCTAAGGATTTTACCGCATTATGTACATCATTTTTTTGTGCACTTACCCCTCTAAGATTGTATTTATCCATCTGATGTTACTCTACTATTTTTTTCAAATAGAGCTTCATTTCATCCTCCTTTATTTCCGTCTCTTGGTAGTTTCTAAAAGCGTTATAGCCTAAAATTGTAGGTTTCCCATCATCAACCATTTTACATCTAACTTTTTCGAGAATCGTTCCCCCTGGTAGGGTAACATTTTTGAGTGTGAACGATCGGCTATAAATTTTTTCTCCAGTAGTCAATTTTATTTTCTCTTTGCCGTCTTTGAAGTCATTTAGACTTAATTTTTTCGCTCTGATGAGTCGCTCAACCATTGCTTGTGGAATTCTGGTTGTCGGCATTTCTGGATTGTATAAGAATGTAATTCTGCTTCGTCCTATCGTTGCTTTGATAACATAATTTTCCTTTCGTTTCTCAAGAGGGACAACATCATATGTCTTTTCGAAGAGTTCTTTTTCTGCTTTTAATTTAAGTTCTCTTTGTTTTTCTGCTTCGGCTAGCTGTTTTTCTTCTTGTAAAAACTTATTATACTTATCTATTGTATCAACAAATCGATCTCTTATAGAATCAAGATAAGGGCTAATTAAACCATCTTCAGAAGCAGCGTTGGGGTTGTATGTTTTTACTAAGCTATCCCAGTCCATGGTATAGTTACAGCTAATGATTTTCACAACGGTTCTTCTATTGGCAGCATGTTGTTCTTCGTCACATGGTGTAGCTTCATTTCCTTCGCACGCACAGTCATTAACCAATTTTGATTCTCCGTATCCTTTTGCTTGTAACCTGAATGGATCTACTCCTCTTTTGATGAGGTAGGATACCGATGAATCCGCTCTTCGTTGTGAAAGTGATCGGTTGTATTCGTAGGAAGCTCTACAATCTGTATGTGAGCCAAGTTCCACTGCCATATTTGGATATTTGTCCATTTTGGCAATTAGTCCATCAAGTATGACTATCGATGAATCTTTTATAAATGCCTTATCTAAGTCAAAATATATGGGCAAAACAAATTCATCATCACATTGATTTTTGAGACAAAAATTTCTTATAAAATCTTCAGACAATTCAAGGCCTACTGTTGACACAAACTCAGACTTACTGTCGTAATAATATGATTTACGATTACTTGCAATGATTTCGTATTTGAGGTCATGTTGTAAGGGCGTAGAATATTGTCCTTTTTCATTAGTTTTTACTGTTATTATGGTGGAATCTTTGTCATTGGTAATGTTTACAATAGCTCCTTCAATGCCCACACCGTTTTCACAATCTGTTACAATTCCTGAGAGGTTAAAGAACATAGGTTCTTGCGAAAATTCGTAAATGTCATCGTTTCCTCTTGCGCGATCGGATGTGAAATAGCCATGGTTGTTTTCTTTATCATCTATAACGATACCAAAATCGTCTCCATTAGAGTTAAGCGGAAATCCTAAATTTTTAGGCTTTTCCCATTGGTTACCTGCACCGATTGATGAATACATATCCAAACCGCCCATACCTATGTGTCCGTTGGAACTAAAATAAAGTGTGCCGTCGTTTGCAATATATGGGAATACTTCATTGTCTTCTGTATTAATTTCTGGACCCAAGTTTATGGGGTCACTCCAAGTTTTGCCTCTTCTGCTATAGGTTGCTACGTAAAGATCTTTTGTTGGTAATTCGCCTTTGACGTCATTACCAAAACCACCAGGCCTATTTGATGAAAAGTACAATGATTTTCCGTCTGGAGATAGTGCTGGATGACCGTAGGTAAATGAATCTTTGCAAAAAGACAAAGGCTCTTCAAAATTTACTTCCCAGCCTTTTCCACTTTTTCGTGCTTCATAAATTTTACAGTTTAAAGCTTTGCCATCTTTGTTATTGCATTGAGTGAAATACATGACACTAAATCTTTTGTTGAAAGTTACCACACCATCACTAAAGTCTGTATTTATTCCTTCAACCAATTCAGGTTTCCCCCATCTAGCATTTCCCTTACGTCCTTGCTTTGAAATTTGCCAAATATCTGTGTAAGAGCGCATGGTCCAAGGTAAGAATTTTTTGCTTACACCGCCTTCTCTATCGCTTGTAAAGAGAAGTGTTTTATTATTCCTGTCGCCAATCATCGGCGAAAAATCATCTGATGATGTGGTATTGACTTTTGAAAAGCTTGTTATTGTATATCTATGTCGCCTGGTTTTTTGCTTCATTGCAAATTCAGCACTTAGTTTCAAACGTTCTGCATTGGGGTCGCTTGGATTTAATTTTTGGTATTCCGTAAATTTTGCCAAGGCTTCTTCTGTGCTGCCCATCATCAATAAAGCTTCACCTTCTTTCTTTAATAGAATAGGATCTTTCATTCCTTTTCGTCTTGCTTTCGCAAACCATCTACTTGCATCTTTCGCATTGTGATTGTAAATATTAGCTTGCCCAGCCAAGAAAGCTGCCTCTTGCTTTTGTTCTTTGGGGATCTCGGGATTTTTATAAACTCTATTGAATTCATTTTCTGCCACCATAAATCGTTTATTGTCGAAATGTTTCATGGCTTTTTCCATTGATCCATTGTTACATCCAAAAGAGATGCATAAAGTCAAGAGGAGAAAAGATGCGTTGAAAGGTTTTGTTAAAATCATGGCGAAAACACTACCTCAGTAGTACATCAAAAATGATAATTTCTACTGTGTAAACCAAAAAAAACTAATGTTTGATACCTAATTGAAAGCATTTGATATGCTATCGGACAAATATTAGTTCTCTGTATTTTGGGATAGGCCATTTTTCGTCGTCTATTAGCCTTTCTAATTCGTCAACATGATTTCTGATTTCTTCATAGTATGGTAGAACTTCCGATGCATAAAAATGGGCTTTTTCTTTATTTTTTTCTAAAGTATTGGCCTTGGCCCGTTTTTTCTCCATTTTATTTACTTTTTCATTGATTGCATCAGCATGTTGTGTTATTGTTTCCAATATTTTTAGGTTTGAGGAAGCATTTACTCCAGCTTGTTTTAGGGCAATGGATGTGCTTGCTAACTCATTTTGGTATTTATTTACAGCAGGAATGATTTGTGTTCTAGCAATATCAGTAATTGTTCTTCCTTCAATTTGTAGTTGTAGGATATACGCTTCCAAATTTATTTCCAAGCGAGCTTCTAGTTCTTCTTTTGTGAAGATGTTATTTTTCACCAAAACTTCATGTGCGTTTTTACTTTCTAAAGCTTCAAGGGCTAGTGGTGTTGTTGTCTTGTTTTCTAATCCTCTATTTTTGGCTTCTTTTACCCAATCTTCACCATATCCGTTGCCTTCAAAAAGAATTTTTTTAGATGCTTTTATTTCTTCTCTTAAAGTTTCAATAAGGGCAATTTTTTTGGTGTTTCCATTCTTAATTTTCGCATCTACTTTGCTTTTGAATTCTACCAATTGATTGGCCATTATCGTATTTAATATGGTCATTGGCCCTGCGCAACTAGCTGATGAGCCTACGGCTCTCAGCTCAAATTTGTTGCCAGTAAATGCGAAAGGCGATGTTCTATTTCTATCCGTATTGTCTACCAATATTTCAGGGATGTTGTGCACCAAAATAGATTCTGGATTGTCGCTTTTTTTATTGATTTGATTTTTTTCAAATTCTGCCAATAAGTTCGTGAGGGTAGAGCCAATAAAAATTGAAATAATAGCTGGCGGTGCTTCATTGGCGCCAAGTCTATGGTCATTTCCCGCCGAGGCGATCGAAGCTCTTATGAGATTTGCATGATCATGAACTGCTTTGATGCTATTGATGAAAAAAGTAAGAAATTGAAGGTTGTCACTTGGGTTTTTCCCAGGAGATAAGAGGTTTACGCCAGTATTTGTGGCCATGCTCCAATTACAATGTTTTCCAGAACCATTTAACCCGGCAAAAGGTTTTTCGTGGAATAAGGCGATGAAATCGTGTTTTTCAGCAGTTTCATAAATTAAATCCATAAACAACTGATTGTGGTCAACTGCAAGATTGGCTTCCTCAAACATGGGAGCAAATTCATATTGTCCTGGAGCTACCTCATTATGTCTGGTACGAATTGGAATGCCAAGTTTGTGTGCTTCTATTTCTAATTCGTACATGAAGTTAAATACCCTGTCAGGAATTTTTCCAAAATAGTGGTCATCTAATTGTTGTCCTTTCGCAGGGGTGAATCCGTAAACTGATCGTTTAGCTAAAACCAAGTCTGTTCTTGCGAAGTACAGGGCTTTGTCAACAAGAAAGTATTCTTGTTCCCAACCAAGAGTGGCCTTAACTCTGGAAACTTTTTTGTCAAAATATTTGCAAACATCTACTGCTGCTTTATCGAGCAGGTTTAATGCTTTGATGAGAGGCGCCTTATAATCCAATGCTTCACCGGTGTAGGATACAAAAATGGTTGGAATACAAAGTGTTTTCCCCGAAGTGTTTTCGAATATAAACGCTGGCGATGTAGGGTCCCAAGCAGTATAACCTCTTGCTTCAAAAGTATTTCTTAGTCCTCCACTTGGTAAGCTGGAGGCATCAGGCTCTTGTTGAACCAATTCATCAGCACTAAACGTTGCCATTGCTTTTTCGCCGTCAGGGTTTAAAAAACTGTCATGCTTTTCGGCAGTAGAACCCGTTAGTGGTTGAAACCAGTGGGTGAAGTGCGTAACGCCCTGGTCAAGTGCCCACCTTTTCATTCCTTCAGCTATGGATGAGGCGATATTTCGACTAATCTTTTCCCCAGTATTTCTTGCATTTTGAATGGCTTTAATGGCTTCTTTATTTAGGTAATTTTGCATTGCAGCGTCTCCAAAAACGTTGGCGCCAAAATAGTCAGGAAATTTTTGCTCAGGTTGTTTTACTACTTTCGGTTTTCTGCTAGTCGCTAGCTGTACTGCCTGCCTTCTCATTGAAAGATTTTAAATTAAGTTACGAAGTTAAAAATTATTTCGCCCCATTAGTAAAACAAAAATTAACAATTAATTAACCGAATTTTCCCCTTTCATTTTTTCTGCATTTTCTGCCATTTGTAATCTTTCTATAATTTGATCTAGATCACCATTTAATACTTCATTTAGGTTATACAAAGTAAGGTTAATCCTATGATCTGTTATCCTGCTTTGGGGGAAATTGTAGGTTCGGATTTTTGCGGAGCGATCTCCTGTGGAAACGAGGGATTTTCTTTGAAGTGCTCTTTGATTTTGCACGTGCTCTAATTCTTTTTCATAAATTCTAGATCGCAGCATTTTAAGTGCTTTGTCATAGTTTGCATGTTGGCTTCTCCCATCTTGACATTCTGCAACAATGCCGGAAGGGATATGTGTGAGGCGCACAGCAGACTCTGTTTTATTTACATGTTGCCCCCCAGCCCCCGAAGCGCGAAAAGTATCTCTCCGGACATCTTTCATATCAATTTTAACATCAACTTCTTCTGCTTCTGGCAAAACTGCAACCGTGGCTGCTGAAGTATGTACTCTGCCCTGTGACTCTGTATCGGGGACCCGTTGAACTCTATGAACACCAGATTCGAACTTAAGCGTGCCATAAACCCCCGGTTGATTTACATTAAAAATAATTTTATTGAATCCACCTGCTGTTCCTTCTAAAGAGTCAACCACCTCTATCGACCATTTTTTATTCGCACAGAATTTTTCGTACATCTTAAATAGATCTCCTGCGAATAAACTCGCTTCGTCTCCACCAGTGCCTGAGCGAATCTCAATGATTGCTTTTTTATCGTCTTCTGGATCTTTTGGTATGAGTAAAATTTTGATTTTTTCTTCAAGATTTTGCTTTTCCTCTCTGAGTTCTGCAAGTTCATCTTTGGCCATTTGTTTTAGTTCAGCATCACTTTCTTCGGAAAGAATTTGCTCAGCTTCTTGGGAATTGCTCAAAACATCGTTGTACTTAAAATACACATGTACTATTTCCTTCAAGTCACTATACTCTTTATTGAATTTAGTGAATTTTTCAACGTTCGCTGCAATCTCCGGGCTGCTAAGTAATTGCTCTAACTCTAAATATCTTGCGTGTATAGCTTCGAGTTTCTCTATCATTTTTGTATACTTATTAGTCAGTATTTATGTTCCCTCAATTAAGATGAATGTTCTAAAAGTTCTATTTTTTTGTTTGTGTATTTGGCATAAGTAAAGTGTTGAAGCCAATCACCAATATTTACATATTGACAATCGTTTGAAAGTTCTAGTTGCATTGGAATATGTCTATGTCCAAAAATGTAATAGTCTATTTTTGTGTTCATTTCGTAATGTTTTTTGGCAAATTGATACAGCCATTCGTCATTCGTATTGCTTGGGGTTTGTTTTTTTTGATTCTTTTTTCTGCTCGTTTTAGAAAAATACATGGCAATTGACATACTTGTGTTTGGATGCAAACGGGCAAATAGCCATTGGAAAAATGATGACCTAAATATTTTTTTGATGAATCTGTAAAAACGATCTTGTTTTTCTAACCCATCGCCATGATGCAGATAAAAATATTCTCCGTCTATTTTAAGTTCTAGTTGGTCGCTATGTAATTTGATTCCTAATTCATTTTCTAAGTAACCAAATTGCCACATATCATGATTGCCTTTAAAAAAGTGAATTTCTATTCCACTTTCAACCAACTCAGCAACCTTTGCCAAAAAGCGTACATAACCTTTGGGAACAACATGTTCCCATTCAAACCAAAAATCGAATACATCTCCCAGGAAATAAATTGCTTTGGCCTCTGATTTGATTTGATCCAAAAAAGAGATTATTCGTTTCTCTCTACTTAATGAATCCTTATGATTGGGTACACCTAGATGGAAGTCGGATAAAAAGTAACTTGCTTTGTTTTTCATGTTAATGTGCTTGTAACCAATTATCTCCAACTCCTGTTTCTACCACAACAGGTACTTCAAGTTTTAAAGCCTTAATCATCTCATTTTCAATTATTCCCTTGGCGTGTTCTATTTCATTTTTGGGTGTGTCAAAAAGCAATTCATCGTGCACTTGTAGAATCATTTTTGTGCGCAATTTTTCTTCTTTGAGTTTCTGATTTACTCTAACCATAGCAATTTTTATCATATCTGCCGCACTACCTTGAATGGGTGCGTTAATGGCATTTCTCTCGGCAAATCCCACAACGGTTCTATTCAGTGAATTTATGTCATGAATGTATCTTTTTCTGCCCGATATGGTGCTTACAAAGCCTTTTTCTCTGCATGAAGAAATGATATTTTCCATATACTTCTTTATTCCTGAGAATTGGTTGAAATATTCATCAATAATTTGAGCGGCTTCTTTGCGTGGTATGCCCACTCTTTGCGATAAGCCAAATGGAGTTATCCCATAAATAATGCCAAAATTTACTGTTTTTGCCTTTCTACGCATGTCTTTATCTACTTGGTCGTAGGCTATGCCAAAGACCCTTGCAGCAGTTGCAGTATGTATATCTAATTTGTTATTGAACGCTTCTTTCATGGCTTCATCGTTACTTACTGAAGCAATGATTCGAAGTTCTATTTGAGAGTAATCTGAAGCGAGTAAAACATGTTGCTTATCTCTGGGAATAAATGCTTTTCTTACTTCCCTTCCTCTTTCTGTTCGGATAGGAATATTCTGTAAGTTCGGATGGTTGGAACTTAGTCTTCCAGTTGCTGCAACTGCTTGCGCAAAAGAAGTGTGCACTCTACCTGATTGTTTGTTGATGAGTAATGGAAGTGCGTCCACGTAAGTACTTCGAAGTTTCTGAACTTGTCTAAATTCTAAAATATTTTTAACTAGATCATTATCAAAGGCAAGCTTTTGTAAAGTTTCTTCATCAGTTTTGTACTGTCCAGTTTTTGTTTTTTTCGCTTTTGCATCTAGTTTTAATTTATCAAATAGCACTTCGCCAAGTTGTTTTGGACTTGAAAGGTTAAAATCCACGCCTGCTTGGGTAAATACGCTTTTCTCTATCTCTTGGGCCTCTTTTTCAAGTATTTGTGAATAGCTTGATAAGAAGTTAGCATCCACATTAATTCCTTCACGTTCCATCTCTACCAACACCTCTACAAGCGGAATTTCAATGTTTCGGTATACTTTTTTTTCGTCTTCTTTATCCAATTTTGGTTGTAGCTTATGAAATAGCTGGAGGGTAATGTCTGCGTCTTCCACAGCATATTCAGTGGCCTTATCCAGTGGAACGGTATTGAAATTTAATTGGTTTTTACCTTTTTTACCAATCAAACTTGAAATAGGAATGGGTTTGTAGTTAAGGTAAGTTTCTGCTAAAAAATCCATGTTGTGTTTGCTATCGGCATCTAAGATGTAATGAGCAAGCATGGTGTCTTCAAATGGTCTGCTTATTTGGATATCATACTTTTGAAGAGTTAGCCAATCATATTTTATGTTTTGAGCAACTTTGATAATTGTCTTACTTTCTAAAATTGACTTGAATTCAGCAAGTACTTGCTTGCAGTTTTGAACATCTTCTGGTAAAGGGATGTAATATCCAGAACCTTTTTTTACAGACAATGCCAAACCTAGGATATTGGCTTCTAAGGGATTTAAGGAATCTGTTTCTGTGTCAAAACAAAAAGTATCAGATTGTAAAATTTCATGCACAACATTTTGTCTTTCCTCCTTAGTTTGAATGAGTTTGTATGCGTGTGTTACTGTTTGTATGTTCTGCACATTTTTCTCTTTAGATTCAGTCTCAGGGTTTTTATTTATTGGAGATTGAGCAACATCAAATAAGCTTGGTTGCCTTGCGTCGGATGTTTGCGTTTCCTCACCTAAATACCTTCTGCTTAAATTTCTAAATTCAACCTCTTTGAAAATTTCTGAAAGGAGATTTTTATTAGGTTCAGTCCTCTTCATTTTTGTTGATTCAAAGGCAACTGGAGCGTCTAATACGATGGTTGCTAGTTTTTTTGAGATGTATGCACTTTTTTTATATTCTTCTAACTTCTCTTTCTGTTTCCCTTTTAGTTGTGTAATATTTTCATAAATGCCGTCAATACTTCCATATTCCACTAGCAATTTTGCAGCTGTTTTTGGCCCAATACCTGGTACCCCTGGAATATTATCTACACTGTCACCCATAAGCCCCAATAAGTCAATAACCTGTAAAGGATTGTTGAGATTAAATTTTGCTTTTACTTCTTCAACCCCCCAAACTTCATGACTATTTCCTTGTCTTCCAGGCCGAAGCATATAAATGTTCTCAGAAACCAATTGGCCAAAATCTTTGTCGGGTGTCATCATATAAGTTATGAATCCCTCTTTCTCTGCCTTTTTTGCTAAAGTACCTATAACATCATCTGCTTCAAAGCCTTTTGCCTCAAAAATGGGTATATTAAATGCAGAAATTATTTTGCGGATAAAGGGCTCGGATAGCTGTATATCTTCCGGGGTTTCGTCCCGATTGGCTTTATAAAAATCATGCTCTTGCGCGCGAAATGTTTTTGATTTGTGATCAAAAACTACCGCAATATGACTTGGGTTATGATTTTCTAAAATTTCTATTAGTGTGTTCGTAAAGCCAAATATGGCATTTGTATTTAACCCAAAAGACGTTATTCTGGGATTTTTGATAAAAGCATAGTAGGCCCTAAAAATGAGGGCATAAGCATCCAGAAGAAAAAGTTTCTTTTCAGACATTTTCGGGGTAAAAATAGGATAATTAACATTGCAATACTTTGCTGATTGCATTTGAAACATCTCAACAGCTTTGTTCTGTTGCTATTTTGAGCAAGAATGGAGTAGTAATCGACCAATTGGTGGTAGATGAAATAAACAACCATGCAAAAAATTTGCCGCTAATGACCAATGAAATATTAAAAAATAATGGCTATCATTTTAACAACTTATCTGGTGTTGCTGTCTCCAAAGGTCCAGGTTCTTATACCGGTTTGCGAATTGCCGCTGCTTATGCGAAAGGTATTTGTTTTGGTTTGAATATTCCTCTAATTGCTGTATCAACATTACGAGCTATGGCAGCACAATTGAATATACAAGATTATTCAAATGGTATGCTTTTGGTACCTATGATTGATGCAAGAAGAATGGAGGTATACGCAGCAACTTTTAACAAGGAGGAATTGCTTGATGAGGAGAGGGCCATCATTCTCGATAAAAATTATTTTCAAAATATTGAGGGATATTATAGATTTTTTGGCAACGGTGCTGAGAAGATTCCAACAGATTGGATAACTAAAGACCAAGCAATTATTAAAGGGGTAAAACCAATTGCTAGCGTTATAGGGAAGCTAGCTTTAGTTAAACTGAAAAATAAAGAATTTGAAGATCTTGATTCCTTTGAGCCCAACTACATTAAAAGTTTTAGACTAGGTTGAAAACTATTGATATTTACTTAACATCTCTTTCGGAAGGGCTTATTACATTTGTTTAATTGAGGCACATCTTGATAAATGCATTAGTTATTTTTAGTCTTGAATCTTCTGCGCAAGGTTCATTTCATGAAAGGCAAACAAATGCTTCTAATTTGCGCCTCAATATAACCAATGTTGGTACCTTCGGTAATGCTTTTAGAGGATATAAGGATGGTTCTAACAACCCTTCTTGTGAATATCCGGTTGGTTCGGGCATAGAGCACTTGTTTGAAGGTGGTTTTTGGTTTGGCGCTTTAATAAATGGCAATACCGTTGCTGTCTCTACTTCTGCTTATGATGCAAGTACAGGCTACTCCACCGGTCGATCTGGTTTTGAGTTCACATCAACAAATAATTTGCCAATTGTTGAACGATCTACCATTTCTAACAGTCCTTTTTTTTCTCAACAAGCAATTAGTCATCAAGATTTTTTTTATCAAATTACAGATACCAATATTTTAATTCCAGGAACCAACATTGCGATTGCAAACCATCAAAATCCAATGGGGATAAAGGTTTCAGCTGAGGCATACAATTGGAATTATTCGTTCAGTGATTTCTTTGTTATCGTAAATTTTACAGTTGAAAATATTGGTCAAAATACTTTAGATAGTGCATATTTTGCCTTGTGGAACAATACGGTTGTAAGAAATGTAAATATTTCACCAGCTGGTAGTGGTGGTTCTGCTTTTTACAACAAAGGGGGTAATGGGTTTTTAGATTCTCTGCTGCTCGCCTATTGTTTTGATGCAGGAGGTGATTTGGGTTTCACCGAAAGCTACATTGGTCAAAAGTTCTTAGGAGCCGAAGATAAATTTGGTTTTCATCATCCAGAAGTGCGCAAGTATTTCGATTGTCATTACAACCCATGGCAATTTAATAATACGAGCGATCCGCTATATTTTTTGCCCAGTTCAGACCAAGCAAGATATATCAAAATGACAAAAGGGCTGAATAAAGAAAAGTGCTGGAATAGCAACAGTAGTGAAAATCCGGATTGCCCTAACAAAAGTTACAGCGAACAAATCAATGAACAAGGAAACCGATCTGATTTGGTATCTGTGGGGCCTTTTAGAGATTTTCAACCCGGGGAGAAGATCACCGTGGCATATGCTTATGTAATTGCACCAAAAAAGGAAGACGGTAAACAAAATACAGACAACAACTTTTTTCAGCAGACTCAATTGCGTGCCAATGCAAAATGGGCGCAAACAGCCTACAATGGGGAGGATAAAAATTTTAATGGAGTGCTTGATGAAGGGGAAGATGTTGACGGGGATGGAAAAATAACACGTTTCATTTTACCATCACCTCCGGATTTGCCCAAATTCAAAGTAATTACTTCTCCAAATAAAATAGATTTATTCTGGACCAAAAATGCTGAAAGTTCAGTTGACCCCATTACAAAAGAAAAGGATTTTGAGGGCTATAGAGTTTATCTTTCAAAATTTGGTTTTGATGTGACAAACATTCCAAATTTGGCAGATGATTTGATGAAAATTGCTGAGTTTGATAAGGCAGGGAACCAACTTTTTTATGAAACTGGTTTCGACGATATATTGCTTCCAGAACCGTTAATTTTTGAAAATGATACAACACAGTACTATTATCATTATGCGATCAATAACGTTTTGAATGGATGGCAGTATGCCGTTTCAATTACAAGTTTTGATAAAGGCAATGAAGCGTCAAATTTGACGTCTTTAGAGTCAAGTAAACTTTCTAACAACAAAAGAGCATTTGCAGGAAAACCAAGTAATGAAAATCTACAATTTAACAAACCGTTTGTTTATCCGAATCCTTATTATGCAGGGGCTTCATGGGAGGGTTTCAGTAATTTTCAAGAGCAAAGTAGAAAAATTTACTTTGCCAATCTGCCCAATAATTGTGTAATTAGAATATTTACAGTGAGTGGAGATTTTATTGATGAAATATACCACAACCAAGAATACAAGGGTAATGATATAAGATGGTTCAAAACATTTGGTGCTGAAAATGAAAATGACAACCAATTTTCTGGCGGAGAACATGCCTGGGACTTATTATCAGAATACACGCAAATAATCAATCGAGGTTTATATATGTTTACTGTAGAGGATTTAAATACTGGACAAACGGCCAAAGGCAACTTCACAATCATAAAATAACACAATGAAAAAACAACTACTTTCAATCGTATTGGTAACACTATCCTTTTGGGCAGGAGCTCAAACTTCAGTTACTATTAAAGAAATTCAAGAAGTATCTATCACAGATTTGCAAAACTGTAATGACTCTTCAGCCTACATAGGTCAGACCATTACCACAGTAGGTTATGTAATTGTTCCTGGCAACCAAATTAATGTAACCTCGGGGTCTGTTCAAGGCGGATTTAGACCCTTTGCCTACATAGTTGATACGGCAAATGGAGGTGCGATGGGTAATTTTTCCGCTTTGGAAATGATGGGTGCCTACGTTGATGGAAGTGGCAATACTTTGCCCGTCAACGATTTGCATGACTTAAAACAAGGATGGATGGTTAGAGTTAAAGGTAAAGTTGGACGTTATAATGGTAAAACGCAATTAGAACCAATTGACAATTCAAGCATCACTATTCTTGATGTCAATCCCGTAGAGATAAAACCTGCTAAAATATCTGTGAGTACGTTGAATGATAAGAATAGTATTAATCAACTTTCAACAGCGGAAGCATATGAGGCTTCATTCGTGGAACTTGAAAATTTGACGGTTATTGGGATAGATGAATTTTCTGGAGGCACCAGAGTAAATTTGCTTTGTGAGGATGCTGATGGGTATCTGGTCAAAATAGCAGACTGGTTTTTGGTTCAGAAATCAAAAAATTTTAATACCATTCGTTCAGGTTTGGGACAATCTACCGGGCTATTTGAAGTTCCTTCAGTCGGAGCAAAACTGGAAAAAGTCAAAGGAATTGTTTTTCATGAGCCAAACGGTTGTTTTGAGGGAGGCTCTGAGCATAGATCTTATCATTCTGGATATACATTAAATCCTTTTGATACTTCTCATTATGAATATAGCTTAACTCCGCCTGTTATTGCAGATTTGAATAGAGATCCAGCTGTGCCAACTGGAACAGACAATGTTGCTATTTCGGCAACAGTAACTGACAATGATGGTTCTGTAACCGAGGTTAACTTGTTTTATACGGACAATCAATCTGCGGCTTCAGCAGATTTTACTAAGGTACAAATGACCTTAAAAAGTGGTTCAACAAGTGAATTTACCGCTGAGATCCCCGCCTTTACTGACGGGTCTTTAATTCGCTTTTATCTAAGCGCTATTGATGATGATGACAATCTTATCTATTCGCCTCAGGGGGCAAGCAAAGATGAAGATTTTCATTTTTATACGGTTAGAGACAATGGTTTAAGCATCTCAGATATTCAGAAAGTCCTAAATTCTGATCAAAATGATGCCTCACCTTATGTGGGTGAATCAGTCACTGTTTCTGGCGTTGTGACCTCATCAACAAAAGATTATGATTTGGGCTTGTTTCATATTCAAGACGAAAATGAGACAGAATGGTCAGGTTTGAGACTCACAGGGAATTCATCGCTTATTCAATATTGTCGAAATCAAAAAATAGAAGTGACAGGAATCATTGAAGAAAGTTTTGGTTTTACTCAAATGCAAGTTTCAGAAATAAAAGATTTGGGTGAAAAGGTGAATATCAAACCAGTGCTTGTAGAGTTTACTACTGAGAACCTAGAAAAATACGAAAGCGTTTTGGTTGATTTTGTCAATACGGGGGGGAAAATTGTAACCTCAGCCGATCCCAATTCTTTTGGTGAATTTTTTGTTTCAACAGACCCAGCAAATGATAGGGACCAATCTTTAATGGTACAAACTGGACGAGTGAATGCCACCAACGCTTCTTCATTGTGGGTCTCTTTACTTTCTGATACAAGTTATGCCACAGAAGATGGTGAAGTTAATGTACCTGTAATTGCAGTTCAAAATGGTATGTCAATGGACACGCTTAGGGGGAATTTATTTTATGGATTCAGCCAGTACAAATTGTTGCCAAGAAATAATGATGATTTAATAGGATTTAGTGAAACATTAGATGCAACCAATTATCCAGACTGTTTTGTAGGGATTGAAAAGATTTCAAAGTCCAATCAATTTGAAGTGTACCCTAACCCTATGGAGGATAAACTGCATGTCAAAGGGATACAGCATGCGGACTTTGCTATCTTCAACATACAAGGTCAACACGTCCTAAGTGGCAAGATTGAAAAAGAACATATAGAAATTAATACCTCAACACTTAAAAGAGGCGTTTATTTGCTCAGAATTAATGCAGGCTCTTATGAGCAAAGCGTAAAGCTAATAAAGTAATTATTTCAAGTGCCTAAGCCAAATACACATTTAATTCGTAAGTTCATTGTTGTTGCTTGGGCACTTTTTATTTTTCTTTCTTCCTGTAAAGAGGGAACACCAATTGCCAATAAACCACCTGAAACAAGTATTTCTGTAAAAAAAATCAACTTAAGTGGTCAAAATAGACTAAATAGCAACGTACAACTTACTTGGAATGGCACTGACCCAGATGGTTATGTAATTGGTTACGAGTTCAATATAAATAATGGGATGTGGTATTTTACCGAAAAACAAGATACGGTTTTTAAGTTCAGCTTGCCACCAAATCAAGACACAACTGATATTCAATTTAAGGTTCGTGCGATAGATAACAACTCCATTCCTGACCCGACACCGGCCACGTTAATTTTGCCTTTAAAAAACAGTCCGCCAGAGATTGAATTTATAAAAAAATCATTGACCGAAGATTCGGCATTATTGGTTTATACTTTTCAATTTGAAACAATGGATCAAGATGGAAATGAATCCATAAAAAATGCCTACATTAAGGCAAATAATGGGCAATGGACAAGTATAGATTTAAACCAAAATATGCTAAGTCTAGTTGCTCAAAACCCAAATAATATAGGCCGAACTAAAGCTAATATTTATTATGGAACAAATAAGCAGAATGAGAATATTCAACTAGATGGTTTCATAAATGGAGGCAACAATATATTCTATCTAAAATGTGTAGATCAAGCGGGTGTAGAAAGTAAAATAGATACATCAGAAACTGTTTTTATAAGACCAAAAACAGCAGATTTACTTGTAGTTGGCGTGCAACCAAAAGTTGTTTTACAATCTTATAAAACCATTTTAGACGCTTCTGGGCAGAATTATGATTTGGTAGATTATTTTAAAGAAGGGGGCCAAAATTTCCCTAAATTTTGGGATCCAAGCTTCAGACTAATGGCAAGCTATTATACCAAATTGTTCTTTTTTTCTGACCAAAGCACAGTGAGCAATCCATTCAATAACCAAACAGGATTGGCACTAAACTTTGCTGCACAAGCGCTACAACGTTATAATGACAACGGGGGTAAACTATTTATAACAACAAGTTTTCCAAGCATAGTTGATTTTCAAAACTTAGGTGGACCATTTCCTATTGATTCAGTTTCTTCACAGGGCGGTCAAGCGCTTATGAGTAATGATAGTTTTTTGATTTCAGGAGTAAGTTTACCTTCATTACAAACCACAAATGTGCAACTGGGGTTAGATCCTTTTTACCCTAGTATTGATGCAGAGGTTATTTATTCGGCACAGCTAACCCCACTTGACAATTGGTCAGGACCAAAAACGATTGCGGTCAGAAGAAAAAGAGACGACCAAACTATTCAAGTTTTTTTTGCTGTTGAGTTATATAAATACAATAAAGACCCTGAGGCGTTAAATTCACTTTTTAGTACGATTTTGAAAGATTGGTTTAGATGAAATATAACCTCCTCAAATATTTGTTGATTTGTGGCGTGATTGCTGGAAGCCTAACCGAGTCTTTCGCACAAACGGGAACCTTGGCAGGTATAGTGAGCAACATAGAGGATAAAGAAGATGTTTTGATGGGTGCTTATGTGCGTATCGTCGGAACATATGATGTAGCTATTACTAAGGAAGACGGTCGTTTTGCTATTGGGAAAATAAAACCAGGAGATTATACAATTAAAGTTTCGTACATCGGTTTTGCTGATTACATTCAACACGGTGTCCAAATAAAACCTAATCAAATAACCAAGCTTAGTTTCAAGATGACACCTCAAACAAGTACGTTCAAAACAGTTACTGTGAACGGGAAGAAAAACTTAGTTGATTTAGACAATGCAGAATCAAGGATAAATATTAAAAGCCAAGATATTCAAAACATGAATGTTCGGGATGTTCAAGAAGTGGTTGCCCTTCAAGCTGGTGTTTCAAAAACTATGGATGGCATTCAAATTCGTGGTGCTAGAGTATATGAAACACAATATATTGTTGACGGAATAAGCGCCCAAGATCCTTTAGCCGGTACTGGATTTGGTTTGGATGTGTCTGCAAGTTCAATTGGAGAAATCGACCTTATTACTGGCGGTAGTGGAGCCGAGTTTGGTGATGGGTCATCAGGCGTAATTGTTACAACAATAAAAGAAGGAGGAGAAAAATTTGAAATTGCTGGCGCTTATCAAAAAGACATAAAAAGTTTAGGCGGTTGGAATACTGATCTTGGTGAGCTTAGCTTTGGTGGACCAATTGGCAAAAAATTTAATTATTTTAATAACCTAACTTTTCGTTGGACAGATGAATATTTTGGCCCAGTAGCGGACCAATTACATAGTAGTTTTTTTGGCCAAAATGATAGTTTTTGGGCACCAAGGCAAACCAACAATTACACCCATACTTTAAAATTGGCTTACAAATTGAAATCAGGCACTAAGATTACATTTACCAATCAGCACAGTCTAAATATCAATCAGAATACAAGGTCTCTTCAAATTGTAGGTTTTGATGCTATTCTTACGCCTGGATTTCAATTTTCTCGAAGTTTAAATTTGGATAACGCAACAACATATACACATAGATCAAACTTAAGTTCGGTAAACATTAAACATGTAATTAATGAAAAAAATATACTTGACCTTGCCTTTGGAAGACTTTTCACCAATCTTAGAGCGGATGCAAATGGAAAGCCTTTCAGAACAAGTACAATTGACCGTATATACGACGAAAATTCTATAGTTACAGACCCAGTAGGGATTTTCAATCCAGACGATGAGATACAATATGTTTTACCAGGCCCGGGGCTTATAAACAATGGGGGAATTACACCAATTTGGCATGACCATTTTGCCAGAGAAATCACCATTAAAGCCAAAATTAAACACTATCCTAAAAAAGAAGCGCATAAAATGGAGTTCGGGTGGGAGCATAAAATCAATCAATATCAATGGGTTGATGTCAGTAAACCATGGATTGGAGCGCCTATTCAAATAGATGATACAACATTTACACCTTCAATAAGCATAGGTGCTAGTAATGATATTTGGAAGGTAAAACCCATGAATGGGGGACTTTTTTTTCAAGATAAAATTCAGTACGAAGGTATAATTGCTACTCTAGGTATGCGCTTTAACTATTGGGCGCCAGGCCAATTTGCAGACAACGCAGTAGACAACCCAAAGGCGCCTGTAATTGACCAAGTTCGAGAAGACTATAAGAACAAAACACTTCCTTTAGGCTTACGATTCAAAGCGAGAATTTTACCAAAAGTAAATGTCTCATTTCCAGTTACAACAAATAAAGTTCTTTACTTTAATTACGGTCATTCAATGCGTTTACCACATCCAAGATTTTTGTATGCAGGTCTTGATCCTGCATATCAAGATCGTTCGTTTTTAAGTTTTTTGGGTAACCCTGATATCAATCCAGAAATAAATGTCAGCTATGAGGTGGGATTAAAATCACAACTTAGTAAAGACTTTGGTTTCACAGTAGCTGCTTTTAACAACAACCGTTTTGATTATATAGTATCTAGAAAGGTCTTTGTTAAAGATGTAACTGGTCGGCCTGTAACAAAAACGATGTATATCAATCAAGATTACGCAAAAATTCAAGGAGTAGAAACCAATTTCCAGTATCGAATAAATCAAACTTTTAGTAGTTTTTTGAATATTTCTTATCAAACAGCAAGAGGTAAATCAAATTCTGCACGAGAAAGTAGTTTGCAAATTCAGCAAAATGGTGAGGTGCCTCTCAGTACAGAGCAATATTTGGCCTGGGATAGACCTTGGAACATTAATTTAGGCTTAACCTTTATTCCAGACACCAACCATCATCTAGTGAAATGGTTACTAAAAGACAGTAGATGGTTCGTTCGTTCGAGCTTTCAAAGTGGTTTTAGGTACACGCCACAGATTTTGGAAGACTCAAATGATTTGGGAAGACCACTGTACCGCAGTCAAATTGAAAAATATTTGGAAGAGAGAGCCAAACCTTGGTTTATGTTAGATATAAGCTACCAGAAAACAGTCTACTTAGGCGATCAAAAAAAGAAAGGTATAACCCTAAGTGCAGAAGCAAGAAATGTTTTAAATTTCCTTAATCCTCAAATCATCAATCCAATTACTGGTGACGCGTTTAAAGAAGGAGATGATGTTCCTACAGGTTGGAGAGATGAAAGATATTTGGGCCCAGAAGAAAATGGAACGCCACCCAATAATCCTGCGCGTTTTCAGCCACCCCGACAGGTACTTGTTGGACTAAAATTTAGATTCTAGACGACCCCAAACAAAAAACGACTTGTCTTTTGTGTAAGTCTATATCTTTATGTTGCCAATCTGAAATTTGCAGGTTCAAATTTTCTTGGCTCGCCAAATGAAAATCGCAAGAAATATGAAGCCAAGTTTGTGGGTGCAACACTTTTATCAATTCGTGAAATAAAGTTTGATTTCGGTAAGGAGTTTCCATGAAAATTTGTGTTTCATTTTTTTCCACTACTCTTCTCTCCATTTCCTTTATAGACTTTTTCCTTTTTTGCTTTTCTATAGGTAAATAACCTGCAAAGGCAAAACTTTGGCCATTAAAGCCACTTGAAACCAAGGCCAATAAAATTGCACTTGCCCCGACCAATGGGTACACTTCAAAATGTTTTTGATGTGCATAAGCCACCACTATATCGCCTGGGTCAGCTAGGCAAGGCATCCCTGCCTCACTTATTAATCCTATCCCAGAGGAAATGTGCATGTCAAAGAATTCTTTGTATGCATTGTCATCAACTTGATGCTTATTCAATTCAAAAAATATCAGTTCATTTTGTGGCTTTGGGTGGCCAATCTGCTTTAAAAATGCCCTCGCTGTTTTTTCTTTTTCAACAATAAAATATTGTAGACGCTTAGTCACAGAAAGGCTTTCACTTGCCAAAAAGCTGTTTTCGGCATTCCCCAAAAAGCAGGGGATTATAAAAATACTATTTTCTATTTTTGTTCTCATTTTGAAAAAACGAGCATATTTATCAGCTTTTGTTCTTATCCTTTGTTACTCTTGTAGCCCAAAAAAACAAGTAAACATGCCGGCACCAATTGCAAAGAAAATACCAAAAAAGTTAAGCATACATAATGATACTAGAATTGATAATTACTATTGGTTAAATAATCGGGAAGATAAGGAAGTAATTGATTATTTAAATAAGGAAAATGAATATACACAAACACAACTAAAAGAGACCAGAAAACTACAAGTAAAGCTTTTTAAAGAAATACGTGGTAGAATAAAAGAAGATGACCAATCGGTGCCATATTTTAAAAATGGATATTGGTATTATTCGAGATTTGAAGAAGGAAACGAATACCCTGTTTTTTGTCGAAAAAAGGAATCACTAGATAAAAAAGAAGATGTCATTCTCAACGTAAATGAACTTGCAAAAGGCTATGATTTTTATCAAGTTGCGGGACTAACAATAAGCCCCAATAACAGGTATCTAATTTATGGGGTAGATACATTGAGCCGAAGAAAATATGACCTATTTGTTAAAGACCTTCAAGAAGGCATTAATTTAGACATAAAAATTGAAAACACTGGTGGAGGAAGTACCTGGGCTGCAGACAATAAAAACTTTTTCTATACCCGCAAGGATGAGCAAACCCTTCGAACGCACCAAATTTATAGGTATGATGTAGAAAAAAAATCAGAAACTTTAGTCTTTGAAGAGCAAGATGAAACCTTTAATTCATATGTTGGTAAAACAAAAGACGGAAAATATCTAATTATTGGTTCCAATAGTACCCTTACTTCAGAAATGCAATATTTAGATGCAAATAATCCTTTGGGCAATTTCCAAATTTTTCAAAAAAGAACCCGTGGTTTGGAATATTTTATAAATCACTGGCGGGACCAATGGCTTATCACAACCAATCTTGATGCACAAAATTTTCGCTTGATGCATTGTAAAGAGGCCCAAACACAAAAGGAACATTGGAAAGAAGAAATTGAACATAGACCAAACACCTTATTAGAAGGTCTTGAGGTTTTTAATAATTTTTGGGTTTTGTCTGAGAGAACAGAGGGACTAACTCAACTAAGGGTTTTAAACAAAGAAAGTGGAGAAGATTACCTTGTGCCGGTACAAGATGAGGCATTTGAAATTTCAGATGGTATAAATCCAGAAATGGAGACCAGCAAATTGAGGTATAACTATACTTCTCTTACTACGCCAAATTCAGTATATGATTTTGACATGGTCAGCAAAGAACGCAGCTTGAAAAAAAGACAGGAAATAGTAGGAGGGTACAAACCCGAAGATTATAAAAGTGAGAGAATCACTGTAAGAGCTAGAGATGGCCAAGAAATTCCAGTTTCGATTGTTTACAAGAAAAGCTTAAAAAAAGAAAAAAACCCATTATTACTTTACGGTTATGGGAGTTATGGCTATAGTATGGATCCTTATTTTAGTTCTGTTCGCTTAAGTTTGCTTGACAGGGGTTTTATTTATGCTATTGCACATATTAGAGGGGGAGAGGAGCTCGGGAGGCAGTGGTATGAGGATGGCAAACTGTTAAAAAAGAAAAATACATTTTTTGATTTTATTGATTGTGCAGAACATCTTATCCAATCTGGTTATACAGACATTTCTCAACTATTTGCCATGGGTGGTAGTGCAGGTGGTTTACTTATGGGTGCTGTATTAAATATGCGACCAGATTTATGGAAAGGTGTTATTGCTGCTGTCCCATTTGTAGATGTGGTTACTACCATGCTAGATGAGCGCATACCACTTACAACAGGAGAGTTTGATGAATGGGGTAACCCAAAAGAAAAGAAATTTTATGATTATATAAAGAGCTATTCCCCATATGACAATGTGGAAAGTAAAGAATATCCAAATCTTTTGGTTACTACAGGCCTTCACGATAGCCAAGTTCAGTATTGGGAACCTGCTAAGTGGGTGGCAAAGTTACGTGATTTAAAAACAGATAATAACCTATTGCTCTTGCATACCGATATGCAAACTGGACATGGTGGAGCAAGTGGTCGTTTTGAAAGATTAAAAGAGGTAGCAATGGAATATGCTTTCTTATTACACTTGGTTAGAATACCAGACTAAAAAGTCTTATTCCCTCACTTTATTGAGTGCTTTCATAACGATAATGGAAACAACATTTAGATCCATTACCATCTCAATCCCAGTAGGGGACACCTTGTTGAACAGCATTTTTTTCTAATAGCTTTATTTTGGTATTAACTTTTTCTAATGCTAATAAAGCGTCATTCGTCATTGCTTTAAGATCTTCCAATAAGATCTTCATTGTTCCTGTTGGAGTCCCTCTATGATTCCAAGTACCCCATGCCAATAACCCAGCTTTTGACTTTAGCGAGGGTGCAGACTCAATTTCACGTTTTGATTTTGTCTTATCCCCAAAAATTAGGACAGCAATTTCTTTCAGCATTTGGTCAATTTCTCTTGTTTTATTTAAATCTTCAATAGATGCGCCTACTGTATTTCTAAATCCTGCTCTTAGCTGACTAAGTTTATTATCCAACTTTTTGTATTCACTTTCAACAGCGTTGGCTTTAGCATATACCATATCAACAGCGTTTATAAATTGGTAATTTATTGTATGATGAGGATACAAATGCTGTACTTCAAAATTGTGGTTTGCAATGATTAAATCAAGATTCCCGTTTACTGAAAGATAAACTGACAATTGATAATCCCCAGGCTTAACAAAAGAAGTATTCCACGCCTTGGTTTTGGGTTCATCTTTTGTATTAATGTTTGCAATACTGCTGTATTTTCCATCCCAAACTATTTTTTTAATTCCTTTTCGGACATCGCTTGTAAATCTAGAGACTTCTTGACCACTTGTATCTTTGACAACAAATAATAGGTAAGGTTTTTCTTCCCAATCTTCCTCCCTAAGTTGTTCCACAGAAGGGAAATGAGGCGCTTTTTTGTCTGCTTTTGGTCGATTATCCTTTACTCGCGCAAAGGAGTCATTAAAATGCAAATAGAAAGTAACACCCATTTTTGGATTTTTTGCGCTATACTGCTGTCCCCCTTTATAGTCGATGCCACCGACATTGGCTCTTGGAAACAACAAAGCTTTTTTGGTTTTGAATAGGCCTATTTTTTCATCTACCATTTTGTCTAATTCTCTGAGTGGCGCATAGTTATCAAGAATATAAAAGCCTCTTCCAAAGGTAGCAAGAACTAGGTCATTTTCTCTTTCTTGAATTGCGATATCTTTTATTGCAATGGTTGGCAAACCACTTTTTAGTTGTGCCCAATTTTTTCCACCATCCAAGGTGAACCACAAGCCGAATTCTGTACCGGCAAATAGAAGGTTTTTTTCTTCATGGTCTTCAGCTAAAGAATAAATACTACCTCTTTCTGGAAGCTTATCTGATATATTTATCCAATTATCCCCTCCATCCACGCTTTTAAATATATATGGTTTAAAATCGCCGTTTTTGTGGTTATTATATGCCAAATAGATTAGCTTGTCGTCGTGGCTAGAAAGTACAATGTCTTGAACATAAATTAGAGGTAAACTTTCTGAATTCAGCTCCAATTTAGGAAGATTTGTGGGTGCTTTTATTTGTGTCCATGATTGTCCGTCATTTGTTGTTTTCCAAACTAAGCCATCATCAGTTCCGGCCCAGAGTTCTTTTGGATGTTTTGGATGTTCTTTAAGGGTAACAATGTTGCCATAGATGGAAGTACTTTTATGAAGGGCAATCGCCTCTGGTCCCCAAAATTGGTTCATAATAGGCAGTTCGTTTCTATCAATTTGCCTGCTTAAATCTTTTGAGATATGGCTCCATGAATCGCCTCTATCGGTACTTTTAAAAACTTTATTTGCAGCAAAATATAATGTCTTTGGAGTATGTTTACTCGCAATTAGTGGTGCATCCCAATTCCAGCGGTAGGGTTCTTCCTTATATCTAGGCTGAGGCTGAATGGGTGTTTTTTCGCCAGTTTCTTTATTGAATCGAACTAGCCAGCCATATTGTGCTTGAGCATATACAATCTGCTGGTTTTCGGGATCAATTGCACTTTCAAATCCGTCACCTCCATTTGTTACCAACCAATCACTATTGATGATACCCCTCCTGTTGATAGTTTGAGATGGTCCACCTAAGGAATTATTGTCTTGTGTGCCCCCATAAATGTTATAAAATGGTTCAGAATTGTCTACTGCAACTCTATAAAATTGAATAGTAGGTAAGTTTGTACGCCAATTCCAAGTTTTCATTTCATCCCACGTTTCATATAAACCACCGTCTGTTCCCATAAGCATATGCTGTGTATTGTTTGGATCAATCCATAAACAGTGATTATCAACATGTTTGAATTTTTTAGGAATATTATTAAACGATTTACCGCCGTCCTTACTAATGTGTGCATAGGTATCCATGCTATAAACGGTATTTACTTTTTTTGGATGCGCAATAAGTTCAACATAATAATTCCCGCTGGTCTCGTGTGGACCTTGTTTGCTCCAACTCGCACCTCTGTTGTTACTTTTATAAAAGCCATGCCCTTCTATCGTTGCGTAAAGAACGTCTGGATTTGCAGGACTGATATCCATCCCAATTCGTCCGATATCTCCTTTGGGTAAACCATTTTGAAGTTTGATCCAATTTACTCCTCCATCATCACTTTTGTACATAGCACTTTCAGGACCTCCACTTAAATAGGTGTAAACATGCCTCCTTCTCTGGTGAGCTGTTGCATAAAGTGTATTTGGGTCTCTAGGATCCATATGAATTTCGTTAAAGCCAGTATGTTCACTCACTTCCAATATCCTTGACCAACTTTCCCCGCCATTCTTTGTTTCATAGATTCCTCGATCGCCTCCAGCACGCCAAAGAGGACCGTAAGCAGCCACATAAACGTGATTAGAATTATTTGGGTCAATAGCAATCATACCTATATGTTCACTTTCTTTTAAACCTACATTCTTCCAAGACTTACCACCGTCAAGAGATAGGTAGATTCCGTCTCCATAAGCAACAGATCTTTGGTTGTTATTTTCGCCACTGCCCAGCCAAATGATATTTGAATTATTGGGGTCTATTGCTATACATCCAGTACTGTAAGAATTTTGTTTGTCAAAAATTGGATTCCAAGTTGTTCCATTATTTGTTGTTTTCCATACACCACTAGAAGCTAGTGCCAAGTAAATTTCTGCAGGATTATTTGGGTTTACAACCAAATCTACTATTCGACCTGAAGTCGTTGCCGGCCCAAGGCTTCGAAATGAGAAGGCAGTTGTATTTGTGGTAGCCCATTTTGGTATATTCTCTTTTTCAATTTTTTTTTGGGCAATAGATTTTGCCCAGATGATTATGCACAATGCAACAAGCCAAGACTTCTTCATTAACTCGAAATTAGCTTTTTGAAGCCAAAAAAAGTAAAGCGAGTAGCCTATGATTTATATTTAACGCTAAATGAATTTAACTGGAATGAATCAGTTGCAGCTTTTGTATTCAAAAAGCCATTTATTAGGCTCTTTATTTAGGTCCTGAAAATCAAACTTGACTACTCGATCTTTTTCATCGTATTCTAAGTCAAAAATTAGTTGTGTGCTATCTTCATCATTCAATATAGCGACTTGTTTAACATTGTTTTTACATAGGTAATTTGGGCGATTAAATTCTAAATACCATAATGGAAGATTATAAAATGGATTGTCAAAATTGTCAAAATTTAAAAAGGAAATAACAGTTTTTTCATTTAGGCTATCACCATATAACATGGTACATGAAGCAATATTATTTCTATTCCAACTATAATTGATACGCTCAATAAGGTACTTTTCATTTGTGATTTCATCAAATGCATACTCCTTGATTTGTATAACTTGACCCACCTCGTTGTAGTCAAATTCAGTAACATTACTGGCTGAGTTACTAAAATTGTAAGAACTCACCATTTGACTGATGTTGTTGCCAGAATAAAAGAATTGAAAAATATCTCCGTCTTTTGCGTTTCTTATTTCTTCAATCTCATTATTTTTATTATAGTTCAGGTTGTAAGTAAAACTTTCTCCATCTTCAATTAGTGTGTAAACGGTTAAATTACCATCAGCATCATATTCAAACTTTGAAGTATCTCTTAGTCCAGATGACACCTGTACAAACTGGCTTAATCGGCAGGTAGATTCATGCTGTGTTTGTTTTTTTTCATTGATTTCATCAGAACAAGACACCAAAAAGAGCGCAGCAAGAATAAAAGTTAATGGTAATCGAGTGTTTATATAATGAAACATGTTTTGTTGGTGTAACAAAAATATTGACTTTTGCTACAATGAATGATATTGCTATTGTTGGGGGAGGAATTGTCGGTTTGTCTACGGCCTATCAGATATTAAAGGGAAAGCCAAAAACCAAGCTGATTTTACTTGAAAAAGAATCGGATGTTGGTCAACATCAAACAGGGCACAATAGTGGGGTGATACATTCTGGAATTTATTATAAGCCAGGTAGTTTAAAGGCCAAGAATTGTATAGATGGTTATAAAATGCTGCTAAAATTTGCGAAGGAAAATGGAATTGCAATGGACTTATGCGGGAAACTAATTGTTGCAAGTAATGAGAAGGAAAAAGAGCAAATACAAATGCTATTTAATCGAGGTCAAGAAAATGGTCTTGAGGGGCTAAAAATTTTAAATTCTTCAGAGATCAAGGGGGTTGAACCCTTTGTAGAAGGTACTCAAGCTATTTATGTCCCACAAACAGGCATAATTGATTATAGGATTGTTTGTCAGAAACTAAAAGAAAAAATTGAAAAATTGGGTGGTAAGGTGATAACAAACTTTGAGGTTCAAAATTTATTTGAGGACAAAAATAATGTTGTTATTCAGTCAAGAAAGAGAAAAGAAATTCAGGTAAAAATGGCCATAAATTGTGGTGGTTTGCAGAGTGATAGACTAGCAAGAAAGTCAGTTCAACATTTAGATACTAAAATTGTACCCTTTCGAGGTGAATATTTTAAGTTAAAAGAAACTAGTAAATATCTAGTTAAAAATTTGGTATATCCAGTGCCAGATCCAAATTTCCCATTTTTAGGTGTACACTTTACAAGAATGATAAACGGAGATGTTGAGGCTGGCCCTAATGCTGTATTGGCTTTCAAAAGGGAGGGTTATAAAAAAACAGATTTTAATTTGTCTGATTTCTTAGAAACTTTGATTTGGCCAGGTTTTCAAAAAGTAGCCATAAAATATTGGAAAACAGGTTTGGGAGAATTGTATAGATCATATTCTAAAGGAGCTTTTACCAAAGCACTGCAGAAACTAATTCCTTCAATACAAAAATCAGACCTTATTTCAGCACCCGCAGGAGTAAGAGCACAAGCTTCAAGTAGAGACGGGGGATTGCTAGATGACTTTAAAATTGAAGAAGAGGGTCAATTGATTCACGTTTTAAATGCACCATCACCTGCGGCAACATCTAGTTTAAGTATAGGTAAAACTGTTGCAGATTTGGCTTTACCAAAGTTGTAATTTAATCATCTTCACTAATAAAGTCGGAGTAGTCAGTAATTGGAGGGATAATATTGCTTTGTCTAAGCATAAATGCCAATTGACCTCTATGGTATGCACCATGCAAATTGATATGTGAAATTATGTCACGTAACCATTTTACTTGAAAATTACCTTTATGGTCTTCATACTCAATGATACTTTCGGGTACTTTATGTTCTAGAATACTCATAGAACGCTGATAATTGTCATTATTTAGTTTTCGCCAATTTTCTTTTGGAATATTCTGCCAAATGCCATAGCGAAATGGTTCTGCATTGATTCTGTCTAGCCAAAGAGAATGCGCAGTCAATATATGTCCCAATATTTCATGTCCTTTGCCAATGGATAACGTTGAAAGTTTTTCTATATAACACTCATTCGCCCAATGATTATATTCCATATGTAATTTCATAGCCAATACTTTAAACAATGTTTTAAAAATTCAAAAATCATGATCAATCCAAAAATTAGTTTCATAATGGTTCCTGTTAAAAAGCCCAAAAAAGAACCAAAGCCACTCTTCCATGCGATTTTTGAATTTTGACCACCCAGCAGTTCTCCAGCGAACGCACCGAAAAATGGGGCAACAATCACTCCAAAAACACCAAGAATAGGGAATCCTGCTCCAAGTAGTATAGCTACAATTAGTCCTATTGTACTTCCTCTTTGACCAGATTGTGTGCCACCAAATTTTTTTGTTCCCCAAATGGGTAGTATATAATCTAATATAGTGATGACTAACATGGTAATCCCAAAGAAAATGACCCAAGATAAAGAAATTTTATCTCTAATCTCAGAATGAAAAAAAAGGCAGAGTAAGCCAAAATAGGATAAGGGTGGACCTGGAATTATAGGCAAAAAACTACCAATTAAACCAAATAAAAGTGAAAAACAGCCTATGCCGATCCAAAGTGCATCCACAAATCGCAAATTAAAAAAATGTGATGAAGTTAGGTTAATTGAATATTAAGTATTCCAAACTTTTATTCTTTGATGTATATATATTTAACTTCGTTTTCAAATGAGAAGTATTTTTTTCATTCTGTTAGCATCTTATTGTCTTGCAGCAAGTGGGCAAAATCAAGACATAATAAAATTTGTACACTACAACCTTTTGTATTTTGGAGCTACTAGCAATAATTGCAACGGCAGTAATAATTCACTTGACGCTAAAAAACAGGAACTAGCCGTAATCATGTCTTATTTAAAGCCAGATATTCTTACAGTTAATGAACTTGGCCCTGGTAATTTTCTATTTAATGAAATTTTAAGTGGAGCTTTAAACATTGAAGGAGAAGATAGATATCAGGCTGCAAATCCTAAAGTGAATTCTAATTTGGGCAATATGCTTTTTTACAACGGTAACAAAATGGGATTGTTAAAACAAGAAGAGATTAGAAAAGAGCTACTTGCCGATGGAACATTTCGAGGGCCCAATCTTGTAAGATTGATAGACATTTACACACTATTTTATAAAGATGAAGAGGCGCTTCAAAAAGGGGATACGAATAAAATACATATTTTGGTTGCTCATCTAAAGGCAGGTAGCACTTCGGCAAATAAAGAAGATAGAAATGAAGCTGCAAAAGCCATTATGCGTTATGTTGGTAACAAAAAAGTAAATAGAGACAATTGGATAATTTCTGGCGATTTTAATATCCAATCTAGTACAGAAGATACCTACAAAACCTTAACGCAAAATAGCACGGAAAGCATCCGGTTTTTTGATCCAGTAAATTCTCCAGGAAATTGGAACAACAACAATTTATTTAGTAATCTACATACCCAGAGTACAAGAACAAGTAATACAAATGGAGGTTGTTTTTCCGGCGGTGGGCTTGATGACCGTTTTGATTTTATTTTGACCGGAAAAGAAGTTATTAATGGGGACTTTGGGTTAAAATACATCTCAAAAAGTTATCGATCAGTTGGTAATAGCGGCGCTTTATTCAATCAATCTATTGACGCTAGTTCTAATAATTCAGTTCCCTCTGAAGTTAAAATGGCTTTATATAATTTGAGTGACCACTTGCCTGTCCAAGCTGATTTTACAATTGAAAAAACGACAGTTGGCATTGAAGAAGCAAACTTGGCAAAAATTCGTATCGAGAATCCTGCCTCTTCAACCTTAGTTTTTCATTATCCACAGCATTTTTCTCATAAAACCAATATTTCATTATATAATCATGTTGGGCAACAGGTTAAATCGTTTGAAATACCTGCAATGGTTTCTTTTTTTGAAACAAACATCTCTGAATGCCCAAATGGTGTGTACACGATTGTCCTGAAAACGCCAAAAAATTGCCAAACACAAAAAATAATTATTCGTCAGCAAAATTGATAGCAAAACAACTGTCGTCTTTTGGTTGTACAGAGAACTTTTCAGATAACTGATATTTTCCTGCACAAACAATCTCTGATTGGCAAATCAAGATAGGGAGATTACTTTTTTCAAAAAAATCCATCTTATTGTCTATAAAAACATCACTCAAAAGTTTGGTTCCATGCATACCAAGTGGTTGAATACGGTCTCCATGTTCCCAATGCCTAACAATCAGTGGAAAGTTAATCCTTGAGTTTACATAGAGTGTATTACTCCCGCGTTGTTTAAGCGTTTTTGGCCGTTTTTGCTTTTTCGAAATGGAAATTTTGATTCTACCAAACAAGATTTGCCCTCCCTCATATAGCAGGTATTGGCGAGCTGGTTTTTCTTCTAATTTGGATAAAAAAATGGTATAATTTCGACCAACAATAAGTAAGTAATTTTTGGTATAAAATTCGGCACCAACATGATTGTTTAGCAAGCAATTATGCAGGTCTGAAGCTTGAGCCCTACCAAGGCCATATTTCTGAAAAAGACTAAATATTATGAATGAGAGGTTTGTATTTTGCAATAAATTTCCAAATGAATAGGTGGTTTGGGTATCAATCTTTTGGCTAATCTGGAATTTTATTTCCTCCATTGATTGGTCCACAAATTTTTTGTTCTGAGAAAGAAATCCTGCTAAATTGATATGACTATTTTCCAAGCCAGGGTTAATTTTTTTGAGCAAGGGAATTATTTCATGACGAATATAATTTCTTTGGTATGAGAGGTGCTCATTTGAGCTATCTTCTCGAAAGGGTAGTTTTTCTGTCTTAATGAATTGATCAATTTCCTCTCTTGTAATATTGAGCATTGGTCGGACAATTTTGTCATTTTTCCAAGGGATTCCAGCTATAGACCCTAGGCCTTTCGCTTTAGTAAAATTTAACAAACTTGTTTCTAAATTATCATTAGCGTGATGAGCAGTAGCAATGACTGAGAAATTTTGTGAATTTAATATTTCATAAAAAAATGCATAACGCATTTTACGTGCCAACATTTGAAGTGAATCAGGACTATGATCAAGATATTTTTTGAGTGGTATTTTTTTAACGAAATAAGGGATGTTTAATTTTATGGCTAAATCCTCTGTAAAAGACTGATCTTTATCACTCTCTTTATTCCTTAAGCAATAATTCACATGAATTAATGAAATGTCAATACCCAATTTGTTTAGGGCGTAAAGTAGTGAAACGGAGTCTCTTCCACCACTAAATGCGAGTAAAACTTGTTTCTTTTTGTCGAACAAATTGCGCGAAGTAATGTTCTGTTCAATTTTTTCTATTATGTTCGACATGAAATTCGAAATTAGTTATCCTTTTTATGAAAGAAGAACTTTTGCATTACATCTGGAAGTTTCAATTATTCAAAAGTCATCATTTTATTGACGATAAAGGGGATGAAATTAGGGTAATTAAACCAGGAATTTATAACAAAAATGAAGGTCCAGATTTTTTACAAGCACATATTCTTATTGGGGAAATGAATTTTTTTGGTTCTGTGGAAATTCATCTAAAGTCGTCCGATTGGAATAAACATAAACACTAACATAACGACCACTATAAGCAAGTAATATTGCATGTTGTATATAAGATAGATGCACCTATTTTCATTGATTACATTAAGCTACCTAGGCAGTTGGAAGTAGAAAAATATATAGCAAAAGAGATAATTGAAAATACCAATTTACTTGAAACATCTAAATCATTTATTCCCTGTCAAAATTTCTTTGATAAAGAAAGAAGCACAAAATTTCATGACATATTTTGGGTTGAAAGATTGGCCATAGAAAGATATGAATTTCGGGTAGAGGAGCTTAAACAAAGATTGACGTATATGAATGATTGGCCTCAACTTTTTTGTTGTCTACTGTTTAGTGCTTTTGGAGCTAAAGTAAATAAAGAAGCTTTTACTATGTTAGGTCAATATTGCTCGCATAAGATTTTATTTAGAGAAGCAAAAGATTTACATACAATAGAAGCTTTTCTTTTTGGCATGGCAGGCTTTTTATGCACTTCTCCTAAAGATACATATCATCAAAAACTTCGTACAACATTTAAATATTTGATGCATAAGCATAAGTTAGCCCAACCCCCAAAGATTCTGTGGAAATTTTCTAGAATGCGACCAAGTAGTTTCCCTAGTATAAAAATTGCGCAGCTAGCGCATCTGATTTTCTTGCTTAAAGGGAAAATTTTTAGCTTAACAGATGATGAGCAAATTGAAATTTGGATAAAAAATAAAATAAATTTTAAAGCAAGTAATTACTGGCAAACACATACAAATTTTGGAAATAAAGCAAAAAAAATTCCTGTCAATGCAGGCAAACGCTTAAAAGACAATATACTATTGAATGCTATTTTACCTTTTCATTTTTTTTATAACAAAAGTCTTGGAAAATTTTCTATTGAGAATTATACGACATGGTTAGGTAAAATTTCCCCTGAAAAAAATAGCATCACCAGTGCTTTTGAAAATCTGGGTTTAATTTTCGCTAGCGCCCTAGAAACACAAGCTGTTTTGCATTTACACAAGAAATATTGTACCTTTAAGCGTTGTTATTCCTGTCATTGGGGACAAAAATTATTGTGCGACAAGTAAAATATTTGATTGAAAAGAAAATATTCGGTGTTTTAGAATCCTTTGGGGTGAAGCTAGGAATTAGTTCAGCAAAAGTCCGGCTTTATTTTATCTACGTGACTTTTCTCACACTAGGCTCACCAGTAGTTATTTACCTTATTCTGGCATTTTGGCAAAATTTTAAACGATATAAATATCAGAAAAAAAAATCTATTATGGATTTGATTTAATTCTCATTTTTTACTTGGTGCTTTGTTCAAAAAAGCTATTTTTGATTGTTGAAAACTTGTGGATTTTTTTAATCAATTGACAACCCGATGAATAGACTTAAAAGCACAAAAACATCGATTGAATGTAAACATTGTTTGAGAAAATTTGAGGCGCATCGTTCAACAGCAAAATTTTGTTCATCAACTTGTAGGAGTCAATTTTGGATGACAAAAAACAATCAAAAGGTAGTAACATTTATGGTCCCGCAAGAGCATGAAGAGGAATTTGTGCGCTCAGTTAAGCAAATTTTAGATACTTACCGTGTGCAGAAAAAAAACAAAAATTTGGTGGAACAAAAAGTTTTTGATGATGTGAATGAGTTAAAAAACTATTTAAATAAGCTTGGCTTCAAAAATTTTAGATTGCCTAGCATGATTCACGGTGCCTTTTATGACAAAGGGTTAACTGTCAAGAAAAAATTAGAGAATTCTTGGGAGGTTCGAGTAAACCTATGATTACTCAAAAATTAAATGGCATTTACTTGACGTAGGTCTTGATTGGCAGGTAAGTACAAAGCCTTCTTCAATCTCTGCATCGCTTAACCCTTCTCTTTCATCCATTTTAACGCTTCCAGCGATTACTCGAGCTCTGCAAGTAGTGCACACGCCAGCTGTGCAACTATATGGAGGGTCCAAATCAGCATCTTGTGCAGCTTCTAAAATGGTTTGACCTTCTTCAACAGTTACAATGGATTCATCTCCGTATACTTCTATTAAAACTTCTGACTCCGTCACCTCTTCACTGGGTGCAATATTTTCTTGAGTTTTGCTGCTATCACTTGCGGTAGAAGTAAAATATTCCAGTTTAATTTGATCCTTTGGTATATTTCTTTTTTCAAGAGTATTCTTTACCAGCTCCATCATGCCATTCGGCCCACAGATGTAAAAAATACTTTCATTGTTTGCATATTCTTCAATAAGCTGTAATAATCTCTCATGGTTTAATTGACCTTTTAAGTCTGCCCAATTTTCTTCTGGGGAATCTATAGAATGTATGATTTGAAAGCGATTAGAAAAGCTTTCATGCAGTGATCTTAGTTCTTTATTGAAAATAATTGATGCCTCGTTTTTATTCGCATATACCAAGGTTACTTTACTATTTTCTTCGTGTAAAGCGGTTTTTATAATCGATAACAAAGGAGTTATGCCACTTCCACCACCAAACAAAAAGTGGTGTTTATGTTCAAAGTTGGGTTGCAGTTTGAAATTACCCATTGGCGCCATTACTTCCAATTGTTGACCTTCTTTTAATTCTTGATTTAAAAAAGTGCTCATTTTGCCGCCAGGCACCTCTTTTACAGCGACACTTAATTCTTTATCTGCAAAAGGGCTTGAGCAAATAGAGTATGAGCGTCTAACATCTTCTCCTGAGATGTTTTGATGTATGGTTATATACTGACCAGATTCATAAATGAATTGTGATTCCAAGTGATTTGGTATGCTCATTACAATTTGAATGGCATTTTTTGTTTGGCGAACAATTTCTTTAACGCTTAATTGAAAAAATCCTGCGGGCATTTATTTAATTTGTTTTTGGAGAATCTGAATGGCATTTGTGGCAGCTCCTTTTCTTAGGTTGTCGCTTACAATCCAAAGGTTTAGTCCTTTTGGGTGTGACAAATCTTGGCGAATTCTTCCTACAAATACCTCGTTTTTCCCCTCTGCAAAAACAGGGGTCGGGTATAAATTGTTTGTGGGATCGTCTTGGACTGAGATACCCGGGGAATTTTCAAGTAGCTCATAGATGTCCTGTATGTCAAAGTGGTTTTCAAATTCTACATTTACTGATTCAGCATGTCCTCCTTTGATAGGTACTCTAACTGCCGTCGTGCTTATACGAATGTTCTCGTCATCTAATATTTTGTGGGTTTCGTTTACAATTTTCATTTCTTCTTTGGTGTATCCATTTTCAAGGAAGACATCACAATGTGGAAGGAGGTTTAAATCGATTTGGTGTGGATAAATGGATTGTATATTTTTTTTCTTTTCTCTTTCTCCCATTAATTGCTCTAATGCTTCTTTGCCCGTTCCTGTTACAGATTGATATGTGCTTACAATCATGCGTTTTATCTTATATTTTTGATGAAGAGGAGATATAGGCATCAACAGTTGAATAGTAGAGCAATTTGGGTTGGCGATGATCTTATCGTCCTTAGAAAGTATATGCCCATTGATCTCTGGAACAATTAATTTGATATTTTTTTCCATTCTGAATGCCGAACTATTGTCGATTACACACGTACCTTTTTCAGCTAGTTTTGGCGCATATTCAATAGAAATTGAGGAGCCTGCAGAAAACAATGCAAATTCTGGCGGTTGCTGAAGACATTCTTCTAGACTAATTATAGGGTATTCTTTGCCATTAAATTTTATTTTTTTCCCCATTGATTTTATTGAGGCAACAAAATCTATTTTGTCAATAGGGAGTCTAAATTCCTCCAAAACTTTTATAAAGGTTTTTCCCACCATTCCAGTGGCTCCAATAATGGCTAAATGCATTTTTTAATTAAGAACAGTATATTTAATGTTCAGTTTTATCCCTTCGTTCTTTCTACTGTCTAAAACCAAGCGGCTTGCTTCTAAAGGGTTATCTGAAGGTATAGATACAACAAAGCCATGGTTTGATTCTAAGCCAGTAAAGTTGAAATCATTTAATATAGATTGAATTTCACGAGTAATCATAAAAGTGTAGTTTTTTTCTGATTCATCAAAGAAGCCTCCTAAAGAGTTTGTAAAAAAATCTTCCGTAATATTTCTATTCCCATTACTATCTAAAGAAAAGAGATTCAATCTTTTGGGGAAGGGAAGCTCATCAAGTTCGAAGCCTTCTTTTGGTGTAAGTGTTAGTGATGCTTGATTTATTACGATATCTTGGCCATATTCTTTTAAGCTATCAATTAAGTCTCTAACTAATATTTTTATTTGGCATCCCCCCATGCCTTGGGCATAGGTTTGATCATAGTGGGTCGAATCGGAAAGCTGTTGGCGTAAATCCAAAGGTTGATTTTTTTGAGCGTACAAATTACCTAGGTTTGAGTAATTGCTAAAGATGAGTGATTTGGATTTTTCTTTATCGTAATATACAACAATCTCTGAGTAAAAGTTTCTCAAGTCTATCGAGCTTATACCTCCCAAACCAGCAATTTGGTTCTCATTCGGAACGATAGCAATTCCTTTGATAAATTCAGTGAAAATGGAATTGTCATCATAATTATTCCCATTACTTGGGTCCATTAATTTTTTGCCAAAAGTTTCAGATAGTGCAATTCTGATACTCGGTAAAGTTTTTGTTGTATCGCTACCAAAAACCCTAGTAAAAGAGTCCGTTGTATACATTTTTCCTCTGTATTGACCAATTTGATTGAGGTTGCCAAGGTTTGAGTTGGAATAATAAACGGAGTCTAAATTATCAAGCATTTCAAATACGCTTAGTTCCATCAGCGTGTTGCTGTCCCCAAAGAATCTGTCATTTTGATCTAACACAAGATACATTACAATGGAATCTAGTTTGGAAGTATCAGAAAAACCTCTTCCTAAAGATGCCAATCGTGCTTGACCAACAATTGAGGCTGAATAGATTCCAAAAGATGGGTCATTGATGGCACCCAAAAGAAATGAACTCAAATTATTTGTCGCAAAAGAATCTACATATTGGCTTGTGCATGTCCAATTAAAGCTGTCCAATGTTTGTTGATTAAGTTGGGAGGCATTTGGATTAATATTTACGCCTACGTCTGTCAGGTCATTTTTGCAGGAAACGAGAAATAAAAGTGGTAAAAAAAATAAACGTACCACTTTATTACAGCTGTTAATCAGCATTTTGAACAGTTAGTTTTCAGAAAGTAAATTGTTGTATAAGTCGGAATATGTTTCTCCAATAGTTTCTTCAGAATGTTCAATCAATGGTTTATTGGACTGGGCATCAAGCGTTTCTATTAGCTTGGGATCCAAACTTTCTGAGCATTTGACTACTGCATCAGAGTGGACTACACCCCCGATTTGAAGGCTAGTATTGTCCCCATTTCCAAAATCAGAAAGAATGTTGTTTTCAATTTGGTTTAATGTAGCTTTTCGGGTAAAATCATCACCCATGTTTGCTTCAAAACTGTTGTTAAAGACACTATAAACCACTTTGGAATTGAAAAAGACAGGTTCGTCTTTATACAGGGTTTTTAAGTATAAAGGAATTAGGCTGGTCATCCAACCTTGGCAGTGGATGATATCAGGATACCATCCTAATTTTTTAACTGTTTCGAGAGCACCTTTACAGAAGAATATTGTGCGTTCGTCATTATCTTTAAAGAATTCTTCATTTTCATTTCCATATAAGCTTTTGCGATGAAAAAAATCTTCATTATCTAAAAAATATACCTGCATTTTTGTACTAGGTATTGAGGCAACCTTTATAGTCAAAGGGTTGTCATTATCATCAATGGTGATGTTCATACCGCTAAGTCGAACAACCTCATGCAGCCTGTTTCTTCTTTCATTGATTAAACCAAATCTTGGGATTAATATCCTCACCTCATTATCCTGCTCCTGAATTGCTTGTGGCAATTTTCTAGCAATTTCAGCTAGTGGAGAACTCTCCAAAAAAGGACTCATTTCTGAAGAGATAAAAAGAATTTTTTTTCTTTTGTTTTCCATTTTACTTTAAAAGAACGATGGTACAAAGATAAAATTGTAAGTTATTATTTTGTATTTAATAGAACTTGCATTTTTGCTAACTTTTTCGTATATGCATTATCAAAAAAATGAGAACGATACGCTTGCCCAAATTAATGTTTGGAAAAGAAATGGCTTTACGGTAGGCTTTGTGCCAACCATGGGTGCCTTGCATGAAGGACACTTGTCTTTGATTAGAAAGTCTAAAGAGGAAAATGATAAGACGGTATGTAGCATATTTGTTAATCCCACTCAATTTACCGAAAAATCTGATTTTGCAACCTATCCAAAAACTCTCTCTTCAGACATAAATTTACTGTTGAAAGAAGGTGTTGATATGCTATTTAACCCTGCGGCCAAGACGATTTATCCTCCTGATTATAAAACAAAACAGTATGATTTGGCTGGCCTAGATAAAAATTTAGAGGGGCATTTGCGTCCGGGTCATTTTCAGGGTGTTTGCAATGTTTTAGACAGACTCTTCAAAATTGTCCCTGCAGATAGAGCCTATTTTGGGCAAAAAGATTTTCAACAAACAGTAGTCGTTTTTCATTTGTGCAAACTATTGGGCATTCAAACAGATGTTGTCGTTTGCCCGATTATTCGAGAAGAAAATGGTTTGGCGATGAGTTCTAGAAATAACAGATTGACCGATGAATTAAGAAAAAATGCGGGGTTTATTTTTTCGTCTCTAATTCAATTGAAACAGTACTTTAAACAAGGTAATTTTAAACAAGGAATTGATTCATTCACCAAAAATATTAGTGAACATGATGGGGCAAACCTTGAATACTTAAAAATTGTGAATATGCAAAGTTTACAAGAAACTGACAATTACGAGCAAAAATCAAAAATTGCGTTGACAGTTGTCAATTATCACGGGGTTCGACTTTTAGACAATATTCGTTTGGATTAGTTAAGTATTTGTTTGTAGATTTCATCCATAATTTTGGTTCGGATATTTTGGTAAATCAGCTTTTTGTTTTTTGCTGTGGGGTAAATTCGGTTGCTCAAAAAAACATAGATTATTTCATTGGAAGGATCTGCCCACACCTGAGTCCCTGTAAATCCTGAGTGACCAAATGTACTTGGACTTGCCAATTTACTGGTCGGGGATTTTCTTGGATGTATGAAATCATGTTTGTCAAAACCAAGACCTCTTCTAGAGTCATACGACTGCCTTTTGATAAATTTTTCGATTGTTTCTTCATTGAAAAACTGATAACTTCCATACTGTCCTTTATTCATTAGCATTTGCATTATGATAGCTACTTCGTGTGCATTAGAAAATAAGCCCGCGTGTCCTGAAACACCTCCTAGCATGGCAGATGCCGGGTCATGAACAAAACCTTGTATCAGGCCAGGTCGGTGATCTGGATTTATTTCGGTTGGTACTATTTCATGCTCATGGAACTTATCAGTAGGATTAAAACATGTTCTTTCCAAATCGAGACATTGGTAAAAATTACTTTCGAGATAGTAATCAAAATTGACGCCTGATTTTTTTTCCACCAATTGCTTGAGTAGTATCATCCCCAAGTCGCTATATAGGTATTTCCCTCTTCCATTTATTGGAGAAGAAATTATTTCATCTATCATTTGGTCCACATAGTTTTTGTTCATGTATATCCCATTCCCATTTTTGATTGAAAACTTGCCAGAAGGAATATTGCTAAATACGGTATCCAATATTTCTGCATTTTCTAGAACATGTTTGTAAAAAGGAATCCAGTCTTGAAGTCCTGCTCTATGCGTCAAAACCTCCTTGATAGTTATGTCTGCCTTATTTGAGTATTTTAAAAATTCAAGATGTTTTGACATGGGGTCATTTAATTGGATTTTTTCCTCCTCATTGAGTTTCATTATTGCCAAAGTGGTACCAAGAATTTTGGTGAGTGAAGCCAAGTCGTAAAGGCTTGTTTTTTTTACGATTTGAGAAGAATCGTAAGTAAAAAAACCAAATGACTTTTCATATACTACTGTTCCTTTATGAGCTACCAATATTTGACAACCAGGCATACATTTGTCTCGAATTGCTTGATTGGCTATGGTATCAATCAATTTCAATTTTGAATTATGTACACGCTTTAGACTATCACTTGGTTCTTTTAGGTTTTTTTTATTGGATAAAATTTTGGCCCTCTTACCCCAAGTCAATTTAGTATTGATACTGACTGGCAAATAGGCTTTGGCTAAGATTTCGCCAACAATTACTTGACTTACGACTTTATGATGTAAAGCATCGTTTGAATAAGCTACAATAAGGTTCTCTATATCTGAGATATTTTTTATTGCATATGGATTTCCAAAAACTACTAGTAATGAATTTTTTGTTCTTATTGTCTTTTGGATCCAAGCTTCAAGATTCTTAGATAGTCCATAATTATTTTTTGGGTACTTATTTAGTTGATGTAGAGATATAACAATTTTCTTATACGTATTAATTTCTTGCGAGAGTCGTTTTAGTCTGTAATCACTGGGTCTACTGCTTACTCGGATATGATTCGAAAGGCCTCTTTCTGACATTTCATTTTTAAAAGAGACATTGAAGTCATTGAATTCAACGAAAAGGGTTTGCGCTTTAGTTGTTTCTTTAATGGGTATGAAATTTTGTTTATTGGCAGCCAGACACACACTTTCAATTGCGAGTTTCTCTATTAATAATTTTGCATTGGGTGTATTTAAATCTGTGGTTAGGTTCTGCAGAGGAATTTGCCTAAATGTATCAAGTCCAACCCACTTTTTATAAGCCAAAATTTTCCTCACCTTTTGAAAAACGTATCCAGTATCTAAACGGCCTTGCTTCATGGCATTTTTGATTTGTTGAATAGATTTAGGTACATCTGCTGGAGCAAGTAATATATCGTTTCCTGCTTTGAGTGCTTTTAACTCCAGTTCGCCCGGTGGATAAAATTTTGCAACACCTTGCATATTGAGTGCGTCGGTTATGACCAAACCTTTATATTTTAGTTTGTTTCTCAGCAGTTGGTTTATAGCTTTTGAGCTGAGGGAAGTGGCTGTATTTTCTTTACTTTCTATACTTGGAACATAGAGATGGGCTGACATAATACTGGCCACACCATTTTTTATTAGATATTTAAAAGGTACTAGTTCTATTTGGTTTAATCGTGACAGGTCATGCCTAATAATTGGTAAGTCTTTGTGCGAGTCAGTCTCTGTATCGCCATGCCCCGGAAAATGTTTGGCACATGCAATTATATTTTCGCTTTGTAAACCTTTTGCATAATGAAGACTTTTCATGCTCACTTCGGCAGGATTTTCTCCGAAACTTCTAAAATTAATTACAGGGTTTTTTGGATTGTTGTTGATATCAACTACTGGAGCTAAGTTTATTTGGATACCAAGTCGTTTGCACTGCTTGCCAATTTCTTTGCCCATTTCAAAGATGAGTTTATTGTTTTGGATTCCCCCCAATTCCATCTGGTATGGAAAATTTGGGGTTTGATTTAGGCGCATGGCCAATCCCCATTCCCCGTCAATGGCAATAAGCATTTTTGTTTTGCTTAGCAATTGGTACTTGTTCGTTAATAAGGCTTGATTTTTTGGATTTCCTTTAAAAAAAATCAATCCACCAATTTGGTATTTTTTCACCAACCTTTCTACTTGTGTTAGATGATTGGCCCCCTTTGCTGGCCGCACTTCCACCATAAATAGTTGAGCAATCTTTTCTTCCAAACTTAAACGTGCAAAGTGTTCCTTTACCCAAGGATCATTGATTGGTGGACTAAACGGTTGTCCACATGTAAGCAATCTGAAGCAAAACAAAAAACAAAAAAGACCTATTACCCGCTTGATAATCACACTGCGAAAAAAGGGGCTTTTGGCCTGACTAAAAAAAAAATGAATTATTCAATATTCACATAGGTGTTTTTTTGATGTTGCACTTGGTAT
>CENJ01003749.1_pt1 | contig 41228 bp, 43 predicted proteins | sample 356161 | NCBI WGS metagenome assembly CENJ01 (sample SAMEA2619531, study PRJEB7988) | marine metagenome | biome: marine biome (ENVO:00000447); feature: surface water layer (ENVO:00002042); material: "saline water (ENVO:00002010), including plankton (ENVO:xxxxxxxx)" | depth 5 m | reverse complement strand
CTTACCTTTTTTTGTTGTAATATTGACCGTCCCTCCCATCGCACCACTACCATAAACAGAACTTTGATTACCTCTTAAAATTTCAATTCTTGAAATTGAACCTTTAAGAAGATCATCAAAATAATAATCATTACTAACAGTAGATGGATCTGACATTTTTACACCATCAATATAAATAGTCGTATACCTTTTCGGAAGATTTCTGACTTGAACTCCTGATTGTGTTCCTGCCCCCCCACTTTGATAAGCGCTAATACCTGGAGAACCATAATTTAAAATATTATGTAAAAAACTTTCTGAAGAATTCTCTATATCTTTCTCGGTATAAACAGTTACTGAAGTTCCAACTGTAGAAACGGATTGAGGTTTTTTGCTTGGAGCTATTACAATTATCGGTATGTCTTTTGCAAAAAGTTGATTAAAAACAATTAATTTTAAAAAAATTAACGTAATTACAAATATTTTTTTCATATCAGCTTTTTTTATGTGAAGTTTTTATTCTTCACAGAAAATATTATGCCGATGCTAATTTTTCATTGCAGAACTAGCCTTTCCCTGGACTTCGCTCAACAGCGGACTTTACCGGGTGGCGCTCCGACTTTACGGTTGCAGGTACAGCCAATGAATTACACATTGATTTCCCACCATGCATTTCAGCAATATTTTATTAATTTAAATCCACCATAATGTCAATTTATCAAACTATTTGAGAAAATTTTATCTGTTAAAATCTTCTTTTTATCTGATATAAACTAATAGTATAATGAAAAAAATTCATATAACTGAAACAAGAAATCAAATTAATAATTTGGACACACTTCCAGTTTTTGACAGATCATTGGTTGATTATAAGAAGTACAATCATTTAATTGGACATGCAGGTGTAACGAATTCAATGGCAATACAAGCAACTCGTGGTTGTCCATATAGATGTTTTTATTGCGATGTTTACAAAACTACTCTTCATCATTTCAGAAAGTCTGTAGACACTATTTATGATGAAGTGAAAATGATTGCCGATATGGGAGTAAGAAGAATTGAATTTATAGACGATATTTTTAATGTAAAAAAAAAAGATTTTGTAGAATTTTTTAGAAGAGTTAGTAGAGACAATCTTAATTTAAAATTTTTTTTTCCAACAGCATTAAAAGGAGATTTACTCGATAAAGAGTCAATCGATGCTATGATGGAAGGAGGGAGCGTGGGCGTAAACGTTTCGTTAGAGTCAGCATCTCCTAGAATGCAAAAAGTAATGAGAAAAAATCTAGATATCAAAAAATTTAGGGAAAATTTAGAATATATTTGTAAAAATTATCCTGAAGCAGTGACGACTTTAAATACCATGCATGGTTTTCCTACTGAAACAGAGGAAGAAGCGATGATGACACTTAATTTTATTTTATCTTTAAAGTGGGTTCATTTTCCCTACACACATATTGTGAGAATTTTTCCAGGAACAGATTTAGAAAAATTTGCTTTAAATCATGGAGTGCCAAGAAAAGTAATTAATGAGTCAATTGATAAGTCTTATCATGAAGTGACTCCTACTTTGCCATTTAGCAAAGAATTTACAGAAAAATATAAATTAAAGTTTTTAAAAGAGTATGTTCTTAACAAAGAGAGATTGTTAAAGGTATTACCAATTCAAATGAAACATTTTACAGAAAGTGAACTTAATCAGAGGTATGCTAGCTATTTTCCGAGAAAGATTAATGGAATAAAAGACGTAATTAAAATTGCCGGAATTAAAGAAAATGAATTAAAAGTTGATTGTTTAAAAGAAAATGAAGTAGAAATAGTGGATGTAGATAAAAAGATAAATTCTAAATTTCCTACAAAAATTATTAAAGATAATGCATTTAGAATATTATTAATTAATATTTCGACACATTTTACCAGTGATAGAAATGTAAGCGAGTATGATGTGCTAGAACCACCACTTGGCTTAATTGCTTTGCAAAGTTTTTTAAATAGAAAATACCAAGAAAACATTAGAGGTTTAATAATAAAATCTAGAGTTGATTTTGATAGTTACGAAGAATTAAACAAGATAATAAATGATTTTAATCCAGACATGATTGGTGTAAGCGCAATGACTTTTCATAAAGATTTTTTTCATGAAGCTATTTCAAAAATTAGAGAAAGCTACGATAAACCAATCGTAGTAGGTGGGCCACACCCTACTACAAGCTATCAAGAAGTTCTTGATGATAAAAATATAGACGTTTGTGCCATAGGAGAAGGAGAAAATACTTTATCAGAAATAGTAGAACTTTTGATGAATAAAAAACAATTTAATTACGAAAATTTAAAAAAAATACCTGGAATTGCTTTTGATGAAATTAAATATCCTCCAAATAAAAAATTTGCCTCAAAAAAAGTTGAAGAGAAAAAGATAAATTCTTCATTGTACATCGTGTAATAAATTATTTAATATTTTAGAGGCATATTTTAAGATTTCAGATATTCCTAACTTAATAAATACTAGTTTCAATATGCATGAGGAGCCAATTATTTATAGACTACTTGTTTAAATTATCTTAGTTGTCAAAAACTATAAATCGATGAATTTTTTTTGTAAAATTTTTTTGATTTTTTTCCTAATACTTGAGTAAAATTTTCTGCGCCTAAACCTTTTTTAGGTCTAAAACAGCCAATATTTTCCTCAGTAAATTTTTCTCCTTTTTTTATATTCTTGATAGCGAAGATAGATCTTCTGAACATCATCGAGTCTCTTTCTATTTTTTTTATACCTATGGACCCTTTTCCTATTGATATAAAAATTTTATTTATTCCATTTTTTAAAAATTTTAATTGCTGTTTATCAATAGAAAATGTTAAGTCAGGAGAACTAATTTTTTTAGATATTATAAAATGTTTCTCTATCAAAGAAATTCCAAAAGTAGTAGCAGCTAAAGATGTATAAACATCATTGGTATGATCTGAGAGACCAATTTGATAATTTTTAAATTCTTTCTTAAATAAATTTAATGTGTCTAGGTTAATATCCTTCTCTTTAGAAGGGTACCCGGAAACACAATATAGTATTATAATTTTATTGTGATATTTATTTATGCATTTAATCGCTCTTTTAATTTCATTCAAGTTTGCCATTCCGGTAGACAAAACTATTAATTTTTTTTTCTTGGCAATGTAATCTATTAACTCAAGATCTGTAATTTCAAATGAGGCGATCTTATACATTTTCACATTTAAGTTTTCTAATAAGTCGACTGCCCTTTTACTAAAAGGACTGCTAAAAATTTGTACCTTTAATTTCTTTGCCAAATCAAAAGCTTCCTTATGCCAGCTGAATGGCGTGTGTGCTTTTTTATATAAATTCCAAAGATACTGATTTTTCCAGGTACCTTTTTTAATTCTAAATCTTTCATCAAATACTTTTAACGTAATATCTTTTGGTTCATAGGTTTGAATTTTTATAATATCAGCCCCATTTACTGCAGCTTCTCTTATATGCTCTAAAAATAATTTTTTATTTCCATTATGGTTTCCTGAAATTTCTGTGATCAATAATGGTTTTTTCATAAGATTTAATTTCTTTTTTTTAAAAAACTATATATAAATATATTAATAATAATGCCCAATATAAAAAAATACAATTACTATTTAAAAATTATAAATCAAATTCAAAAAACAAGATCGAAAAACAATGTCAATTGGATGGGTCTTTTGAAAATAGCTTTTAAAAATTCTCCAGAGGATACAATAAAAATTGTTAAAAAAATAAATACTGACGATAAGAAAATCTCTAATCTTTTTAAGAAATTAATAAGATAATTTTTAATTTTTTGAACAAATTGCTAACAAAGTTTTTGATTTTCCTTTGAGAAAACCTGGCACGTATTTACCCACATCTCCTCGAAATGGTATTAATCTAGCTAAGAGAAAATTGAATGGGATTTTCCACATCCATTTAGGTTTACAAACAAGCCAAGGAACAACCTGAACGTTTTTAAAACCATGACTTTCAAGAAGAAAGGAAAGGGATTTTTTACTATAAGGCCTGATATGTGTAGGATCGTCATAAAAGTTTTTAATATTTAAACTCCAATCTGGAGTAACAATTATTAAAATACCACTTTCTTTTAGAGTCCTTTTACATTCTTGCAAAAAATTTTTTGGATTTGAAATATGCTCTATTAAAGAATTGGCTGTAATTAAGTCACAAGAATTATTTTCAAGAGAAATCTTATCTGTTTCTAGATTTAGTTGATTTATATCTAAACCCAAGGCTTTGAACCCAGAACTTTTTGCAACTTCAACAAAAGTACCATCTGCAGATCCTAGATCTAAAATGAGCTGATCTTTTTCTAATCTTTTATTAAAAAAAACCTCTATTAAATTTAAAAAGGTATTCAAAACTCGTTTTTTTAGAAAAAGTTGGTTTTTTTTCGAATAAACTTCCTGTTTTTGTAAAGATGTGAAGTATTCTTTGCTCATAAATATATATAGAGGGGATACAATAATTTACTTATATTTTCTATATTTTAATAATTATTACAATTAACTTTACACTAAAAATTATGTATATACTATGTTCATTAATTGAACATGAGCAAAAATCACAAAATACCTAATATGATGAAATGGGCAAAAGATCTCTTTCCATTGTGTAGATCTCTTACCGGAGAAGGGACCAAAAAAACGTTAAGGTATTTTAAAAAATTAAACCCTTCTTTCAATATAATTAAATTTGCAAGTGGTAAAAAAGTTTTTGACTGGGTAATACCTGATGAGTGGAATATAAGCGATGCATTCATAGAACATGAAAGTGGAAAAAAATTTGCTGAATTTAAAAAAAACAATCTTCACGTGGTGGGCTACTCAACACCAATTGATAAAAAAATAAATAAATCCGAATTGTTAAAAAATATTCACACGCAAAAAAATCAACCTGGAGCAATCCCCTTCGTGACAAGCTACTATAAGAAAAGATGGGGATTTTGCATGTCACAGAAAGATTATAATAGATTGCCCAAAGGAAAATATAGGGTGCTTATAAAAAGTTCATTGAAAAAAGGATCGTTAGAATTGATGCACTCAAAAATTAAAGGCAAAACTAAAAAAGAGATTTTTTTTAGCTCGTATACTTGTCATCCATCAATGGCTAATAATGAATTATCTGGACCAGTTTTACTTAATGCGATCTTACTGTACGTAAAAAAAAATTATCCAAATTCCAACTATTCTTACAGATTTGTATTATTACCCGAAACAATCGGTTCAATTGCCTATATTTCAAAATTTAAAAATGAATTAAAAAAAAATGTATTAGCTGGATATAATTTAACTTGTGTTGGCGATCGTAGAGCTTACTCAATTACTAATACTCCTACTGCAAATAGTTTAGCAGATGAGTCATTAGAGGTTGCATTATTAGGAAAAAGTAAAATTAAAAAATATTCATTTTTGCAAAGGGGAAGTGATGAGAGACAATATTGTTCACCACTAGTAAATTTACCTGTCTGCAGTTTTTCAAGATCAAAAATTTATCCTGAGTATCATACTAGTAAAGACAATCTCAAAATTATCTCTCAAAAAGGACTTCAAGAAAGTTTAGAAGTATTTAAAAATATTATAGATGCTTTCGAATTGGGCTTGACCCCTAAAACAAAAATTTTTTGCGAACCAAATTTGGGTAAAAGAGGTTTATACCCAACTTTATCTAAAAAAGATTCTTACCAAAATACAACAGTCCAAAATAGATCAAACTTAATTGCTTATTCTAACGGCACAAATAATATATTCAAGATTTCCAAAATACTTAATTTAGAACTCCAAATATTATTGGAAGAGTATAAGAGGCTAAAAAAAGAAAAAATTCTTTAGTGGAATGAGCAGTCCTTTAAATAAAAGAGATCTAAAAAAAATTTTAATCAAGTTAGGAATAAAACCAAAAGACAAACTACAAGTTAGTTCTAATTTATTACCTATACTAAGCTTAAAAAAAAGCAGGTTAAAACCTAAAGAAATTATTAATTTACTAATTGAATTAGTTACCTCTAAAGGAACAATTTTCTTTCCAACTTTTAATTGGGGTTTTTGTGAGGGTGAGGCTTTTAATTATTTAAAAACCAAATCACTTACAGGATCTCTTGGAAATTTAGCGCTAAAAAGAAAAGATTTTTTGAGATCAATTAACCCAATTTACTCTTTTTCAATATTTGGAAAAGACAAAAAAAAAATAGCAAAGATGAGTCACAAGAGTTGTTTTGGGTTAAATTCTCCGTTTGGTTTTCTCATTAAAAATGGTGGTAAAAATTTATTCATAGATCTAGATTATAAAGCAGCATTAACATATGCACATGTTGCTGAGGAAACAGTTGGAGTTAATTACAGATACCTCAAAACTTTTAATGGAGACTATTACGATATAAAAAATAAAAAAAGAAAAGTAAGCTACAAAATGTACGTAAGAAAACTTAAGTTAGTAAAATCAACTCTTGTGCATAAAGATTTTGATAAACTTTTAAGGAGAAACCAAGCTCTCAAGAAAATCAATTTCAAAGGTCACCAGTTTTCAATGATTGATATTAAAAAAACTTACATGCTAATGGTCAACGATATTTCTAAAAAGAAAGGCATGGTTTATCCGGTACTTTATAAGAACTTATGAAATTAGACTTTTATAAAATTGGAGGTAATAAAAAAAAAGTAATAATTGTTGATGAGAATCAAAAAAATATTTCTAAAGGAGAATTTGATAAAAAGATCAAAACTATTTCTAATTTTTTTTATGATTACTCAGTAATAGTAATTATAGCTGATAATTGTTTGGATTTCATCGCAGGTTATCTTGCTGCGTTAAACAAAAAAAACACTATTACAATATTATTAGATAAGTCTTTCTCATTAAATTATATTGAAAAAGTAATAGGTTTGTATAAACCTAATATAGTTTTCTCTCCATTAAATCTTAGTTTCTCAAAATTAAAGATTTTAAGTTTTTTTAATCTTCAAAATTACAAAATTTTAAATACTAATTTTAATTTAAGAAAAAATTATAATTTTTCAAATTTTCTATTGCTTTCAACCTCTGGTACAACTGAAAGTCCAAAATTTGTGAGACTTTCCAAAAAAAATATAGAGGATAACACTATTAAAATAATCAAATATTTAAATATCAAAAAAAATCAGACAACAATTACTACAATGCCAGCAGGTTACTCATATGGACTTTCAATTTTAAATTCACATCTGAAAGTTAGGTCAAAAATAGTTTTAAATAATAACTCAATTATAGAAAAAAGTTTTTGGGAAAAAATGAAAAAATTTAAAGTAAATTCTTTTGGAGGTGTTCCAGAATTCTATGAATTTTTAAGAAAATTGAATTTTAAAAAATATGTGAATAAAAATATGAAATATTTGACTCAGGCAGGTGGAAAACTTAACGAAAAAGATTTGGAATACTTTGGAAAAATATGTAAAAAAAACAAAATTAAATTTTATGTAATGTATGGTCAAACAGAAGCGAGCCCAAGAATTTCTTTTTTAGAATGGAAATTTTTTTTTAAAAATCTGAACAGTATAGGCAAACCTTTAAAAGGATATAAATTAAAAATTTTTAATAGAGATAAAGAGATAAAAAGACCTAATAAAACTGGAGAACTAGTCTTATTTGGAAAAAATGTATGTCTTGGTTATGCGAATAACTTCAGTGATTTAAAACGTGGGGACGAGAATAAAAATATTCTAAGAACAGGCGACCTTGGATTTAAAGATAAAAAGAATTTTTTTTATATTACTGGAAGACTAAAAAAAATTGTAAAGATATTTGGAAAAAGATATGATTTAAATATTATTGAAAGTTTTGTGAGAGAGAAAGGTTATAAGATCAATTGTTATTTGATTGACAAAAAATTAAATATTCAAGTAGAAGATGTATATAAGGCAGATATTATAATTGACCTTATTTCAGTGAAATTTTCTCTAAATAAGAATCTCATTTTAATTAATAAAAACAAAGTCAAAACACTCAAAAGCTACAATTAATGATGGAAAATAAAAAATTTTTAGAACAAATTAATTCTTTAACAGAATTGCATTATAAGAATTCTAAAATATTTAAGCTTGTAGTAGATAAAATTTATAAAAAAAAAGTTTTTTCATCTCATATAAATGACGTTCCCTTCTTACCTGTAAGTTTATTCAAAGAATTTCATTTAAAAAGTATACCAGACAGTAAAATTTTTAAAATTCTTAATTCCTCTGGAACTAGCCAAACAAAACTTTCGAGTATTTATTTAGATAAAGAGAATGCGTATCAGCAGACAAAAGTTCTTAATCAAATAGTTGGTGAAATTCTTGGCCCAAAAAGATTACCAATGATAATAATAGATGAAAAAGAAAATATAAAAAATCAAAAAAACTTCAACGCAAAAACTGCAGCTTATATTGGATTCTCTTTATTTGGTTCAAGTCATTTTTATCTCATTGAAAATGGAAAAGTCAATTATAAAGGTCTTAACTCATTTCTCCAAAAATTTGCCTCAGACAAATTTTTAATTTTTGGATTTACAAGTAAAATTTTTTTTCAATTTATAAATTTAATTGATCCCAAAAAATTAATAAGTAATTCTTTTAATAAAGCCATATTGATTCACGGTGGTGGTTGGAAAAAAATGGAAAGTAATAAAATTTCTAATAAAAAATTTAAAGAAATTTTAATGTCTAAATTTAAAATTTCCAATGTTTACAATTACTACGGGCTAGTTGAACAAACTGGATCAATTTTTTTTGAGAACAAAGATTGTGGTTTTTTTACCACTCACAAATTTTCAGATGTGTTAATTAGAGGTAAAAATTTTGAAGTTCTCTCAAAAAATAAGAAAGGATTTGTGCAATTAATCTCCACACTCCCAACTAGCTATCCTGGACATAGTATTTTGACCGAGGATGTTGGAGAAATAGTAGATGTTAAAAATTGCAAATGTGGAAAAAAAACGAAGCATTTTTATATACACGGTAGAGTTAAAGAGGCTGAAACAAGAGGTTGTAGCGATGTTTAAAAACTTTCATAATATAAAATTTTTAGTTGGCGACAGTAAATTCGAAAAGGTTTTACTTACTCCATACGATGATGAAATTTGCAATTTTTTAGGAGATTTTTCAAAAGAACTAAGCAAGAAAATTTACAATGATTTAATAGATCTAAAGTCTTTATCTTTTTGGTGTAGGAAAAATAATTTAAATAAAATAAAAAAATCTTTTTTTTCAAACGAAATAAGAAGTGGAATTGGATTAATATTTCATGTCACACCCTCTAATGTTCCAACAAATTTTATGTATTCCCTTATTTTTGGCCTACTCACAGGTAATAGCAATATTGTCAAAGTTCCCTCTAAAAATTTTGAGCAAATAAAAATTATTTGTAAGATTATTAATAATTTATTAAATAAAAAAAAATTTAAAAAAATTAGAAAAATGATCAAAATAGTTAAATATGAAAATAATAATGATGAATTCACAAAATTTTTATCATCCATTTGTGACGTAAGAATAATTTGGGGAGGAGATAAAACTATTGAAAAAATAAGAAAATTTCCAATTAATAGTCGCTCATTTGATTTAACCTTTGCTGATAGATACTCAATATGTATTTTAAATGCAAAAACGATAAAGAAAATTAGTAACAACGATTTAGAAAACTTAGTTAGAAAATTTTACAATGATGTTTTTATTTTTGATCAAAATGCTTGTTCTTCTCCACATTTAATTTTTTGGTTTGGATTAAATGAAAAAAATACAAGATTTAAATTCTGGGAGAAATTAAGTAAAATTATAGACAAGAGGTACAATATCCCAGATAAAGCAGCGGTCGATAAATTTAGTCAATTCTGCAGAGATACAATTAATCTTAAAGAAATAAAGTCACAAAATAAATTTGGAAATATGGTCTACACAATTTTATTAAAAGAAATTAATTCTGAAATTGAAAATTTGAGAGGAAAATGGGGTTATTTTTATGAAAAAGAAATTTCAAATTTGTCTGAAGTAAAAAATATTTTAACTAATAAATTCCAGACAATGACATATTTCGGAATTAATAAAAGACAACTCGAAACTTTTGCAAGAAGCAATTTAAAAGGTATAGACAGAATTGTTCCAATTGGTCAGGCTTTAGAAATTAGTTTAATTTGGGATGGATATGATATTAATAAAAAATTAACTAGAATAATAGATATTAAATGAATAAATTAGTTTTTGATATTAAATTAATTAAAGAGTATCAACAAAACAGAGATCCATACCTATTGATTGATTATGCTACGGAAGTGGTACCTGGTGTGAGCGCTAAAGGTTACAAATTATTAAAAAAAGATGAATGGTTTTTTAAAGTTCATTGGCCAAATGACCCAAATATGCCTGGAATGCTTCAAATAGAATCCCTTGTTCAAATGTGTGCTTTATCTATTCTGAGCTTACCTGGTAATAAAGGAAAAGTATGTTACCTTACATCTGCGACAAATCTTAAATTTTTTAAAAAAATTTTACCTGATTCTAAACTGTATATTGATACAAAAGTCAAAAGTTTCAAACGAGGTATGGCCTCTTGCTCAGGCATGGGTTCAATAAAAAATGAAATTGTTTGCAAAGCAGACTTTAACTTGATATTGCCAGAAGAAATTAAAAAGTATAGTTTAAACAAAATTTAATAAATTTATGCCTATTGCATCATCATTACTTAACAAACCAAGATTAGTAAAAAAACTAAAAGATTTTTACGATTACGTTCAGAAGAATGACGGTAAAGTAGGAACAAAAACTAGAGGAATAGATCTTAATTTTAACAACGCTTGTAATCTTAGATGTAAATACTGTTTTACAAATTCTCCAAAAGGGGACCATGTTAAAGAATACCTTGACTTAAAAGCTATAAAAAAACTTGCTGATGATGCTGATGAACTTGGTTATTTTGAATTTGATTTGCAAGGTGGAGAACTTTTACTTCAGCCTAAAAAATTATTTGAAGTTTTAGAAGCTATTCAACCTGAGAGATTTTATCTTTATTTAACTACCAATGGATATTATTTGGATAAAGAAATGGCAAAAAAATTGGCTGAACACAAAGTGAGCAGAGTTTCTGTAAGTATTGATAGCATGGACGAAAAAATTCATGACGAAATTCGCGGAAGAAAAGATTCTTGGAGAAGGGCAATTGAGGGATTAGAACATGCAAAAGAAGCAGGGATGGATCCTTACTTGAATATCACAGTCGGACATTACAATGCAAACACCGAGCACTTCAAACAACTATTAGATTATTCTAAAAACAAAAGATACAAAACTTTATTAAATGTAGCTGTACCATCAGGAATGTGGCAAAAAATGACTGAAATTATTTGTGATGACAAAGACAGAGAATATTTAAGAAAGATTAGAAAAGAATACAAGAATTTGGTTCGTAATATTTGGAACCCATTTGATAGAAATTTTGAGAAAATTTTAGGATGTACAACTGTTAATAGACTTTACGTAACTCCTATTGGAGATGTATTGGTATGTCCTTATGTTCATATAAAAATTGGTAATATTTTCAAACAATCTTTAAAAGAAATTGTAGATCACGGTTTTAGTATCAAATATTTTAGAAACCACAGCGACCTGTGTCTTGCTGGTGAAGACAAAAGTTTTATTAAAAAATTTATGACTAAAAGTGGACAATCAATTTTTAAACCTGCTTTAGCTGAAGAGATCTTTTCAAAAGAAGATTACGTAAAATAAGATGCTTCTTAAAAATAAAAATGCAGTAGTCACGGGCTGCAATAGAGGAATTGGAAAAGAAATATTAGAAACATTTTCATCAAATGGAGCAAATATTTTTGCTTGTGTTCGTAATTCAGACAATAATTTTATAAATTTTACTAAAGAGTTGGAGAAGAAATTTAATAATAAGATCTTTATTGTAGACTTGGACCTTAGTGATACAGAAAATATAAAAAATGCAGCAAACGAAATCTTGTCTAAAGAAAAATCAATTGATATTTTAATAAACAATGCTGGGATTATTCATACCGCTTTATTTCAAATGACGTCTGAAGTAAAGTTAAAAGAAATTTTTGATATTAATTTTTTTTCACAAACTGTCTTTACTCAATATATTTTAAAATCGATGATTAGAAAAAGGACAGGTAGCATCCTTTATATTTCCTCAAGTTCAGCAATAGACTCTAATAAAGGAAGAAGTGCCTACTCATCTGCAAAAGCAGCTTTGATTACTCAAGCAAAAACTTTATCTAAAGAAGTTGGTCCATACAATATAAGAATTAATGTTATTGCCCCTGGACTTACCGATACAGATATGATGAATCAAAATACTGACAAAAAGATTATAGAGCAAGTTACATCTGAAATATCTTTGAAAAGAATAGGATTGCCAAATGAAATAGCAAAAGCAGCGTTGTTTCTTTCATCTGATTATTCAAGTTATATAACTGGTCAAGTATTAAGAGTAGATGGAGGTATGTAAATTGGAAATCGATAATTTAGATGATTTAAGAAAACTTTCTAAAAAAATGAGAAAAAAGATTTTAGAGATGGCGCTTTATGCTGGCGCAAGTAGCTCTCACTTTGGAGGCGCTTTATCATCTGTAGATATTCTTGCAACTCTTTTTGGTAAGATAATGAATTTCAACAAAGTTAATTTAAAAAAACCAGAAAGAGACAGATTTATTTTAAGTAAAGGACATGGATGTTTAGTATATTACTCAATTTTAAATATCCTAAATATAATTGACGATGATGAATTAAAAACTTTCGAAAAAGATGACTCAAAATTACTTGGTCATCCTGTAAAGAGTCAAAATATTGGTATTGATTTTTCAACTGGGAGTCTTGGTATGGGATTCTCTCTAGCAATTGGTGTCGCAATCGCTTTAAAAAAAAAAAAATTGAATAATAAAGTTTTTGTTTTACTAGGAGATGGAGAATGTAATGAAGGATCCATTTGGGAGGCAGCTCTTTGTGCTCCAAACCTAAAATTAAACAATTTAACTGTAATTATAGACAATAATAAGTTTCAACAAACTGGATCAAATAAAGAAATTATGAATATACATGATTTAGAAAAAAAATGGTCAAGTTTTAATTGGATAACAAAAAAAGTAGATGGCCATAATCATAAAGAAATATTTGAAGCTTTAAACTTACCAGACGAACAACTTCCCAAAGCAATTATTTGTAGCACTATAAAAGGCAAAGGATTTTCTTTTTCAGAAAATAACAATGATTGGCATCATAAGATTATGACAAAAGATAATTATGAACTGGCATTAAAGGAGCTAGAAAATGATTGACATAAATACTAAAAAAATTGACATGTGGTCAAAAATTGGATCAAGAGCTACATTAGGAATTGCCATCTTAGAAATTGAAAAAAATTTAAAAAATTTATGTGTTGTGACTTGCGATGTTTCTACTTCTGCTGGATTAGATAGGTTTAGAAGACAAAAACCAGATAAATATTTAGACTTAGGAATTTCTGAACAAAACTTAATTGGTGTGGCTTCGGGCCTGTCTTCCGAGGGTTTTGATGTGATAACAACAACATTTGCACCTTTTCAAACTTTAAGATGCTGTGAACAGATTAAAGTAAACTTAGGTTACATGAAATCTAAAGTTATAATGGTAGGCCTAGCATCTGGATTAGTATTAGGGACGCTTGGATATACCCACTGCTCTATTGAAGAGGTAGGTGTTTTAAGATCTATACCAAATATTACTATAATTTCTCCAGCTGATAGCTTAGAAGTTGTAAAGGCTTTAACAGCGTCAATTAATCATAATCAAAGTGTATACATAAGACTTACAGGAGGTGCTCCAATTGAAAAAGTATATAATGATGATTACAACTTCGTTATTGGAAAAGCAGTTCAGATTTTAAAAGGTAAAGATGTATCAATTTTTTCGTCTGGCGCGCTGGTTTCGAGTTGTATTAAAGCATCAAAAATTCTTGAAGAGCAAAATATATCTTGCTCAGTTACAAATTTTCATACCATTAAACCAATTGATGAAAATATGATTAAAGAGGAATTAAAATCTAAAAAATTGATTATTACAGTGGAAGAGCACAATACAATTGGAGGCCTTGGTAGCGCTGTTTCAGAGGTATCTTCTAAAGTTTCTAACTCACCAAAAATAATCTCGTTAGGAATAAAAGACACATATAGTGACGGAGGATCTTATAATTTTTTATTAAAAAAACATGGACTTAATGTTGAAGGGATTGTAAAAAGCATTTCAGAAGAAATTTTTAAAATTTAGTATGAGCTTAGATAAATATAAAAAAGTTTTTATTGAATCACTTTCAATTGACGCAACAAAATTTAGTGATCAAATAAAATATAACGACATTCCCGAGTGGGACTCTATAGGACACATGACTTTAATCTCTGCATTGGAGGAAAATTTTTCAATTACAATTGACACAGACGATATAGTAGACTTTAGTTCTTTTGAAGTTGGTAAAAAAATTTTATTAAAATATGGAGTCAAATTCTAAAACCATTTCATGAAAAAAGAGCTTAATAAGCACATTCAAAACTTAAAAACAAAAGGCATTACATTTCTCGATAATGTTTTCTCAAAAAAAGACTGTAATAAGTATATTCAAAGGTTTGAAAAACTTTGTCATAATTTTGAAAAAAAAAATAAAAAATTAGGAGATTATGGTCAAACAATTCAGAATTATTTTTCCTACGATAAAAAATTACTTAAATTCCTATTTATTAAAGAAGTTGATGAAATACTTAAGAAATTAATTGATGATAATTATGTACTAATTAATTCTAGTTTAACGAATAGATTTAATAGAAAGAAAAATTTTAAAAAAGTTTCATCCCACTTTGATAACTTAGGCGGTAAATGGCACCACGATTCAAGAATTATTGGAGGAAAAAGACTTGATAAAGGTTTTAGCTATACGGTTGTTATAATGTTTGATAAGTTTACAAAAGAGAATGGATGTACAGAGTATGTCGAAAAATCCCATTTAATAAGAGATAAATTCCCTAAAAAAAATAAATCTTACAAAAATTCAAAACTAATTCTTGGTGGACAAGGTACTGTAGCTATATTTGATACAGGACTATGGCATAGAGCTGGCTCTCCAAGTAGCAAATTTTCAAGGTGGAGTATTTTTGCTTACTATGGACCATGGTTCATGAAACCTTACTATGATTTTCCAAATATGTTTAAAAAAAATAGCAAATTAAGCAAAAACTTAAAAAAGTTATTACATTTCAACTCTATTCCTCCAAAAAATGAATTAGAGAGAACTTACACTCTTACAAAGATTTAATAAATATTATTTTTAGCATGAAACCTAAATTAAATAACATTGCAATTGTTCCTGCACGAATAGGTAGCAAAAGAATAAAAGAGAAAAATATTAAACTATTTCATGGAAAACCAATTATTATTTGGACATTAGAAATAATTAGGAAATCAAAAATATTTGATAAGATTTTTATTTCAACAGATAGTGCAAAAATCGTTAATATTATAAAAAAATATAATTTTAACAACTTTATAAAAAGAGATAAAAAACTATCTGATGACTATACTGGCACAGATCAAGTAATTAATCACGCAATAAGACAATTGTCTGTTAAATATGAGTTAAAAAACATATGTTGTATTTATCCTTGTAATCCATTTTTAATTAAAAGAGATTTAAAACAGGCATTATATAAATTAAAAAAAAATAAAAAATTATTAATTTTTTCAATATTAGAATACCCGCACCCAATAGAGCGAGCTTTTTTTCTTAAGAAAGATAATAAAATTAAATATCTTAATATTAATTATCAAAAAAAAAGAACTCAAGATTTTAAAAAAAAATTCTTTGATGCAGGAAAATTTTATTTTGCTGAAAAAGAAACCTGGCTTAATATAAAAAAAAAAAATAAAATTGGTATAATTCAAGATTGGTGGAATGCTGTTGATATAGATGATCCAAATGATTGGAAAAAAGCTGAGGAATTATCTAAAATATTCAATAAAAAAAATTTTTTTAAAACGTAATTCAAAAAAATTTGACTAAAGAAATTTTTTGTTTTATGTTCAATTATTGAACACTTATGATTTAGTTTAATTTAATGAGTAAGATTTTAGTAACTTTACAAAACTATGATTTTAAACCTAGCGAAAAATATTTTTTTTTAGGTTTTTGTAATTATAAAAAAAAAATTTCTTTAAAAAATAAAGACGTAAAGTTCTTTGATGAAAAATTATCAGTCGATGAGAAATATAAGATTTACAAATATTGTGAAGATATTTCTGAAAAAATCATAAATAATTTAACAAGCGTTCTTAACAAACTACATAGTGAAAATTATCACCCTAGAATTTGGAAATTAATTTATGGAAGATGGTTAATGGATTTTATTTATGTTTCTTATAAAAATTTTTCTAGTCTAGAAAAAATTTGTAAAGAAAATTCATTTGAAAAGATAGTTACATCTGAACCAGATGATAATTTTTTTGTTACTTGCAGATCCAATTCAATTGCATTTGCTAATATAAATTCGGACTGGAACTCAGATTTATGCGCTAGAATTTTAAAATTTTTTAATTACAAAATTGAACATGATTTTATAAAAAATAATCAAAAATCTAATTACGAAAATACTCCGGCCCCTAAAAAAAATTTTTTTGTTAAAATAAAAAATATTTTAAATATTCTAATGGTAAAACTAAATATTATTAACAAAGAGATTTTTTTTTATGATACTGGTTTGAAAACTTTTTTTGAAAAAAAATGCGAGTTAATGGTAAATAAATCTCTCTCATTCTGGCAACTTCCATTAAATAAAATTTCGAATACTATTAACTATGAACTTAGAAAAAAAATATCATTAGATTTAAATTCTGTTAATAATTTTGAATTATTTCTGAAACAAAATATTTCCATAATTCTTCCAAGATTTTTAATTGAAGATTATAAGTCTATTAATCAATTATTAAATAATTTAAAACTCCCAAAAAATCCAAAGGCAATAGTTACTGGCATGGGCTATGCGAATGAAATATTTAATATATATACTGCTAAAATGGTGTCAAAAAAAACTAAATTTATAACATTGCAGCATGGAAATATTTCAGACTCTCATTATTGGCATGATTTTATTATTGAATCTGGATTTCAAGATTTAAAATTAACTTGGGGAATTAAATCCAATAAGAGACAATTACCTTTATTTAATTTCAAAACTATCAATTCAAAAATTGCTGCATCGAAAAATGGTAATTTAAGTATAGTTTGTAATAATTATTACTCAAGACCACATCCCTTTGAACTTAACTTAGAAAACATTTTATCTGACACTATTGATCTAATCAAAAATATTGATAATAAAATTCAGGAAAAAACTTATTTTAAACTGTTTCCTGGTGACTTTAACAATACGAATGAATTTTTTAAAAAAATATTAAATAATAGTAATTTAAAATATTATCAAGACAGAATAAATTATCATCAAATGTTAGAAAAAAGTAGAATTACAATTTTCAATTATGAATCATCCGGTTTTTTTGAAAATTTGGCATTAAATCTCCCTTGTTGCTATTATTCAACAAATGCTTATGAAGATATAAAAGATGATTATAAAAAATTTTATAAAAATTTAGAAATGAACAAAATTCTTTTTACTAGTAAATCAAAAATCATTAGTCATATTTTTAATATTTGGGATAATGTTGAAGATTGGTGGTTTAGTGAAAATGTTCAGAAATCTATAGAGTACTTTAATTCTAACTTAAATATTCCGTATAATAAAAATCAGAATAAATTAATTAATATTTTAAAAGAACAGGTTTAAATGAATAAAAATATACTTAATAACTATACATTTATTATTGCAGTAAGAAAAGGCAGTCAAAGAGTAAAAAATAAAAATACAAGAAAATTTGGAGATAGTAATTTAGTTGCAATAAAACTTAAGCAAATAAGAAGATTATCAAAAAAAGCAAATATATTATTAAGCTCAGATTGTCCTAAATCATTGAGTTTAGGAAAAAAATATGGTGCAGAAATAGATGATAGGGAAAGAAAGTTTTGTAGCAACTCTATTCCCATGCCTCAAGTATATAAATATTTAGCAAAAAAAATTAAAACAAAGTTTGTCTGTTACCTACACGTTACATCACCTTTTTTAAAAGACGCTACTTTAAAGAAAGCATTAAAAACTTTTATAAGTAAAAAAAATAAATTTAGCTCAGTCGTAACTGTAACTTCAGTCAAAGAATATTTATGGAAAAATGATAAAGCCATAAATTACAACCCTAAAAGACATCCCAGATCCCAAGATCTTAAAGGTGTGATAGCACTAAATTTTGCAATTAACATTGTAGAAAAAAAGTTTATGGAAAAACAAGGCAGAATAACAAGTGATAATTTTTTTCCTATAGAGATAAATTTCCCAGAAAATATGGATATTGATACTAAATGGCAATTTAGACTTGGAAATTTTCTTAAGAAAACAAAAAATTATGATTAAACTAAGTGATTTTGTTTTAGATAGAAGTCAGGATAGTAATAAAATATTTTTAGATATAAAAGAATTTATAGACATATTTTCTGATCAAAAAGAGAATAAACAAAAATTAAACAAGTTTGCTTCCTTAGTGAATATTCCTGCTGAATTAATATCCTTAAAATTTAAAAGACTAATTTATGGACAATTTAATCCAAGTAAATCAAAGTTCATTTTAAATAATTCCATAGTTATGATTTTTTTTTATTTCATACTTAGCTTAATTTACCTTTTATTTTTAAAGATATTTGGTTTAAGGAAAATTAAAAACGTCATGCACTTTGACGTGATAATTGAAAACGTAGATACAGTGAATACTTTTTACAGGTTTGAAAAATTATTAAATATGTTTAAAAATGTTTTAATAATCTCAAAAAATCCAAAAATTATCGAAAAATTTAAATCAGATAAATTATATATTGTAAAGTCAAGAAATTTTGTACCTCATAAAAAATTTATTGATAACAAATTTAAGAATTTTCTTTTCTTTTTTTTTTTATTGTTTTTAACTTCAATTAAAAGTCGACAAAATTTATCTAAGATTTTTCTTATCATATTCTATACAGTGAGTAAAAGTGAAACAATTTTTAACAAATATAAAGGTAAAATACTTTTACAAGATAGATATTATCTTTCATGTCCCATAAAAGATTTTATTTTCAAAAAATTGGAGGGAAAAGTTGTCTCTTTTCCTCAGTTGCATTTAGCTGAGTCTGGAATTCTTTTATTTTGTTATGTAGATAATTTATTAACATTTGGAGATGAAGTGAATACAAAAAAAAAGATGGAAATTTTTGGTAGCAAAGTAAAATCCACATTTCCGGTAGGATCTCTATCAATGGAATTAAATTTTTACAGAAAAAAAAATGAACCAGAATTATTAAATGATATTGATTTATTAATAATTGGTATTAATCCAAGTCATTGGATTCAAGTTTCCGATCGTATATTTGAAAATTATTACTTATATTTAAATTGGATGAAAAGATTTTCAGAGGAAAATAGAAATTTAAATATAGTTTATAAACATCATGAAACTTTTATTGGTGACGATTTAGAAAAAGAGATATTGAATGACACAAATATAAAAATAGTTTCAAAAGACCCACATAACAAAAGTTATTCGTATTTAAACAAAGCAAAAACAAATATTTCTTACGGGTCAAGTATGGTTTTGGAAAGTTTTGGGCTAAACAAAAAAAGTTTTTTTGTTGATCCTAACCATGCAGCATCTACTTTTTATTCATATCATGAGTACAATGAAAGTTTATTTTTAAGAACTTATAATAAATTTAGCTCAACTATAAAAAAAAGTTTAATTGAAAAAGAAAATAATTTTGATAGTAAAATCTGTCTTAGAAGCGATAGAACTTCAGAGAATATTTACAATTACTTAAAAAAATATATAAATTAGATATAATGAATTTGCTAAAAAAATTTTTACTTAATACATTTTTATTTTTTGGATTTGAATTAAAAGTAAAAAAAAAAGACGTTAAAAGTAATAATTTTGACTCAATAATCAAATTTTTATTAAAAATAGGTAAAGACAAAAATGATGATTCTAAAAATATTTTTTTTGATGTTGGGGCTAATATTGGACAATCAATCGAGAGGTTCAAAGAAATTGATAACAATTCAATAACACATTCATTTGAACCAACACCTGTTTTATATAATGAATTAGTGGAAAGATATAAATTAAAAAATTCCAAAGAGTTAGTAATAAATAATTTTGGATTAAGTGACACGAGCGGGGAGCTTTATCTAAATAGTTTTAAATATCATAAAATAAATTCTTTTTTAGAAATAGATAAAAACTCTAAATTTGCAAAATCAAGAATTATGAATTACCGAAAACTTTACGAAAATGAAAACTTTAAAACTGAATTGAATTTTAAAGATAATGATACTTTTGAAGATAAGATTAAAGTAAATGTAAAAACAATTGATGATTACTGTAAAACAAATAACATAAAAAAAATTAATTATATGAAAATAGATACTCAAGGATTTGAAGATAAAGTTTTAATGGGAGCAGAGAAAATGCTTGAAAGTGAAATGATTGATATAATAGAATTAGAATTAATTCTCGGATATGCGTATATCAAACAGCTTACTTTTTTTGCTATAGAAGAAATATTAAACAAATATTCCTACAAATTAGCAGCAATAAATAATGGGGGGAATATAATTAGTTTTTCAAATTTTCAGACAGAACTCATTTATGTAAAAAAAAGTTTTTATGAGGAAGTAAAAAAAATACATGAGAGAAATATCAGTATTCCTGGGATTATGAATGCTACCAATAAGTCTAACCCAAAAAGCTACTAGTATCAAAGCTAATTTACCCATCTAAATTTTGCTAAAATAATATTAAGTTTATTTTTTCCTTTACGAATTATTTATAAAATACTATATTGTTCAAATATTGAACAATGAAAGAAAATCAGGATTTTTTTAACTTATTAAGGTCTATTTCCAAACAACCTGGCCAGACACAGAGGGAACTTGCAAATAGTTTAGGTTTTAGTTTAGGTAAATTAAACTACTGCATGAAAGCTTTGAAAACAAAAGGCTTAATTAAAATTTCAAATTTTAAAAAGAATCCAAAAAAACTTAATTACATTTATATTCTTACTCCAAAAGGTATGACTGAAAAAACTAAACTTACAATTAATTTTATGAAAAAAAAGATGAAAGAGTATGAAGAATTAAAACTTGAAATAGATCAAAGTAAGAAGAATGATGAAGTATAAATCTATATTGATAACAGGCGGTACTGGTTCTTTTGGAAAAGCATTTACTAAAAATATTATTAAGCAAAAAGGGATTAAAAGATTAGTAATTTTTAGCAGAGATGAATGGAAACAATCAGAAATGGCTAAAGAATTTCCAACTTCAAAATATCCTTTCATACGTTTTTTTCTCGGAGATGTAAGAGATAAAGGCAGATTATTACGAGCATTTAAAGATATTGAATTAGTAGTACATGCTGCAGCATTAAAACAAGTTCCAGCCGCAGAATACAATCCGACTGAATTTATAAGTACAAATATTTTAGGTGCACAAAATATAATTGAAGCTGCAATCTTGCAACAAGTAAAAAAAGTAATAGCCCTTTCTACAGACAAAGCTTCTGCTCCAATAAATCTTTATGGCGCAACAAAGCTATGTAGTGATAAACTTTTTATATCAGCAAATAATATCTCGGGATCAAAAAATTTATCTTTTTCAGTGTGTAGATATGGCAACGTAATGGGCTCAAGAGGATCTGTAATACCATTTTTTTTAAATGAAGCAAAAAAGGGTGTAATACCAATCACAGACAAAAAAATGACAAGATTTAATATTACTTTAAAGGAAAGTATTGATTTAGTTTCATACTCAATCAATAATTCAATAGGCAGAGAAATATTTGTACCCAAGATTCCCTCTTACAACATAATTGATTTAGCAGAAGCAATCGGACCGAGTTGTAAAATAAAATTTATAGGGATTAGAGCTGGAGAAAAGATACATGAAGAAATGATAACTGATGATGAAAGTTTGAATACTTTTGAAAACTCTAAATCGTTTATTGTTTTTCCAACAATTGATAAAACTGAAAAAAAGAAAATAGAGAAACATTTTAATGCTAAAATTATAAAAAAAAGATTTAGTTATTGTTCAGGGACTAACAAATATTTTTTAAAAGTGAGTGAAATAAGAGAGCTAATTAAAAAACATATTTTGAAAGAATTTAAGCCATATTAAAAAAATGATACCTTACAGTAGGCAATATATAGACAGTAACGATATAAAGCACGTTGTTAAAACCTTAAAAAGTAAATTAATCACTCAAGGACCTATTATTGAAAAATTTGAAAAATTAATTTGTAAATTTGTAGGCGCAAAATATGCTGTTGCTGTATCTAGTTGTTCTGCTGGGCTACATATTGCTGCAATGGCTGGCAAATTAAACAAAACCAAAAAACTTTTAACATCACCCAATTCCTTTTGTTCGACCGCAAATGCTGGAATTCATTGCAGTGCTAAGGTTGATTTTGCAGATATTAATATTGAAACAGGAAATATTTCTCTCATAAATTTGAAGCAAAAAATGAGAAAAAATAAGTATAAAATGCTAATTCCAGTTCATTTTGCCGGTCTTCCAGTTGACATGAAACATTTAAAAAAAATAACTCCAAAAAAAACAATTATAATCGAAGATGCAGCGCATGCTTTAGGAGCAAATTATAAAGATGGATCAAAGATAGGATGTTGCAAATACTCTGACATGACTGTTTTTTCTTTTCATCCAGTTAAATCAATTACTACAGGGGAAGGAGGAATAGTTACAACTAACAATAAGGGATTATATGAAAATTTAAAGATACTAAGGAGCCATGGAATTGTCAAAAATTTTGCAAAGAAAAACAAAACAAATCCTTGGTATTACGAAATGCAAACTCTAGGTTTTCATTATAGAATTACAGATATCCAATGCGCATTAGGTATTAGTCAATTAAAAAAAATCAATAGATTTATAAGGAGAAGAAGAAAAATCGCGGAATATTATGATAAATTTTTTATTAAATTCAAAAATTGTAAACCACTTCAGCTACATCAAAGAAATTTAAGCGCTAATCATTTATATGTCCTAAAAATTAATTTTAAAAAAATTAAAAAAAGTCGGAAAAAAGTAATGGAAATTTTAAAAAAAAAAGGCATTTCCACCCAAGTACATTATATACCTATATACTCTCATCCTTTTTACAGAGAAAAAAGAAAAATTAATTTAAGTAATATGTCTTCTTATTACGAGCAATGTTTATCAATACCTATTTTTTATTCTTTGAATAAAAAACAGCAAAATTACATAATTAAATCATTTAAAGAAATAGTAGAAAATTAATTAAATTATGAACATAAAAGAAAAAAATATTTTGATAAAAAAATTCAGGAATAAACTTAACAAAAAACATGTAATAAGTGGTTGGATGCAAATCTGTAGTGCTGAGATAGCTGAAATTTTATCTCAAAAAAATTTTGATTCTATAACTTTAGACTTAGAACATGGCTCTTTCGATATTCATAAATTAAATAATATATTTAGAGCAATAGAAAGTGAAAAAAAAATTTCATTAGTAAGATTAGCTAATCATAAAACAAATGATCTTGGACTAATATTTGATGCAGGCTGTTCTGGAATAATTATACCCAATGTTTCAAGTTCTGGTCAAGTTAAGAAAATATATGAACAATGTGTGTGGCCTCCTAAAGGTAAAAGAGGTGTAGGCTTTTCAAGAGCAAATCAGTACGGAAACTTTTTTGAAAATTATAAATCACATAAACCTATTTTAATTGCAATGATAGAGCATATTAGTTCGATATCTAATTTAGATTCTATTTTAGAATTAGATGAATTAGATGCAATTCTTATTGGCCCATACGACTTATCATCATCTCTTGGAAAACCTGGAAATTTTAAAAATATAAATTTTAAATTAGCTTTGCAAAAAATTATTAGCAAATGCAAAAAGTTTAAAAAGCCAGTGGGTATCCATGTTGTGGAACCTTCTGAAAAGTTATTAAAAAAGAGAATTAAAGAAGGTTATAAATTTTTACCTTTTGGAATTGACACAGTATTATTAAATAAATCACTCAATATGAAATTTTGAATTAACAAGGATTAATAAAAGTTATGTTTAAACATATTAATCAAATTTTCGAAAAAAAAGATTTATTTACATTTAAAATTCTTTTTTTTCTTAACTTTTTAATGTTTTTCTTAGAGTTTTTAGGAATTGGTTCTATACCTATTTTTATTGCTACATTGATTTCGCCAGAATTTATAATAGATAAATTACAATTTTTAGATCTAGAAAAATTGCTCTTAGATTTATCGCATAATAAGATTATAATTTATTTCTCTTTTTTCGTTGTTTTAATTTACTTGTCAAAAAGTCTTTTTTTAATATTTCTTACGATTTACCAAAACAAATTTTTAGAAAATGCCAAAATCAAAATTGCTACAAAAGTATTCAGTCATTATATTAATATGGAATACATCAATCATTTAGAAAAAGATCCAGCTGAACTTTCAAGAAAAATAACAGCAGATATTTCTATGCTTGGAATTTATATTCAACAATATTTAGCAGTCGTAAGGGAAGTCGCTGTTTTAGTTGTAATTTTGTTTTTATTAATTTGGGCCTCTCCATCTATTGTATTATTAGTAGCATCAATTCTCTCTATTATTACTTATTTATACATTTCTAAAATAAAAAAAATTCTTGATGAAAAATCAAATACTAACAAATTAATTGGAGAGGAAAATTTTAAGATTGTTAACGAAATTTTTGGATCAATAAAAGATCTTAAAATTTTGATGAAAGAAAATGATATGATAAGTTATTTTAATTCTAACGTAAAAAAAATAGAAAAAAATATTTTTTTCTTCCAGGTCGTTGAAAAAATTCCAAGAGTTGTTTTAGAAATATTTGCAATTTTAGTACTTACATCTTCTACAGTAATATTAGTAATCTCCTCCCAAAATTTTAATAATTTACTTCCATTTTTAGCATTAATTACATTTGCAGTATTCAGGTTTATTCCTGCTTTTAGTGCTATTTCAACAGCAAAATACTATATGCAAATAAGCATACCATATCTTAACAGTTTAAACGAAGTTTCTAGTGAAATTGCTGAAGATGAAAATATAAAAAAAAAAGACTTAAATAATTACTTAAATTCTGAAAATGAAAACGATAAAAACAAATATATAGATATTAAAAATCTCAACTTTAGTTATCCGGGCAATAAAATCACTCAATTAAAAAATGTTAGTTTTGATATAAAAAAAAATACCACTACAGGTATTATTGGTAAAACAGGTGCTGGAAAAAGCACATTATTTTATATTTTATTGGGTTTAATAAAGCCAACTAGCGGTACAATTACAAATAATGGTGAAGACATATTTACCTCTTTAACTAGCTGGAGAAAGAAAATTGGAAGTGTTTCACAAAATATCTTTTTATTAGATAGTACTATTGAAAAAAATATCACTTTTAATTTAAATAATGAAGATGTTGATACAAAAAAACTTAATAAAGCAATAAAAGTTTCCCAACTAGAAAGTAAGATTAAAAACTTGCCCTTAGGACTTAAAACTAAAGTAGGAAATAACGGTATTAAATTGTCTGGAGGAGAAAGACAAAGATTAGCTATATCGAGAATTTTATATCAAGATCCTGAAATAATCTTTTTAGATGAGTCTACCAATTCATTAGACTTTAAAACTGAAAAATTAATTCTAGATGGCATAAAAGAAAATTTTAAAGACAAGACAATTATAATGATAGCTCATAGACAAAATCTAGTAGAATATTGCGATAAAGTTTGGAGTCTTGAAAGTGGTAGCTTGATTGAAAATTAATTATGTTAAAAAAATATAAAAAAAATGTTCTTGTTTTAGGTGGTAGCGGCTTTCTTGGTTCACATGTTTGCGATGCCTTAACAAATTATGGCTATAAAGTTACAATTTATGATCTTAAAAAATCAAAGTGGATTAATGAAAAACAAAAAATGGTTATAGGATCGTTGTTGAATGTTAAAAAATTAAAAAATTATGTAAAGAAAAATAACATTATATTTAATTTTGCTGGTGTATCTGATCTTGATGAAGCAGTAAAAAATCCAATATCTACTATTAAATTAAATATTTTAGCTAATATGCAATTACTAAAAATTTGCAGTCATTATAAGGTTTCAAGATATATCTATTCTAGCTCAATTTATGCTGGAAGCACTCAAGGTGGTTTTTATAGTGCAAGCAAAAGATCAGCTGAAGATTATATTAAAGAGTTTTGCACACTCTCAAGACTAGATTATACAATTTTAAGGTATGGAACTGTTTATGGTCCTAGAGCGACGGATACAAATAGTGTAAAAAATATAATTAAATATGCTATCAAAAATAAAAAAATTTTATATCCAGGTAATAAGAAATCTAAAAGGGAATATATTCACGTTAAAGATGCCGCGAAAGCCAGTGTAGAAATTTTGAATAAAAAATTTGTTAATAAATGCTTAATGTTAACAGGAAAAAAATCTATAAAAATTATTAATTTTCTAAAAATATTGGCGAACAATCTAGATATCAAAGGTCAAATAAAATTTAAAAATAAAGAAAGATACGGCCATTATATATCAAAACCAAAAAATTATAAAATAATGAAAGCAGAAAAACTTCATTTTAAAAATCTACATTCTTTTAAAGAAGAAATTATAAATTTTAAAAAATGGGTATATTAGCATGATAAAAAATGAATTAATAAGTGAAATCAAATCAAAAGGTATTATAAAAATTGATAATTTTTTAAATTCAAAAGAAACTTTAAAAGTACAAAATTTAATTAAATTTTACTCAGTTCCCAAAGATGATCCGGCAAGCTACTTTCCAACTAATTATAAATCAGCTTTTTTAAAGATATTAAAGCTTAATTTTAATAAATTTTATCACAGCATACAAATTATAAATATCGAAAAGAAAAAAAATCTTCTAAACTTTTCTAATAATTTTTTTGGAAAAAAATCAAAACTACGTTACATCGATGCTTATTATAGCAAAATAAGCAATAAAGAAATTTTACCATGGCACACAGACCAAGCTTACTCTGGCAAAATGAATATTTCAAATTTTAATAACCCTAATGATTTTTTTTTAAAAATTTTTGTATATTTAACAGATGTAGGCCCAGGAAATGGTTGTATGAGTTACATACCCGAGTCTCATAAAATTGGCTATGCTATTAGAGAAGGAATATTTAATAAAATAATTAATTATCAACCTTACTGGAGGCTAAAAGATTTTAAGAAAATTATTTATGATAATTTAGTTTATTTTGAAAATTATTTTAAAGAGACAAATATATTATATAATTTTTTAAAAAAAACTGATGATTTAGTGAAATTAGATTCAAATGACAGCTACAGTTATGAGGCTAAAGCAGGTAGCGCAATAATTTTTAATGAAGGGGGCGTTCATAGAGGCTCAAAACCCCTGGTCAATGACAGAATGGTACTGAGATATATGTATTCGAGGGATAATTAGGATTTTATATGAAAAAAATTAAACAAAAAAATATTTTCATAACCGGCGTAGGTAAAGGTATCGGTGAAGATTTAGTTTATGCGTTAATTAAAAAAGGATATTTTGTTTTTGGTATTACCCGATCTCAAAAAGATATAAAAAAATTTAAAAATTTAAAAAACTGTAAAATCCTTAAAGGTGATGTAAGAAATCTTTCGAAAATTGATAAGGTATTTAAAGATTCAATAATTTTAAAAAGACCTATAACAGGCCTGGTAAACAATGCTGGCATTAGACAAAGAAAAGAATTTAATAAAATTTCTAAGACTGATCTAAAGGAAGTATTTGATGTAAATTTCTTTTCAATATTTGAAATAATGAAAAATTATTTTAATTATTGTAAAAAATATAAGTTAAATTCTTCAATAGTTAATATAGGTTCAATAGTTGGCACAAGGGGTTTTGAGGGATTGTGTGGATATGCATCTAGCAAAGGTGCTTTAAAAAGTTTAACGCAATCATTTGCTGTTGAAGCTGCTCCGTATAATATAAGAGCTAACGTAATTAACCCTGGTTTTATTAAAACTTCATATTTTAAAAAGTTTAAAAGCAAAAAACAAAAACTTTACTCTTGGACAATTTCAAGAATTCCTCAGAAAAAATGGGGCGACCCTAAAGATGTAAGTGGGTTAATTGCTTATTTATTATCAGATGAGTCAAACTATATCACTGGTGAAACTATAAACATAGATGGAGGATGGATTAATTCATGAAAAAAAAAATTTTAGGTTTAATACCAACAAGACTAAATTCGAGAAGACTTCCAGCTAAAGCCTTGTTACCTATAAACAATATACCTCTTATAGTTCATGTTTATAGAAGAGCTAAGCTATCTAAAAACTTAAATGAAGTTTTTATTTGTTGCGATGACTCAAAAATTTTAAAGGTTATCAAGAAATTTGGAGCAAAAGGAATTTTAACTTCAAAACATCATACTAATGGAACTGAGAGAATATGTGAAGGATATAAGAAGATAAAAAAAAAATACGATTACATAATTGATATACAAGGAGATGAACCACTAATAAGCCCGAACCACATCGATCAAGTAATAAATTATCACATCAAAAATTCCTCAGCTGATATTATTATTCCTAATTTGAAAGTACCTAATAGCAATAATACTAATTTGGTAAAGATAGTATCTAATAAGAAAAATGAAATTTTGTATATATCAAGAGCAAACGTGCCATACGAATTTAAGAACAAGAATAAAAATATAAAAAAACATTTGTCCATTATTTCTTTTTCACCAGAAGCCCTACTAAAATATTGTAAATCTAAGAAATCTGATCTTGAGAAAATTGAAGATATTGAACTATTAAGAGCTTTGGACATTGGTTTAAAACTGAAAACAATCAACTTAAAGGGTGATAGTTTCTCTGTCGATGTTTTTGAAGATTATAAAAAAGCAAAGTCGCAAATGAAACAGGATAAATACTTTAAATTATACAAATAAAAAATTTTAAAATGCAAATAAAATATAAACTAGAAAAAGAAGATCACTATGTCACTTTTTGCAGGACTAATTCTCTAGAAAAAATTTCAATTTTTTTTGAAAAAATTAATTCAGACAAAAACGTATTACTTTTATATGACAAAAATATTAGTAAAGAAATTATAAAAAAAATTTATAATGAATTAAAAATTTCTGGGTGCAATATAATTTTGAAAGAGTGTAAAGGTGATAAAGTCAATAAAAACAAGAAATTTTTATTTGAATTAATTGATACTTTATTAATAAATAAATTTACAAAAAGATCAGCAGTAATTTCATGCGGTGGTGGTGTCGTGGGTGATGTATCTGCTTTGGCTAGTAGTTTGTATTTAAGAGGGTTATATTATTTTAATATACCTACAACTATTACTGCAATTATAGATAGTTCTATTGGAGGAAAAACTGCAATTAATTATAAAGGTATTACAAACTCCGTTGGCACTTATTATCATCCTAAAAATGTTTTTATATTAGAGGAGATTTTAAAAACTTTACCAGAAAGAGAATTTATTTCTGGTGTGGCAGAAATTATAAAGTGTGGACTTATCGATAATATCAAAATTATTAAATTCTTAATAAAAAATAAAAAACAAATTGTTGAGAGAAAGTTTAATTATTTGAACAAATTATGTGCAATGACAATTAATACAAAAATTAAATACTTTAAGGATGATATTTACGAGAAAAATAAAAGATTATATTTGAATTTTGGACACACATTTGCGCATGCAATTGAAATGGCAATAGAGAATGTCTCAAAAAAAGATGTAATAAGACATGGAGAAGCTGTCTCATTAGGTATGTTAAGTGAAATATATTATGCGAATAATGGAAAATCTAAATTTTATAATGAAACAAAAAAACTCTTAAGTGATTTTAAATTACCAACAAAAATTTTTCCAAAAAAAATTAACATCAGTCAAATAGAACTTCAAAATGATATTTACAAAAATATTTTTATGGATAAAAAAAAAATTGACAAATACCCAAGATATATTTCATTAAAAAAAATAGGAAACCCTAAAATAGTAAAAATAGAAAATTTTGATTTTTTAAATGACACTATCTTGCAATTATTTGCTTAAACAAATTTATGGAAAAAGTAAATTCACAAATCGATATGATAAAAACAGTAAAAGATTATATCACGAATTTTAAAAACGATGGCAACGATTTTTTTTATTTTGTAACATCAGCAAATTCTATAGGTCACTTTTCTCTTCATGAAATTCTAAATTTTAAGACTAACTTTTTTTTAAAAACAAAATATATTTTAAAAGATATATTTTATAGTTCTTATTATTTTTACTCATATTTAAATTATAAGAAAAAAATAAAAAAATATAATAAAATAATTGTAACGTGGGCATTTAAAGAACAATTTAACTCTGACGGTTCTTTTAATGATAAAACGCTTAATTATAGATCAAGCAACCTTAAAAATACGTTATGGTTTGTAGTTTACTTATCAGACGATCTTCCCAAAAAAATTAATAATAATGTAGTCGTATTTAAAACAAGAGAAAAAAGAAATCGTAATTATTTGTTTTTAATTAAAAAAATTTTAAATTCTTTTAAATACATTTTTCTTGGTAAAACTTATTTTTTTAATAAAATATCTAATTTTAATATTTTTTCTGATGTTTTATTTAACAAATATAAGATTTTTGTTACAAAAAATGTAAAATATTTATTGATACCTTATGAAGGCCAACCATTTCAAAATCAATTATTTAAGGAAACAAAAAAAATAAACCCTAAAATAAAAACAATAGGCTATGTTCATTCCTCGCCTTTATCAATGCCTTTCAATTTAATAAAAAAAAAAACTACTCCCGATGTGTTAATTGTAAATGGTAAATCTCAATACAATTGTCTTACGACTTCTCTTGGATGGAATAAAAAAATTGTGAGAATTCTACCATCAATGAGATTTGTTAAAGGAAAAAATAATATGAAAAAATCCATATATTTACCTTTAGCTTTTAAATCAAAAGATAAAATTATTTTTTTGATAAAAACACTACTGGATGAAACAAAATTAAATATTGCAAATTTTAAGATTAAAAATCATCCAGGTGCAGCAAACTCTAATTCTCACAAAGATTTGATCGCAAAAATTAAAAGAATAAAACAAAAAAATAAATTTTCAAAAACTAATTCTAAATCTTCAATTTTTATTGGTTCTTCAGGAGCTATTATAGAGGCTTTAGAAAGAGGAAACCATGTATTTCAAATTTGTGAAAGTCCTATTTTAGAAAGTTATTCTGATAAATTGTGGAAAGGGTTAAAAAAACAAATGATAACAAAAAATATTTTCAGTTATTCTTTAAAAAAGAAGAACAACATTATTATTTTAGGAAAAAAAGATTATAGCATTAATAAATATTTAAGAGCATAAAAATGACAAGAAAATTTAAAAAATTATTCTACTTTTTATATTGTAGTTTGTTCTATGAAAAAGATAAATTTAAAAATCAACAAGAGGAGATTTTTAAAAGAAATAACCTTGATAGATTTATTGCTAAGAAAAATCTAGATACGATAATTAAGAAAAATAATTTGTCAGTTTCAGAAATGGTTTCAGAACATGAAGTCATTTTTTCATCTTTAAGTTTAGATAAAAATATAAAAGTAGATAGAATTTTAGAAATAGGTACTTATGACGGTAGTAATGCTGTATTACTATCAGAATTATTTCCTAATTCTCAAATTATAACAGTAGATCTTCCATCTAAAGATGATGAATTTAATAAAACTTACAAGAGAAATAATTTAGACTTTCAAAATGAATTTATAAAATCTCGAAATGAAAAGTTGAGTAGGTTAAAAAATGTTGAGTTTATTGAAATGAATTCAATTAATTTAATCAACGAAAAAAAAACTTTTGATTTAATTTGGATTGATGGAGCTCATGGGTACCCTATAGTAACAATAGATATTATTAATTCACTTAGACTATGTAATTTAAATGGTTTAATTTTGTGCGATGATGTTTATGTTAAAAAAATAAAAAATCAAGATCCTTATTATTTTTCGAATGCAACTTTTGAAACAATAAAAATTTTAAAAAGTCAAAAATTGATTAATTACGATTTATTTCTAAAGAGAATTGATAATAAATTTAATTATTTTCCAATAGAAAAAAAATATATAGCTTTTATAAAAAAATTTAATATTTAAATCATGAAAAAATTTAAAAATTATAGTGTATTTTTAAGAAAGTATAAAAATCTTAAAGTATTAATTACAGGCTCTACTGGTTTTAAAGGCGCCTGGTTATCTTATTGGTTATTTATTTTAGGAGCAAAAGTAGTAGGAGTAGGTCTAAGACCAGAAAAAAATTCTATTATTTTCAAATCATTAAAATTAAATAAAAAAATCAAACAATATTACATTGACATAAGGGATCTCAAAAAATTAGATCGAGTTATAAAAAAAGAAAAACCGAGAATTGTTTTTCATTTAGCAGCTCAATCAATAGTCTCTCAAAGTTTTAAAAATCCTACAGAAACTGTAACCACAAATGTTATTGGAAGCACAAATGTATTAGAGTCCGTAAGACTGAATAAGGTTCCTAATTTAGTCTATGTTACTTCTGATAAATGTTATTTAAATTTGGATAAAGCGAACGGTTACAAAGAAAATGATACATTGGGTGGGTTAGATAATTATTCATCATCAAAAGCAAGTGCCGAAATAATATTCAATTCATACTATAATAGTTATTTTAAAAGTAAGTATTTAAATGTTGCTAGTGTAAGAGCCGGAAATGTAATTGGAGGCGGTGATCTAAAACAAGATAGAATTATCCCTGATATAATTAAATCTATAAAACTCAAAAAGAATTTAATTTTGAGAAATCCAAGCTCAACTCGTCCGTGGCAACATGTATTAGAGCCTTTATCTGGATACTTACTTTTAGGTAACTTACTAATGAGTAAAAAATTAGATAATAAAATAAAACCTAACTGGAACTTTGGGCCTTACGAAAAAAATTGTAAAAAAGTAAAAGAAATTACCAAAAAAATTTTAAAAAAAATCAAATCCAACATTAAGGTGATTATTAAAAAAAATAAAAACTTTCATGAATCTAATCTTTTGAGTCTGAATATTAATAAGGCTAATAAAGAATTAGGTTGGAAACCAACACTTAATTTTGAAAATACGATGGATTTAACCGTATCTTGGTACAAAGCTTATTTAAAAGGTGAAAACTTGGAAAAAATGACATCAAACCAGATAAAACTTTATACTTCCAAAATTAGGATTATTAAACAATGAGATGCAGAATTTGCAAAGGTAAACTTAAAACTATTATCGACTTTGGTAAAATTGGTTTGGTTGGAAATTTTTATAATAAAAAAAAAATTGACAAAAAATTTAAAATTTCTCTAAATTTTTGTAGTTTATGCAAACATGTTCAAATAGGAGAAAAATTAAATCCAGATGCACTTTTTAAAAATTATCTATGGGAAACTGGTGTTTCAAAATCTAATATAACATTAATAAAAAGATTAATAAAAACTCTTAAAAAACTTAAAGCATCCAAGAAATCAAAAATCTTTGAAATAGCCTGCAATGATGGCATATTTTTAAATATATTACAAAGAAAACTAAATTGTTTTGCAGTGGGAATGGATCCAGCAAGAAATCTCGCTAAAAAAAACAAAACCAAAAATGTTTTAAGAATTGTCAATTATTTCAATAAAAAAACTTCTAAATATACAAGTATTAAGTTTGGTAAATTTGACTTTGTGATAGCTAGGAATGTCTTAGCTCATGTCAAAAATCCTAATGAAATATTTAAAGGTGCTTTTAATATTCTTAATGATCATGGGATTTTAATATTAGAATTTCCAAGTTTGTTAAATATTATTAAAAATAATCAATACGATAACATTTTTCATGAACATATTGGATTTCATTCGCTTAAATCAATTCTAGATCTTTGCAAAATAAATAATATGAAAATGATTAATTTCGATAAAATTGATTCACAGGGTGGTTCTTTACGTTGTTATGTTGTCAAAAAATCATGCAAAATCAAGATAAGCAATAAAATTAAAAATTTCGTTAAAGTTGAAAAAAATAATGGTCTTTACAGCAACAAAAAATTAATCAGTTTTAAAGATAAAATAAATGCCCACCGAGTTAAAATAAACTCTTTTATAAAAGATTTGAAGAAGAAAAGGAAAAAAATATCTGCTTATGGAGCTTCAGGTAAAGGTTTAGCTTTGTTACAATACTGTAAAATTGATAATAAACTTATTGATGAAATTTATGATAAAAGTAAATTAAAACAAAATAAATTTACGGCTGGAACACAAATTTTTATCAAAAACCCATTAAAGATTAGAAAACAAAGAATTGATTACCTTTTACTCTTAAGCTGGAATCTTAAAAAGGAAATTATAAAACAAGAAAAAAAATTTAGAGTTAATGGGGGTAAATTTATAGTTCCATTTCCAAGTCCAAGGGTAATTAAATAAATATGAAAGTTTTAATTTTAGCAGGTGGATTTGGTACAAGATTATCTGAGTACACAGATAGTATTCCAAAACCTATGATACCAATTGGAAATAAACCAATAATTGAACATATAATTTCAATTTATTCAAAGTATGGATTTAACGAATTTATAATAGCACTTGGTTATAAGGGAGATGTCATAAAAAATCATTTTAACAATTTTAAAAGTAAATTAAAAATTGAACTCATCGATACTGGATCTGAGACATTGACTGGCGGTAGGATTAAAAGGCTTAAAGATCATTTTAAGGAACCTTTTTTTCTAACTTATGGTGATGGGGTGTCAGATATAGATATTGGTAAGCTATTAAAATTTCATAAAAGTCATAAAAAAACTCTTACTGTAACTGCAGTAAGACCTCCAGCAAGATTTGGATACCTATCACTTGAACATGATACTGTTACAAAATTTAGTGAAAAAGTTGATAGAGGAGAAAATTGGATCAATGGCGGTTTCTTTGTAGCCGAGTCAAAAATATTTGACTTTATTGATGGAGATAACACTATTTTTGAAAAAGAGCCTTTGGAGAAACTCGCAAGCATGGGTGAGTTAAAAGCTTTTAAACATGAGGGTTTTTGGCAGTGTATGGATCACAAAATCGATAAAATTAAATTAGATGAACTTTGTCTTAAAAATAAAGCTCCATGGCTAAAATAAAGAAAATTATAATTTTTGGAGGGACAGGATTTATTGGATACCATCTATGCAAAAAAGCTTTAAAAAATAAATTTAAAGTCTTAAGTATTTCTAAAAACCCACCGTTAATGAAAAGAAGATTAAATAAAATTAATTATATTAATATGGACGCAACAAAGATAAGAAGTTTTAAAAAGATAAGCAGAGATTGCGATATAATTATCAATGCTGCAGGATACGGAAGTCACTTAAGAGGAAAAAAGGGCAAAGCTTTATACAACGATCATATTTTGATTATTAAAAATATAATAAAATATTTTAATGGGAAAAATATAAAAAAAATTATTCAAATAGGTTCTTCATCCGAATACGCTAAATATAATTCTAGAATAAATGAGAATTTTAAAACTAGACCTATATCGTATTATGGCAAAGCTAAACTTCGTATAACAAAACTTTTACAAAATGAGTACAGTAAAAAAAAATTACCAATTACAATATTTAGAATATTTCAAGCATATGGTCCAAAGCAAGACGAAAATAGACTGATCCCTTATGTGATTAAAAATCTCAAAAAGAAAAGGGATGTTTATTTAACAAATGGCAAGCAAATTAGAGATTTTTGTTTTATTGATGATTTAATAAATGCAATTTTTTTATCTATAAATAATAAAAATACAAATGGCTTAGTAATAAATTTAGGCTCTGGTAGAAAAATTAAAGTGGATCAAATAGTAAAAAAAATATTCAAAATAATAAAAAAAGGAAAATTAATATTTAATGCAAGAAAATTCCACCATGGTGAACACAAAATAATTTTACCTAATATTTCCAAAGCAAAAAAATTGCTAAAATGGAAGCCAAAAATTTCACTAGAAAATGGATTAAAGAGAACAATCAAAGAGAGACTACATACGTGAAAAAAATACATTTAATTATAAAATTTTTTTTTCTTAAGATTATTTATCTTGCCTCTATAAAATTAAATAAATTTTATATTTATGACTATTTTTCAAATGAATTAATACAATCTAATCATCCAAAAAGACTTGATTTAATAAAAAAGATTCTTGAAAATGATAATTTAGAACCTAATAAAGATAAATTCTTTTTATTAGATGAATTAATTACAAACAAAAAAATAATTTTTCTAGGTGACTCTCATGTTGAATTTTTGAGTAGAGTTAAGTTTAAAAGACATAGTATTTATTCAAATCACATTAGATCAGTTTGGTTAGGACCTAGAACTGTAATTGGACTGAACAATATTGAAAACTTGAGTTATTTAAGAAAAAAAATAGACTTGATAAATAAAAATAACCTGCAAGATTTAAGATTGGTTTTGTCTATTGGCAGTATTGACGTTAGGTGTTTATATTATGAAATTCTCTTAAGAAAATTAGTTAGTTCTGAAGCTCAAGTGTATAAAATGTTTAAAGAAAATTTTAGACTTTTTTTGAATGAGATAAAAAAAGTAAATATAGATTTAAAGAATTGTTATATTTTAGGTTTATTTAATTCATTAGACAAAGGTTATGAGGTTAAAAATATTGACGAGCTGACAAGTATTAAAAAAAAATTTGATTTTCCAACTTTTGGAAATATAGATGACAGAGCAAATTGGACGAATGCTACAAATGAAATAATAAAAGAAACTTTAAAAGATGTGCCGATAGGATTTATTCCTCTTGATGAAATTATCAAAAATACCTCCGATAGTGAGACTTTCGACAATAACGTACATATACTTTCAAAAAAAATTTTAGAGTATATTTATAAGGAAATAATTTAGATGATGAATAAAAATAACGATTATTTTAGTTTAATTGAAAAAAAAAATAATTTTTTAAAAAAAAAAATTAAACATAATTTAAACAACACTATTAATGTAAAAATCTTAGGCGGGTATACTAATAATGAAATAGAGGATTGGCTTGGATATTTTTTATTAACTAAAGGTGTACATGCAAAAATAGATACTAGTTTATGGGGCCCAGCTTATTCAGATCTAAATTATGTAAAAAAAAATAAAGAGGATTTCCTCGTAATAATTAATAGTTGGAGAGATCTTTTAAGTGATAAAAGTTGGTTTGATCTAAAAATAAAACCTAGCGAAATAAATAAAATATTTGAAACTTTTTTTGGTAAAATTAAATCAAATGTAATTATTACATTATTTGACAAGCCTAATATAAACATTAATACAAAATATGGAAACCTAGAAGAAGTTGTAGACCAAATAAATTTTTTTATAAAAAAATTAAAAGAAAATAACAAAAAAAATATGATTGAGATAATTGACTTTGATAGAAGAAATGAAGACGAATACGAGGTTACAAATTTTAGAGACTGGTATTCATTTGGTAAGCTGTTTGGTTTGCAACAAAATGTAAATTTTACAAATATTATAGCTAACAAAATTTCTAATAACTATATACCGCCGAAAAAATTAGTCATAATTGATTTAGACAATACAATTTGGGGAGGTGTAATTGGCGATCAAGTTCCAAGTAGCATTAAAATAGGTGATGAAAGTCCTGAGGGAAGAATATTTCGAGATATTCAGTCTTACCTAAAAATGTTAAAACTAAACGGATGTCTATTAGCAATTGTCTCAAAAAATGAGGAAAAGATTGCTTTAAATTTTTTAAAAGACAAGAGAAATACACTAAAGATAAGTGACTTTGTTACATATCGTATAAACTGGGAAAAAAAATACAAGAATATATTATCGATAAAAAAAGATTTAAACATTGGATTAGATAGTATTGTTTTTTTAGACGATAACCCCTCTGAAAGATCTGAAGTAATGAATTTTATTCCTGAAGTAAATGTTCCTGATTTAGGAAGTTCACCTGAGGAATACCTAAATATAATTAATTTGCATAATTATTTTAATTTTAAAAATATTTCCTCAGAAGATAAAAATAGATCATCTTTTTACATTGTAGAAAAAAAAAGAGAGAAACTTAAAGCCAAAGCATCAAACTATAGTCAGTTTTTAAAATCTCTTAATACAAGTATAAATTTTATTAAATTAAATTCAGAAAATATAGATAGAGTGCATCAACTTACCAACAAAACAAATCAGTTTAATTTTACCTCAAAAAGAATGCAAATAAGTGAGATTAATAAGTTTAAATTAAAAGATAAAAAAATATTAATCATTAGCGCAAAAGATAAATTTGGAGATTATGGAATTATAAGTGTAGTTTATATAAATATTAAAAAAGAACTAGAAATTGAAAATTGGTTAATGAGCTGCAGAGTATTTAATAAAACTATTGAGCACGGTATAATGAAAGAACTTACTAAAATAGCAAAAAAAAATAAAAAAACTTTTATTAAGTTAACTTATTTAAAAAATGATAAAAATAAAATTTTAGAAAATGTAATTAAAACTTTAGGTTTTGCCAAAACAAAGAAAAAAAATAAATACATTTTTAACTTAAAGAAAAAATTTGATATGAACAAAATTTATTGTCGGATTTTACATGGATAAAAATCATTTACTAAATTTAAACGAGATATTTAAAAAATATTTCAATAGAAAAATTACTCTTAAAAAAACAACCTCTGCTAAAGATATTAAAGGTTGGGATAGTCTAGCACAAGTTGGCTTGATTTTAATGATAGAAAAAAAATATAAGATGAGGTTTTCTTTATCCGAAACTAGTAATTTAAAAAATATTGGAGACATGATCAAAGTCTTGCAAAGAAAAATTAATGAAAAAAAAATATAGCTTTAAAACTATTATAACTAAAAAGGATTTAATCAATTTTTCAAAACTGAGTGGCGATAATAATAAAATTCATATTGATAAAAAATATGCAATTAAAAAAGGTTTTAAAGGAAATGTGGTTCATGGTGCATTTATTGTTTCACTTTTTTCAAAGTTGATTGGAAATAAATTACCAGGAAATGGTGCTTTAATATTATTTTCTGAATATAAATTTCATTATCCCGCTTATCTAAATCTATCAATCATAATTGGGGGAAAAATAATCTCGATTAGCAAATCAACGTCTACAACAACTCTAAAATTGTATGCAAAATATGAAAAAAATGGGAAAATAATTTCAACAGGCAAATCAATAGTGAGATTCAAATAATGGAAAAAATTATCTTAACCGGTGCTTCATCATCAATCGGAAAGAGAATACTTTTATCAAATAAAATAAAAAAATTTAAAATTCTCTCACAAATAAATAAAGGAAAAAAAATAAAAAAAAAAAATATAAATTATATTAAATCAGATTTTCTCAATGAGAAATCATTAAAAAATTTTATTAAGATACTACTAAATCAAAGAACAAAATTTAGAACTTTAATACATTTAACTTCTGGAAAATTAGATTTAAAAAGATTTTCACAATATAAATGGAGCGAAGTTGAAGAACAAATTATAATTCAAGTTAAATCGCTATATGATATTTTGTCTTCTTTATATAAACATGGAAAATTAAAAAATAATTTTAAATTAATAGTAGTTTCTTCTTATATAACTGAAAATAATAATTACCCTAAGGGTATGTCGGCATATTTTTTAGGTAAAACTCTTTTAGAGAACTATATTAAAGTTTTAAAAAAAGAAATTGTAGATTTAAATGTCACATATAAAATTATTAAGCCAAAAATTTTTATTAGTTCAATACATTCTAATTTACCAAAGTTTTATTTGGAAAAAAACTTGAAAAATAAAAACATAGAATTAGATATTGCGGTAAAAGAAATTATAAAAAATATATAAACTTTAATGAAAAATTATAATCCTAAGGTAAGTATAATCGTAAATTGTTATAACGGAGAGTTATTTTTAGAAAAATGCCTACTAAGTATATTGAGACAAACTTATAAAAATTGGGAATTAATTTTTTGGGATAACCGGTCTACAGATGATAGTAAAAATATTTTTGAAAAAGTAAAAAATAAAAAATTTAAATACTTTAAAGCAAAAAAATTTACTAATTTATATGCTGCCCGCAACCTCGCTTTAAAGGAAGCTAAAGGTGAAATTATAATGTTTGTTGATGTAGATGATGAATGGCTTGAAGATAAAATTGATCAACAAATTAAAATTTTCAAAAAGAATAAAAAAATAAATATCGTATCATCAAATTTTTTTAGAGAAAAAAACATTTTTTTTTTTAAGTTTAAAAAAAAGTTTTTATCAAATAAGAATAAGAACATTTTAAATACTCTCGATTTAATAAAAAAATATCAGATAGGTTGGTCTACAATAGCAATAAAAAAAAGGTTATTTAATTTTAGATCTAAAAATTTTAATGAAAAATCGTATATGATTTCTGACTTTGAATTCATAATAAATATATCAACTCGAAATAAAGTTTTTTTTATTAATGAACCACTTGTTATTTATCGCGATCATGCCTCTCAACTATCAAGAAAAAATTTTTTTACACAAATAGACCAGTATTTAAAATGGTGTGAAAACGTAAATAAAAATAAAAGATTATCTAAGTACAAAAAACACATTTTTTCTAGTGAAAAATATTTTTTTTACAATAATTTAAACTATTTTAAAAAAAATGATAATATAAAAAAATTATTATCTATTTTATTCTCCTCAAAAAGTCTAAATCTTAAATTAAAGATTTTTTTATATTATTTATTTCCAAAAATATTTATTTATTATCTAGCAACATAATTATTTATAATTATAATAATGTTTTTGGGCGTGTAGTTCAGTGGTAGAACGCTTCGTTGACATCGAAGAGGTCATAAGTTCAATTCTTATCACGCCCACCATAAAGCACTTAAAATGCTAATTTTATCCTATTTACATACTATTTTAAAACTACTATAAAACAATGCCTGGTAATTATTGCGAAGGGGCCACACCCGAT
>CENJ01040805.1_pt1 | contig 41241 bp, 39 predicted proteins | sample 356161 | NCBI WGS metagenome assembly CENJ01 (sample SAMEA2619531, study PRJEB7988) | marine metagenome | biome: marine biome (ENVO:00000447); feature: surface water layer (ENVO:00002042); material: "saline water (ENVO:00002010), including plankton (ENVO:xxxxxxxx)" | depth 5 m | reverse complement strand
AAGATTTCTCTAGAGACTATTAAAAATTTTAAAGAAATAGATAAAAAAATAAACTTTATTAAAATAAACAATAAAAATAAATTTTTGTTAGAAATTGCTAAGTCTCAAAGTTCCGATCGGTTGAAAAGGAAAGATTTTTACGATTGGATAGCGCCAGCATTTGAAAATTTAAAAAAAAGACTGGATTTAAAAGCTTTAGATAAAATAGAGGCTTTTGATATAAGTCATATTTCAGGTAGTAATGTAACCGCTTCTTGCATTGTCTTTTCCGATAAAGGTCCAGAAAAAAAAGAATACAGAAGTATGAATATAAAAACCGATAAAAATGACGATTACCTCGCTTTAGTCGAAGCTATTTCGAGAAGAATTAGTAGTTTAAAAAAAAGATCTTTACCGTTTCCCAGTCTTTTTTTAATAGATGGTGGAAAGGGACAACTAAATAAAGTAAGGAAAGAATTGGAAAATAAAGATATAAAAATTAAATTAATTTCGGTATCAAAAGGAGAAAATAGAAAAGAAAAATACGATAAATTGCATATAGATTCTCCCAAGAAAGAGATCGAACTTGCAGAATGGAAGGATATTTCTAGACTAATTCAATTTATGAGAAATGAATCTCATAGATTTGCTCTCACTAAACACAGGGCTAGAAGAGCCAAAACACTAATTAGTTCAGATTTGAACGAAATTCCTCTTATTGGAGAAAGCTTAAAAAAAGAATTGATAAGGCATTTTGGGGGAATGAAGCGTTTAAAAAATGCTGAAATAAATGACCTTAAAAAGGTGCAAGGAGTAGGAACCAAAAAAGCAATTTTAATTCAAAAACACCTAAATTAGCCTTGGGTTTATAATGAAAATATGATTCCTAATCTTCTTTCAGCATTTAGAATGATCTCTTTTTTGCCAGTTATTATTTTATTTTCTTCTGAGTATTATCTAACATCCTTTTTTTTATTTACTGCCGCAGCTTGGTCAGATTTTTTAGATGGTTATTTAGCGAGACGGTATAAAATAGCTTCTAACTTGGGGTCTCTTCTGGATCTGCTTGCTGATAAGATTTTAGTTTCATCGATACTAATTTTCTTAGTTTTTTATACTGGAAATATTTATTTATTAATTTTGACCACAATAATAATTTTGCGTGAAATTTCGATTAGCTCTTTAAGACTTTTTTTAGTTTCAGGTGGAGTAGAATTTTCAAATATAACTCCTGATAAGTATGGAAAGTTAAAAACTTTTTTACAAATGCTTTCAATTTCGCTTTTACTTTTATATCCATTATTTGGAAATATTTTTTTTATAAGTGTTTTAATTCTCTTGCTAATTTCAACTCTTTTTTCGATAGCATCTTTTTTAAACTATTTAAAAATCTGGAATTCTCTGGAAGAAAAATAATCAAGCTTTGCATATCTTGATTAGTATTAAACAATCTAAAAGGCTACAATTTCACCTCTTGGCTGAGTGGCAGAGTGGTCATGCAGCGGACTGCAAATCCGTCTACGCCGGTTCGATTCCGACCTCAGCCTCCACAGATTATTCAGTTTTAATTATTAAAGACGTATAATTGAATTTTTAAGGAGATTAATCTACTCGCCCGGGTGGTGGAATTGGTAGACACAAGGGACTTAAAATCCCTCGATAGCAATATCGTGCCGGTTCAAGTCCGGCCCCGGGTACCAATATGTTTCAAATAATAAGAAATTTTTTTAAAATAAATAAGATGATAGTTACAATGAAATTCCCTTTTCTTGCTGCATATAAACATAAAGAATACGAAAAACTGTATAGTTATTTCAATGAATGAAAAACAAATTAATGATGAAATGAATTTCAGAGACCAAGAAATAGATTTAAAAGTTCTTTTTAGTATCATTTGGCATAAAAAATTATTCATAGGTTTGGTCACTGTTTTTTTCTCTATATCTGCAGTTATTTATAGTTTGCTTCTTCCAAATATCTATGAATCTGAAGCTATCTTGAGTCCTGTTGATAAAGGTAACGGGTTAGGTTCAGTTATGAGGAATTACGGAAGTTTAGCTAGTCTCGCCGGAATAAATTTTCCAAATCAAGATAATGAAAACTTAACATTAAAAGCTCTAGAGAAATTAAAATCTTTAAGTTTTTTTAAAGAAAATATTATGCCAAATATTTTTCTTCCAAATCTAATAGCAGTAAATTCTTGGGATAGTGAAACTAATACTATTTATTATGACGATAGTATTTACAATAAATCTACTAACACGTGGACAAAAAATTATTCTGTAGAAAATGATAAAAACCCAAGTCCTCAAGAAAGTTATAAAGAATTTTTGGAAAATCACTTCACTATAAGCGAAGATAAAAAGACTGGTTTCGTTAATTTGTCAGTAAGGCATCAATCACCATTAATAGCAAAAAAATGGACAGAATTGACTGTTACAGAAATAAATTCCTTTTATAGAGAGAAAGATAAATCAGAGTCGCAAAAAGCAGTGGAATACCTCAATAATCAAATTTCAAAAACAAGCCTTTCCGAAGTTAAAGTTGTCATCGCAGAGCTATTACAAAAAGAAACTCAAAAGTTAACTCTTATTGAAGCTAATCAATATTATGTATTTGATTATATTGACCCCCCTGCCGTGATGGAGCAAAGAATCAAACCTAGAAGATCTTTAATAAGCATACTCGGTTTTGCTTTAGGGATATTGGTCGGCACTTTTTTAGTATTAGTTAACAATTATGGGAAAAAAAAATAGATTTTCTCCACTAAAATCTCTTAAAAAAGTTGATTTAAGTTTCAAATCTTTAGTTGAAAGGAAAGTTCAATAAAATTATAAAAACTAATAAGTAATACTGAATGTTCAAATTAAAGAATAAAACTAAAATTACTGTAGTTGGTGCAGGTTATGTTGGCATGTCATTGGCTGTACTTTTATCGCAGCATAACGATGTAGTTATACTTGAAATTGATATTTCTCGCATGGAAAAGATAAATAATAAAGAAACAACTATTGCAGATAAAGAAATTGAATCTTTTTTAGTTAAAAAAAAGCTCAATCTAACTGCTACGGTTGATAAAAAAGAAGCTTATAAAAATGCTACTTTTATCGTGATAGGGACTCCAACAAACTATAATGATGAATCAAATAAATTTGATACCTCCTCTGTAGACAAAGTTGTAAAAGAAGCTTTAAACGCTAATCAAACTGCTACTATTGTTATTAAGTCAACTGTTCCAGTAGGATATACAGAATATCTTAGAGATAAATTCAATACAGACCGAATAATCTTTTCTCCTGAGTTTTTAAGAGAAGGAAATGCTCTAAAAGATAACCTCTATCCTTCAAGGATCATCATGGGCAGTAAATCTAAAGAAGCAGTAAATTTTGTAAGTCTTTTGCTTCAAGGCGCTGTGAAGAAAAATATAGAAACTCTTTATATGAAATCTACAGAAGCTGAGGCTGTTAAACTATTTGCTAACTCTTATCTTGCGATGCGAATATCTTTCTTTAATGAACTCGATTCCTATGCCTTAGAGCAAGGAATTGATACCAAAAACATTATTGAAGGAGTCTGTCTCGATCAAAGAATTGGAAAAGGGTATAATAATCCTTCTTTCGGTTATGGAGGTTATTGTCTGCCTAAAGACGTTAAACAGCTTCTTGCAAACTATGAGGATGTTCCTCAAAACCTAATACGAGCTATTGTATCCTCGAACTCATCTCGAAAAGACTTTATTGCTGAACATATATTAAAGCAAAATCCTAAAACAGTAGGATTTTATAGACTCACTATGAAGGAGGGCAGTGATAACTTTAGATCGTCCGCAATACAAGGAATCATAGATCGAATTATTTCTAGAGGTATAAGAGTCATAATATTTGAGCCTCTTTTAAATTCAAGCGATCTTTATGGGTTGGAAGTAATTAATGATCTGGAATCATTCAAATTTAAAGCAGACATTATTGTAGCAAATAGATTCTCAAATGAGCTTTCTGATATTAGTTCAAAAGTTTTTACTCGTGATATTTTTCGAATTAACTAAATTACCATGAAAAGAAAGGCTCTTTTTTTAGATCGCGATGGTGTGATAAATGTAGATTATGGATATGTACATAAAATTGAAGAATTTAAATTTATTGAAGGTATTTTTGAACTTACACGCTTGGCATCATCTAAAGATTACATTATTTGTGTTATAACTAACCAAGCTGGAATTGCTCGAGGTTATTATTCTGTTTCAGAATTTAAGTATTTAAACAAATGGATGTGTAATGAATTTAAGACTAAAGGAGTAACAATTGATAAAGTATATTATTCTCCTTATCACCCACTTCATGGTATCGGAAAGTATAAAAAAAATCATATTTCCAGAAAACCTCGGTCAGGAATGTTTCATCAAGCAATTTCTGAATTTAATATAGATGCTGAAGGTTCTATTTCAATAGGAGATAATATTACAGATATTCAAGCAAGTTCTTCAGCTGGAATTGGTAAAAATTTATACCTAGGTGATGAAGACATTAGCGATAAAAAAGGGGTAGGTAATTATTTTAATATAAATGGCCTTAAGGAAGCCCTTGAATATCTTTGAAGATAATAAATATTGAAATTATCTGATATAAAAGAGAAATGGAAAATTGAAAAAAATCATAGAAAATCTTACAGTTCCAAAAGGAACTTCTATCAAGGATGCGCTGAAGAAAATAAGCCAAAATAAATATGGAATGATTTTAGTTGAAGCATCTCAAGGGAAAATTATAGGAATTGCGACTGATGGAGATATAAGACAAGCATTAATTAGAGGAGTAGCTTTAGAAGATGACATTTCTTTATGCACGAACTATGATTTTGTTTCAGCCGATACTCATGCTTCTCGAGAGCAACTTATAAAGAGACTCGATGGTAATATAAAAGTAATCCCGATTCTTGATGACGAAGGAAAACTGAGATCTATTGTTTCAAAAGATAACTTCCCGCTGAATGATGAAAAGTCAGTTTATATAAGATCAAGGGCGCCTGTAAGAGTTAGCTTTGGCGGTGGAGGATCTGACGTAACTCACTATTTTGAGGGTAATTCTGGAGCGGTAATAAACGCTGCAATCTCTCTATATAGTCACGCAACTATGAGAGTCCGAAAAGATTCAAAAATTATCATAAGGTCTTTTGACCTAGATGAAACACTAAAGGCCGATAATATAAAAGACGCAATTAACAAAAAAGGCTCATTCGGACTAATTCAGTCATTATTAGATGTAGTAAAACCAGCATATGGATTTGAAATGAGTCTTAATTCTGACTTCCCTATTGGATCTGGCCTGGGAGGTTCAGCTACACTTTCTGCCGTTATTCTTGGATGTTTTAATATTCTTCGTCAAGATCAATGGAATCAGTATGAAATAGCTGAAATTTCTTTTCAAGCGGAACGTTTACATCATGGGATATCTGGAGGTTGGCAAGATCAATATGCATCTGTATTTGGAGGGTTTAATTTCATTGAGTTCAATGATAATGAAAATATTGTAAATCCTATAAGAGTTCATCCTGATGTTGCTTTGGAATTAGAAGAAAGCTTAATTCTTTGCAATACTCGAATAGAGCATCATTCTGGTGACATTCATCTTGATCAAAAAAAAACTATGGCTTCCGGGAAAGTAAATGAGCTGGTAAAAACTAATGTAGGATTGACATATAAAGCTAGAAATCATCTATTAAAGGGAGAACTTGCAGAATTTGGGAGGTGCTTGAGTCGCTCATGGGAATTGAAGCGTAATTTTAGTAAATTTATTTCAAATAAATATATAGACGAAATATATGAAGGAGCAATGAGTAATGGTGCAATAGGAGGAAAGCTTCTTGGCGCAGGAGGAGGAGGTTTCTTTCTCTTTTATGTGCCCCCATTTCAAAAGCATCACTTAATGACTTATCTAAAATCAAAAAATCTCCCAACACAATCGTTTCGTTTTGAATCAGATGGTCTCAGAGCTTGGAAAAACAGAGAAACTGAAAATTCTTTTAATGAAGAATTAGAGATATGAAAATAGAAAACTTTGTAGTTGGTAAAAGCAAAACTTTTGTTATCGCAGAAATTGGAAATAATCATAATGGAAATTATGACCTGGCAATCGAGATGGTTGATGCGGCGCACAATGCTGGTGCAGATTGTGTTAAATTTCAGATGCGAAACATGTCTTCGGTTTACAGAAAAAAAACCCTTGCCAGGAAAGGCGAAGATTTGGGAACAGAATATGTTCTAGATTTATTAGAAAGATTCCAGCTTTCATCAGAAGAGCATTTTGAGATATCAAAATATTGTAAAAAAAATGGAATTTTATATTTGTGCACACCTTGGGATATTGAAAGTGTTGACGTTTTAGAGAAATTTGACGTTCAAGCATATAAAGTAGCTTCTGCTGATCTCACAAATCTTCCATTGATTGAATATATTGTAAATACTGGAAAACCGCTCATATTATCAACAGGAATGAGTTTAATTGAAGAAATAAAAATTACAGTTAAATTTTTAAACTCAAAAGAAGCTGATTTTGCTCTTTTGCATTGTAATAGCACTTACCCAGCACCATTTCATGACATCAACCTTAATTGGATTAAAAGTCTTAAGGGCATTCATCCTTTGATTGGTTATTCAGGGCATGAAAGGGGAACTGCAGTAACGCTGGCTGCAGTTGGGCTTGGTGCCAAAATTATTGAGAGGCATTTTACTTTTGATAGAAGTATGGAAGGACCTGACCATTCGGCTAGTCTTGAAAGGGAAGAGTTTAGAGCTCTTGTATCAGGAATTAGAGAAATAGAAAAATCATTAGGGAATGGAAAAAGTAGAAAAATTTCCCAAGGCGAAATGATTAATAGAGAAAATTTATCTAAAAGCTTGGTATCAACTCAAGATTTAACTAAAGGAACAGTAATCGAGCCTCATCATTTAAAAGTAATGAGTCCAGGACAAGGATTATCTGCACAAAATTACGACAAATTAATTGGACAAAAAATCCAAAGAGATATGTTGAAAGAGGATTATTTTTATTCCTCTGATCTACAGGATATTAAAATCAATCCAAGAAATTATAAGTTCAATCGCCCTTGGGGCGTTCCGGTCAGATATCATGATTTTGAAAAATATAATACTATGATCACTCCAGATTTATTTGAATTTCATTTATCTTATTCGGATCTGAACCTTGACATAAGTGAATATCTTTCAGGAGAATATGCAAACGGATTTATTGTTCATGCCCCTGAGCTCTTTTCCCAAAGTCGTCTAATGGATCTAGCATCTCCAGATAAAAAATACCGTCTTTATTCAATAAAGGAGACTCAAAGAGTTATTGAAATTACCCGTTCTTTGAAAAAATATTTTCCTAATACTGAACGTCCAATGATTGTCGCTAATATAGGAGGTTTTTCAATGGATGAGCCATTGCCATCAGAACAAATTATCTCTTATTACGAGCGTTTTGCAGACAGCTTGGCTCTTTTAAATTTAGATGGAGTTGAATTGATTCCTCAAACAATGGCACCTTTTCCATGGCATTTTGGAGGACAAAGATATCAAAACCTCTTTGTGAATTCTGAAGAATGTGATTACTGGTGTAAAAAACTTAATTTAAGAATGTGCTTTGATGTTTCTCATTCCAGTTTAACTTGTAATCATTATGGTATAGATTTCTATGATTTTGCTAAAAAAATTGCTCCAATCACTGGGCATATCCACTTAGGAGATGCTTCGGGAGTTAATGGAGAGGGTTTGCAAATAGGAGAAGGAGAGATAGATTTTAAAAAACTAGCTGATATATTAAATCATTATTGTCCTAAGGCATCGTTTATACCAGAGATATGGCAAGGACATAAGAACAGCGGAGAAGGATTTTGGGTTGCTCTCGAAAAATTAGAATTGTTAATTTAAGGACAAAATAATGGAAATGCAACTAATTAAGGAATTAGTACAAAACTCAATCGATATAAAGTCAGCTATTCTAGAAGATGAAGAATTGCTACAAAAAATATCAACTTTGGCTTCGAAATGTATAAAGGCTTTGAGGATAGGAGGAAAAATAATATTTTGTGGTAACGGCGGCAGCTTTGCTGATTCACAGCACTTATCTGCTGAATTTACATCAAGATTTAAATTCGATCGTCCAGGCTTATCATCTTTGGCTTTAGGAACTAATAGTTCGACAATGACAGCAATCGGAAATGATTATGGTTATGAAAATATTTTTGCTCGAGAAATTAATGCGATTGGAACTTCTTCTGATATTTTGATTGCCATTACTACAAGCGGAAATAGTAATAACATTTTAAAAGCCATCGAAGCAGCTGAAAAAGCAGATATATCTGCTTTTGTAATGACTGGATCAAAAAGAGGAAAAATTCCTGAAAATATAGATACACTTTTTGTTCCATCTGATAATACGGCAAGAATACAGGAATGCCATATTTTAATAGGGCATATAATATGTGAGATTGTTGAGTCTGAAATATTTGAAGATTTGAAATTATAATTGCCAATGACTTGAAAATTGAAAAAAATATCTGTTTTTAAATATTCATTTCATTAAGTAATGAATATATTTTTAAAAACGGTAAATTGAAATGAAGAAAAATATTGCGGTTATTGGTTTGGGTTATGTTGGCCTTCCTCTTGCAGTGACTTTTGGAAAAATTTACCCAGTTATTGGATTCGACATAAATCATTCTAGAATTAAAAAACTTTTGGAAGGCAATGATTCAACTAATGAAGTTGAAAAAGAAGAGATAATTAATTCTAAATACTTAAAATTATCATCTAATGTTTCAGATATAAAAAAATGTAACATTTACATAGTTACAGTTCCTACACCAATAAATGAATCAAAAAAACCTGATTTGAGGCTAATTGAGTCTGCAAGCAAAATGATTGGTGAAGTTTTGTCCGATGGAGATGTTGTTATTTATGAGTCTACAGTTTATCCAGGTGCTACTGAAGAAATATGTGTTCCGATACTGGAAGCTAACTCTAAATTGAAATTTAATAAGGATTTTTTTTGCGGCTACTCTCCAGAAAGAATTAATCCCGGAGATAAAACTCATCGACTAAAAGATATTATAAAAATTACTTCAGGATCAACTCCAGAAATTGCTGATAAAGTTGATGATCTGTATAAATCAATTATTAAAGCCGGCACCTATAAAGTTTCAAGTATCAAAATAGCAGAAGCAGCTAAAGTAATAGAAAACACACAACGCGATGTAAATATTGCTCTTATCAATGAGCTTGCAATGATTTTTAACAAACTCGACATAGATACAGAATCAGTTTTGCAAGCTGCAAGTACAAAATGGAATTTTTTATCTTTTCGTCCTGGTCTAGTAGGGGGGCATTGTATTGGCGTAGATCCTTACTATTTGACTCACAAAGCTACTGAAGCCGGATATGTACCAGAAATGATTCTAGCAGGAAGAGCCTTAAATGATGCGATGCCAAAGCATGTTATGAACCAAGTTATAAAACTCATGAAGGAAAAGCATATATCTTTGAAGGGCTCTAATATCTTAATAATGGGATTAACTTTCAAAGAGAATTGTCCAGATATCAGAAATAGTAAAGTTCTTGATTTGATTAAGGAATTTAGAGGTCTTAGTTTTAATGTTGATATTTATGATCCTTGGGTTGATAAGGAAAAGTGTTTGTTAGATTATGATATAAATCTTGTAGATAAACCAGAAGAGGGAAAATATGATGCGATAATTTTGGCTGTTGCGCATAACGAATTCAAGAAATTATCTGTTGATGAAATAAGAGTTTTTGGGGGAAAAACTCATGTTCTCTATGACATCAAGTATCTGTTAAATTCAAACGAATCAGAAGGTCGTCTTTAGTATGAATATTTATGATGAACTACAAGAAAACTTAAAAAGTAATCCGAAAGTATGGCTCGTTACTGGTGTTGCAGGTTTTATAGGTTCAAATATTTTAGAAGCTTTGCTCTCACTTGATCAAAAAGTAATAGGACTAGATAACTTTGCTACTGGATTTAGATGCAACATAGATCAATCTATAAGAGATGCTAATGAATCAGCAGGACAAAATGTAGAACATAACTTTAGATTTATTGAAGGAGATATTTCAGAACCAGATATCTGCAAAAATGCCTGTACTGGGGTTGATTACGTTCTTCACCAAGCTGCACTCGGTTCTGTAAATAGATCTATCGATGATCCAATAATCACAAATCAAGCAAATGTAGTTGGATTTTTGAATATGTTAGTTGCTTGCAAAGACCAAAAAGTCAAAAAATTTATATATGCTTCATCCAGTTCAATCTATGGAAATAATAAAGATTTACCAAAAAAAGAGAATATTATTGGAAGTCCATTAAGTCCTTATGCAGTTACTAAACAAGTTAATGAATTATATTCTGACGTTTTTGCATCTATATATGGCTTAAAAACTATTGGTTTGAGATACTTTAATGTCTTCGGTAAAAGACAAGATCCAAATGGGGTTTACGCAGCTGTAATACCTAAATGGATTTCGAAAATCATGAAAAATGAACAGGTTTTTGTAAATGGTGATGGACAGACAAGTAGAGATTTCTGTTATGTGCATAATGCCGTGCAAATGAATTTACTTGCCGCCACTACAACAAATAAAAAAGCCATAGGTCAAATATATAACGTTGCTTTAAATAATCAAACAAGCCTTAACGAACTTTATTTCATGATACAGGAACGACTAATAGAAAAAGTGAAGGGCTTAAAACGAAGGAAACCTTTGTACAGAGATTATAGAAAAGGTGATATAAAGCATTCTAGGGCAAATATTGATAAAGCTAAAAAATTGTTAAAATATGACCCTAAATATAAAATATCTCAAGGACTTGATGAAACTATAGATTGGTATATTAATTCGTCATAAAAATTTTTTTTAAAATAATATTGTTTTAATAATATTGAAACTCTTTTAATATCGGTAGTTTGTTCGAGCTTAATCAAAATAGAATATTAGTATAATGTCATTAGTTAAAGGATTTAGACACACAGGAATTATATGCTCTGATATTTCTAAATCACTGGAGTTTTACAGAGATTTTTTAGGACTAACTGTTATTCAGGACTTTTGGGATAATAGTGACTATATCAATCGGATTACTGATTTAGATGACGGAAATGTTCACATGATTAAGTTAAAGGCAGCAGATGGGACTGTACTTGAGTTACTCGACTATGTTACCCATCCAACAAACCTAATAGATCAGCCAGTTTATAATGTAGGAGCTTGTCATATCGCTCTTCAGGTTGAAGATATTGAACTTGCATACTCTAATTTAATCTCCAAGGGTATTAAGTTTCTTAGTGAACCAGTATTGTCCTCTGAGGGAATCGCAAAGGTATGTTTCTGCTTTGATCCAAGTAATGTTAGAGTAGAACTAGTAGAGATGTTGTGACCTGTGACAAAAATCCTATTTTTTTCAGATAACATCATCAAATAATCTTTTACCTAATTTTGAATTGAATTTATCATTCTTTAAAAACAAATGGATAAAATATTCGCCATAATCCCGGCCAGATCAGGCTCCAAAGGTGTAAAAGACAAAAATATAAAAAAATTACTAAACCATACTTTACTGGAATGGTCAGTTAATGCTGCCAATAAATCTACTTTAATTGAAAGGATTTTCATATCAACAGACTCTCAAGAATATGCAAAAATTGGGAAAGAGTGTGGCGCGGAAGTGCCGTTTTTAAGGCCATCTATTATTTCAGGCGATCATTCTTCTGATTTAGATTTTGTAATTCATTCAATGGAGGAATTTAATAATTTGAATCTTGATCCACAATACCTTGTTCATTTACGTCCTACAACTCCCTTAAGAGATCCTGAAGTTATAGATAAAGCAATATCTTTGTTTTTAGAAAACAAAGATTTTAATTCTTTGAGATCGGTTCACAAAATGTCTGAATCTTCATATAAAACTCTAGAAATTAATGATGGATCTCTGACCCCATTAACACTTTTTGGAGATTCTGAATTAGATACAAACGCACCTAGACAGACCTTTCCAGAAACTTATCAGGCTAATGGCTATATCGATATTTTGTCTACAAAATTTATAAATGAAAGTGGAAAAATGCACGGTGAAAAGACATTTCCCTTTGTTACAGATCCAGCATTCGAGGTAGATTCAATTGAAGATTTTAATTATCTTGAGTATCTCGCTTTAAACTCACCTGAGATAACTAAGAAATTATTCTAGGATATCAATATGACATATCAATTTTCAAGAAATCCAAAAAATGTAAAAAAAATCGAGACAAAAAATAGAAAAGTGTCGACAGGGATTCCTTGTCTAGGTACTAAAGAAGTTTTAGAAGTTTTAGATCAGAAAGAATCAAGATCAATGCACGGACAGATTCCAATAGTTTGGAATTCAGCAAAAGATTTTAATGTATTCGATTTACAAGGAAATAAATTCATCGATTTCACCTCGGCAATATTTTTTGCAAATGTAGGACATTCAAATACTAGGGTATCTGATGCTATTCGAGAAATGATTGATAAACCCATTCTGGGTTGTTACGCATATCCAAATGAGGTTCGAGCTCGCTACTTGAAAAAGCTTGTTGAGTTCTGTGGGACTAATTTTGATAAGGCATTCTTGATGTCTGCAGGAACAGAGGCTACAGAGGCTGCGTTCAAATTGATGAGAATGTATGGCCAATCTAAGAAAAAAGAAAGACCAGGGATTATTTCACTTGAAAATAACTGGCACGGCAGAACAATGGGTGCGCAGATGCTTAGTGGAAATATGAAACAAAAGGAGTGGATGGGTTTCCATGACAATGACATTCATCATCTTTCATTTCCTTATCCTTGGATTTTAAATAATGAGTCGGGAGAGTCATTATTCTTGAGAAGTATTGACTCCTTACTCCAGTCTGGAATCGATCCAAAAAAGGATCTCTGCGGCATGATCTTAGAAACTTTTCAAGGTTGGGGAGCTATTTTCTATCCCAAAGACTTTGTGCAGGCAGCTGAAAAATTTTGTAGAGAAAATGATTTAGTCCTAACATTTGATGAGATGCAGGCAGGATTTGGAAGAACAGGTAAAGCGTTCGGCTATCAGCATTATGATGTGTCTCCCGATTTGATATGTTGTGGAAAGGGAATGGGTAATGGGTATCCTTTATCTGGAGTAATTGGTCGAGGCGATATCATGGATTTACCTGAAATAGGTAATATGAGCAGTACTCATTCAGCGAATCCTTTGGCCTGTGCAGTAGGCCTTGCAGTTCTTGAAGAAATAGAAACTCGAAACTTGCTAAGTGAAACTGTTAGAAAGGGAAAGATCCTTAAAGATGGATTAATTCAACTTCAAGAGACATCAAAAGGCAGAATAAGTCATATTTTAGGAGAAGGTTTGATATCTGCAATTCTTTTTCAAGACCCAGAAACGGGCTCTCCGGACGGATTAATAGCGTCTAGAATAGCAGAAAAATGTTATGAAAAAGGATTATTGGTTGTTCACACAGGACGGGAATCAATAAAGATTGGACCTCCATTAACTATTTCGGATGAAGCTCTTCTTGAAGGAATAAATGTTATAAAAGAATCTTTTACTGAGGTGGTTATAGACTAATGAACAAACAAAATAACTCGATACCGGACACCTATATAGATGTTGTTTACGGGGAAAATATTAAACCTATTACAGCTTATCCATCGGTTTTTACAAAATATTTATTCAACAGATATCAAATTGAAAAAAAGGCAAAGTTATTAGATCTAGGCTGTGGAAGAGGAGAGTTTTTGAATGGATTTATAGATATGGGAGTTGATGGATATGGTGTTGATTTTACAGATGCTGCTGTAGAGGCCTGTCCTGATGCCGAAATAAAACAATCAGATATTGAAAAAGATGGCCTTCCTTATGCTGATAATTATTTTGATGTAATTTTTTCAAAGTCTGTTATTGAACATTTTCATAATCCTGAAATTTTAGTAAAAGAGGTATTCCGATGCTTAAAGCCTGGAGGTATTGCAATTATTTTGGTTCCATCGTGGGAGCATAACTATCGTATTTACTTCGAAGACTACACACATCGGACTCCCTTTATGAAATCAGCATTGAATGATATTTTACTTATGCACGGTTTTACCGATGTAAATGTGTCTTTCTTTAAGCAGTTGCCAATTTTGTGGGGATACCTTTACATTTTTCTTAATCCCTTATCCTTCCTTACAAGGTTTCTGGCTCCAAGATTTTTGTCAAAACATATTAAGTGGGTGCGATTTTCAAAAGAGATTATGCTTTTATCCAGTTCAAAAAAACCTAATAAATGATGACATTCCAAGCCTACAAAATGCAGAAAAGAAATAATCATAATTTCGTTGGGCGGTAGAATTATATAAATGTTAAATCGAAATAAGTAATTTGAATATGGTTGTGGAAAATAATTTTAGATTAGATGGAAAAATTATTTTAATTACGGGAGCTGCTGGCCTCTTAGGGCGTCAACATGCCGATGCCGTATCGTCTTTTGGCGGGACTCCTATATTGTTAGATTTGGACCAGACAGAGTTGGATGATTTAGCTCTCGAGCTGAATAATAAATACGATGTTGGTGCTGCTGGTTATGTGGTGGATATTACAAGTGAAAATGATATTAAAAGCAATGCTGAATTTTTGATGAGTAAATTTGGTCAGATAGATGGGCTAATTAATAATGCTGCTAACAATCCAAAAATGGAGAACAATGATGATGTTGATTTCTCGCGTTTGGAAAATTTTTCCCTCGACTCATGGAATATAGATATTCAAATTGGGCTTACTGGAGCCTTCCTTTGCGCAAAGCATTATGGTTTTGCTATTTCTAAGAACTCCTCCGGCGGATCAATTGTTAATATCTCTTCTGATCTTGGACTAATAGCTCCAGATCAACGTTTATATGCTAAGAGAGGTCTACCGGAACATCTTCAGCCAGTAAAACCAGTTACATATTCAGTCATTAAAGCGGGTCTAATCGGTTTAACGCGATATATTTCTACCTACTGGATAGACCGTAATGTTCGTTGTAATGCTATTTGTCCTGGAGGAATTGAGAATGGGCAATCTGAAGATTTTTTACGTGAGGTTAGCTTAAGAATCCCTATGAAAAGGCTTGCAAAATCTCATGAGTATCAAGGAACTCTAATTTGGATGCTTAGTGATGCATCAAGTTATTTAAATGGAGCGGTAATCCCTGTGGATGGGGGTAGAACAGCATGGTAGGAGCTAGCAGTTTTGTTCAATATAAAACCTGAATTTGCGTTAGTTAATGTCCAATTCATGCAGTTGTAAACTAACCTTTGAGTTTGTTAGTTAGAGCATTTACATTTACCAAAAGCCATTTATTATGACAGTGTAGAAAGTTGAAGGAGTAAGTAATAATATGAATTATATTGGCGAAGATTTTTATTCTAGTGAAGAACTGAGAAAGATTAATTTTAAACACCTTGGCGAAAACGTAAAGATAAAAAAAAATGTCGGAATGTATTTTTGTGAAAATATTTCTCTTCATGACAACGTTAGAATAGATGATCATGCAATAATTGTAGGCACAGGTTCGGGTTTAGTTATTGAAAATAACGTCCATTTTGCTGCACGTGCCTATTTGGTTTGTTTTGGAGGTATTGAAATCAAATGCCATTCAACATTTGGCCCGAATGTATCAATATTTTCCGCTTCTATGGATTATAGTGCTGGGTTCACTTTAAATGCCACAGTTGATGAGGATAAGGAACAAGATATATGCAAAATATTTATTGGGCCGGGATCAATAGTTGGCGCAAACAGCACTATATTGCCTGGGGCGTCAATACAAATCGGTGGAAGTTTAGGAGCCCATTCATTGTTAAAAACACAAATTAAAGAGTATGAAATATTTGCAGGCACTCCAGCCAAAAAAATTGGTCAGAAAAATTCCTTTAGTTCAGAAATCCTTAATTTGATGAATATCTAAGATAGTTGGTTTGCAACTAGAATATTTAAATTATTCCGATATCAAAACTAAATTTAAAAATTCATTTAATTTTAAAGCCCAATAGTAAATAATTTTTTCTAAATAAAATCAATTTAATCAGTTAGCTTATGCCTAAATTATCTGCTCATCAACCACACTTTTTCCCTTGGCCATCATATTTTTTAAAAATACTAAAAAGTGATATTTTTGTAATTCTAGATGACGTTCAATTTAGAAAAAATTATTTTCAAAATAGATGCGAAATAATCAGCATCGACGGTAACAAAAAGCAATGGCTTACAATTCCAATCAAAAAGAAGCTCTCATCTAAGTCAAAAATTAATGAGATCACTTTTTCTGAAGGATTTAAGGTGAATGACATTTTATCAAAGCTTGAATCATCATATTTAAACACACCATTTTACAATCAGGTTTATCAGGACTTAAAGGAATTGCTTAAGGATGGGGAAGAAAATCTATCAGACATTAACTCTAAAGGAATATTATGGTGTATGAAAAAATTAAATATAGATACGAAGGTTGTATTTTCTTCTGACATCAATACTTTTCCTGAAAATAATCCTACTAAAAAGCTTATAAACTTTTGTCTACATTACAATGCTGAGTCCTATTTATCAGGGCTCGGAGGGAGAAATTATATGGAGCTTTTCCTATTTAAGGAAAATGAAATTAACTTGATATGGCATGATTCAAAAAATTTTCTTTTTAAATATAATCAAACTACTAGTAATTTTATTTCAAACCTTTCAATTTTAGATATGTTTTTTAATATTGGATATAAAGAGTCAGAAAAACTTTTAAAGATTAAGCAAGATTATTAACATGTTATTTGTATTAAAAACTCTTTTAGTTCTCAGGATTTTAAAAACTAAGTTTATTTACACTTTAATTCAAAAGCCTATTTTTAAAGAAAAAGACAATAGAAAGACTGGAAATTCAGAGGTTTTCTTTATTTTAGGTTGTGGTTCCTCAATTAACGAATTGTCAGCCGAACAAATTGAGATTATTAACCGTTCAGAGTCTGTTGGAATTAATCTATTTATTATGCATGAAAAATTGAAACCAACTTATTACAGTATTGAGGTTGCTGATATTGGAGATGAGGGTAAAGTTAATAATTCTAAAATATTAAGCAATTTAGTTATAAAAAAATCTAATAAAAATAAAAACCTAAAGTTTATTGTCAGTCATGATAATTGGCCAGCAGTCAAAAGGATGATACCTAATATTCTTGATTTTGGTGATATAAATTTTATCTACCCTGTAGGTATACCAGGGAGATCTATTAGAAATTTTTTAGACTTGCATGAATTTGTTTTTTCAAAATTTATAAATAAATTATTAAATAAAGAAATAATTTTTAGCAAAAATGCTAGCGTTATTGCACTTGTTTATTTTGCAATATTTCGTGGTTATAAGAATGTAGTATTATGCGGAGTCGATCTTAGTTCAGAATATTTTTGGGAAGGAAAAACCGGAAATTCTGACTATCCTGCTGCAAAAAATTTTATTAATATGCACAAGTCTTTTGGCTCAAGACATAAGACAGATACAACTTCTCTTCCAGTATCAATGCTGTTGAGCGGAATAAATGATTCAAATTGTGAAACAAAACTATGGGTAAGTTCGTCATCATCTCGCTTATCAAATAAATTGCCTGTATTTCCTTTTAAGGTTAATTCTTAACTAAAAATAATGTTAGATTAATATTGCAGAATTCAACAAGAAAGACTGAATGGATCCTTCAATACTAATTAAATACAAAAAGTAAAATTAAACTAACTATGTTGATTAATAAGAAATGAAAACAACTAATTTTTTTAATAAGGTTGCTTATCTTTTAAGTGATGATGCTAGAAAAATTCCTTTCTTTATCGTCCTAGTTCTGCTTCTTTCAATTATTGATTTAATTGGTATAGGAATGATTGGTCCCTATCTATCAATTATATTGCAACCAGAAAATCTTAAAAATGACTTTCAGTTTTTGGAATTTATATTTAGTAGGTTCGAAAGCGTTGATTCAGTTGTTATTTCTCTAAGTTTTCTTTTAATTATTATTTTTGCTATTAAAACTATTGGTGGCATCTTACTGAATAGATTGATATTAAAATTTTGTTATACGCAAGGTTTAAAGTTGAGAACTTTTCTAATGGATGCTTATCAAAATTTACCCTATGAGGAATACTTAGAAAGAAACAGCTCCGAATACATTTTCAATATGCAGGTTTTAACAGAACAGTATTTTAAACAAATTCTTCAATCAATTTTAAGAATTGGTAGCGAGAGTATTGTTATTGTTCTTATATCATTATTGTTAATTTGGACAGATTTTATCGCCTTTCTGACTCTTTTTATTTTAATGACAACCTCTTTGCTGATTTACGATTTTAGTTTTAGAAGAAAATTAACAAATTATGGTGAAAAGTCCAATGAAAATTCAGTCAAGTTAACGCGCGGCATTCAGGAAGGTATGAATGGCATAAAAGAAATTAGAGTTCTTAAAAAAGAGAATTATTTTTATGATTTAGTAAAAACTGGTGCAGAAAAATATCGAGAGGTAAATGTAAAACATCAAGTGATTGCTGCGGCACCAAGATATTTTCTAGAATTAATTGTTATCTCTTTTATTGCATTAATAACAGCTATTAACCTTTATCAAGGTAAAAATTTGAATGATCTGTTACCCGTTCTTGGTATGTTTGGGGTTGCTAGTATCAGGATACTGCCATCAATAAACCAGATAATAGGGGGACTAGTTCAAATAAGATACGGAAATAATGCTATCGATATATTATTTAAAGACTATAAAAAACTTAAAAATCATTTAAATTTTGAAAATTCTTCGAAATTAAAAAAAAATAAAAAGGATAAGAAAATACATCATTTCAATTCTATTAGAGTGGAGGACATATCTTTTAAATATAAAGATAATGCAATTTCGACCATTTCTAATCTTTCTTTTTCATTACATAAAGGAGAATGCATCGGCATAGTTGGTCACTCAGGCGCAGGTAAAACAACATTTATAGATATTCTTCTCGGACTTTTAAAACCCACTAAAGGAAATATTTTTTATAATGAAGATCTCATAGAAGGCAGGGAAAATTTATGGATTTCTAAGGTAGCATATATTCCTCAAGACGTGTTTTTAATAGATGATTCGCTTAAAAATAATATTACACTTTCATCCGATAACGAATATTACAATGAAAAAAAACTCATGTTATCAATAGAAAAAGCTAGGCTTAGTGATTTATCAAAACAATTGCCTCAAGGTATTAATACGAAGCTTGGTGACAATGGGTTAAGAGTATCTGGAGGACAAAAGCAACGAGTTGCCTTAGCAAGAGCTTTTTATCACGACAGAGAGGTATTGATTATGGACGAATCAACGAGTTCTTTGGATAAAGAAACTGAAAAAGAAATAGTCGATGAAATCAAAAGATTACAAGGAACAATCAGCATGGTAATAATCTCTCACAATATGGAAACAATTGAACACTGCGATAAAGTTTATGAGATAAAAAGCGGGACTATAAAATTGATAAAATAACTAATTAAATAAATTTCTAAATATAGAATGAATATTCTTGCTACTTTATCTTCAAATAATCGAAGGCCAATTAATAACTCATTAAAAAAAGTTTGCCTTGCAATTGCATATGCAAACAAAGATAAAAAATTAAAAATTTTTGGACTCGTTGAAGAACTCAAAAAAGATTTGTCTTATGAGCAGTTAAGATCAAAGGAAGTAAAAATCTTAACACTTAGCAGCAAAAATTTGATTCAAAAAATTTTTAAAATTAGAAATATAATTTCAGAAAAAAAGATTGATATAATTCAATGCGCTGGGTTTAAACAATTAATTTTCTTTTATTTAGCTATTTTCAATATGAATGCATCTCCTTGTATTGTCATGACAGATAGAACTACTGATAGATGGAATGGAAAATTTTCAACATTTCTTTCTAAATTTATTCTTTTCTTTATAAGACCTTATATCCATGTTCTCAACACTAGACACTTTAATTATTTAAAATCAAAAAAATATCTTTTTAAGGACTTAGTAATGATTCCAAATGGAGTTGAGCTTTTTTTAGAAAATTCAAAGGAAATAACAGATTCAAAAAAGGACTCTTTCAATGTTTGTTATATAAAGTCGATAAGAGAAGATACTGGTCACGATGACATAATTAATCTTGCATCGCTGATTAAATTTAGCGGGATAAAAATTTTGATTCATTTAATTGGAGAAGGCTCTCTTTATCAAGATTTTTTAAAAAAAGTGTCTAAAGAAGAATTAGAAGAAGTAATAAAAACATATGGAGAATTAGAACACTCAAAAGCTCTTTCTATTTTAAGAAAAATGAATTTAGGTATTACCACAAGTCCAATTGAAATGATGCCAAATTTTGTTTTAGAATGTTTTTCGGTCGGAGTTCCAATTATTGGATATAAAACTGCCGGCGTCGAAGATTTAATAGTTGACAACAAAAATGGGTATTTAATCGAGCCTGGAGACAATAAAGCTTTTTTTGAAAAAATTGTTTATTTGTCAAAAGAAAATTCTAAGCTTCAAGAATTAAGTAAAAATTCTTTGAAAAGTGCTTCAAAGTATTCAGTTAGTAATATTGGTAATGAGTTGGTAAAGTTCTACCAAAGAATTTTAGGATAACATGTTTGATTTTTTAAATAGATCGATCTTGGTTGTAGCGCCTCATTTAGATGACGTTGAATTAGGGATGGGCGGAACCCTGAACAGAATTTGTAGAAGCAATCCTAAATCAATTCACTATTTGGGTTTGTCTTTGCCTCCAAATGTGGATAAAGATAATTACATGGATGAGTTTTGGGAGAGCAATAAGAATTATAATATTCCAAAAGAAAACTATATTTTCAAGACTTTTGATCCAAGAGATCTTTTTTCTAATAGACTAGATATCTTACAACTAATGTATGATTTGAATAAAAAAATATCTCCTGATTTAGTTTTTATCCCAAATAGTCAAGATGTTCATCAGTCACATCAAGCTGTACATCAAGAGGGCGTAAGAGTTTTTAAAAATTCAACAATTTTAGGTTATGAACTGCCTTGGAACAGCATAAAAATGAATATGGATGTATTTATAACTCTTGATAAGGAAGATGTAGAAGCAAAACAGGAGGCAATTAACTCTTTTAAAAGTCAGTTTAATAGAACTTTTTTTGAAAATAATATACTTTCTAGTCTTGCAGAGGTGAGAGGCAAACAAGTGAACAAACATTACGCTGAATGTTTCGAATTAATTAGAATGGTCTGTTGATAAGTAACTTAAAAAATACGAATTTTCATTAGTGAAAGTTTTTTTTATTTTTCAACGATCGATTTTAAAATTATGTTTTCAATAGAACTTTTGATTTTGTTTTAACCTAAACATTTTATGACAATAAGGCTTTTTTCAATTACAGATTATATTTTATTGCTAATTTTTGCGATTGATTTGGGAGCTTATTTTCTAGAAAGTAATCTTTTAACAAGATATTTACCTTTCTTATTTGGTTTGAATTTTTTAGCTTTCTTTATGATTAAATCGATAGATTTTGTCTATTTAGCCTTAATAATCTCAATCATTTTTTTGTGTTGTATGTTTCGAAATCAAGATTCAAGTCTTAATATAATGTCAATTTTGATTAATGTCGCTCTTGGATTCTATTTATATTTAAGACCACCTAACCAAAAAGCAATTTTTCTTTTTTCATCAACATTTTTGCTGATTTTGTTAATGCGTTTTTATAATTCGTCTTCAGATATATATCAAATTATCTTGAGCGGAAGTGTTAATTACATCTCTGTAATATCCATTTCTGCATCTGCTTTATATTATTCTTTTGTTCCTAAACAAAATAAACCAGTAAATCTTCTACCTGCAATAATTACTTTTATTTTGTGTGTTATATCGACTGGCAGGTCTGGAATAGTTTCCTCATTCCTACTTCTATTGGGTTTAATTTTATACAATTATAGCTTCGACAAGAAAAGCTTAATTAAGAATATTGCTTATTTAAGTTTTTTAATATTTGCTATCTTCCAAATAATTGAAAATTTTGAATTTCTTTATTCTTCAGATCAACCTACAAGTGTTTTATTTAGATTTGGCTTTGATTTTGACTTGGATGGAAGATTGTTAATATTAAATGAATATTTTTCAAATTTTTCTTTTGCTGACTTTCTTTTCGGTAGAGGAAACAGTTATATTACGCAAGCAACTGGCCTCTCTATCCATATTTCATATTTGCAATGGCATATAAGTCTCGGAGCATTTGCGATACCACTTTATGCTTTAGTCATATTTGTCTATTTTAAAATGTTAGCAATTAATAAACTTTACTTTTTAATTATGACTGTTTTACTTTTAAGAGCTGGTACAGATAATATAATGTTGACTGCTGGATTTGTTTTTGGATCTCTTCTAATTTATTTTTGCTGTGTTGCATGTTTTCCTTACTACAGTCGTTTAAAAAAACAGTTTCAATATATTAAGTAAATTTTATGAAGATTTGTTTAGTTATTCCGTCTTTTTATCCGGCCATTTCCTATGGAGGGCCAATAGTTAGTTCTCTTAATGCCTGTAGGGAATTATCTAGACTTCCAGAAACTGATATAAAAGTTGTAACTACTAATGTCAATAACGGAAGTTCTAAACTAAAAGTTACAAGAAATAAATGGGTTTCATTTGAAAAACTTTTCAAAATAAAATATTACAACGTGATTTTATCTGGCTTTTCTTTTAGACTTTTTTTTGGAATTCATAAAGACATTAAAGGATCGGATATTGTTCATATTCAAGGCATTTTTAATTCAACCACTCCAATAGCTTTGTTTTGGTCAGCAATATTTCGTAAGCCAATTATCTTATCTCCAAGAGGTGTTTTAGCTGAGTGGTGTCTAGAAAATCGAAAAATATTAAAAAAAATGTGGTTGAGTATTTTTATTAAACCTTTTGCAGGGAGATTAACATGGCATGTAACCGGGTTAACAGAAAAAAAAGAGATATTAGCTCTTTATCAAAACGCTCAAATAGAAATTGTTCCTAATGGAGTTTATATTCAAGAATTTAAAAATTTTGAAAAACTTAAAAAGTCAAATTACTTATATAAATTTACCAAAGTTGAGAAAAAAAAAATAAATAAACTAGTAATAAGTATGGGTAGGCTAACAATAAAAAAAGGATTTGATCTTTTGATCAAAGCTTTTAACAAGGTTTTACTAAAATATCCGGACTCATACTTATTAATTGCCGGACCAGAGGAATCTGAAGGTCCTAAATTAAAAATGCTTATTTCCGACCTCAATCTTGAAAAAAATGTTTTTTTAATTGGAGATATTAGAAATCAAGATAAAGTTAACTTCTTAGTTAATGCTGATGTTTTCGTGCTTCCATCTCATAATGAAAACTTCGGAAATGTTTTTGTAGAAAGCTTAGCCGCGGGAACGCCAATAGTAGCTAGCTTAGACACACCCTGGCAAATCTCTGAATCTCGTAAATGCGGAAAGTGGGTAAATAACGATGTAAGCAACATTTATTCTGCTATTGTAGATCTTCTCGGCGAGGATAGAATCAAAATAAGAAAAAATTGTTTGAAATTATCTGAAGAATTTGATTGGTCTATAATTGCCTTTAAATTTGATGAAATTTATAGAAAACTCTTAGTTGAAATATAAAGCTCATAATAAGAGAATATTATAAAAATTTTTTGATAAATTAGAATTTTGATTTTTAAATGACCTATATCATTGGTATAAACGCTTACCATGGCGATGCTTCTGCTTGTATTTTAAAAGATGGGAAGCTAATTGCCGCGGCTGAAGAAGAAAGGTTTAGAAGAATAAAGCATTGGGCTGGGTTTCCGTCCTTGTCCGTAAAGTATTGTCTAGAACATGCAGGAGTTACACTTGCAGAAATTGATTCAATTGCAATTAATACAAATCCTAGATCAAATTTTTTTAAGAAGATATTGCATGTCTTAAAATATAGGATAAACGTAAAATTAATACGAGATAGATTTAGAAATGCCAAAGCTAAAAAAAATTTACCAGAGTTGCTCAAAAAATCTTTTCCAAATGAAAAATTTACAGGAAGAATAAAAAATATTGAGCATCACCATGCTCATCTTGCGTCAGCGTTTTATTTATCACCTTATGAAAAGTCTGCTGTGGTTTCCATAGATGGCTTCGGCGACTTTGCTTCCGGTTGTTGGGGCATTGGACAAAAAGAAAATATAAATATATGTGAAAAAATTTATTATCCACACTCTCTAGGAGCTTTTTATCAATCTATAACTCAATTTTTGGGCTTTCCTAATTATGGAGATGAGTACAAAGTAATGGGGCTGGCGCCTTATGGAAAGCCAATATATATGGAAAAAATGAAAAAAATAGTTAAATTAAAAAAAGATGGTTCATATAAGCTAAATTTAGATTACTTTAATTTTCACAAAGAAAAAGTTTCTTACGAATGGGAAGACGGGTCTCCTTTTGTTGGTAAATTATATTCAAAAAAACTAATTGATTTGCTTGGCCCAGAAAGAAACAAAGAAAGTAATCTCCAACAATTTCATAAAGATATTGCTGCTTCAGCTCAAAACATGTTTGAAGAAGGACTTTTCAACATGCTGAATTTCATTAATAAAAAAACTGGATTAACATCTATATGCTTAGCCGGAGGATGTGGAAATAACTCTGTTGCAAATGGCAAAATTTCTAAAAATACAAATTTTAAAAATGTATATGTAGCTGCAGCCGCAGGGGATGCCGGAGGGGCTATAGGAGCTGCATATGTAGTTCATCATGAGTCTAATAGTAGAGATGTTTTTGAAGCACATATGGATCATGCTTACGTTGGTCCTTCTTTTAGTAATAATTTCATAGAAAATATAATAAAAAAAAATAGTAAATTATTGCAAGCAGGAGATTTTGAAATAAAAAAGATTGATTCGTTATCAGAACTAGTCCAAAAAACTGCTGCAAATATCTGCGAAGGAAAAGTTATTGGATGGTTTCAAGGAAGGATGGAATGGGGGCCTAGAGCTCTTGGAAATAGGTCCATTTTATGCGACGCACGAAGACCAGATATGAAAGAAATTCTTAATAAAAAAATAAAAAGAAGAGAATCTTTTCGCCCATTTGCTCCATCTATTTTAAGAGAGCATGTCGAAACTTGGTTTGAAGAAGATGACGAAGTTCCATTTATGATGAAAGTATTTACTATTAAAGAAAAAAAACGTGTAGAAATTCCTGCTGTTTGTCATGTAGATGGTTCTGGACGTCTCCAAACAGTTTATAAACATACAAACTCAAGATACCATGCCCTGATATCTGAGTTTAATAGAATCACAGGAGTGCCAATTCTTTTAAATACTTCTTTTAATGAAAATGAGCCAGTAGTATGTACGCCAGAGGAAGCATTGAATTGTTTCTTAAGAACTAAGATGGATGTGTTAGTTTTAAATGATTGGTTTATAAAAAGAAAAGAATAGAAAATTTTTTAATACCTTAAAAATATTAGATATTCATCATCTATAATTAAAACTTAATAAAAGGGGTTTTTATGAAAGCAGTAATCCTAGCTGGCGGGCTTGGCACAAGAATGAGTGAAGAAACAAGTTCAAGGCCAAAGCCAATGGTTGAAATAGGAGGAAAACCTATCTTATGGCATATTATGAAAATCTATGCCCATCACGGAATTAATGAATTTATAGTCTGCTGTGGATATAAGGGCTATATGATAAAAGAATATTTTGCTAATTATTATTTACACATGTCAGATGTTACTTATGATATGACTGATAACAGCAAAATAGTTCATAATGAGCGTGCCGAGTCATGGAAAGTAACTTTAATTGATACTGGAGATACCTCTATGACAGGAGGTAGACTGCGTCGAGTCAAAGATTACGTAAAAGATGATGAGGCGTTTTGTTTCACCTATGGTGACGGAGTTGCAAACATAGATATTACTAGTCTAATTGCTTTTCATAAAGCTCATGGTAAGTTAGCAACTGTTACAGCTGCATATCCCTCAGGTCGATTTGGTGCTTTAGATATAGAAGCTGGAAGAGTAAATAGTTTTCAGGAAAAGCCAAAAGGGGATGGTGATATGGTGAACGCTGGATTTTTTGTTTTGAATCCTGCCGTCATTGATCTTATAGATGATGATGGAACAATATGGGAGCAGCAGCCATTATCCCAACTAGCTAAAATGAATGAGTTGATGGCATATGAACATTCTAAGTTTTGGCAACCAATGGATACACTGAGAGATAAAGTAACCCTTGAAAACTTATGGTCCGCTGGCAAAGCTCCATGGAAATTATGGTAATTTTTTATTAATCCTCTTAAATCTACTTAAGGTACGATATTTCAATACAAATGATTTTAGACAAATAATAATTGGTAATTATATATGAGTGCAAAAAAAATAATTGAGACAGATTTAGAATATATAATTGATAGTGTAAGTGAAGAGCTTAATATCATCTCAGGAAAACGACTACTCATTACTGGAGGCGCAGGATTTCTTGGGTATTACTTAGTTCAAGCAATAGTTAGATGGAATTTAGTTGCATCAAATAACAAAGCTAAGAAAATTGACCTCCTAGTCTATGATAATTTCAAGCGAGGCATGCCTCAGTGGCTTGAGGTCTTGCAAAAGAAAGATCTATTAACTATTAAAAAGCATGATGTAAATGACTCTCTTCCTAGTGATATTGGAGATGTAAGTTATATTATCCATGCTGCTAGCATAGCTTCACCAATTTATTATCGTAAGAATCCTATTGAAACAATGGATGCAAATGTTAATGGTTTAAGGCACCTCCTTGACTTCATAAAAGATCGATCTCATGAGAAAAAATTTGTGGGTGGGTTGCTATATTTTTCTACAAGCGAAATTTATGGTGATCCTGACCCCAAACACATTCCTACTTCGGAGGATTATCGAGGCAACGTATCTTGTACTGGACCTAGAGCATGTTATGACGAGTCTAAGAGATATGGAGAGACATTGTGTGTGAATTTTGCTCAGCAATATGATTTACCTATAAAAATTGTTCGTCCTTTCAATAATTATGGCCCAGGACTTAAAATTAATGACGGAAGGGCTCTACCTGATTTTTGTCGTAATGTCATGTCTGGTCAAGACATTATTATACTTTCCGATGGATTACCAACTCGTACTTTTTGTTATGTCGCTGATGCGATTATTGGTTATCTTAAGACCTTAGTTAAAGGACATAATGGGGAGTCTTACAACATAGGCACAGAATCTCCTGAAATTTCTGTTAAGGAACTTGCAGAAATGGTGATAAGAACATCCTCTGACCTTTTTGGTTATGATGGGGAATTAGTATTCAAGAAGAGCGCTGATAAAGAATATTTAACTGATAATCCTAATAGACGTTGCCCAATATTAGATAAAGCTAAAAATCATTTTGGATATAATCCGACAATTAGTATAGATGAAGGTTTAAAGCGTTCATTAATTTGGTATAAAGAAAATCCCGAAGGAGTAAATGCATAGTGAAAATCGCAGTTATAGGAACTGGTTATGTTGGCCTTGTATCTGGAGTTTGTCTTGCAGCCAAGAATCATACTGTGACATGCTATGACAAGAATGAGAAGATAATAAATCAATTGTCAGATGGAAAATGTCATATTTATGAACCTGGTCTTGAAGATTTATTAATAACTTGTCGGTCAAATATTAAATTCAGTTTGTTGGATAATAAAACTGAAAAGCAAATAATGAACTGTGATGCAGTTCTAGTTGCGGTGGGCACCCCAACTGTTAATGAAAGAGCGGACCTAAGCCAAATTGAAACAGTTGGCCGAATACTGGGAAGACTTATTAGGGAGTCAAATAAATATATCTCGATTATTATTAAAAGTACAGTTGTACCAGGAACCACGGATACTTTCTTTAAAAATATTATTGAGCAAGAGTCAGGAAAAGAGATTGGAGATTTTGGATTGGGGATGAATCCTGAATTTCTTAGGGAAGGTTGTGCTATAGAAGATTTCCAGTTCCCAGATAGAATTGTTTTAGGATATGAAGATATAAAAACATTAGAAATACTTAATGCTATCTACAAGCCCTGGGAATGCGAAAAAATTGAAATAAACACCAGATCTGCAGAGATGATGAAGTTTGTAAATAATGCACTGCTGGCAACACTTATCTCAACGGTAAATGAATACTCCAATATAGCAAGGATGGTTGGGAATATTGATTTCGAACAAGTCATGCATGGTGTTCATATGGATAATAGATGGTCACCACTAGATCAAGACGGCCTGAAAGTAAGACCTAAAATCATTGATTATTTAAAACCGGGTTGCGGCTATGGTGGTAGTTGCTTTCCTAAAGATGTTATGGCTATATCAACTCTAGCACAGGATGTTGGGGTTGCGGCTCCAATTCTATCTTCGGTAATCGATGTAAATGAACGACAACCTCAGATGATACTAGATATCCTCAAAAATCAGGTCAATAATCTTAATGAAAAAGAAGTTTTATTGTTAGGGCTTTCGTTTAAGCCGGACACTGATGATGTCAGAGAGTCAGTGTCTTTAAAGTTGTTACAGCTATTGTCAGGTCAAGTGAAAGGTCTATCAGCACATGATCCTATAGCTATTGCAAATGCTAAGCGGGCATTGAATTCAAACAATAATATTGATTTTGTAGAAAACTGGAAAGTGAAGCTTCCGAAAGTTGACATCATCATTATTGCGACTAATTGGCTAGAATATTCTGATCTGCCAAAAATGGGAGAAGATATCGCGGGGAAAATTGTGTTTGATACGCGCTCGTTGTTAACACAATCTGACTCTAGTAACTTCACGTATCTAACCGTAAACTAAAATACTATTTTTTAAATTTAAGAGGAAAAAAAATATGTCTGATCAAAAATTTTTAAGAGTACCTTATGCTCAATCTGTCCATGGGCAGGAAGAAATAGATGCAGTAGTTAATGTTCTAAAAACTTCCACGCAGATGGGGAAAAACGTTATCGAAATGGAAATTAAGGTCGCTGCAATGTTTAATAAGAAATATGGGTTGATGACCAATTCGGGTACATCCTCATTAATGCTTGCTGCGGAAGCTTCCGAGCTTCCTAGTGGATCTGAAGTTATTACAGCAGCTTTTACATTCGCCACAACTGTGACTCCAATATTAAAAAATGGCTTGATTCCAGTGTTCATGGATGCGGAAAGAGATACGCTGAACATTGATGCCAATAGAATAGAAGAATTTGTAACAGATAAAACCTCAGCGATTTGGATACCGAATATGCTTGGTAATATTCCAGATTGGGATATTATTCGCAAAATCGCCGACAAACATGGTCTGCTCGTAATTGAGGACTCTGCAGATACACTTGGGGGTACCTTAAGAGGCATACCGACTGGAGATCGGTCTGACATCAGCATTACAAGCTTTTATGGTTCCCACATAATTAATTGTGGAGGTAATGGAGGTTGGATAGGTGTTAATGATAGAGATATGGCTAGAAAGGCTCGGCTATTAAGATCTTGGGGTCGAACGTCTGCAGAGTTTGCTGATATTGCTGAAGCCGAGAGCCTTAATAAACGATTTGGTATTGAATTAAATGGAATTGAATACGATAGAAAGTTTATTTTTGAATACCCTGGGTACCAGTTAGAACCATCCGAGATGGGAGCAGCATTTGGATTGGTCCAGTTATCGCATTTTGACGAAGTAAAGCGAAAACGAATGGCAGCTTACTCTCGAATGGAGTCGATATTTAAAAAATATAAAGATTTTGTGCGAACTGGAATTCCTTTTCCAGAAGCAGAAATCGTTTGGATGCACTTTCCGTTTGTTATCAATGAGAATGCCCCATTTGCCAGGAAAGACGTTCAAACTTTCTTTGAGTTGAGAGGCATTCAAACTCGACCACCATTTTCAGGAAATATTCTAAATCAGCCTATGATGAAAGGTCAAAAATGCATAGCGAATGACACGTATGATAACGCAAACGATATGATGAAAAATGGAGTTTTACTCGGATCTCATCAAGGCTTATCGGAAGAACAATTTAGTCATATCGAGTCAGTTTGTGAAGAATTTTTTTACCAATATCGTTGATTCATTAATAATTTGTAAGAGGCTATTATGGCAAAGATTCTCCTTACCGGAGGCAGCGGTTACTTAGGCAGCAAACTGACGCGACTTTTAAAAGATAACGGTCATGCAGTGTGTCTTGTTCTTCGTCCTCAATCTAATGAAGCTCCAGTTTCAGATATCCTAGAGCCATGCGATATTAAAAGGTTCAGCTCTTACCAAGAACTCCAAGAAACTATAGTCAATGTCAGGCCAGATGTGTTTGTCCATCTGGCTTGTTGTTATGGTCGCAATGCAGAGAGTGATTCTGACATGATTCAAGCGAACCTGATGCTTGGTGTAACAATGCTTGAGGCGTCCACCAAGTTGGGTTACCCAATACACTTCATTAATACAGACACTTGTCTTCAGAGAAATCTAAATAGCTATTCTCTCAGCAAGGCTCAATTCGCAGATTGGGGTAAATTATTAGCAAACCGCGTAGATAGCAACCTTACATTCATAAATGTAAGGTTGCAGCAATTTTATGGACCTGCAGATGATAGAAGTAAGCTGCCTAGCCACATTGTTCACTCATGCTTTAAAAATGTTAAAGATTTAAAGCTAACTACCGGTAGCCAATTAAGGGATTTTATATACATTGATGATGTACTAAGTGCCTATCTTACATTGATAGATAATGTAGAAAGTTTTAAGTCATTTATAGAGGTTCAACTAGGAACAGGTAAGTCAATTCCGGTAAAAGAATTTGTGGAAACCGTTCATAAGCTTACAAGTTCATCAACAAATTTACTTTTTGGTGCAATCCCCACAAGAAAGGATGAACCCAAAGAATGTGTTGCTGACATTAAATTAATGTCTACTTTAGGATGGAGTCCAAAGTTTTCTCTAGTTGAAGGCTTGAAAGAGATGATTAGATATGAGTTAAATATGGTAAAAAAATAAAAATGATAGATGACTTATCAGTAATTATTATTACATTTAATGAAGAATCAAATATTCGTGATTGTATTAACAGTATAAAAAAAGTAACAAACAATATCTTTGTCGTAGATTCTTATTCGACTGATAGGACCCAAGAAATCTTAGGTGAGATGGGTGTTAAGTTTGTTGAACATGAATTTGTCAATTATTCTGAAAAAAGGAATTGGGCTCAAAAAAATAATCCATTTAAAACGAGATGGGTTTTTCATCTAGATGCAGATGAAAGGTTTACTCCCAAGCTTTCTGAATGGCTGATCAAAGTGTTTCCAGTAAAAAAGAAAGAATATGATGGATTTTTATTTAGTAGAAAAACTATTTTTTTGAATAAATGGATCAAATATGGAGGTCAATACCCAAACTATCACTCTAGACTTTTTAAAGAACAATTGGGACATTGTGAAAGCAAGCACTATGATCAACACTGGGTAGTAGAATCAAAATCAATTACAAGAATCCCCGGGATTGATATCCTCAATTTAGTTGGTAAAAATTTAGATGAATTTATATTATCTCATAATAATTGGGCTTCTAAAGAGGCAAAAAATATCCTATTTAGTACCCCAGAACAACGTGGAGAGGTAGAAGCAAGATTATTTGGTAATCCAATTCAAAAACGAAGATGGCTTAAACAAAATATTTTTGAAAAATTTCCACTTTTTCTTAGGAGTTTTCTGTACTTTTTTTATCGATATTTTATTAGATTAGGATTTTTAGATGGTAAAGAAGGTTTAATTTTTTTTATCTTGCAATCCTTTTGGTTTAGATTTTTAGTTGATGCTAAAGTTTTCGAAATAAAACAAATTCAAAGCAAAAAGTAATAATATAAAAAAAAGAAACAAATGACTGGTTTCGTCAATTAAAAACAAAGAAAAATTACACTCATTAAAATGTGGAAAAATTACTTTAATATGTTCAAAGCTAGGGGGATGCGCCTTGTCATAGAGTATTTCTTATACAATCATTGTTTTGATCTAATAAATAAAACTGATACACATTTGTTAGACGATAGCCTTTATAAGGACAGCGACTCTTCAAACGAAATTTATATGGCAAGCTGGGCAAAGGATATTGTCAAAGCTACTAAGACATTAATGGAATTTTTGTCTGAAGATATTTCTAAATTTTCTTTGATAGATTTAGGTAGCGGGAAAGGAAAGATTCTTTTAGTTTGGAGAAAGATGTTTCCAAAAGCAAAAATTACGGGAATAGAATTTGATAAAAATCTTATTGAGATATGTTTAAAGAATATTAATTTAATGAATTATTCTAATATAAATGTAATCGCTAGTGATGCTGCTCAATGCAAACTTGATCCAGGAAAGAAAATTATTGCAATGTACAACCCCTTTGGAGAAGATGTAATAAAAAGTTTCTTTGAAAATCATATTACGGATGATATTTATATAATCTACTTTAATCCTGTAATGACAAATTGCATTAAGAAACTAGGATTCAGGGTATTGTTTTCGCATGAGACTTATAGGGGTGGAAGTTCTTTTAAAGTTTTTGGAAGAAATTATAAAAAATCTTCACAAAACATTTAAAATATCTTCTTTTAACCATTAATAAAAACTTTTAATCTTTTAGCTTAAAATTTATTTAAAAAATAGAAATAATGAAAAGAATTTTGGTATGCGGTGCTGGCGGTTTTATAGGTGGTGCCATGGTCGAAAGACTAAAACAAGAGAATCACTGGGTGAGAGGAGTAGATATTAAGACCCATGAATTCAAGAATATGAGTGAAATTGCCGATGATTTTATTTTGGGCGATCTTCGTGACTCTAGAATTTGTAAAAAATTATTTTCAGGTGGAATCGACGAAATTTACCAATTTGCTGCCGACATGGGAGGAGCTGGCTACATTTTTACCGGAGAAAATGATGCTAATGTGATGCATAATTCTGCAAAAATTAATATAAATATTGCTGAACAATGTGTTGAAAATAAAGTTTCTAGAATATTTTATTCTTCTTCAGCCTGTATGTATCCTGAGTACAATCAACGAGATCCTGATAATCCGCTTTGTTCTGAAAGTTCAGCATACCCTGCAGCACCTGATTCTGAATATGGTTGGGAAAAACTGTTTAGCGAACGGCTATGGCTAGCATTTGCCAGAAATTATAATCTTTCTGTGCGTATTGGTAGATATCATAATATATTTGGACCTTTCGGTACTTGGGATGGTGGAAAAGAAAAAGCACCTGCTGCAATGTGTAGAAAAGCTGCTTTGGCTAAAGAGGGCGATTCTATTGAAGTATGGGGAGATGGCCTTCAAACTAGATCTTTTCTTTTTATTGATGAATGTATTGAGGCTACTCGTCGTTTGATGGACTCAAATTGTGCTGAGCCTTTGAATATTGGTTCAGAACAAATGGTAACTATAAATGAGCTAGCTAGAATCGCTATAACTCTTTCAGGAAAGAAATTATCAATTGCTAATATCCAAGGTAAGGATTTTTTTTCTAAGTATGGATTTGAATGCCCCATCGGAGTAAGAGGAAGAAATTCAGACAATGCTTTATTTCTAAAAAATATTGGATGGTCTGTTGAAAATAATCTTGAATCTGGCATGGCTAAAACATTCCCATGGATTGAGAGTCAAACGAAATTAAATAAAAAGCTTTCTTAAAAAAGATTATTTAAGCTTTTAAATAAATGCTTATATATTTTGTTATTATTTTAAAAAAAAGAATTTACACTCTTTCATATCTTTACACCTTTATATAAAAATTTAAGTAAAAAATGAACGTATTGATTATTACGCAAGTTTATTTTCCTGATACTGCATCTGTATCGCAACATTTGACTGATCTGGCGGAAAGATTAGTTTTTAAAGGACATTCGGTTGAAGTAATTAGTAGTCGTTTTGGCTATGATGTTAAAAATATTTATTCAAAAAAAACTCAAAATAAAGGAGTAATTATTAATAGAGTTTTACACTTTAATTTTAATAAGAAATATTTTTTTTTCAGAAGTCTTAACTTTTTAAGTTTTAATTTATCTTTGTTTATTAATTTAATAATTAAACGGAGATCTGCTGATATTGTTATAGGCACTACAGTTCCTCCATTTTCAGCATTAATTGGAGTTGCATTTGCTAAGATGAAAAAGATTCCATTTTGTTTTTGGGTTATGGATCTTCAACCAGAATTAGCAATTTCCTCTGGATTGCTAAAAGAAAGATCCATTATGACTCGCTTTTTTAGGTTTTTGGGTGACTTAATCATCAAAAATTCAAATAAACTAATTTCTTTAGATAGATTTATGACGAATCATTTAATTAAAAGAGGCGCTAATATAAATAGAATTAAGGAAATACCGGTTTGGCCAGTTAGCAAAGGTTTTTATGATGGAGATAGAAGTTCAAATCCTTTTAGACTAAAAAATAATTATGACGATAAAATTGTAATTATGTTCTCGGGAAATCATGCCCATGTACATCCTTTAAAAACTCTCCTAGAAGCGGCTAAAAGGCTCAAAGACGATGAGAGATTTTTATTTTCATTTATTGGAGGAGGAGTTCGAAAAAAAGAAGTAACAGAATATAAATTAAAATATAAACTTTCTAATATAGTTCAGCATGAATATCAACCTCGTAACTCTTTTCACGTTTCCATAGCTGCATCCGATTTACAAGTTGTAATATTAGGAGAAGGACAAGTTGGATTTACTCATCCAAACAAAATTTATGGCGCTATGTATCTAGGCAAACCAATATTATATATTGGACCTAAGTTATCTCATATTTCAGAGATTCTTGGCAATTTATCGGAAAATATTTCGGTTCGTCATGGCGAGGTTGATAGCTTAGTTTGTAATTTACTTACTTTTGTTGAATTGAGTAAAAATGAAATTTCAAACCTTGGTAAAAAAAATCTTGAATATGCAAAAAAATCTTTCAATCCAGATAGCCTTTTAAATAAAATGGTAAATTTTATAGAGAAATCTAAACGATGAAAGTTCTTATAACCGGGGGCGATGGATTTGTCGGTTCGGCAATGATGAAATATTTGGAATTAAATAAACTACATGATGTAGTTGGATTAGTGCGCCCTAAAAAAAATTTTTTTTCTAAACACTCTTTTGAATATAGGTTTTATGACCTTTTATCTGATCAAAAAGATAGCCTTTACCTTGATGATATAGATATTATTGTTCATACAGCTGCATTAGTTCACCGAACAAATAAATTTTCAAAAGATTCTATAAATGAATTTATGAAAATGAATTGCAATGCTACTCTTAATTTAGCTGAATATGCTGCAAAGTCAGGTGTAAAACGTTTCATTTTTTTGAGTTCTATAAAAGTGAACGGAGAGAAATCTCATCTGAATAAACCTTTTAAATATGACGATCCTAAAAGGGGAGACGACCCTTATGGTAAGTCTAAATCTGAGGCAGAAATTGGATTATCGAAGATTGCAGCTAAAACAAATCTTGAAGTAACAATTATAAGACCTCCCTTGGTTTACGGTCCTGGCGTCAAAGCAAATTTTGCGACTTTATTGAAATTTGCATCAAAAAATATTCCTTTACCACTGGGTTCTATAAAAAACAAAAGAAGCTTTGTTGCATTAGATAATCTAGTCAGTTTAATCGCGACCTGCATTGACCATCCTAAGGCAGCAAACCAAACTTTTCTTGTAAGTGACGGAGAAGATATTTCTACTTTAAAGTTATATATTATTATGGCAGAAGCATTTGGTAACAAAGCTTACGTTTTCAAGTTCAATATAAAAATTCTTAAAAAATTATTTTTATTTTTCGGCAGATCTTCCGTTATTAATCGTTTATGCGATGATTTAAGAGTGGACATTGAGCATACGAAGTCTTTACTTAATTGGCATCCTATTGTTTCAACCATGGAGGGAATAAAACAATGCGCTTTTCAGGAAAATATCAATAATTCTAAATCAATTTGAAATGAATTTGTTATCACTTATTGGCAGAGATAAACCTCTTTTTTCAGATGATATTAAGAATCAAGAAGAATATTTAAATAAAGTTATAAAGGAATCTAGTTTTCTAGTTATTGGAGGGGCAGGATCAATAGGTCAATCTGTAGTGAATGAAATCTTTAAAAGAAACCCTAAAATCCTGCACGTCGTAGATATTTCAGAAAATAATATGGTTGAACTTGTGCGCAATATAAGAAGCTCTAAAGGTTACAGTTCAGGGGAATTTAAGACATTTGCAGTTGACTGTGGATCAATCGAATTTGAAGCTTTATGTAAATTTGAGGGTCCTTATGATTATGTTTATAACCTATCAGCATTAAAACACGTAAGAAGTGAAAAAGATCCTTACACACTTATGCGGATGATAAGGGTAAACATATTTAATACACTTAAGACATTGCATTTAGCAAAAGGAATGAGAGCAAAAAAATATTTTTGTGTTTCTACCGATAAAGCAGCAAATCCGGTGAATATGATGGGAGCTAGCAAGAGAGTAATGGAGATGTTTTTGATGAAAGAAAGTTTATCACAAGAGATATCAATGGCTCGTTTTGCGAATGTAGCATTTTCAGATGGATCTCTTCTTCACGGATTCAATCAACGTTTTACGAAAAAACAACCTTTTTCTGCTCCTAATGATATTAGGCGTTATTTTTTGACGCCCCAGGAATCAGGTGAATTGTGTTTGTTAGCAAGCCTGACTGGAAATAACAGGGATATATATTTTCCAAAACCCAGTGAGAAATTACACATGATTAAATTTTCAGAAATTGCCACATCATATCTTAGAGAACGAGGTTTTGAACCTTATGAATGTAAAACCGAAAATGAAGCAAGAGATAGAGCAGAAATTCTTATTTCCAAAAAGAAATGGCCTTGTTATTTTTTTAAAAGTGATACTACTGGGGAAAAGGACTTTGAAGAATTTTTTACAATTAAAGAAGAATTAGATATGAATTCTTTCAATGAGATAGGCATCATAAAGAATCAACCAAAGTTTGATCAAGATAAGTTAGATGAATTTTCTATTGGAATTGAAGCTCTAAGAGATAAAGGAAATTGGAACAAAGAAGATATTTTGAAATTATATTTAATTATGTTGCCAGAGTTTAAACACAAAGAAACTGGAAAATACTTAGATCAAAAAATGTAATTATGGAACGTTTTTTTGATATTTTTTTTTCTGGCTTAAGTATTATAGTCTTTTCACCACTTTTGCTCTTAACTGCCATGATATTAAGATTTTCAGGTGAAGGAGAGATTTTTTTCCTCCAAGAGCGCGTTGGAAGAAATGGAAAAATATTTAATATATTTAAATTCGCTACGATGCTCAAAGACAGTCCTAAAATTGGAACGGGGACAATCAGCATGAAAAACGATCCTCGTGTTTTACCTGTCGGTAAAATTTTAAGAAAAACAAAAATTAATGAATTACCTCAGCTTATAAATATATTAATTGGTGACATGAGTATTATTGGCCCAAGACCACTCACTTTTAAAAGTTTTGATCTTTATCCTCTTGATGTTCAGCAGACAATAAAAAAGGTAAAACCTGGTTTATCGGGTATTGGGTCAATAGTTTTCCGAAAAGAAGAAGACATTCTGCATGGACCCAATGCTTCGCAAAACTTTTACGAGAATATAATTGCACCTTATAAAGGTCGACTGGAAGAATGGTATGTATTAAATAAAAGTCTTATTACATACTTCCTTGCAATATTTATGACAGTTTGGGTTGTGCTTTTGCCTAATACAAAGGCGATTTGGAAAATTTTTAAAAATCTACCTGAGCCACCCAAAGAACTTAAAAATGATCTCCATTATTAGTCAAAACTTGTCATACTGTTTTCTTATTTTAATAAAATATGATAGTTGAAAAAGTAATTGTTCCAGTAGCAGGATTAGGATCAAGAATGCTTCCTGCTACAAAAGCTATTCCAAAAGAAATGTTGCCCATATCAGGCAAACCTATCATTCAACATATAGTAGAAGAAATTAAAGAAGCAGGATTTAAAGAAATTATTTTTGTAACTCATTCAAGTAAGTATTCCATAGAAAATCATTTTGATACTAGTTTCGAGCTAGAAGCTACTCTTGAAAAAAGAATCAAAAGATCACTTTTAAAAGAAATAAAGAATATTTCACATATAGGTCTTTCAATTCAAAGCATCAGACAAGGCGAACCCAAAGGACTCGGCCATGCAATTCTCGTCGCAAAGAAATTGATAGGCGATGAACCTTTCGCAATTGTTTTGCCAGACATGCTTTTGCAAAATTCTAACCCTGCTAATAATTTAGGGTTAATGAAAAAAAATTATGACAAAAATAATATTTCTTCAATTCTTCTCGGGGTTGCCGCCAAAAAAGAAATTCCAAATTATGGTATTGCAAAAATAAAAAGAAATAAAAACCTACCTGCCTATGGTTTAGTAGAGTCCATCATAGAGAAACCGACGGTAAATAAGTCGCCTTCTAATTTATATGCAGCAGGAAGATACATTTTTTGCCCCGGATTAATGGATTGTTTATTAAATATTAATTCAGACAAAAATGATGAAATTCAATTAACTGATGCTATTGACAATTACATAAAAAACAAATCTGAAGTCCATGGATATAAACTTGAAGGGAAAATTCACGATTGTGGAAACAAACTTGGCTACACTATAGCAAATATTGAATATTCAAAACTTGACCCCGAAATTGGAAGCCCCTTAAGAAAATATTTAAAAAAAAATGCTTAAAGCCTTAAAAAAAATCAATTTTATTTTAAATAAAAAGAAAGAAGTTTATCTTATAGATTCTGACGAAAATATGGATTTTTTGATAGATTCCTTAATAAATGAAAATCTGATCGGTTTAGATACGGAGTTCAATTGGAGAAAAACTTATTACCCTGAATTATCTTTGCTTCAAATTTCAACAGAATCCAAAATTCTATTAATAGATTGCCTTAAATGTAAGAAATTAGACTTTTTAAAAGTAGTTCTTGAAAGTAAAGAAAAACTAATTATCTTGCATTCATCAAGAAGTGACGCAACAGTTTTGAGCACTAATTTAAAAATTGAATTAAAAAATTCTTTTGATATTCAAATTGCAGAAAAATATATAAGTGGTGGAGATATTAAAAATTATGGCTCGATTGTTATTGATTATTTTGGTTATAAATTAGCTAAATCAGAAACTAATTCAAATTGGCTGAAAAGACCTTTAACTGACAAGCAATTAGAATATGCCGCAGACGATGTAAATTTTTTGATACCAATTTATAAAAAACAATTAAAAAAATTAAAAAAAATTAATAAAAAAAAGGAAGTGTTAAAAGTATCACAAAAAGAAGTTAAATTAGGAAATCAAAAACTTCATGTTTCTAGAGTAAAAAAGCTAAAGAAAGCTACAAAAGACGAAAAAGCTATTTTTTTATGGAGAGAAAAGCAAGCTAGCATTAAAAATTTACCACCATCTTTTATTTTTGAAAATAAATCCTTAAAAGAAATAACAAAGGCAGCAAGGAATAAAAAGGATCAGTTAAGTAGGATAACAAAACTATTTAAAGATGATTCATCTGCTAACGATTTTTTTAAATTTATAAAGTAATGATATTTATTTGGTTTATTTATTATTTATTTTTATTTTTTATTTGTTTTTCTTTGCTAAAAATTTTAAAAAATAAGTTTTTAAAAGCTTTTTTTGTTCCAATTATTTTTGGAATTTTTGGCTCCTTTTGGTTTCTTGAGCCAGGAGGCAATGAAATAGCCCCGACAATATCAATATTATTTCTTGAGTCTACAATTCTAGAATCAAACGGAATTAATAGGTTGATAAGACCATTAATTAGCTTTACTTTTTTTTTAGAGTTAATAAGTTTGATTTACTATTTTTATATAAAAAAAGCTTTTAAAAATGGATAATTTCAGACATTTTTTTTTCTGTATCTACTAGTCCGATATTATTTTTGTCTTTCAAAATGCCTGCACACTCACCAGGATTAAAAATTAAAGTATTTTTGATTAATTCGGACCTATATCTATGAGTATGGCCATGAAGGATAAAATCAGCACTTAAAATCATCTTTTCGTTAATTAATTCAGGATGATGAATTATAATTATTTTTTTTTCACCAATCTCTAATTTGTGAGGTTCATCAAATAAATTGCAGTCAAATTTTTTTGCTTCTTTTAATAATTCTTTTTTTTCAAACTCATCATTATTTCCAAAAACACCTATCAAAGGCATTTTTAATTTTGAAAATGCAGCTAGAGATTTTGGAAGCGTAATATCTCCTGTATGAATGACTAATGATGGATTTGCTTTATTAAACAAGTCGCATATTTTTGAGATATTTTTTAAATTGTTATGAGTATCTCCGGTGACTCCTACTAGCAAAATTATTTATGGTTTTTCTAGAATATGGATTGCACAAGCTGTACCAAGCCCTATGACATGAGTCATTCCAATCTTTGCTCCATCAACTTGTCTTTTGCCAGCTTCACCTCTTAAGTGAGAACAAACTTCATATATATTAGCAATACCAGTTGCACCTAAAGGATGACCTTTTGACAATAGACCGCCAGACACATTGACCGGAATTTTTCCTCCTAATTCAACATGTCCTTCATCAATCATCATTCCTGCTTCTCCATCTTTACATAAACCTAGATTTTCATAGTGGAGCATTTCAGCTGTTGCAAAACAATCGTGCAATTCAACAAGGTTAATATCTTCAGCACCAAGACCTGCTTGTTCATATGCATCTGCAGCTGCAATTCTTGTACAAGCATTGACATCAGGCATTACCAAATCTCTATCTGTGTAAGGATCACTGGCTAAAGCAGATGATCTGACTTTAATTGCGCGTTGCATGCCAAGCTCTTTCGCTTTTTTTTCAGATACTAAAACGGCCGCTGCAGAACCATCGACATTAACAGAACACATCAATTTCGTATTTGGGTATGAAATCATTTCCGCATTCATAACATCATCCAAAGGAGTTTCAATTTGATACATTGCTTTAGGATTAAGAGTTGAATGATGATGATTTTTAACCGAAATTTTTGCAAATTGTTCAAAAGTAGTTCCGTACTTGCTTGAGTGTTCCATGCCGGCCTCTGCAAAAACACAGGGCATGGTTCCAGAGCCAAGTAATCCTTCTTTTGGAATGCCATCTCCTCCGCCAG